>Ga0179593_1634735_pt1 | contig 50770 bp, 63 predicted proteins | sample CZODoug2_1_08_16_FD_185931 | JGI IMG/M metagenome (GOLD analysis project Ga0179593, IMG submission 185931) | Vadose zone soil fungal communities from Angelo Coast Range Reserve, California, USA - CZODoug2_1_08_16fungal (PacBio error correction) | ecosystem: Environmental > Terrestrial > Soil >... | reverse complement strand
ATAAGGGATCTTGTGGGTTGACGGCCGCCTTCCCCCCAAATAAAAAGGGGGATTTCCCCCGGGTTGCGTTTGGGGGGAACAAGCTGTAGGGTTTGGTGGGGTTGGGGGGTCTTTGGTTTATTGATATGTTTTTTCAAAAAAAAAAATTGGGTTGTTGCGTTGGCACTCCTTTTCCCCTCCCCCTAGTCTTTGTTCCGGGGTTTTTCCCCCCTCAAAAAAAACTTTTTTTTTTCCGAGGGGGTTTTTTGGGCGTTGTGGGTTTTTTTTTCTGTAGGGTTTACTTTTTTTTGTTTTTCCCCTGATAAAAGGGGGGGTGTCCCCCGTTCCTCCACTGTTTTTGAGGAGCTGCCTTTTTTCGCAACAATGGGGGGGGTGGGTGTTGTGTGTCCGAGATCTTTTTTTTTTTTCCGGGGAAAGGGTGGGGGTGAGGAGGGGGGGGGGAGGCCAGGGGAAGAAATGGGACTTTTTTCCCCCCTTTTTTTATGGAGGGGCCCTTTTTATTGGATTTTAGCTGACCCCCCTGGCGAAAATCTGGACCTTTCCATTTAATCATGGGACATAGTTTTTTTCGGTGGGATCTTGGGATGGACCTTTTTTTTTACCCGCGTAATTCACCAAGGGGGTGCACAAAAAAAACCACCTTTTTTTACTTTCCTTTGTTATTTTTTTTTCTTTTTTTTTTTGGGGGGGGGGGGGCCCGTGGGGGGCCGTCGTTTTGTTCCCGGCCTGGGGGTTTTTAGGGGAACCCCCCAACCTCTTTTTTTTTTTTTTTTTTCTTTTTTATTCCCCCATTTTTTTACAAAAGGGGGCCTTTTTTTTGAACCCCCCCGCCCTTGGGTTTTTTGTTGGTTTTTGGGACGGGGGCCCAAATTTCCGTGGGGTTGGGGGAAGGGGGGTGGTGTTTCGCCCCCCCTTTTTTGTTTTTGCCGACAAAAGGGGTTTTCCGGTTAAGTTTGTTTTCCCCACGGGGTTTAATAAAAGTGTTTTTGCTTTTTGTTTTTGGGGGGGGGTTGGTTGCCTCCCCGTTTTTCTTTGGTTTCCATTTGTTGTCGTTGGGGGTTGACTTACGAATTTTTTTTTTTTTGTTTTTTTTCCTTCCCGTTTGGTGGGGCCCCTTGGTGAAAATAAAAAACCAAGTTAAACTAAAACCAAGGGGAAATTTTCGGGCTTTGTTCGGGAGGCTGGTGGGCCGGGGGGGGATGGGTGGGGAAACATTTCGGGGTTTTTGCCCCCGTTTTTAAGAAAGTGGTCTTGTTTTTTCTTACCCCGTTTGTTTTGGGGGCACGGAACGGCTTGGTGGGGGGTTGTTTGTTTGTGGATTTTGTGGTCCTTTTATTTCTTTTTTAACGCCGTTTTTTTCCGAGCCCCAACCCCCTTTCGGGGCCCAAAAGCGAAGGGAATGGGGTGAGGTCACTTTTTTGTTTTTTTTCCGTACTCCCCCCAATTTTTGGGGGTTTTTTGCCCGTGTGGCGGGGGATGTGGCCCCCCCCACGGGTTATTTTTTTTTTTATTTTCACATTTGGGGTGCACCATTTTTTTTTTTTTTTTTTTTGTTTTATTGTTCCCAACCAACCCCCCCCGAGCCCACCTTTTTATGTTTTTTTTTTTCTATCCACTCCCCACCCCCACCACCAACAAAACCCCACACCTAAACCCCCTATTAACCCCCCCTTTTTTTTTTTTTCCCCAAAAGCGGGAAAAGTAATCTGGAAAAACCAACAAAAAAAACACAAAAAACAAAAAAACTTTACAACCCACAAACAAAATTTTATTTTTTTAAACACACAAATTCTGTCTTTCACGCACCCACAAAAACCCGAAGGGGGGGGGCGTCAAGGGTAATGGGGTCTGGGGGGCGAGCCTTCAAGCGCTCCCAACCCCCCCCCCCCCCACCCAAAAACCTCTTTCTTTTTGTGTAACCCAAAAGCCGACTGCGGCCACCACCATTGGCCCCAACCCCCACCCAACTGGTTGGGTTTTCCTCCGGGGGGGGGGGCCCTTCGTTTTTTTTTATTTCATTATTTCTTACACCCAAACGGGGGGGGCATTGGCTTTTTGGGGGGGGGCAATTGGGGGGGAGGCCCCTTTTTTTTTCCCCAAATGGGGGACCCCCTGGCAATAGCGGGGGGGGGGGGGACCTGCATTTTCCTTCGGCAGTGTTCACTGGTTCTAATAAACCTATTCTGTGTGTTTTGAAAAACAAAAAAGAAAGGGTGTGTCACTTTTCTTGTTTTCCGCTCCCCAATCACCTTGGGTTTTGGTTGTGGGGGGTCCCGTGGGTTGTTCGGGCCCCGGTTGGGGCCAACCCCCCACCCCCCCCCACAGGTGGTTTGCATTTCGAAAAAAACCAAACAACACCCCCCCCCACCCCAACCCCCCCCCCCCCCCTTTTAACCCATGCAGGACCACTTTTTTTTTTTTTTGACGCACCTTTTTTTTTGGCCCGGGGTGCCCAAAAAAAAAACAAGTTGGGGTGGGGGGAATTTTTTCGGGGACAAACACACCAAACGAGGGGGGGGGGTTGATTATCTATGGGTTTTTTCAACACTTTTTTTGTTCCCCGCCCGGGCAAGTCTTCGGCGGGGCAACCGCGGCGGGGGGGACCCGGGTGTGATGGTTATTTTCGGGGGCCATTCCGGTAAACTCGGGGCAGGCCTTTTTTTTCTTTGCTTCTCGCACCAAATCCTCCCAAAACACCAATTTTTTATTGGGGGACCCCCCCCCTGGCTGGTAAAAATTGGCAGGGGGGGGTTGGGGGCTTTAGGGGGTTTTGCTTGGGGGAACAAAAAATTTTGGGTTTATCCACTTGTCTAAATCTAGGGAAGGCATTTTTTTCCCCAACAATTCCGTTCAACCCACCCTCCCCTTTTCCCCCCACTTTGACCCAAAAAAAAAGAAAAAAAACGATCGAACAAAACCCCCCCCAACAAACAAGGGGGGGGGCACCCGAAATTTGCCCCCACCCACCCCCAAAACACAAAAACCCGCCAGCAAATTTTTTCCCAAAATGACACGGGGGGTGTTTCTTGTGGCCCTATGGGGGGAAGTGGGGTCCCCTTCCCCGAACAGGTGGGAGGGGGCCGGTTTTTCCTAGGGATTGTGGGGTTTTTGGGTCCCCCCGCCCAGCCGGGGTACCAAAAAAACCCCCCACAAGTGAAAACAAAAGGGAAGAGAGGGGGGGGGGTTGGGGGGGGGGGGCCCTTGCGGGGTTTTTTACCGGAAAACGGGGTGGTGTTTGGCTGGTTTTGGTTTTGTTGGTTGGGTTGGAAATTTCCCGTTTGGGGGAAAAACCCCCGTTTCCCGGGGGTGTTGTGTGCTCGGGTGAACGGATTTTTTTTTGTTCTGTTAGGTGGGGGGGGGGGGAACCGAGTGTGGGTGTGTGTTTTTTTTTTTGAGTCCCGAAAAGCGTTGAGGTGTGGCTTTGGTGTCCATTTTTTTTGTTCCCGGGGCACTTTTTGTTTGGTAAAAGGATGGCTTTTTTCTTTTGATACGGGTTGCCTTCCCTTTTTTCGTTTGGTTTTATTTTTTTGTGGCGGGGGGGGCAAACGGGAAGGCCCGGGGGGGGGTGTTGGTTCCGCGGGTTTTTTTAGGAGCCAACCCCCCGCTTTTTTTCGGGGTTCCCGGGGATTTTTTTTTTTTTTTTCCCAACCGTGGGGGGGGGCGGGGGGCCCCCTAGGGTCTGGAAGTGGGGGGTTGCTTTTCCCGTTGTGTGTTTGTTATTTTGGTTTTTGTGGTGGGGGGGGGATTTTAGGGGGGGAACAGGGGAAGTTTTTTGGTTTGGTTGGTCAAAAGCCTCTGCCGCTGGTAACATTTCTGGCCCCCCTCTGGGAAGGGGGAGTGTTGTTTTTGGCCCTGGGGGTTTCTCCCCTTCGAAAGTTTTTTTTTTTTTGTTTGTTTTTTCTTTGGGTGGGTTCCCTGTTGAAACACCACCCGGCCCAGTTTACCACTTTTAGGCAAAAGCTTTCCCTGTTTGGGCAATTTGGTAGCAAATGTTACAAAAAATTTATTTTTTTGGGTGTAAAAAAAAACCTTGTGGGGTCCTGGAAACACCGTAGGGGGGAGGGGGATGGTTAAATTGAGGGGCCTCGAAGGTGTGCCCTTGGTGGGGGTTGTTTTTGGCCGCTGGGGTTTTTTGGGGGGGGGGAAAACAATAAAATTAATAAACTTTTTAACACCAGATTGACAAACAACACCAAAAAACATGCGGGCAAAGGTTGGAAAACAGGGCCAGGGGCCAACGTGGTCCGCCACAAAACCAAACCATTGGAGGTTTTTGGCCATGCACCACATGGGCCCCACCCCAACATAGAAACCCCCAAAGGGAATACAAAGGGTCCAACAAAACAAACGAGAACGCCCAGTTTTTTTTAGCACCATTTCAACAAAACAAAGTCAAAAAGGTTGAAACCCAGGGTGGGGCGGGGCTGCTTGGTGGTGAAACCCTAGACAAATTTTGATGTGGGGTGGGTTTGGGGGGGAGGGACACCCAAAAACAAAAACAACCAAAAACCAAACCATCTTTTATGGCAGATTACCAAAAACACCTACCATGGTACGCATTATTTTTAATTATTTTTTTTCTGCCCCGCGGATGGGTCGTGGTGGGGGGGGAAGGAGGCTGGGCTCGGGGGGGGAGGGGGGTGGGTTTTCGCCCCCAACAAAAAAAGGCCCCCCCTTTTTCTGGGGTGGCCCAAGGGGGGTGACGTTTGGGATTAAACTTGGGAAAAAAATCTTTCTTCCTTTTTTCTTTTTTCTTTTTTCCCTTCCTGGCTGTTTTGGTTTGGGGGTGTTCTTGGGGAAGGTGGGAGTTGATTTTTTTTGTTTTTTTTCGTTTTGTTCGGAGGATGTGTGTTTTCAAACACTCCGGGTCCCCATTGGGTATGGTCAACTAAAAGGGTGGTTTTTGTGGCCAGGTGCGGGGGGTTCTTTGGGCATCCCCCATCAACCTTTTTGCCGTCCACATATTGTCCGTGTTTGGACTTACCGTCCATATCCCCTGTTGGGCTGTATTGGGCCCCCTCTGTTTTACAGGTGTTTGGTAATTTAGGGTAGAGCATTTTTTTTTTTTTTGCCCCCGGTGGGGGGAACAATCCCGGGGGCCAAATAAAGTTTATTTCTTCCCAAATTTTTACACAAAAAAATGGGGTGGTTCAAACCCGAAAGGGCACCGGCGTCCCTTTACACAACATTTATTTTCCCACCCCTTTGGTGGACTGGTTGGGAAAATAGGTTTTTTTTTGGCGCGGGGTAGGATTTTTTTCTTTTCGCTTTTTTTACTTCAAATGTCGGGTTTTTGGGTCCAGCCGGGATGACACAGTCGTGGACACGCCAAGACGCTCGTCCCCATTAAGATCCCTCAACGCCCTCCCGGCTGGCCCCGGAGGCCTATGACAATTGATAAAAGCCGAGCTGCGTCCCTTCCTTTACTACCTCTTCCCCTCCCCCCCCCCGCCCCGCCGCCCCACGGGGTTCCGGACGCAGACGTACTAGGGTTAAGGCCCCCTGCCGCCTTGCGCACGCACAAGCCCCCCGTGGACTCCCACATCAATAAAAACAAAAAACAAAAATACACCAACACAACAAAAACCAACAACACACACCCAAATCCAAACCACTCAAACAAAAAACCCACCCCAAACCAACCAAAACCATAACCACAAACAAACATTAAAAAAACAACCCCCCGGCAGAGGGTCGAGCGCAACCAAAACAAATATAACAAAACCTCAATCGGGCACCTAAACCAATAAAAAGGTCGGGGTTGTGGGGGAAACAAAACACAACACAACACATAAGGAAGCAACCACCAAAAAGTTTCTTGGGGGGGTGGGGGGGTGGGATTTGTGAAATCAACAAACACAAACTAAAAACAAAAAACCATGGGGGGGGGGGCGTGTGAGCTCGACCAGGGGGTCTTGGGGGGGGGGGGATGCGGTATGGCTGACGAGTTGGAAGGGGAAGAATGTATATTCTGGAGGGGGTGGTTTGCCTTTGTTATGGGCTGTAATATAAGGTGGGGTATGGCAGGCTGATGGGGGGGGTAATCAAGGCACAACCCAAGGCGCCATCCCTCGTGGGTTGGTTGTGTTTTACTAACCACAACAAAAGTTGGGCCTTTAACCTGGAAACTTCACCCTGCTTGTTTTTCAGGTGTGGGGGCCCTTTTTTTTTTTTGTGGGGCGCCCGTTTTTTAGTTGGTTTTGGTTTTTTTTGGGGATGACCAGCTTTTCTGGGAGTGGGGGGGGGGGTTGGAACCCCCCCCCCCACCCCACGGGTAACTTGGGGTTGAATCCGGATTTCTTTTACCGGTATGGTGTTTTCGCTGGCTTCACCCCAACCATAAACCCACTTTTGTTCCCACCGAGGGAACATTGGGCCCAAAAACCAGTGTTTCTGGGGCAGTGGGGGGGGGAAAAACCAACACACACTAAAACAAACATTAGCAAAACAAAAAACCCGCAACAAAACACCACCACCCCAAAAAAAACAACCCACCGCCTTGGCTGCCCGGGGGGCCCCATTTTTTCTTCCGGGTTTTTTTTTTTTCTGACCGGTCCCCCAAACCAAGACCCACAACCCACCCCCCGGAAATTTTTTGCATTGGGGGTTTTGGGGCATGGGCCCAAACCCCCCCACCCAAGTTTTTTGTAAAAACCAGGGGTATTTTATGGCGTTTTTTTTCCCCGGCCAGGGGGGGGTCATTTTGTTTTACCCAGGGGGGGGCAGCGGAGGAAGGTTGGGTAAATGTATGATAGTTAACCCAAACTTTTACTTTTGGCTTCAGGGGGGTGGGGGGTTTTTGATGGGGGTTGTTTGTCACAAAAGGGGGCCAAAAAGTGGGCAATTTGGGTGGCACGAGGCACATTTTTTTTTTGTTTCTTTTGAAAAAAAACCTGGGTTGGTTTCCCCCCAACAACACGAGGTTGGGTATTTTAAAAATCTTGTTTCCCGAAAACTTGGTGTGTCCCCCCCCACAACACCCGGGTTTTTTTTTTTTTTTCCCACCCACAAAAAAGGGGGGGGCAGAAATTGTTTTTTTCTTTTCGTGGAGTTTTTTTATTTGGCCTTTTTTCACTCGTTTAAGCCCCGGGTGTTTTCAACCCCCCAGCGAAAGAGGAAAGGGATTAGTGTTTTGGTGGTTGGGGTGGGGGGGGGGGGTTTCTGTTGTTTCACAGGTGGTGGGGTGTTGGGTTTGTTGGTAACAACCCCACGGGTGGGGGCCCCCCCCCCCCCCCCCCAGGCGGGGGGGGAAGGGGGGTTTAACCCCCTTTTCCCCGCGTTTTTTTTGGGGGTGGGGGGGAGCTTGGGGTCCCTACTATTTTTACCCCCAACAAAAAACAAAACTTAATTCGGGGGGCCTAGAGGTTGGGGCCTTTGTACTCCCCCAAAAAAGGGGGACTTATTAATTGGGGGGGGGTCATTAACCTCCAGGATTTAATTTTGGAAAGGGCCTCCGATTGCGGGGAGATAGGCGTTTTCCCTTTTTGTTCGACACACCCCCCCCCCCCACCCGGGGAGGCGGTGGTTTTTTTTTTCACCCCGTCGGAGGCCAACAATTCCCATCTCTTTTGTTTATTTTTGGGGGGTGTTTGGTTTTGCTCTGGCAAAAAAAATCATAGGTTGTCTTTTTTTTCGCCCCTTTTTTTTGTTGTGTGTGGGTGGGGAAACAGGGCCCGCGGGGACGGCGGCATATTTTTTCGATATTTTTACCCAAGTGTTGGGTTTTTCCCGGGGGCCCCACCCGGGTTTGTTCCCCCCTTTTCTTTGGGTTTTCTTTTGTTTTTCCCCGTTTTTGGCCAGGGTCTCGGCCCAAAAAAGAAAAGGGTTTTGGCACAAACCCACGTTTTTGGCGTTTTTTCTTTTTTCCATTTTTTGCCCCCCTTTTCATTGTTTGGTCCCCACCCACCCCGTCACTCTCACAAAAATCCCCCCGACCAACACCCCCGGATTTGGGGTGGGTCCCTTCTAAAAGTTAAGTTTTTTTTTTTTTTTTTATTTAAGGTGTACAATGGGGGGGGGGTGGGGGATGCCCCGCGGGTTGTTGTTTTTTTTTTTTGGAACCGTCCCCCACCAGGGGTATATTTTTTATGGGGGGTGAACTACGGTTTTTATAGGGGATTTCAAAAAATGGGGCCCGGGGGATGGGGGCACACCACAAAATTGCTGTGGGGTTGTTTCCCCCCTGGGAGAAGTGGTGGGTGGCCGTGGTCGGGCTTTTTCTTGTGGTCAATCACAACCACACCGGGGGAAGGCGGGGGCGACCCTGGGTTACCAAGGTTTTTTTACAGAAGTATGGGGGGGGGGTTTTTGGTTTTGTGGTTTTTTTGCAAGGCCCCCCCAACGATGGGGACCGTTTACGTTGTCGGGGAAAAGTGCCCGCAACCACCAAAACAAAAAAACCACAAACCCCCCTTTTCTTGACCCCGGGAAAAAAGGTTTGTAAAAAAACCCCCCCCCCCAACCCCCCCGGAACAAGGGGGGGTGTGCCGGGGGGGGGGGGGGTTTTGTTGGCTTTTTTTTTTTGGGTAACAACAAAAACCCACCAACATGGTTTTCTCTGGGAAGGTTCTAAAAAAAGGATTGTAGGGGCCCCTAATCCCGTTTTTTTTATCTTGAAAAACAAACAACCCTGGGCGGGAGGGGAAAAATTCTCAGCCTTTCTTGTGTTTTTTTGCCCGGTGTTACCAGGGGTTTATATTTTTTTTTTAAGTCGAAAGTAAATGCCCGACCCCCAAACCCCCCAACTTCACTTTTTTAATCCTTTGGGGTTATGGGCCTTTTCCTTTCACCCCACCAAACAAAAAAAAAAAAACCCAAAAAAAAATCTTCCCCAGGTCGGGTTCCCCCGGGGCCGGTCCCCCGCCGCGGGACGAACCCACTTTTCCCCCCCCGCGGGGGGGGGGGGTTGGGGGATATTAGGAAACACAGAAATTACCCCCGCTTCACGGTTGTTGGTGGTTGTGGGTTCCGTTGGAGGCAAATTTTTTTTTTTTTAAAATCCCCCCCGGAGGTGTAAACCCCCAAACAGGGGGCTGGTGGTTTTTTTTTCAAACCGGGTCGTTTAAACCAAAAGGCTAGACTTTAGAACCGACCATAAATACGGGGCGGCCCCCACCCCAAGGGCCCCCGTTTTTCTTTTAACAAAAAAAAAAAAAACTTTCCCATGGGCCGGTGGAGGGTTTGGAACACCCTTTAAATTGGCCCCCCCCCGGTTTTTTACCCCCGCCTTAACCGGGGAACCATTTTTTTTCCTGGTGGTTATTTTATTTTTCTTATGTTAAATTGGGCCGGAAAACAGGGGTTAGGGGGGGGTCAAAACCACACCAAATTACTTCGGTGGGGGGGTTTTTGGTTTTTGCTCCTGGTGGGGGTGTGTGGGGGTGGGCGTTAAAAATACCACCCCCCACACCGTCAAGGTTAGGTGCGCGCCAAATTTTCCCCGGGGGTCCACCCACAAAACCAAAATCCCCCAAACTGGGGGGGGGGGGTGGGGGGGGGGGGGGGGGGGGACCCCCCCCACCTTTTTTACCCGGGGGACAAACAACCCCCATGTTTTTTTGGAATTTTCTTGAGCCCCTTTTTTTCCCGTTTTTTTTTTTATAGGATTTTTTACATATGGATCAATTTTTTTTCTTAACCCCGGGTTAGGGCGGGTTTGGAATAACCCGACAAAAATTTCCAGGTAGTTTGGATTAAGGGGTATCTTGACCAGGGAACAGGTGTGTCTTTTTTCCCCCAAAGTGTGGTTTTGTTGGGGGTCTCCCGGCCCCGCCCTTTGGGGGGGGCTTTTAGTGTTTGTCATTAATATTTTCATTTTCCATTCCCCCCCCCCACATTGCCCATTATTTACATTTTTTAAAAAAAAACGGGAAAAAGCTGAAAAAAAAAAAAATGGGTTGGTTTTGGAATTTCCCCTAACAAAGGGGTCCGGGCCAAAAACAAACATTTCCCACGCAGTTGGGGGGGGGCCGACACTTATTTTGTTTCCCCAGTTGGGCTCGCACCCCCCCCCCCCCAACCGTCCCCTAATTTCAGGTCCCCAAATGTTTTTTTTTTTTCCAAACAGTGAGGCTGGGGAAACCTTTAAAAGGAACAAAAAATGGGTGGATCTTTTTTGTCCCCCACCCCCCCCCAAAAAACATCCCCCGGGGAGGGCCCCCAAACAAACACTTTTTTATATTTTTCTTTTTTTAAATCTTTGGAACCATAAAAGGGGGTGGGAAAGAAAAACCCCCCCACCCCCCCCCACCCCACCAAACCCCGGGGGAAACGGCGGCACCTGGGGGGGTGGGGGAAACTTCTCTTGAGCCCCCCCCCCCACGGGATGCCCCCCCCCCCCCAGTACGTTCCCCCCCCGGTTACTGATAACCCCCCCACACCCTGGGTCCCCCCCACCAATTGGGAGTTGGGTCCCATTGGTTGTATTTTTTTCACCACCCCCCCCCCAGGTTTAGGGGGGGCCCTTCCTGGGGATTTTTTTTTTGTTTTTGTTTGGGCTCTCCCCCCTTTTCCCTTTTTGTTGGGCCCCCCCCCAAAAACAAAGTTGGGCCTTATTTGTGGGGTATTCCCAAAAACCAAAACCCACACAACAAGCAACCCCTCAAGCGGTTCTTTTCGTTTGTGGTTTTTGGACCAAGCAACAAAAACCCCACAACAGGATTTGGTCTGGGGTTTTTTTTTTTTTCCAAAAAATTTTTACCCCCCCACAAACCAGCCAATGGGGGGGTGTACGGGCCCCCCAGTTCCCCCCCCCACCCTGGGTTCAGGTCTCCACCGCCGGGCAAAACAAAAACCCAGGAAAAAACAACAAAATCCGGGGAACTAAACAAAAAAAAAAAAAACCAACCGGATCTAAAGGTGGGTGGGGTGCTGGGGGGGGGGCATATTTGTGTGGACAGGGGGATGTTTCCCCCGTCCACCACCCAAACAACCCCCCCCGTTCACCCTTTTCCCTAATTTGGGCCGTTTGTCAGGGTTGGGTTTTTTTTTTTTTTATTTTTTTTTGTTTGTTTTTATGTGCCCGGGGGGAATTTAGATTGGGTGATTGGCCCAACTTTTCCCCTTTTTTTTAAATTCTTTTTTTACATTCCTTTGGGGTATTTTTTCAAACACCCCAATCAAAGGGGTCAAACAAACACCCCTTCTTTGGTGGAATGTTTCCCCTTTTTTGTGGTGGTTTTTGGGGCGGTGATGGGGTGGGGGTTGTGTGGGGTGTGGGAGGCTTTTTGGGCCAACAAGCCCGCCACCATTCGGGGTATGACCAAAAATGGTGTTTTTTTTGTTTTTGGCCGGGTTTAGGCAATTTTTTTTTTTTTTTTTTTTTTTTTTTTTTCCCCACCTGTCAAAAAAAACAAAAAAACTTTTCTTTTTTTTTTCCAAAATTGGAATTTTGTTGGGCGGTTCCCCCCCCCCTTTTGTGATTAGGGGGGGGGCCCCCCAAAGGGCAATTTGTGGTGCCCAAAAATGTTATTATTTTTTTTTTTTCCAAAATTTTTCGGAGCGTTCATTCTGCCCCGGGTGAGTTTTTTTTTAAAACTCCGACACAACAGGAGGGTGGTATAAAGTGTGGGGGGGGCGGGGTATGGGGTTCCGACACCCAACACAAAAAAACAAAAAAACAACACGCCCACCCCCCTTTTGGCCCCTCTTGTTCCCAGGGAAAACACCAAAAAAAAATTTCCCGTTTGGACCACTTTCATGGGAACCAGGGCCCCCTTTCGGGTTTTTGGGTTTTGTGCTGTTTTGGAAAAATTTTTTTTTGCAACGTAATCAACAACCGCCAAACCTCCTGATTTGTTGTGAAAAAAAAAAACACCAACAAAATGGGGTTTTTGCGGGGGGGGGGGGTGCTTGGGGCAATTACCCAAAATTTCTTTTCTTTATTTTAAAAACTCCCCTGGAAAGGGGGGGTTTGGTGAACCCACCCACAACCCCCCCCGGGTTAGTTGTGGGGGTTTTTTGTATTTAGTGTATTTTTTTCTTGTGTTATTTTTTTTTTTGGGATTTTTGTTGGGGATTTTTTTTTCCCCCTTTTTTGTCAGGGGCTTTTTATTCTTTTTGGGGTTTGGGTGTTCCCCGTTTTCGCGCAGGGATTTTCTAAGGGCGGGGGGGGGGATCCGTGGTCACGTCCGCGGTGCTTTTTTTTTATTTTCATTTTTTTATCTGTTTTGGGGGGGAAAATTTTTGTTGTTTTTTAAACTTGTACATTTTTTTTTTTTGGGGGGGTATTCGTGCAATTCATGGGTCACGGGGGTTGGCCCCCCGGATTTTTTTTTCTTTTTCGCCCCCAGCTCCCCCCCTTTTTTTTCGGGGTCCCCACACAAAGGCATGTTTTACCTGTGGGGTTGTTTGTGGGGGTGGGGGGGGGGGTGTGTGCGCTACCCAAACCCGGCGCTGGGGTTTCTTTTCCCCCAAACAAAAAAAAGCCCGAAAATGGCCAAAAACCGTTGAAAAAAAATTCCCCGCCCCGATATTCCACTGGCCCCAACCGGTACTTTTTTCCTTGTTGTTGAATTTTTAGTTTTTTGTTCCTCGTTAGGGTGTTTTCCCTCCGGGGGGGGGGTGTGTTTTAGGGGGATTTGGGGGACCCGTGGTGGCGTGGCCAGGATTTTTTGGTTGTGGGCGGGGGAAAAAAACCTTTTATTCCACACATGGGGTTGGTTCTGGGCAAACAGGGTTTTATTCCGGTTCCTTTTTCTTCTTCGGAAAGGTTGCTTGACCCCACCAGGGTTTTTCAACCCCTTTTCCCCCCCGAATTTTCCCCAAAAACCCTGTACCAAAAAACCCCCCCCTGGGGTTTCCAATCAAACGGGACCACAAAACCTGGGGTGAGGCCCGGAAAAGGGTCCGGGAGTGCGTTTTTTTTCCCCCGCCCACAATGGGTTAAAAGGTGCCCTTTGAAGGTGGGGGGGGCCCCCATTTTACCTTTCAAACCCCAACACCAATGGGCGGTTTCCGGGGAAGCCCAAAAAACCCAACTCCCCCCCCCGTGTTATGTTTTTTTTCCTTGATTTTCTTATATGTGTTTTGTTTTTTTTATGTTATACTGTGAAAAACCCAAAAAAACAAGGAAAGGGGCAGGGGGGTTTTTTTGTTGGGGGGCAGGGTTGTGGTTTGTGGGGGGGGGGGATTGTTTTTGCGAAATTATCCAAAATTTTTTTTTTTTCTACCCCTTTAAACCACGGTTTGCATTCCGTTTTAAAAAGGAAAGGGGGGGGGGCTCTTTTTTTTTGGTAGGTTAGGTTCCCCCCAGCTTGATGGTTGTGTGTGGTTGGTCTGTAGGGGGGGGTTAATGAGGGTCCCAAAAAAAAGGTATATGTGTTCGTTGGGGGAAAGTTTTTCTACCCCCCTTTTTGCAGTAAACATTTTATTAATTTTTCTTTTTTTTCTGGGGGTTGGTGGGGAGGGAAGGGGTTTTTTCCTTACCCAAAACCGGTTCTGGTTGGCGGTAAACTTGGGCCGGACCCCGGTGGAAAGTTGTTTTTGTGTTGTGTGGGGTTTATATTGGGGGGTTTGGGTGGTTTTTTTTTTTTATTTTTTTTTTTTTTACTTGCCCCCCCTGCCCTGGGGCAATCCGGTTTCCCAAACCCCCAAAAACACAGGGGGGCCCCTATGTTAAGGGCTTTTTTTTTTTCCCACAAAAAACCCCCCCAACCAAAACACATTTTTTTTCTTTTTTTGGGCACGAAGCAGTTTTGTGGGGGGGGGGTGGGGGGGGGGTGGTTTTACGGGTTTGGGGAACCACGAGTAATTTTAGGTTTTTGTTCCCCAAAAAACCCCCAAACCAACCCGGAAAGGTTTTCCCCCCCCCCCCTTTCTTTTTGTTCCGTGCCACCCCCCCCCCCCCCCCCCACCAAAAAAAAAAAAAACCCCAAAAAACCGGTTTTGCCGGGGGGGGGGGGGGGTGGGTTGGTTTTTCTTTTTTTTTTTACCACCCCCAGGTTTTGTGGTGGAAGGAGGTGCCCCCCCCCCCCGGGGGGGGTTTAGGGGGGCCGGCAAAAATTTCCGGGGGGGTAAATGGTTGGGGGCCAAAACCCCCCCTTGTCCTTTTGCCCCTCAAAAAAAACCCAAACAAAAACAAACCCCTCTCCCGTTTTTTTTTGGGGGGGGAAGCCCACCCCCCCCCAATGGGTTGTGGTTTTTTATTTTTTTTGTTTGTTTTTTTTTTTTTTTACCGCGACAGGTCCCCCCCCCCCCCCATAATTTTGTTGGTGTGGTGTTTCCCACTTGGCGGTTTTTCTTTGGGTTTCTGTCGGACTTTTTTCCACCCTTTTCAAAAAATCCTGGTTTTTTTTATTGGGGGGGTTTTACAAAAATTGCCATTACACTACTGTTTTTTTTTTTCACCACCATGTTAATTTTTTTTGCCCCCCCCCGCTTTTTTTTCTAAAACCGAGGTGGTCCCCAAAAATTTTTTTTTTCTGGGGGGGAACGGCCCCAAAAACAACTTTACTTATTTTTTTTTTTTATTCCCCCCACGGGGGTATGATTATTCGTTTTTTTTCTTGTGGGTTTTTTTTTCCACCCCGGTTATGGGGCCCGGGGGGGGGGGGTTGTGGGTTGGGGGTTGAATTTTTGGCCCCCCCCCCTAGCCTTTTTTTTCCCCAGTGTTCCCCCCCACCCCCAACACCCCCCCCCCACCCCCCAATTGGGGCTCTGTGTTTGGTCCCAAAAAACCTTTTTTTTTTGGGGGGGGGGCAGGTTGTTCGCCCCCATACATATTCCGGCCCCCCTAAAAGGTTTTTTTCAAAAACTAAACCCCCCCTTTCCCATGTGGAAATTCCCGTGGTTGTGTGTGTTCCCCCCCACCAACAAAAACCCTTCTAACCCCCCCCCCGTGCGGTCGGATGTTTTTTTCGGATCACGCGGGGGTCTTTTGTTCGGGGGGCGGGAATTTAGGATATTTTTTTATTTTTAGGTCCCCCCCCCTTTTCTTCTTTGTTTTTTTTTTTTCAGGGATTTGGGGTCTTGTTTTTGGGGGGGGGGTTTTTTATCCAAGTACGCTGTGCTTTCGGGGGTGTATTTTGGGAAAAAAAAAACAAAGGGGTCGGGGGTGCCCCAAGGCATTTTTCTGTGCCTTTTTTTCCTAACCGTGGCCCCCCTTTCTATAAGGTTTATTTGGGATCTTTCGGGGGAAAGTTTTGGGGACCCACACACCCACCACGCTGTTATATTGTTCCTTTTTTTGGGGTTTGAACCCTCCGTTTTTTTGGGGGGGTGTCCCCCTTGGTTGTTGGTGTGGGACCTAAGGTTTTTTTTGGGGGTTCCCAACCCACCCTTTGGGGGGTCGTGAAAAACACAATTTACGAGGGGCAAGGGAGTGGTAGGGGGTATGGATGTTTCTGTTTTTTTTTGTGTGGGTTTTTTGGGGAACATGTGTTAGGGCGATGTTTTTTTTTGACAAAACAAAAAAAACCCCCCTCTTAGTTTGGGGTGGGCTTTCCGGGGGGTGGGTGGGGGGGGGGCCGTGTGGGGGGCCTGGGGGTGGGGGGTGCCCTCGGCTGGGGGTGGGTGGGGGTTGGGGGGGCCCGGGCCGCGGCCTTGGGCTTTTTTCTTTTTTTGGGTCTATTCCCGGCCCCCCCCCCCGGGCCCTGGATCCATAAAAAAAAATGTCACCCCCCCGTTTTTTCCGACTTTTTTTTATCCCTTTGGGGGGTTAAACAAGGGTTTTTGTTATTTTTTCCCCGGTCGCGCAGGGCCCGCCATTCGTTTGTTGTGTGTCCGCAAAAACGAAGCTTTTTTCAAAAACGAAAAAAGTTAATTGTCCCCCAGGGGTTTAATGCCCGGTTAAGTGTTTTGCCCGCTCCGTGTGGGGGGGGGGGGCCAAGACCCCCAAGTTTGTTTTTTTTTTTTTTTTTTTCTGTTTTTTTTTAACCCCAAATTTTTTTTCCACTGTGTTTTTTTTTTATTGTCAAAAAGTATCTCGTACCTTGGGGACTGGGGAAGGTATTTTTTCCACTTCTTCCAGGGCCGCCTTTGCTTTGTCAAATTATGTGTGGTTTGTGGTGGGGTTTTTTCCTTTTCGAAATTTGTTGTTTTTTTGGTTTTGACGGCCAAAAAAGAACCAAGCAAAAGGGTGGTTTTTGTTATAAACCACCCCCGGTTTTTGTGTTTTTGCCTTTTTTTTTTAAGTTTTCCGGGGGGGAACCCCCCATTTTTTGGATTTTGGTTTTTTGTTGTTTTTTTGGGACTTGCCACCGCATTTTTCAAAACAGGGTTCCCGGGGTTTTCCCTTTGGTCGCCCAAAAAAAACAAAAAACCCCCAAAAAAAAAAAAAAACCAAAAAAAACCCGGGGGGGGGGGTTTTCAACGGGTCCCAAAGGGGATTCCTGTCGACCACAAAAAGGTGTTCCATGATTTTTTTTCCCCCTAGCCCCCCGGGGGTTTTTTTTAGGGGGTGCCCCCCCACGTTTTTTGGGGGGTGGTTAACCCCCAAAAAAAAACTAGGGTGTTAAAATTTTAACCCCTTTCCCTTGTGGAATACACCCCCCCCGTGTCACAAAAAAACCACCCCCCCCGCCTGGACAAACACGGGGCAAAGGCGGTTTTTTTTTTTGGGGGGAATATCCCCAAAAACACCGGTTCCTTCACAGTTTTCCACCCCCCCACTGCTTGTACAACAAACCCGTGGTTTCCTTTTGGGGGGTTTTTTCAACCACCCGGGGTTTTGTTGTGCACCAAATTTTTGGGGACAAAGGGGTTTTCTTTTTTTTTTTGAGTGAAAAGTTGAAGGCGGGGCGAGGTGTCGGCTAGTTGTTATTCCGTTAGCAAATATCAAAAAAAACGGTTCTGCACCACGTTTTGGGGGGGGGGTTTTGGTTGGTGAATGGAAAAACCCCCCCTTTCCCCCCTTGGGATTAATTCGGTTTTTTTTGGGGGGGACCCCCAACAACAGGCCGTTATTAGACCCGCTTGGGTCAATTGGCCTTTTTTTGGTGGGGCTCCCCGTACGTCCCCTAACCCGGGGCCTTTTTTTTTTCGATGGGCGGCTGAGGCGGGGGGGGGGGTTTTTGTTTGCGGGGGTTTTGTTTATTCATTTTTTTATTTTTACAAAAACCAAAACTTTGAGGGGGTTTTTTTGTTTGCCGGAAAACAAAAGGGGGGGGGGGGCCCTAGGGTCAAAAAAACAAGGGGGGGGCCGTTTCCCCTTTTGTTCCAAGCCCACCCCCCCCTCCCCATCAACCAAACCCACCACCCCTGTGGTGGTATTAGGGTTTTTCCTGTTGTTTTTAGTGTTTTGGTGTAGTGGGGGGGGGGCTATTAAAGTTTTCAGGGGGTAGGTCCTTCTCTTTTTGTTGTTTTTACCCCCCCCACCTGGTTTTTTGTGGTTGCGAGCTCTTCTAAAATCGCGAACGTTGCCGAGGGTGGGGGACACAACCCAGGTGGAAAAAACATTTTTTTTTTATATTTTACTGCCAACTGGCGCTGTTTATTTAACACCCCCCCAACAATGTTGTTGGGGGTGTTTTTTTTTTTTTTTTAGGGGACTGTTGGGTTTTTTTGGACACCCAAAAACCCCACGAGGTTCTTCCTCCCCGGCCGGAGCCGCCAAGGGGCGCTGTTTTTTGTGTGGGCAGTTTTTTTCCGGGGGTGCGGTGGGCGGGGCCCCTCACATAAACCTCGTCCGGTTTTTCCCCCTGGGACACCCGTTTTTTTTCCCCAGGGGTGGCGTCCCCTTTTTCCCCGTTTTTCCCAAAAATCCCCGGCGCCCCGCCGCCCGGGTTGGAAAACAAAAAAAAAACACCCCCCACCCAAAAAAACAACGTGCGGGGCTGTTCTTATTTTTTGGGGTTTTTACCCCTTTTTGGAAAAACAAAAAACCCAAACACCTCCCACCCCCCCCAACAAAACAAAAAACCCAACCAAAACATTGTTGCCCCCCATTTTCCCCACCCCCCTGTTTCCAAAAATTGCCCTGTTTTTGGACACATGTCTTTTTGCCAGAAACACCCCCCCCCCCCCCCAAACCCCAACCCACTGCGCCGTTTAGTTCCAACCCCCTTTCCAAAAAAAAAACCCTCCCCTTTTTTTTTCCCTTTTTTTTTTTTATTTTCCCATCCGCCCCCTTTTCCCCCCTTCCCTTGGTTTGGGGGGTTTTTTTTTTGTGGTTGTGCGGTTAAGGAACCCAAGGACCATTTTTTTTGGTTGCCCGGGGTTTTTTGTGAAAAAACCCCAACCCCCCACCCCAACCCAACCAACAAAACCAACACACAAAAAAAAAACCCGGGGGGGTTTGCCCCACCCTGTCTTTTTTGGGGGGCAGGGGGGGGGGGGGGGGCCCCCTAACCCCCACAAAAAAACAACCCAACAAAACAAAAACAACAACAACAAAAAAAGGGAGAGGGGAACAAAAAACAAAAAACCCAAAACAAAAAAACCCAAACCCAAAAACCCAAAACCCCACACACAAATGCCCCAGGGTTTGGGGGGCGTTGGGGTTGGGTTGGGTTTTTTTTCTTTGTGTTTTTGTTTTCCCCCGTGGTTGGGGCAGTTTTTTTGGTTTGGGTTGAAAGTTTTTTTTTTCTGGGAAACCCCAGGTTTTGGAGCAAAAAAAGTGTTGTCCACGGTGCGATCTTGTTTTTGGCTTTGGTGTTTCGGCTGTGGTGGGATCTAGTTCGGGGCCTCTCGGTCACATAAAATCCCACACCAAAGGCGTGCTTACCCACCCCGCCTCCTCCTACACACCATACCTCAATTTAACCTCCAATCCCACTCACACCCCAACCCCCACAACACACCACAACTTCCAACTAAACTAAAAAACACAAAACCACACAAACAACAAAAAAAAACACCAAAATAACAAACCAAAACAAAAAAAACAACCAAAACAACAACAGGCAACAAAAAGGGGTTCCGTTTTTGACCCCGTTTTTATTTCTAAATTGGTGGGGCCGGTTTGGCCCCAAAACCCACACAAACGTTAACGGGGGATGGCTTCATGTTAAGGGGGGTATGGGGGGCGGTGTGCGAGTTTTTTTTTTTTTTTTGGGGGGGGTGGTTGGGGGGGTCTTTGCCCCCCCACCCCCCCTTTTCCCCCAAAGGTGTTTTGGCCGTGTAGGTTTTTTTTTTTGGGGTGGTGATCTTGCACCGAGGATTTTTTTTTTGCCCCACACCAAGTGAGGGAGACAAAACATGCAAAACCCCCTTTGTTTTTTCTTTTTGTTGGCGTTGGGGTTTTCGTTTGGGTTTGTTTTTAATTTGACGTACACCCGTTTTATTTGCCCCATTGGTAAATGCCAGGGTTTTCCCCAAACAAGTCACACAAGGGGGGGCCGGGAGTTTTGTGGCCTTTTTGTTGTTTTTTTGTTTAATCCCCCACTTTATTGGTTGTTTCCCCCAAAAATGCCGGCCCCCCCCCCCTTCGCCCCCTGGGTAGGGGGCCTTTTTTTCTTCAACACCTTTTTGGCTTTTTTCGGTAGACACGGGACCTTTTCCCGTTTCCCCCCCCCTTATTTTGGAAGGGGGATTTTGTTTTAACACAAAAAAAAAACAGGGGGGGGAGGGGGGGTGTGGGTGGGGGGCACTTGGTATTCGTTGTTTTTTTTTTTGTTCATTCTTTTTTTTTTTGATCTGTCCTCCTCGTTTATCCCCACCTTTGGGGGACCAACAAGACCACCCCACCTGGGACGTGGGGAAAAAACAAACAAAAAAACACCTTCTTTTTCTTTTCCCCCTGGGTTCCCCCACACCCCCCTTTTTTGGGTTGGGGGAAGGCTGCCCCCAAGAACCCCCCCCCCCCCACAAAACATTAATTCCGGTTTTTTTAGAACATTATGTGTGTTCCACCCCGGGGGGGTCCTTTTTGGATTTTTATCGAATTGGGCGGTTGGGGGTGGGGGTGGGGTCAGGCCGCCGAAAAGGGAAAAAACAAAAAACATTTTTTTTTCCCCCTTGAATTTTTATTCTGTTTTTATTTTCTATTTGTAATCGGCGGTGGACCTTTTTTACCCGGTTTGTTGATTACTATTTTTTGTAGCCAACCAACGTGAGGTTGGTTTGGGATGTGGGCGTTGTTTTTCACCACCCCCCCCCCCCCCCCCCCCACACAAACACAAAACAACGTGGGTGAGGGTCCCCCGGGTGTCGAAAAGAAAAAAAAAAAAACAAAACCAACAAAAACTTGTTTTTTTTTTTTTTATTTGGCTTTTTGGGGGTGGTAATTGGATTTTTGGTCACTGGACCCTTTTTTTTCCCCAGCACCCTTTTGGGGGGTTTTGGGTTGGGTGTTTGTTACCCCTGGGGGCGGGTCCCCGGCCCCAAAAAAAACTATGGTGTTCGGGTCGACCAAACCTCCCCCCCCCTTCCACGCAACAAAAAAAAACACCCAACCTTTATTTTTTCTGTTTGTGGTTTCTGTTTCGGTTGGGGTTGCAAAAACGCGAAATTTTTCGACCAATAGGCAGGGCGAACGACCTTGTGTTCGCAAAAAACAACATCGGAAAATTTCCTTTTTTGCCTTTTTCTTGGGTTGTTTTTTTTGTTTGGGGCTCCCAACTTGGATTATGTTTCCCCTTTCCTCCAACAACCCCCCCTTTTCACAACCCTTTTATTTTTTTTTTTGTGTCCCCCTGGGGGGGGGGGGGACTTTTGTTGGAATTGGGTTTTTTCCCCCATTATTAAATGGGACAAAAAATTTTCCCCCTTCTTTTTTTTTTTTTTTTTATTGGAAAACCAAACCACGTTTTGGGGGTTTTTTGGGGAACCCCCCAAACCAACAGGTTAACCCATTAAAACCTCCCAGGGGGATGGTGCGCAACCCCACCCCCCTTCTTGTGTGTGTTTGTCCCCGTGCTGCCCTGGGGTGGTGGTGGTGGGGCCTTTTGGTGTATTGGGGACAAACATGTGTTTTGGGGGGGGAGGGCGGTTGCTGGGGGGGAAGGGTCAACCCTGCTTGAAACTTCCCACAAAAAAAAACACCAAACACCCCCCCTTTAGTTGTGGGTTTCCCGTTTTTTTTTGGGTGGTTTTACTTTTCAGTTTGGGGTTCACACCTTTTTTTTCAAAACATTTTTTCCCCCCCTCGGTGGGGGGTATTTTGGGTTGGGGTGGGGGGGGGTTTGGTGCAATTTTCACCACTTTGTTTTTTTTGGACAAAACAAACCAACCAAAACCCAACAAAAAAAAATTACTTGGGTAAACCAAATTTTAAAGCAGGAGTATGGATTTTTCACAGACAACCCCCCCCCAAACCCACAAACAAACCCCCGGATGCCCAAAAACAGTTTTTTCAAAGGGCACAACACTTTGGGTTACCTGGGGGAAATCCTTTTATTTTGTCAAGGGGTGTTAGCAGTTGTGGGGTTTTTTTTTTCCCCCCCACATTTTAGTGTCTTTTTCCACCAAAAAAAGTGCAGAATTTATCTCTATTCCAATAAAGGAGTTTGCGGGTGTTTGGGGGGGTTTTTTGGGAGGGGGTGGTTTTTTTGTTTGTTTTTTTGGGGATGTTATTCTGGGCACGGGGGTTGTTGGACCCGGACCATTCAGGGAAGGGTGGAAAATGTGTAAGACCACCCACAAGTTAATTTTTTTTTTTTTTTTCCTCTTATACTTAATATTTGGGAAAATTGGAACACAAATCTTTCTTCACGCAGGGGTTGTTTGCGGTTGACCTCCACCCCCTTGCATTTAGGGTAGGGGGGGGGATGATATGGGGGGGGGGGGGTGTTTTATTTTTTTCCCGTTTATTCTGTTTGGGGAGCGTTTTTTTTCACTTCCCCCCCCCAGTGGTGTGGACAATGGGTAAAAAAGGGGTGGGGGTTGGGGTTTGTGGGTGGTTCACCCCCCTTGTTGCAACTTTAATTTCCAACAACACAACCAAAACGGGATTGTTCCGTTACAACAGAAAACCCCCAACCCCCACAACCCCCCCCACCCCCCCACTTTCCCCCAACTAAGGTTTGAAAGGGGTGTGTGGTTTGGGGGTTTTTCCCTTTTTGGTTTTCCGGTTTATTTTTTGTGTTTATCCCCCCAACCAGTCTTATTTTTAGTGAAAGGGGGGGGTGGGGTTTTGGCGCCCCCCTTTTCCCCCCCACCCCTAGGGTAATTTTTACAACAAAACCTTGATTATTTATAGGGGGGGGGTGGAGGGGGGGGGGGGGGTTTTCAAACATTTAATTATTTTTCCCATTTTCCTTAGCGGTTTTTATTTTTTTGTTCCCAAAAGCAGGTTCCCCCCCCCTCAAATTAAATCAACCGTGAATCGGGGGGGGGGGGGAGGGGCACACCAAAAAAACCCGGACGCGCCGCGTGGGTCGTTATTTTTTTTTCACATGTCCACCCCAACCGCCCTTTGTTGGTACACCCAAAAAAAAAACAAAAAAAGTTGGTTTGGGGGGGGGGTTTCCCGGTTCCTATTCCCCCCCGCGTTTTTCCCCTTTGTACCTGCACCCAAACGTTTTTGGGTGGCGTAGGGCAACTTCCCCCCGTAATGTGAAAAAACTTTTTCCCCTCCTCCCACCCGGGTGTCGTGGTTGTTCACGTTTTGAGTGTGTAACTTGGCAAAAAAAAAACAAAAACGGGGAGGCGGAAAAAACAAACCAACACAAAAACCCCAAAAAAAACCAACCAAAAAAAACACCCCCCAAAACAAAAAATTAGGCTGGGGGGGGGTTGGTGGGGGGAGAGGTTGGGGGGAAACCCACCCAAGAGGGTATTCCACCGGTTATGGGTTTTGGGACAAAAAAAAAAAACCGTTGTATATAGGGTTAGGGGGGTGGGCCGGTGGGCCGCCCGCTTTTTGGAACCCAACCCAAAACAAACCCAATGCATTAAAAAAAAACAACAAACCCCCAAAAAAACCCACCTCTTTTCTTTTTGGGTGGTGGGGCCTCTTTGGGGGGGGGGGGGTTAGGGAGAATTTTATTTTTCGTTTTTTTGGACTTCAAAAGGGATAATGATTTACCATTTTTTTTTCCCAAATAAGGGTTATTACGATAAACAGGGGGGAGAGAGGGACAAAAAAAAAACTTGAGTTTTTTTTTTTGGCATCCTTTAAACAAACCTATGTAGGGTGAACGGGGTTTGGGGGCGGGTCAGGGAGGGGGGGCCCACAAAACCCCCCAAAAAAAAAGCCGCGTCCGGTTCTCCAGTTGGGGCGGGAAGAGCCAACCTGCCCCTCAAGTAAATTTTTCCAGGTTGGGGGGTTTGCTGAGGTGACCGCCACGGGGGTTATTTTTTTTTATTAAAAAAAACGGTTAACCCCCCCTTTTTTTTTTTTTTTAGGGAAAGAGCCACAATTATGCCCCCCCAGGATGAACAAATGGGTTAGTTGTTGACGGTTTGGAAGGGTTTTGTAGTATTTTTTTTTTTTTTTCTGAACACCCCGTTTGGGGGACCCACACCCCACTTTGTTGCCATTTCTGGACAAAGGTTGGTTGGAAAATTTTAATTCATTATTGTACCACCCCAACCACCCACACCCCACTCCTATTTTTGCCAAACAAACCCCACAACCTGCCCACCCCCTTGGGTTTTGGTTGGGGGTCCTTATTTTGCGGGGGTTTTAGTGCATTAGGACGTCGTGTTGGGGAAAACACAGATCCCCACCCCACCCCAAATGGGTTCAAATTTGTGTTTTTTGTCGGGGGCGGTTGGGGGTGTGTGGGTGGGTGTGGTTGGGGGGGCCCCCGTAGGCCCTGGAGGGGACTATACTCCCTCTTTTCCCACCCCCCCTTATGATCTTTTTTTTTTGCCAACCGTAATTTGGTAAGGGGGGGAAAACAACAATAGTCGGGGGGGCACAAAGGTTGGGGGGGGGAGAACGTTTGGTGATGCCCTATTGTGTGTTGGGGGGTGGTTTTGTGTTGTGGTGGTTTTTGGTGCTTCACCCCCCCCCCCGTACCCCTCTTGTTTTTGGGCTTTTTTGAATGTAAAAAAAACAAACCAACGGGAATCCCCCCCCAAACATCTAGAGGGGCCCCAGTTTGTGCCCCCCCCCCCCTTTACTCACCCCAGGTTCCCCAATTTTTCCCCCCACCACACCAACGCACCACAACCCCCCCCTTGCCCCCTTCCCCTGGTTGTACAAAGTGATTCAAGGGGGGGTCGGGGGACAAAACACAAAAAACACAACAAAACCCCATTCCAGGGGTATTGACAACCAATTTCTTTTTTACCTATTGGGGACATATAAACAACCCCACATTGAGGGACCCACAAGAAAAACCAAAAACTGGGGGCCAAAGGATTCGTTGGACCCTTTTTTGGGGGGTACTACGGGTTTTCCACCCCGTGCGGTTGAAAACAAAAACAAATAAAACAACAAACCACCACAAAAAACGGGTTGGGGGTAACGGATTGGGTGAGTTGGGGGGGCGACTGAAATGTAGGGGAGGGAACGGTCCACTTGTAAAAAACCAACCCAACCAAAGGAGTTAATTAAGGGAAACGGCCGGGGGGTTTTTAGACCACCCCCACCCCGGCCCCCCTTTCGTTTCTTTAAAAAAAATTTTTTACCAGTGCACTTTTCACTTTATACCACCCCCCCACACTCTTTTTTTTTACCCTGTTCCACACTTTTTAAAGCCCCCGGGGGGCGGGGGGGGGGGGGGTGGGTGGGGGGGGGGGGGGGTAATCCTCTCCCCTCGGGATAACGGGGGGGTGGGGAGGGCCACCACCCCAACCCACACCCACACAACACAAAAAAAAACCAAAAAAACAATTTACCCTTTTTTTTCTTCCCCCCCCCCCTAATTGGTTCCCTGGTTCCCCCTCACACCCTGTGGACCCCAGTTCTAGTGGGGGTGGTGGTTTGACACAATGGGCGGGAAAAAAAAACAACCCACACAAAAAAACGACTCCAAAAAAAAACAACACACACAAAAAAACCACCACCCAAAAAAAACCGGCGCGGTTTTTTTGCACTTGTTCTTTTTTTTTTTTCCCTCGTGGCTGGGGGATGGCTTCCCAAGCGGCCGCGCGCCTCCCGAATGGACCCCCCCCTCCCACACACCAGTTTGGCACTGACCAACACCACCAAAAAATAAACCCAGGCCTTGGCGGTTAAAACAAGCTATTTTTTTATTTTAAACGGACCGCTTTTCCTCCCCCAAACACCAACCATTGAACTTTGTGGCGGGGCAGCTTCCTTTTTTAAACCTAGTTGGGGGGGGGGCTTTTTTGTCCCCCACAGCCCGGAACAAACATTTATTTTCATTTTTATTTTTTTTCCCAAACGTCCGTTGCCCCGGGCTTTTTTTTTACGTTTTGTGTTTTTTGGTGAAATTGAAAAAAAAACCCCAAAAACCCCCTCCGTCACACCGTGCTTCAACCCCAAAAAAAACCTTTTTTCACACTTGGAAACGTTGATTGTAAACAGGGTGTTAGGACAAAAAAAAACAAAACAGGGGTGGGGGGTGCGTTCTGGTTCTTGGGGACCGTTATTTTCGGGGCCTTTGTGCCCACACCCCCACCACACCACGTGCCGTTTTGCAACACAATGGTTGTGGACAAAAACAAAATGTTTCTGTTCGGGGTGGTATTATACCCCCTTAATAAAAAAAAACACCACCCCACACCCCATATTTAAAACAACGTTTACTATGGATTTTTTGTGGAAAACGTTTTTATTTTATTGTTACAAAAAATTTTTTTGGGGGAGTTGGCTTTTTTTTCTTCGCGGTGCGGCGGCGGCGCTACGCCGGGGTCCGGGTGTGGTGTCTTGTCTGTTGTATTTTGCACTCGACACATGGGGGGGGGGGGGCGCTAGGGGGATGACAACCTCTTATTTTCGCTTGTTATAGGTTTTAGTGGGTGTGTGGGTTGTGCAACTTTTTTTTGATTAGGTGTTTGTGGGTTGAGGCGGACTAAAAAAAAATGGACAAAAAAACCTTTCCCCCCTTTTGCTTTACACCCCAACGTTCCCCCACCCACGTGGTTTTAAAAAAAAGTTGAGGGGGTGGAGTTTGGGGGGGGGGGGGGGGTCCAACTGGCCCCCACCCCACCCCCCTTTCACATTTTTGGGTTGTGTCCCCTGTACTTAAAAATGGGGTTTGGGTTTTTTCCCTGGGTTTGAAAAATTGGTTTTCTAGGTCCTTCCGTTGGCTTTCTTTTGTGGGTGGGGGGTATTCCCCCCGGTTTGTGGAAATTTCCCCCCGGGGGCTTTCCCCCCGTTTTTATTGGTTACCCCCCCCTTTTTTTGGGGGGGGGTTGAAAACCAAAATTTTTTTTTTTTTTCCTATTTTTCCCCCTACACCCTTATTTTCTTTCTTTAAACCATTTGCCCCTTTCTTTCGGGTTTATATGTTTTTTTTATTGGTGTAAAAGGTTTTCTATGGTTTGGTTTCCCCATTTTTTTGTTGGGGTCTTTGGTACCAAAATGTTTTTTGGTTGGTATTTGTTTGGGTTCCTTTTTTTTTTTTTTTGTGGTCTGTTTTTTTTTTCCCCCCTACCCCAAAATTTGGGGTGGTTTTTTTTACCCTTTCCCCCCCCTTCACACAACTCACAAGGACGGGGGGGATTCATGGGGGGAACGGAGTTTATTTTTCCCCCCCCCAACCAGCCCCCCTGTTTTTTTTCCCCCCCCCCGGTGCCGGGGGTCCCCCCCCCCTTTTTATTATTCCAGGATGTTGGTGTGGCGAAAAAGGAGGAGAAGGGTTATTTTTTTATTTTCTTTTCTTATTCTTTCCTCCTCATTTTTCAATTTCCCCATTTTTTTTCAACCACCAACAATTGTTTGGTTGAGAGAAACAAAGTGCCCACCTCTGTAATTTTTGAGCCGACCCCCCCCCAAAATATTTTTTTTTTATTTCTTATCCAAAAAATTGGGTATGCCCCCCAAATTGGGGGTTATGTTTAGAAAAAAACCCCCCCCAAATTACAAGGCTTTTTTTTTTGACCCCCACCGGGGGTTGGTTGGGTTCCGTGGGGTCCGAGGCTGGTGGGGGGAGGCGCGGGAAAAATTAAAGATGTGTTTCCATCTTTTGGATTTTAATTATTTCCAATTCCCGTAACCTGGGTGTGGGGGGGAAAAACAAACACTTCGCAAGAACCGTTCTTATTTATTCACTTCAACCTTTTTGATATTTCTTGGAAATTTGTTGCCTTTTTTTCTTGTTTTTTTTTCCGGGTTCTGGTTTTTATGTTTTTACGTGGACCGGCCGGCGTGTGGTCGTTTTCTTTCTTCACGGGTGGTTGTAACCCCCACCCCCCCCTTTTTATTTTTTTTTTTTTTTTCCTTAAAAAACCCCCCCCAACTTGGGCCCCCCTTTGTTTTAAAAAACCCCCCCAACCCCCTTTTTTTGGGTTCTGAAATTTTTTGTTGGGTCTTGGGTTACCTTTGGGGGGGCCCCCCGGGTGTAATCCGGGAATATTTTTATCCCAAGTTTGGGTTAGGGCCCCCCCCCCCCCCCCCCCCCCCCCTTTGGGCTGACCGTCGTTTATTTTTATTTTTTATTTTTTTTGGTTCAGGGGGGTTGACCATGGTTTTTTTTTTTTCTTGGGGTCTCCTTTGGGACGGGGGGGGTGTTGCCCCCCGCCAGCGGGGGGAAAACCACCTTTTTTTGTTTTGGTGGTTTTTTTGATTTTTTTTGGTTTCTCATTTATTCCCCAGCCCCCACCCTTTCATTTTTTCAAACAGTGTGGGTTCACCCCACCTATCCCAAAACCTGGTGGGGGTTTTGTGTTTTTTTTCCCTGCTGTGTGGTGGTTTGGGACCAAAAATGTTTTTTGGGAACAAAGCGGGACGTGTTTTTGTTTTTTGCTTTTGGTTTTGGGCACCATAACGCAAAATCACTTCCACCGTTAAAAAGGTGTGCAGGTTAGGTAAAACAAACCCCCATGAGCGTATTTTCGTTTCCCTCTTTTTTTTTTTTTTTCTTTTATTTATGTTTTCCACGGGTTTTACTTTTCACCCACTTATTTTTTGGCCCCCCAAAAAAAACAGGGTTGGGCCCGGGGTAAAACACCCCCCTTTTTTTATGCTTTGTTTTAATCCCTATTTGTTTTAATTAGTGGGCCTTGGTTGTGATTTTTGTGGCCATTCGGTAATTTATTTTTTTGGGGTTTGGGTTGGGAAGGGGTGCCGGACCCCCAACCACCCTTTTCCTTTTTTTTTTGCTGTTGGTCACACCATGTTCCCCAAAGTTTCCCGTTTTGCAGGGGGCCCCCCTTTTTTCCCCCATTTTTTCCCTTTTCCCTTTTTCGAACAAACCACCCACCCGGCATGCACCCCCATTTTCCCCCCCCCCCCCCCCCCCCCAAAAAAAGGGGGGGTCCACCCCAACCACCCCCCAAAGCGTTAGCACCCCCCCCCCCCCCCCATGTTTTTATTTTTTTTTTTTTGGTTTGGGGGTACGGGGGGTTCCTTTTTTTTTTTACACCCACACAAAAAGCGGGGGGTCCCCCCCAACCCTTTTGTTCTTATTTTTTTATTTCTTGGGTTTTTGTTGTACCTTTTTTGGACAAACCCACCTTTTTCTTTCCGGGACAGATTATTTATTATTGTAAACCACAAAAAGCAAAGGGGCCTTTGGTTGGGGTTTTAGCCAACCAAAAGGGGGGAAACCAAATTTTGGGCAGGTTTGGTGCCCCCCCCCCCCCCCCACCCAAAAACTTTTATTTTTTCCCGGTCCCTTTTTTTTTTTTTTTTTCACCGGTTCCCCCTTACCCACCCCACAAAGCCCAAAAAACCCCGGGAGAGGGTTTTGCCCTTTGTTTGGGGCAAAAACAAAAAACCACCCCCCCCTTTTTTGGAAGGCCCGTAGAACCTTTCCCAAATTCCCCCCGGTATTTGGCGTAGGTGTAACCAAGGGGGGCCGGGTGTGGGGGGTGAAAAAAAGGGTGGTTTTGTGTCTCTCTTTTTATCCACCCCAACTTGTTTCCTTTGGTGTGGGCTTTTTCTTTTTTTTTTTTTTAATTTCTTGTCCCCGTTGTTGTGAGGGGGTTTTTTGGGGGGGTATATGGGGGGGGGGGGGGGGGGTGGGATTGATGGGGGAACCTAAATTTAAACAGCTGGCTATGGGGGCCAAAGCGGCCGCTTGTTTTTTTTGTGGTCTCGTGGTGCTCGCGCCGCCGATTTTTTTTTTTTTTTTTTTTCTTTTTTTTTTTACCCGCCAAGGGGGAAAAGTATACATTTTTTTTTTTTTTTTTATTTTTCCCCCCCCACCCCCCCCCCTGTGTTATTTAATTTTGTTTGCTTATTTTTTTGGGGGTTGGTGGTTTTTTGGGTTGCGGTGGGCCCCCGCCGTACCCCGTGGGCACAATTTGAATGGTTTTTTATTTTATATACAAAAACAGCCGTATTTTATTTTTTTCAAAAAAATTCAAAAGGAAAACCCCCCCTTTTTTTGTTTTTTTTTGAATCCATACTCACTTTTTGTTGTTTACCCAAACAAGGGGGGGGTGTTTGCCGGTCTGTTTTTTGGGTGCGTTTGTTCGAATCCCAAAAGTTGATTGTGGGAAGGTTTCCCGCCATTGGGTTTCCTACCCGTTTTTTTGGCACCCTTACTTTTTTTTTTTTTTTTCTTGTTCCCCCCCCCCTTTTTTCCTTCACCCCCCCCAATTTTTTTTTGTTTGGGGGGGGTTGGGGGGGGGGCGTTAGGGGGATGTTTTTTTGGCCCCAGGGGGCCCCGTAACCTAAGGGGGGCCCCAGGGATGAAATTTTTGGTTTGATCACCCCCCCATTTTTTTCCCGTTTTGTGACCCGGGGGTTTCCTTCAATTTCCCCCACTTGTGTTTTGAACCTTGATGTTCCGTTGGCATTTCGGGGGGGGCCAGGGTGGGCCCCTGTTCAATTTTCCCACCCCACCAACTTTTTTCCACCCTGGCTTCACAGCGGGGTTTGGTTTCCCACCACCCCCATTCCGTTTTTTTTTCCGTTTTCCACAACTTTTCTGTGCCCGAAAAAATTGAAAATTCCCACACCGTTGGGTTTGAAAAATTTTTGTCGGCTGCCCTTTTTTTTGTTTTATTTTGCTTTTTTCACACCCCCACCCCTGTTTTAACGGTGGTTTGCTTTGTTTGTGTTTGGGGGTGAGTCAATGAACCAGTACTTTGGGGGAAAATGGGACACCCCACCTTTTTTAACCCCCCCCCCCCCCAAAAGGGATATGGTGCTCCAACCCTTTTAGAGAGGGGGAGTAGGGGGGCTAAGATCTATTATTAGGGGGGTGGTGTGGTGTGTGACTGTGGGACCAGGCCTGGCGGGAACGCGGACGGGGAGTAACCCAAAAAAACAACACCCAAAAAACCTAATTAATAAAAAAACAAGCGCCCAACACAAAACCAAAAGTAAATTTTTACTTCAATTGGGGCCAACCCCCCACACCCCGCCCACCCTCCCTGTTAATTCTCCTTTGTCACCACCCTTTGGGTTTTTTACAAACAAAGTGTGGTTGTTGGGCCCTTTGCAAGGGCCCTCCTTTCTTTTTCCCACCGTTTACAAAAAAATCCCCCAAAAAAGGGGGGGTTGGGGTTTCCTTTGGGGACACAAATAAAAACTGGTTGGGGTTGTGGGACGGGGGGGGCCCGGTTACCCGGTTTTGGCCCCCCCTCCCCCCCCCCCAGTTTGCCTGGGGGGGGTTTCCCCAAGCAGGCGGATTCCCATCCACCGTGGGGGGGGGGGGGTGACGCAGTGGGCAGGTGGTCCCCTTTTAACGCCTACTTTACCACGCAAACTGGCTGGTACCCCTAATCCCCACAAACACAAAAAACTGTTCCGTTTGTTGGTGGGGGTTGTTTTTATAAGCCCCACCCCCCCCCAAGGGGGTGCCCAGTGAACAAAAAAAATGGGGTTGCCCCCCCCCCCGCCCAGGTTTGGGGGGTTGTTTTCCCCCCCCAACGTGGGGGGGGACCTTAGGGTTTTTGTGTAAGACACTTTAAACAACCCCCAAACCATTTGTGTTATGCCGTTGTTTCCCTCTAGTTTTTTTCAAATGGCCCTCTTTTTCCGTCCCCGCGTATTGGGACAACCCTTTTTTTCTTTTGGAAAAAAAAACCCACCCCCATTTTCCAGAAATGATACGTTGGTTTCCTTTATCTTTTTTTCATTTCGTTTTTTTCCCCCCCCGCAACAAACCACCAAAACCCCAGGGGTTTCCCAGCCCCCACCCGGAGGGGCATTGGATGATGGCTTTATTCGTTTATCACTTTAACGTGGAGGGAAGTTTTTGTGTTTTTTTTTGGGGGTGGTTTTGTCCTTTCTATCCATAAATAAAACGGGGAAAATTATTACCCCGGGGTCTTCCCTTTGTCTCTTTTTGTTTGTTGGTTACGTTTTCACCACCACGTTGTCTTTTTTTTTTTTTTCTGGTTTTTTGTTTTGGTACAACTCTGGTGGGGGGAGAGTCCCCCTCACATGTAGGTCTGTTTCTCGAAATTCTCCGCCAAAAAACAAAAAATCACTTTCCGTGGGGGGGATTTTTTTCATTTTTTTCACAACACCACCCCTTTAACGTGTTCTGGTTGTGGCTCTGTTATCCCTATCTTCCGGCAATTGCTTGTGGGTCCCTTGTGATTTAGCCGTTTAACCCCACCAAATGTTGTTTGGGCCCCCACCCCCCCCCCCACTTTTTGATGGCCAACCGGGTTTGTTCGCACACCCAAACCTCCCGCTGGGTTTTGACCTTGGACATTTATTCTTTTTTTTTTTCCACATGGCAGAAAAAAAAAGGGGGGTGCGAGTTTTTTTTTTTATTTAAGTGTTGGAGGTCTGTCTCCCAGTGAACGAGGAAACAAAATACGTTGGGCGCTAAATCTTTGTTTTTTTCCCGTGGGCTCAACAATTTTCGGACTCCCCTTCCTCCACATTTGTTTTTCTTTTGGTCGAAACCTGTGTTTTTTTGTTGGGGTCCAGGTTAAAGGATTTTGTCCCTGAAGATTGGGTACCGGAGGGGGCCCCCCCTGGGACTTTTTTTTTTTTTTTTTTTTTTCCCCCATTTTTTTTTTTCACCCTGTTGTTTGCCCCCAACAAAGGGTGGGGTTCAGTTTGGTTTATCCAAACCCCCAAGATTTTTGGGTTTGTGTAGGTTGATGATTATCTATATTTGGTTTCTTCCAATTTTTCACCCCACCCCTTTTTATTCCCCCATTTGGAAAATTTTTCAAATCTTTTTTAAGGTTGCCCTGTTTCTCTATTCTTTTTTTTTGTGGGGGGATTGGTACCCGGTCTTTTTAAACCGCCTTTATTCCTTCAACACCCCCCAACAAAAAAAACGGGGGGGGGGGGCCGGGGGACCTTTAATCTGTTTTTTTTTCTTTTTTTTTCTCCCTTTTTTTTTTTGGCCCCCCCTTGTGGTCATATTTGTTTTCCCCCCCCTTGGGTGCGTTGTTTTTTGGGGGTTGGGGGTGATTTTTTTTTTGGGGGGGGGAAACACCCCCACAAACCACTTTTGGGTGGGTGTGTGTTGTTTGTTTTTTTGGGCACCAGTTGAAACTCCTCCTCCTACAGTTAACTATCTTTTTTTTTTTTCCCCACAAGGGGGGCCCCACACACCCAACCAAACCCCCCAAACACATTTGTTTCCTTTTTTTCCCCTCTTGGGTTTGGTTTTTTTGTTGTTTTTGTTGGGCCCTTTTTTGTTTGGTGCTTGCTTGGAGGGTTTGAAAAAAAAACCCCCCCCCCTCCGCTGTCCAAAATGCTCACCTTCTTTCCATTTTTCCGCCTGTTTATTTTTTCTGACCCCCAAAAACCCGGGGGGGGGCCCCACCCACTGTTTTTGTACCTTCCCCCCCCTTTGTCAACCCCCCCGGTTTTCCCAACTTGTTTTTTTTTCTTTTCTTCCCCCCCTTTATTTTTTTTTTGCTTTTTTTGTTTTTTTTTTTCTGTGGGGTGGGGGGACCGGGGAGTGGTTTTTTTTTTGCCCCCTTTTTTCCGTCCCGTCTGTTCCCAAAAGCCTTTTTATTTTTTTGTTATTTTATTTTCACGGAACTGTGATTATTTTTGTTTTTTGTGGCAAAGGGGGGGGTGTGGTGGGGTGCCCCTGCACCATTTTACCCAAAAAAACAAACCAAACCAACCTTGACACCTTATCACACCCTTTAATTTTGTTTTTTCCGCTCCTGTCTTTTTTGGGGGGAGTTGTTAGCCCCCCCTGGACGGGGGTTGGGGTTTGTGTGTTGTTACCGACCCCCCGTTTTTGTTTGTTTTGTTCTTTTTTCGACGCGGGGGGTGGTCCTTTTTCCGTTTGGGGGTGGTTTCCATATGGGCCACCGTTTTTACCGGTTATGCCGTGGGTTTCTTTTGGTGTTGGGGGGGGGGGGTTGACCCCGGTTTTTTGTTGTGGCGTCCAAAACAACCCCACCCCAACCATCAGTGCCGGCCCAACAGGGGGTCCACGGGGTTTTTTTTTGGTTTTTGCCTTTTGTTACGTTTTGTTTTTTCAATTTCCAAAAAAAAAAACCCAACCTTATGGGGGGAAATCCTGGCCGGGTTGACGCCTTTTTTATCTTTTTTTTTTTTTTTTTTTCCCCAAGTGTTTTTTTTTTTTTTTTGTGTTGGGGGGGTTTTTTTTTTTTTTTTTACCCACGTTATCTTTTTTGGGGGGTTACCAAGGTTCCCCCTCACCCATTCGGGGACAAAAAAAAACCAACCCCCCCGGGGTGGCTTTTCCCGGTTCCCATTTTTTTTTCCCCCTCCTTTCGTTTTTTTTTCCCAAAAGTTTTAACAATTCCTTTTTCCTTTTCCCCCCTTGGGGGGTTGGGGGGTGGGGGGAATGGTGGTTTAAAAAAGGGGGGTGGGGTTATGTTTTCCTCCCTGGTCGTTTTGTGTTTTTTTTTTTGGGGTGTGTTGTGGGTAGTCGCCGGCCGGGGCCTGGTTTTTTTTTTTCCACCCCCACACACCCATTTCCCCCTTGGGTGGTTATCCCCTTTCGTGGAGTGTTTGTCCCAAACGATTTTTTTCAACCAAAAAAAACAACAAAAACCAAAAACCAAAAACAAAAAAAATAAACAAAAACCCCAGGGAATTTTATTGGGTTTAAATTTTGTTATCATCAATGAACAAACACTTTTTTCCTTTTTTGTTTCTCATTTGTGTATTGCACATTTGTGCCAAGTTACACAACAAAAAAAATCTTTTCTCTGGTTGGCCTGGCCATCAATTTATAGTGGTTTTTTTGGTTGTTTTGTTTTACGGGGGTTTTCCCCCCACCCCCCCCCCCTTTTCCCCCCCCCCCTGGGGTTTTTTTTTATGCGGGGGGGTTTTGGGTGTATTTTTTTGGTGCGGAAATTGGGAGCGACCCCAACCCCACGGGGGCCCCCAACAAAAACATTTTTTGGGGGGGTGTGGACCTCACCCCGAGGGTGGTGTCCGCCTGGGGGTGTTTTTTGTGTAACAAAAAGTTTTTTTTTTTTTTTGGTCCCCGGGTTGTTTTTTTTTTTTTCTGTGGGACAAAAAAAGTTTTGGCGTGGGCAGGGGCTTAAACCCTCCGGGGGAACCCCGGGTGTTTTTTTCCCCCCCAATTTTTCCGTTTTTGGGGGGTTCCTTTTCCCCCCCCCCGCTTTGTTCTTTGGAATTTGGGGGGGTGCAACCAAAACAACCCCCCGGAAGGGTTCAAAACCCCCGGGTGGTAGTTTTATCCTTCTGTCTTTTTACCCCCCCCCCATTAATTTTTTTAATTTTTTTTTATTTTTTTTTTTTTTTTTTGGCGGGGGGTGGGATATTGTTTTCCCATTCAGATGGTTTGCTGGTTTTTTTGCCGCTTCTTTTTTCGTCACCCCCCACAAAAAAACAACCACCCCCCCCAGTTCCGGGTGGGGGCCAACCTCTTTTTTTTTGTTTTGTATACCCCCCCCCCCTACTTTCTCCGGGTGTGGGTGGCTTGTTTGTTGGGGGTTTTTTTGAAGGTTTGGGGGGCCAATTTTTGGATTTTTTTTTTAATTATTATTTTTGGGCAACACACTGTGTTTTTGTTGGTGTTTCCCTCATTTATTTTATTCCCCCACAAACAAAAAAAAACCCCCCACCCTTCCTGGGTGTTCCCCACCCTGCCCCTGGTGGCTCAGGATTTTTGGGGGGGGGGAATACCCACCCCCAACCCAATGGGAATTCCCCCAACCAACACGGCGGTAAAACAAAAAAAAACCCCTTTGCAACAACACAAAAAATTCCCGTGTTGACACCCCTGACTTTAAAATTTATCATGGCGGTAATGTCGGTTTACCGAAGTCAAAAACACCACCCCCACAATTATGTATTATTTATAACAAAACCTTTTTAGGGGGCCCCTTTTTTTTGACGGGTTTGTTCAGTTCTGTTTCCCCCGTGGGTTTTTTATGGTTCCCCAACTTTGAAAAAAAAAAACCCCCACTTTTTATTTTTTATCTCTCCCCCACACTTTATTTTAAAAACGGACCCCGTTTGGTCCACAAAAAACCACCTTTTTTTTTTTTCATTTGGAACCCGACCGGGTTCCCACCTTCTGTTCCCCCCCCCCGTGGTGGAAAAATGCTTTTTTTTTTTCTCTTTTTTTTTTTTTTGGGTCCCAAGTTTTGTGGGTTTTTGTGGGTAGTTCGGAATTTTTTTGGGGACACCTTTGGAAATTTTTCCGTTGTTCCCTTTTTTTTTTGGTTTTTTGGGGGGGGGTTTTTACCTTTACCCTTGGTTCCCCCGTTCACCCCAAAGTTTTTCCTTGGGGTTTTGAGTAGGGGGGTAATTTTAGGGGTGAAAAAACAAAAAAAAAAACCCCATTTTTCACTTGGTTTTTTTACCTTTTGGGTTGTTTTTTATTTGGTTCATTTTCCCCCCCCCCCCCCCCCCCCTTTGTAATTGATGGGGGGCGGTATCTTTTCAAGTTGGATTTAGGGCCGGGGGCCAATTTTTTTTACCCCCCCCTTCCCCCTTATTTTTTTTTTATAGCACACTGTTCATTAAAGGTTCACCTTTTTACTATTGGCAGTCCCAATTTGTTCCTTGCTTTCACCCTTTTTGTAGGTTTGGGGGGCCCCAAGAGGACGGAAAAAAAAAAAAAAAAAGTAGGGCATGGGGGGGGTGTTCCGCGTGGTTTTCCCCAACCCCCACCCTTCAAAACCCACCAACCCCCACCAAAAACCAACCCCCCCCCCACACATTTTAACCAGGGAAAGGGTATCCACCGGTGGGTGTTGGGAAACCGTTTTTTTTTTTTTTTATATTTCATTTTTCTTTACCTTTTTTTTTCCCCCAAACCCATTGTTTTTTTTTCTCCCACCCCATTCGGATTGCATTTTTTTACGCGTAATTGGCACACCCCCAGGGACGCGTTATATTATTTAAATAATTTTTTTTTTTTCCCCTTGTTTGTTTTTTTTGCGTTCCTTGGTCCACCCTCTTTTTTTCCAAACCACAAAAACTGGATGTTTTTTTTTTCCCCCCCCCAGTTTGGTGTGTGGGGTTGGAAATGGGGGGAGGGTTATCCCCAATTACGTTTGTTTTTTTTTTTTTTGTTTTGTTTTTTTCCCACCATTTTCCCCCCACGACTTTTTCCTTCCCCCGAGAAGACCGCCTTTTGGTTCCATTTGGGGGGGCGTTTTGTCTTTTCGCCGGGGGGGAAGGAGGGGGGGGGGCCTTTTTTGTTCCCATTGGCTATTTTTTTTTTTTGGGGAACCCCCACAAAAAACCCACCCCCCTGGGGTTTCTGGTTTTCCCCACCGCGGTACCTCATTTTTTAGGAACTTTTTTATTGTGGTTTAGGTTTTTTGGGACGGGGGGGGGACCTGCCCCACCCTTTTACCCCCCTTTTGGGCTATTTGAGTTTCTGTTGGTGGGACCCTTAAAGTTAACCCCAAACACCAGGGTTCCCCATTTTTTTTTTTTGTTCCCAAAAGGGGTTGGGGTTGGGGGTGACCCGTGTTTTTTTTTATGTTTTTTTATTATATGTTTCTTTTTTGGTCCACCTTTTTCCCATTAACTTTTTTTTTTGGTTTGGGGTCCCCCCCCCTCCCGTTTAGCTGCCCTTTTTGTCATAAACCTGTTTCCCAAACCCACTGGGGGGACCAAACCCCCCCCCCCACTGTTTTTCTGTTCTATGTTGGAGGTTGTTTTGTTTGTGCTGGCATGCTCTGGTCGTGTGGGAAGTTTACAACCCAAATTGGTGGGGGGGGGTTGGTTTGTTTCCAAAACAACCGTGTTATTGTTGGGGGCAATATTGTTGGTTTTTTTTGTGTGGACCCCACCCCCACACCACCCCCAATGCTTACCACCCCCCCAAACAACACCCCCCCCCCCACCAACCCCCCCCCCCACTGGGTCTTTTTGGCCCCCCTTCTGGGGGTTTTTTTGCCCCCACCGGGCGTTGCTGTGGTATTTCCCTGGGTGTAAAAGAATGGGGTTGTTTTCTTGTGTTTCACCCGGATGTATTCGGGGGGGTTTGTTTTTGGGACCCCCTTTTTCCTTTCATTCTTGGGGGGGTAGTTGGACTAAAAAAAACAAAATTTCTTTTTTGTGTTCACCACGTGGGGACGGGTGGTTTGGGGCCAATTTTTCTTTTTTTTCCGGGCTTTTTTTTTTTTTTTTTTTATTTTTTGTTTTTTTTTTTTTTTTTTTTCCAAATTTTTTTCAGGGTGTTGTTGTGGTTGCTGTTTTTAGTTATGGTTTTTTTTTTTTTTGGCATTTGTGCCTGTTTTTTTCCCTTTTCTTTTTACCCCCCAAAATTTCCCTTCGGTTTTCGGTGGGGTCCGGGTCAAAAAACAAACCACCCCCTGGGGGGGGGGGGTTTTCCCCCTGCCCATCCCTTTCTTTTGGTCCCACAACCCACCCCCCCCACAAGACACCAATTTTTTTTTTGTAGAAACCAAAAAACACTTGTGGGGATGTTTCCTCCCCCCCCCACTATTGTGGACCCCCAAGGTTTTTTTTTTTTTTTCTTTCCCCTTTTCCCATATGGAACCCGGTTGAAACTTTTTTTTTTTTTTTTTTTTTTTTCTTTTCCTAAACCCCCCATTGGGGTGTATATTTATTCTTTATATTGTGGGCCTATAAATAGTTATTGGGTTGGGGCCGCCCCGTTGCGCGTGTGTGGGGCCGCCAAGATTTTCCCGTCATCTCTTTTTTTCAAATGTTGGTTTGGGGGTGGTATTTTTCCCCATCTTCTCTTTTTTTCGACTTTTTTTTTTTCCCTCGAACCTTTTTTCAACCCCCAACCAACCCCTTTTGGGGGTTTTGGTTGGGCATTTGGTGGGGGGGCAAAAAAACAAAAAACATTTTTTTTTCCGGGTTTTCCTCCGGGTTCCCCCCCCCTTCCCGGCTTGTGTGTTGGTTCTTTTTTTCCCCTTTCAACCGCCCGGGGGGTCAACAACTTCCGGGTTTTTCTCCCACCCCCCCGGCCGCCTCGTTGTTGGGGTTGGTTGATGGGGGGGTTGGGGGGGGGTTGGGGTTTGTGGTTTGACACCGCACCCAAAACAAAAAAAAATCTTTCTTTTTTTTTTCCGGCCCCAACCCTTTTGTTTCCGATATGGGGTTTTTGATGGTAGGGCCCCCGCCGGGGGTCCGTGGTTTTGTGGTGGGGTGGTTTTTGGTTTGAGGTTTGGGGGGGGGGTGTGGTTGGGTTTGGGTGAGGGTGAGAACTCTCGGGTGGGGGGGAGGGTTGAGGGGAAGATGGCGGGGAAACACAAACAAAACTAGGGGTTTTTTTCTTTTTTTTTGTTGGTTTATTAATCCACCGGTGGCTCTTTTTGATTTGTTTGCTGTCTCTTTATTTCATTGGTTTTTTATTTAAGTTTTATTATTGGTGGCGGATTTTTTAGGTTTTTTGATTTTTTCCTAGGTATTTTTCGGGGAACGGGGGATTGTCATTCATAACCATTTATTTGGTGGTGGGCGTTTCCCCTGTTTTTGTGTTTTTATTCCTTCCTTGCCTTTTTTTTTCTATCTTTTTGAGGGGGGACAAACACCCACCACCAAATTGTTTGGCCAAACCACCTTGGGTAAAAATTTATCAAACCCCCCCCCCCATGCCAGTTTTTGTTGCAAAATACCCCCGATTGGTACTCTTGTTTAGGGGTTAACTTTATATATTTTTTTTTCCCACATTTGCCCCCCCACGCAACTAGGGGGTGGGGCCTTTTTTTTACTAATTCCCACCAAACTCTTTCCTGTTGAGTTTCCCCCTGTTGTAATTTTTTTTACCATTCTGGACCTATTCTTAATTATTTCCCACCCCCCCCCCCCAACAATCCAACCTTGGATTGTGTTTTTTTTGTCAGGGGAGGTTGTGCTGTATATTTATTTTAGCCCCACAAACCCGGGCTTGACGCTTTAGGGGGGATTCACTTGGTTCCAATTTTTAATCTTCCACAGTCATTTTCGCCCCTTTTTGGGTGGAACGCGCCTTTCCGTTTTTGTGTGGGATGTTTTTGTTTTGGGTATTTGGGCCTTTTTCGTCCCCGTGTTATGTTCTTTTGTGTGACGGGGGTACCTTTGTGAGGGGGGGGTTAATGTTTCCACCAATTTTTTTTTTTTTTGGGGGGAACCACCAACACAAAAGGGGTTTTTTTTTTTTTTTGTTGTGGGGGTGGGGGCCCCTTGTGTTGTTGGGTTTTTTAAATTTTTTTTCCCATTTTCTCCACGCTTTGTGTGGTGGGTTTTTTTTTTTTTTTTTATTCAACCCCATTTTTTTTTCACGGGGGGTTTTTGTTGAGCTTCTTTTTAGTTTTTTTCCATTTTTCCTTTGGTTGGTTTTTTTCCAAAACACCCCACAAAAAAACCCCCACCCACCCCACCCCCCCCCCTGGTTTTTTATATTCATTATCCCACCGGGGGTTTTTTGGGTTGTTACGGGGGGGAAATTTATTTGGGGTTATTGATGATTCCCCCTTTTCGTGGGGTCTGGGGGGAAGGGTTTGGGTTTTTTTTCCCTGGACCTTTTCTTTTTTTATGGTTTTTTGCAAAAACCCAAACAAATTGTTTTTGGTCCCTTACCCCAAACCAAAACAACACCCCACTTTTACCTCTTCACAGAAACCCATTGTGTCAAACGGCCCTGGGTGGGGGGTTGTCCTTTTGGTCCGTTTCTATTTACCTTCACCTGTTTCCCCTGGGGGGGTTTGGACCCAAAAAAGGGGGTTTGGGGGGGGTTAAAGGTGGGGGGAACCCGGGTTTTCCACGGGGGTTGGTTTGGGGTGCTGGTGGGTTGGGTTTGTTGGTGGCATTTGGTGTGAAAACAATCGGTTTCAATGGCGGGCTTTTACTCAAAAACAAAAAAAAAACCCCCTTTTTTTCCCAGGGGGGGGTTTTTGTTGTTATTTTTTTGGTTTTTTTGGGGGTGTTTTTTTTTTAATTTTCTTTCCACTTTTTTTCTTTCCAACCCTATTCACCACACCCTTTGTGTGGTGGTGGTGGGGGTGTTTGTGGGGGGTTTGTGCGTGCCAACCCACGGGAAGGTCTTGGGGGTTTGTGGGGGAACTTTTTTTTTACCCCCTTTTCCCCACAAACAAACCGGTTCTTTTAAATGGAAGGTTTTGGGGGGGGTGGATTCCTTCCCCGTGTACATTTGGGCGGAAGCGCCGAAATGGAAATATATTTTCTTTTTTTTTTTTTCTTCTTTTTTTTTCTTTTTACCTTATTCTTTTTTGTTCGAGTTTCTTATTTGGGTTCTTTTGGCAGGGGGAGGCCGAACCCCCACAAACAACCCCAATCAAAAGTACCCCGGGCCCTCCCGCTTTAAACAAATTTTTTTTTTGGCTCCCCTTCGGTTTGGGGTTGGAGGTGTGGGCACCAAAGTTTTTTTTTTTTTTATTTTTTTTTTTCGGCGTTTGTTGGTTTTGTTTTTGCTTTTTTTTAGCCCTTTGGAACCTTTTTTGTTTGGACCAAATTTTTTGGCCCGGTCCCCGGGTTCAAAAAACAACAAAACAAACAAGCCCCTTTTATTTGGTGGTGACTATTTTTTCCAAAAAACAACAACACCCCCCCACACCCCAACAACCACTTTCGGGTTTTAAGGAACCCACCGGGGGTTGTATTATTGTTAATTTTTTTTTTTTTAGGTTTTTTGCCCCCCCCACACAACCCTTGGGGCTTTTTTGGTCCCCAAAATTTTTTTTTCTTTATGTTTTTTCGGTCGTGCGAAAAACAAATTTCACGTTTTTTTTTTGTTTTGTTTTTTGAAACACAACCCCACCCCCCTTTATTCGTTGGGTTGGTGGCCCTTTTTTGCCTTGCATTTTTTTTTTTGACGTTTTGGTTGGTACAATGGGGTGTCCCCCCACTTTCGGTTTCTGGGGCAGCCCTTGGCCTTTGGTGGGGTTTGTCCAAACGATGGGGGGTGGTTTGTTAGGTGGGTTTTTTCGTTTTGTTGTTTTTTGGGATTTGGTTTGTGTTTGTTTGGGTTGTTTTGTTTGGAACCCTTTTATGGTTGGGGGGGGGGGGGACTGGACTTTTGTTTTTCCTTTGTACAATTTTTTTTTTTTTTTGAGTGTTTCCGTGTAGGGTCTTTTGTTAGTTGGTTTTGTTTTTGTGACCCTTTTGGGGAAAACAAACAATCCCCCCCCCACATTTTGGGGGGTTTGGGTTTTCCCAAACCTTTTTGCAAATTTTTGTTTCTTACTTGGTTTTGTTTTTACATTTTAATTTGTTTTTGTGGACCCCACAATCCACCCCCGAAAAAAAAATTGTTTTTTTTTAGGGTCTGCGTGGGTCCCCCCCCCCCCCAAAAACCCCGTTTTTTTTTGTTGGGGGCCCCCTTACGGGTTGTGAATTTTGGGGCTTTGGGGGGGGCCTGGTGGGTTTTTGGTTTCCGGGGGGGGGGGGTTGTTTTTTTTTCAGGTTGGTTTTTTTTTTTTGGGGGGGGTTTTTTTTGGGGGGGAAAACCCCATGGGTGGCCCCCAAAGGTGCCTGGGCGGTTGGGTGGTTTTTTTTTCTTTTTTTTTTTTTTCCCGGACCCCCCCCACTTTTTTCCACAAAATTGGGAACAAAAATTGGGCGGTCTTTTGTTCAACATCAGTTTTTTTTTTCGGGGACCGCTTTGTAGTTTCCCAAAAAAAAAACCCAAAAAACACCCCTTTTTTACCTTTTTTTTTTTTTTTTTTTTTCTTTGGGCGCAAATGGTTTTTATTTCGCTTTTTGTTTTTTATATTTTTAGGGGGGGTTGTGTTTTTGGAGTGGGGCCCCGTCTCTGGTTATTTATTTTTTTTCTCTTTCCGGTTTTGCTATTTTTTTTGGTTGTCAAACCCCCTTTGGAGTTTTGGGCCCGTTGTTTCCAACAAACCCCCACCCCAGGTGAACCAACCAAAAAATTTACCCCCCCCCCCTTCTGCTGTGGGGCCCTTCGTTTTGTTTTACTTTTTTGGGTTGGTTTTTTCGCGGGGTCGGGGTTGTGTGTTTTTTTCTTTTTTTTTTTGTGTAAACCGTTTTTTTTTTTCTTGGCCCCGCGGGGGGGGGCTCTTTTTTACTTTTTTTTTTTTTTTTTTTTTTTTTTTTCCTTTTTCTCAATTTGGGAAAAACCCTAGGTTTTTTTTTTTTGGTTTTTGTGGTGGGGGGGGGGGGGGGGTTTGTGGGTGGGGGGGGGAGTTTTGTTTTGGGTTGGGGTTTACCCCACTTTCGTTGGAACCGGGCCCCCTGTTCTTTTAGGGGGTGGGGGGGTTTTGGGTTTGCCCTGGGGGGGGGTGGTTTTTTTTGGTCACAAAAAATGTTTTTTACCAAACCCCGTAATGGTGGGGCAGTCTATTAATTTGCCCCCACCCCCCACCCCCCCCGTCATGTGTTTTTTTTTCGTCCCAACCCACACACTCCCCACCCAACGGGGGGTTTTTTCTTTTTTTTTGTGGGGGGGGTTTTTTTCTTTCCCTGGGTGTTATTTGGGGGGTGGCGTTGGCTGGGGTTTTCTTTTTTCCAAAAAAAAAAAAAAAAAACAAAACACAAAAAACCCTTTCCCCCTTTCCCCCCCACTCTTCCCAAGTTGTTTTTTTTGCAGACACTTTCTTTTTTTCCCCCAACCTTTGGATACCAACCTTTTTTGTTTTTTTTGGGGGGTCCACCCAACTCAAAATTTTTTTTCCCGGGTTTCCCAACCAGGTGGAACCTTTTTTTTTTTTTTTCCAAGTTTTTTGGTTTTACCTGTTCCGAGTGGAATCCCTTTTGTTGTTTTTCTCTTTTTTTTTTTTTATAACCGTACATAATTATTTTTAACAGTTTTTAAGTTGTATTTTACTTTTTAAAACCCCCCTCGGCTTTTTTTTGGTGTGGTTGGGTGGGGGTGGGTTGTTTCTTTTGGAACAATCTGGGGGGCGTTGTTTTTTTTGGTTGCGGGGGACGGGGCCCCCCTTCCTTGTTTTTCCCCCTGTGGTTTTTTCTTGGGTGTGGGCCCCCCTTGGGGGTGTGTTCCTTTTTTTTTTTGTGTGGAAACACACCACCCAAAAAAAAAAACCCACAGGGGGGGGGGCGTTGAACGCACCCCCCCCCCCCCCACAAGGGTTTTCAGGTTTGCCGTCCTTTTTTCACACAAACCATTTCCCCCAACCCATTTTTTTCCCCGTGTTGTTTTCCGCTTGTCTTTTTGACGTTTGTTTGTTTTGTCGTTTGTTTTTTGGCTTCCGCTGGCCGGGACCCCGGATTGTTGTTTTTTTTCAACGTTTTTGTGACCCCGAGTTTTTGTTTATTTTTTTTCCCGTGGATATTTTAAATTTTTACCCCCCCCCCCCCCCACTATAGTCGGTCCAGGGGCCAAAGTTGTTTTGTTTGTCCTAGGGTTTTATCCCACACCCACACACAACACTTCATTTCTTTGGTACCCCCAAAACTTTTGATTTTCAATAGGCCCCCCAACCCAAACAAACCCTTTATTTTTTAAAAATTTTATTTTGTTTTGTCTTTGTCCTGTTGGTTTTTTTTTGTTGATCCCCGTCGCGCGCGTGGGGTGCTGGTGGGGGGGTTTGTGTCTGGTGGGGGTTGTGGAGCCCCCAGATATTTCCCCCCCCCCCCACCTCGGTATTGGGGCGTTTTGTTTTTTTGTTTCCGCCGGTCGCCCCCAATCCCCGCGAAAAAGGGTGTTAGGGGGGGGGCACGAAAAAGGGGGTTGTTGTGTGTTTGTGGGACCGTTCCCCCCGTACCGGTTTTTTTTTTTTTTTTCTTTTTTTTGGTTGGGTCCCAACAAACCCCCCCCCCCTGGGGGGCCCGAACGTTGTAGCGTTCTTCTTTTTTTTGCAAAAACACAAACCTTTTTTTTTTTTTTTCTTTTTTTGGGAGCCTTTTTTGTTTTTGGCTCCTAAAAAAAAGCAATTTTTATGGGCCCATTTGGGGAGGTGGGCCCGGACCAAACCGGTTTTGTCGGTTCGGCCCGCAAACACCCCCGTTTTCCCCTTGGGGGTTTTTTTTTTACCACATTTTCAAAAAACAACCACAACAGGTGGGCCTTTCTGTCTCTGGGGGGGGGGATTCGTTCGCCTTTTTTTTTTTTTTTTCTTTTGGGGGGGGCGGTTGTTTTTTTTTTTTCCCCACGTGGGTTTTTTTTGACCCACAAATCCTCTTCCCCTTTCAGGTTTGTTGGGAAGGTGTAGAAAAACACAAACAAAAACAAAAACCCCCAAACAACAAAAAAACCCCATACCTGGGGCCAAAAAAGGTTTTTGTCACCGTGGTTTTTCCCCAAATGGTAGGTTTTTTTTTTTTGGGTGCCCTTGGGGTTTTGTTTTCCCCAACCCAACCCACACCCCCCCTGTTTTTTCACCTTGGGGGTGTCCCAAAAACAAACCCAACCCAGTTGACTGGGGCTTTTTTATTTTTTTTTTTTTGTTTTTCATTGAGGCCCCCAAACCCATTTTTGTTGCCCAAGCCCACCCGGGCACCATTGGGGACCGCGAACCCCCAAAAGGTATTCCCCCCCAACCCCCCGCCACCACACCCCCTTTTGTCGCGCGGTTGGGGGGGGGCCCCCCACTTTTTTTTTTTTTTCCCTTTTTTTTTCCTGCTGCGGACAAAAAACAAAAAAAAAAACCCCCAAAAAAAAAGTTAGGGTGGCACCCGCGCGGAAAGCCCAAACACCCAAACCCACCCCCGTGGGTTTTCAAGTTGACTTCCCCACCCCCCCCCACCCAACCAAAGCCGCGGGGGGGGGGGATAACGAATCAAAACCAACCAATCCCATTTTTTTTGTTTCCCATGGGGGGGGGGGGGTGTTATGTTCCCCCCCCACAACCCGGGCTGCGGGAGGGGGGTTGGGGGCCACACAGGGGGGGACACACAACAAAAAAAGGCCGACAAAAGGGGGGGGTGGGTGGTGTGGGGTGGGGGTTTTTTTTCCCCGTTTTCCACCCCAACACCCCCCTCAAAAAATTCTCTTGTTGGTTGTTGCTTCTGGTATTATTTTTCTTATCCCACCCACCCCACATGGTGTACCGGGCCTCCTGACTGTTTTTCAATTTTTTTTTTTTGAGCCCCCAAAAACCCTTCGCCCACTTTTTTTTTGTGGTTTGGGTAGGGGGAAGCGGTTTCTTTTTTTTTCTGGGGGTTGGGTGGGATTTTTTTTTGGGGTGGTTGGGGCCCCCCCCCCAAAAACCCACCCCCGGGCACCCCCGCTTTTTTTAACCCGTATCCCGTTACAAACTTCTTTTTTTTTTTAAAACGGGGTGGGGTGGGGGGGGGGGGGTTTTTTTTTTTTTTTTTTCACCCAGGGGTATTGGGGCATCTTTGTTTGCGGTTTTTTTAGGGTTTTTTTTTCCCCAAAACCGGGATTGGTTCCGGGGGGATTTTTTTGTGAACTTTTGGTGTGCGCTTTGGGGGGAAAAAAACCCAACACTTTTTTTTTCCGTTTTTCCCCATTCTCTTTCTTTTTTTTTTTGGGGCCATTGGGGGGGGTTGTTTTTTTTTTTTTTTGTTTTTGGGGGTCCCCCTTTGCTTTTACCCCAAACGGCTTTTTGGCTCCTGGTTTTTTTTTTTTAAAACCAACGGCCCGAAACCCGTTTTTATCTGTTTTTTTTTCCCACCCCTTTGAGGTTTCTTTTTTGGATTTTATATTAGTAATCGTTACCTGGAACCGGGGTTTGTGGTTTTGCGTGGGGGGGGGGGCCCCCAAGTCCCAACAACGTGGCCCTTTTTTTTTTTTTTGGGGTTTTTTCTTTTTTTTTCCCCCCTGCCCGGGCAAAAACTCTTTCCGGGGCAACTGGGCCCCCTGCTTTTTCGGTTTTGGGTTTGAATTTTTGGTGGGCAATTTTTCAATTCTCTTTTTTACTTGGCCCCTTTTCTTATCTTTTTCTGTATTTGGTTTGGCAAAAAAAGGGTTGTCACCTCGCTTTTTTTAACGGCAGTGTTTCATGGGGGGGGCGGTTGCTGAGCGGAGGAACCCCATGAGGAGTCCCACTTTTTATAAATGTTTTCCCCATAAAAAAAACAACACCAATATGGTTCCACCCCGGCCAGCGGGGGGAAACCCCCCCCCCCCCCATTAGTTGGGGACCGGGGGTGTGTGGTTCCAAGACAAACACACACCCCCAAGGGAAAAAAACCCACAAAAACCCCACAACCTACTCTTCTTATTCTAATTGTTGGCCCCCGGGGTGTGGTTTTTTTTGATTATTTTTGGCCCGGGGACAAAAACCACAAACAAAAAAAACAATGTGTTTTGAGCTTTTTTGCCCTTTTTTCTTTATTAAACCGAATATTTGTGTGATTGGGGGGGCCGTTTTTTTTTATCACCTTTTTTATCGGGAAGGGAGGGACCCACCACGGGGGACCCCCACCTTGGTACACAAACCAAAAAAAAACTTCCTTGGGTTGGTTTTGGTTTGTTGGCGGAAAATTGGTAAAAAAACAACTGTTTTTTTCGGGTGGCGGGCATTTTTTTTAGTTTTAATTCTTTGTGGTGGATCTTGCGCGACTTTTTTTGTTGTTGGGGTGTTTGCGTTACGGTTTTTGTTGTTGTTGTTTTTTTGCACAACAGGGAAGGTGGGGGGGGGTTTCACACTTTTGGTGGGGGTTGGGTGGTCCCCCCCACCCATTAGGGGGTCATGTGTGGGGCTCGACCTACACGCCAGAGTGTTTGTTGCGGGGTGCCATTTGACCCAGCTTTGTGGTTAAAACACACCAAAAAAAAAAAGGGCATTTTTGATTCTTAAAAAAATCTTAAAAACAAAACCACCCAACCCCCCAAACACCAACCCCCCACTTTCGAAAAAGGTTCTGCCTCGACCCCTCCCGGTGGTTGGTGTTGGCAACCCCAAAATGGGGAAAAAAACAAACCAAACAAAAAAAAAAAAAAAACCCCAAACCCCCCCCCCCTTTTTTAACGGCCGAACCCGGGTGATTACCCCCTTTATCCTTAACGGCATTTGGTCGTTTATTTATTGGGGTTAACTTTATAACCTTTTGTTTTTGAGGGAAACTTTTTTTGGTTAAAATTAAAAATTACTTCATTGATTGGTGTTTTGGTTTTTCTTTTTTTTTTTTTCAACCAACACCTTTGTGGAACATTAATTCTTTATGCCCCGGGGGCATATGGGGGGGGGGGGTGACACCCACCAACCATGTCACCCCAAAAAATGTTACGGGCGTAGGAAGGGGTGGGGGGTTTTTTATTAATATATACGGTTTTTTGAAAAAAGAGGACTTAGCTTGTTATTTACCACCCCCCCACACATGTGGGGGGGGTTTGAACATTGGTGTGTTTTGTCCCCTGGGGGTACTTTTTTTTTTTCCCCTTTTACCCCCCCCACTTTTTTTTGGGGGGGCGCCCCCCCCCCCTTTTTTACCAAAAACCAAACAAAACCCCACAAACACAAAAAAAAGTCCCCCCCCACCTACAAACCAACTCCACACCCCCCATCTTTTTTTATTTTTTTGTGGACAAAACCCCCCCCCCCCCCCGCCTGGACCCGCACAACACAGGGCCCAGGGGGGGGGAGGGGCTCCGTTTTTTTTTTTTTTTTTTTGGGTCTATTGGGGGGGGTTTTTTCTTCGCCCCCCCCCTTTTCCCCTGTTTTTTCCCCCCAAAAAAAGCCGGGATTTTTTGGATATTCACTAGGTTATGACCAAAGCTTTCCGGACCCAATTTTTTTTTTTTTACCCCGGTTTTTTTGTATTGGATTGGGGGGGGCAATTCCGGGTTCTTGTATTTTTTCCCCCACACACACCAGCTTTGGAGGGCGGAGGGGGACTTAGGGGGCGAATACACGGGGGTTTCTGGGAAGGGTTTTTGGTTACAAATTTATATTATTTGTGCCAAAATGGGGGATGTGACTTGGCCCCTATTTTTGTTCCAGGGTGATTCCCTCCCAACAAAAACCATGTGGTGGGGCCCCCAAGCCAAAGTAGTGGGGGCCCAAAAAATGGTGCTCACAAAATGACAACAAACCAAAAACCAACACCCACACCCCCCGGATCCCCCCGTGACCACCTGTTAAGTGGGGGAACTTTGTGACCCCGGATTTTTCATGGGCCGGGGGGGAACGGCGGGGTCGAAGGCCCCTTGGGGGTCCGCAAACCAAAACCCAATGACTGCACTCTATTTACCCTAAGTTTGGGTTTTTGGGGTTGGGGGGTTCATTGGTAGGTTATGGTTTGGGGGGTTCGACTTCCAAACGGGGGTTAATAATTTTTTCAGGGTTTTTTAGCCGCGGCCCAGTTCCCATTTTAAACCCACATTTTAAAAAAACCCGGGGCGGGTCCCCCCTCACAACCCCCCCCCCCCCCTTGGGGCGGTTTTTTAAAACCATTAGGAAACCAAGTGGGGGTTGTTTGTGTCAAAAACCTTGGTAGAAAGGGTAGGGGGAATGGACGGGGACACCCAAAAACCAACCAACAGCTTTTTCCCGGGCCGTCAGTTTGTTCGCCCGGTTGTTGTTTGGGGGCGGGGGGTGGGGGGGAGGGGCGGGCCTGTTTTTTGCCCCACAAAAGGGGGGGCCCCCGGGCCTTTTGTGGGGTCCCCCCAAACCCCAAACAGGGGGGTTTATTTTTAATTTTCAATCCTTTGGAGGGGGGGGGACTCGACGAAGGGAGGACCAAAAAAAAAAAAAAAAAAGGTGACACGGGTGAAAACAAATGTTGGTTCCACAAAAACCCAACACCCAAACCAAATTTTTTAAGGTAAACCCCCCCTGGATCCCTCTCGGGGAAAAACCCACAAAAAAAAAAAAAAAAAAAAAACCAAACACACCCACATTTTTTTTTTGTTGCCCAATTGTTTGTTAACAAAACCCCCGGGGCCGGGAACCAAAAAAAAATCCTTTTGGGGACAATTTTATTTTTTTTCCCCAAAACAAATTTAGGGACCCACACCAAAAACAAAAAACACAAAAAAACCCAAAAAACTGGGACTTATCAAAACTGGAAATCATTTTTTTAAGGGAGGGTCTTAGGGGGGGTGGGGTGGCCAAACCAAACAAACAACACCAAATGGTGGTATATTCCACCCCCCACCCCCCAAACACCGTGGGTGGGGGACTTTTGGGGTGAGTAATTAACACAAGGTTAAAGGTTCACCCAACTTGAAGCGCAGAAAAAGGGGGGCCCCAAAGGGGCTTTTTTTTGGGGGAGCCCTTTGGGTTGGGGGCCTAAGGGTGGGGGTTTTAAATGAAACCCCGCTTTTTTGGCGTCTGGGCCCGGTTGCCACCCTGTGCCTTTTTTTTCGTTGCCCCCCCGACAAATTTTTCTCACGGGCCTTTTCCCCCTTTCTTTGTTTTTTCAAAAAAAGGGGGGTGGGGCACCCAACTTTTCCCCCCCCTTTTCGTTCCAGGTTTGGACCAACTTTTTTTTGTTGGCCAACCAATTTACGCTTTTTTTTCGCGTTGTTTTTTTGTTGGGTTTTCCGGTAGAACAGAACCCGGACACCCCAAAAAAAACCCCCCCAAAACATGGGGGGTGGGTTTTGTGGGGTCTTTTTTAATGCCCTGAACCCGGTCCTTTTTGGGGGTTTTTTTGGGAAAAACCCCCCCGATTGGGAAGTGGGTTTCCCGGGCATTGGGGCCCCCCACCCCCCTTTTCCCTTACTTTTTTTTTTTTTTACCATGGCGTGCCCCCCCCCACCCACCCCCCTTCTGACTTTTGGCCCCGGTGGTTTCTTTCAAAAAACACCCCAAAAAAGAGCTTTTGGGGCGGGGAGAAACCGGGGGAAAAACCTCGGGGGGGGCCATTCTTTGAATTTTTTTTTTACCCCAAACCCGGGGTAATTTTTTTTTTTTTTTTTGGGGTGTTTTTTCCACGGGCAAAAACAAGGTTACAGTTGTTTGGACCGGGGGGGGGGAATTGGTCACCGCCACGTCTTTTTGATCAAACACCCCAAACAACCAAAAAAGGGAACAAAAAAAAAAAAAAAAAAAAACCAAAAAAAACACCTAAAACCCCACCAACAAAAAAAAAACAAAATCACCCCCAGGCCGTTTAAAATTTTCCTCCCCCCCCCCAGTGGACCCCCCAAATTGTTTGGCTAGCAACAAAAGTTTGTTTTGGGTTATGTTGGGTGGTTGTGTTTTTGGGTCTGGGTTGGGGCAAACAAAAAACCCACAACACAAAACCAAAAAATGTTGTTTTTCTTTTTTTTCGGTTTGTCCCCCTTTTCAAGGGTGTTTTTGGGGGGCCGGGGGGTTCTTTTGGGGGGTAATGGGACCTTTTGTCCCCCCCCCCTCCCCAGTGGTGGACAACACCAACCCCAAACCAAAAATTGTGGCCCCGGCACCACACACACCGAAAAAAACAACACTGTCCCAATCCCCACACCAAAACCCCCAAAAACCCAAAAAAAAAGTTATACCCCCCCACACGGGTTGGTTGTTGATGGGGGGTGGGGGGTGGGGTTATTGGGGACCACCCCAAAACAACCACACACCCACCACCCCCACATGGCACCACCTTATTTATTTATGTTGTCCCCAATTTTTCTGAGTGTCGGTGTGGTGTTGAGGGAAAACACCGATATTGGGGGTGTACCCCACAACT
>Ga0179593_1573438_pt1 | contig 51063 bp, 99 predicted proteins | sample CZODoug2_1_08_16_FD_185931 | JGI IMG/M metagenome (GOLD analysis project Ga0179593, IMG submission 185931) | Vadose zone soil fungal communities from Angelo Coast Range Reserve, California, USA - CZODoug2_1_08_16fungal (PacBio error correction) | ecosystem: Environmental > Terrestrial > Soil >... | reverse complement strand
TGGAGTTGGCTGTGGGTGGTGCCGTCGCGCGACGCGGCATGGCGGTCCAGTCTTTCTTTCTGGGTTGTTGGGGTTCTGTTGCCACATCGCGCGCTTTCTGTTGTGGGCTGTTTGTCGCGCGATTGTCTCGTGCCTCGGCGAGTTGTCTGTTCTGTGCTGGTGTGTCGTTGGTGTTTGGGTGGTCGGGCGGGAGTCGGGGGCAGTAGGCTGGGGGGTGGGAGGCCGGGTAGCAGGGATGGGGGAGGCGGTGGGTGGCGCCGTCAAATCCGGTCGTGGAAGGGTCACAGTCTTCGTTGTGTTTGGTTTTGGTGGTGGCTTGTAGGGGGGTTAGGCATATGGGTGAGCGCAGGGGCTGAGTCTTGATGCACAGGGAAAAGGCTTCCGGCTCGGGGGGTGGGTCTATTTGGGATGGGAGTGTGAGATAGCGGCCTTACTGCACAAAGGGATATGTTGCTTGTTTTTTGTGGTGAATGAGGACTGACGACATGCGGTAAGTAATAACGGAGATTAGTGTGTTGGCGAGGGTGGTGAGGGTGAGCGATGGGCATGTCGGCGAAAATGGTTGGGTTTTTGGGGTGTGGGGGTGGTGTGTAGAGGTACGGGGTGGGAGATGAGGTGGGTGTGCTTCGAGAAGGGTGGTGCTTGGGGTCTGGTGTTGGTTGGTTGGAGAGGAAATGTGTTGGGTGGATCCTTTTGTGGATTGGGAGTGTGGGGTGTTTTATTTTGATTTGGAGTGGCTTGTGTGATCGTGCAGCGGTGTGAGGCTGGTGGTGGGTTGTGTGGTGTGTTGTGGGGTGTGGGTGGGTGGTTGGTGTCGAAATTAGTTTGTGGTGTGGTGTAAGACGCGCATCGTCGTTCGGTTGATGGTGTCACATGGTATGGTGTTGTTGTAGAGAGGATTTGCGTGGGTTGGTGGGTGGGTTGGCGGGGTGGTCCGGAAGGTTTCGGTGTAGGTGAGGTGTGTGTTTGTTGTGTGGGTTTTTTCGGGGAGGTTGTGGGTGGGGGGTGTTTGTTGTGGGGGTTTGTGGGTTGTTTTGTGGGAAAACCGAAATAGACTGGACCATTCTATCGCGGGTTCTTGGTTGCAAAGGTATAGATTTAGTAGGGGGAAAGGTGAGTGTGATATCGGCTGGCTCGTGGGGGGGTTGGGGGGGGGGCGGGGGGGGGGGGGGGAGTGGTGGTGGGGTGGGTGGCGGGGGGGGGGTGGGGGTGGGGGTGTGTGGGGTGGGGGGGGTGGGGGGGGGGGGGGGTTTGGTGGGGGGGGGGGGGGGGGGGGGGGGAGGGGGGTGGGTGGGGGGGGGTAGGGGTGGGGGTGTTGGGTGGGTGGGGGAGTGGGGGGCGGTGGGGGGGGGGGGGGGGGGGGGGGGGGGTGTGGGGGGGGGGTGGGGGGGGGGGGGTTGGGTGGGCGGGGTTGAGGGGGGGGGGGTGTTGGGGGGGGGGGTTGGAGGTGGGGCGGGGGGGGGGGGATGGGGGGGGGGGTGACTGGGGAGGTGGGGCCTTGGGGGTGTGCAGGTGGGGGTGGGGAGGAGGGGGCGTGGTCGGGGTGGGGAGGAGGTGGGGGTTGGGGGGTGTGGGGGTGGGGGGGGGGTGGGGGGTGGGCGGGGTGGGGGGGCGGGGGTGGTGGGGGTGGGGGGGGGGGTTGGGGTGGGTGGTGGTGGGGGGGTGGGTGGGGGGGTGGGAGGGGGCGGGGGGGGGGTGGGTGGGGGGGGGGGGTGGGGGTGGGGTGGGTGGGGGGGGGGGGGTGTGTTGGGTGGGGGCGGGGTGGGGGGGGGGGGGTGGTGGTGGGGGGGTGGCGGGGGTGGGGGGGGGGGTGTGCGGGGGGGGTCGCGGGGGGGGTGGTGGGGGGGGGGGGGGTGGCGGGGGGGGGGGGGGGTGTGGGGGGGGGTGGGGGGGGGGGGGGGTTGGGGGGGGGGGTGGTGGGGGGGGTGGGTTGTGGGGGGTGGGGGAGGATGGGGTGTGGGTGGCGGGTGGTGTGGTGGGGGGTGAGGGGGGGGGGGGGGGGGGGGGTGGGGGTGGGTGGGGGGGGGCGGGTGTGGGGGTGGGTTGGGGGGGGGTGAGGGGGGGTGGGTGGGAGTGGGTGGGGGGCGGGGGTGGGGTGGGGAGGTCAGGGTGGGGGGGGGTGTGGGGGGGAGGGCGGGGGATGGGTGGGGCTGTCGGGGTGTGGTGGGTGTTAGGGTGGGGGAGTTGTATGTGGGTGGGGGGGTTGGAGGGTTTGGTGTGGGGAGGTGGGGGGGGCGGGGTTGGTGGGGGGGGGGGGTGGGGGGGGGGGGGGCGGGGGGGGGGGGGGTGGTGGTGGGGGGGGGGGGGGGATGGGGCTGGTGGGGGGTGGGGTGGGGGGGGTGGGGGGGGTGTGGTGGTGGGGGGAGTGGGGGAGGGGGGGGGGGTGGTGGTTCGGGGGGGGGGGGGTGTTGGGGGTGTGGCGGGGGGTGGGGGGTGGGGGTGTGGGCGGGTGGTGTGGGTGTGAGTTTGGTTGGGTGGATGGGGGGGGGGGTGGGGGGGGTGGGTCGGGGGGTGGGTGGGGGGGGGCGTGGGGGGGTGTGGGGTTGGGTTGGGGGTTTTGGTTTTTTGGTGGGGGTTTTGTTTTGGTTGGTGGTCGTTGGGGTTTTTTGGTGGGGGTGGTTTTTTTGGCGACGTGTGTGTGGGGGGTTTGTGTGGGGTGGGTGTGGTTTTTGTGCAGGCCGACATTGCGGGGGCAAGGATGTGTGGTATGGCCTGTATTGTTAGTGTGTTTCGTGGGGTTTTGGGTTTCATTGATGTACTGCGGAAAAAATGAAAGCATTTCGCGGTGGACAGGAGTAAATCTTTAGGTACGGTGCATGGAGGTGGTTGGTTTCTGATTTTTGTTTGTATGTTTTTTATGTGGTGAAGGGGGGACGCGAGTGTGAATATGCTAGAGGGCGGGGTCTTAGGTTGAGTGTGTCGATGTGGTGTGAGTGGCAGATGGGCTCACATGCGGTTATTGGTGGAGCTTTGTCGCTGCTTTCGCGTGGGTGGGGGTGTGGTGGCGGGGGGGGTGACTGCGGGTTGGTTTGGGGCAAGTTGTGAGTACGAATTGTTTTGTTTTGCGCGGAGATGGCGTGTCTGTGAGATTTCACCTGTGTGGTGGGGGATGGGGGGTGTTCTGGATTGGTGGGGTTTTGGGATTTTTGTGGTTGCGGTTCTTTGTGTCGGGGGGTGGTGTTTTGACATGGTTTTTGTTGGGGGTGAGGTTGTAGCAAGTTGATTGGCGTCTTTGTAAAATTGGTGGAGTGTCAGCGCGACGGCGTGGGGGAGAGTAAGGGATTGGGTGGGTTAGTCGGGGCTCAGGGTGCGGAGTGTTGGGTTGGTGTGATGCAGACTTTTATTTTGGTAGAGGGGAGAGGGTGCGTGTCTGTTGTTGGTGTTTGTTTAGGGTGTAGGCATGAAGTTCTGTGACGTTGCCTGGGGGACGTTGACGGAGGACACGGGGGGGTCGGTGCGTTGCGGTGAATGGCCGGGGTGTTGCCGGGGCGCGTGTGCGGAGTACGGTGGCTATGAGGGGAGGTAGTGAGAGGGCCGTGGGTGCCAGGGTGTCAATTGGCTTGGTGTGAGCGGTGGGGTGCGTTAGTGGTGGGGGAACGAAATTTATAGCATGGTGGATGGTGGGGGTTCCGAGTTGTAGATCGTGGTTTCCCTTCTATCGGGGGCGTGGGCGTGGGGGGGTTTGGGTTGTTTGTGGGGTGGGTGGGGGGTTGGTTGGAGTGGGTGGCTGTGGGGTGGGGCCAAGTGGGGATTGAGCACGGGATATGAGTTATGCTGGGGGGTGTGGACGAGGGGGGGGGGGTTGTTTGGGGTGGGGCACACGGGGGGGGCTCTGGTCGGGGGTGGATGTGGAGTCGCTCTTTTGGCCCTGAGATTGGATGATTGGCTGTTGCCACTCTGGATAGGTCATGATTTGCTCGACAGGCGGGAGGGCGATACACTGGTTGTGGCGGTTAGTAGCGGTGTGGGGGTGTGCGGCGCGGTGGGGGGGGCTATGTACGGTGGGCGTGCGAATTGGGTGGCTGGTGGACGTGGGGGGATGGAGCGCTGTGGTGTTTGTGGGGGGCATACTACGCTGTCGCTTGTGAGTTTCGTGGGCTTGTGGGGTGTGTGGGTGGGGTTAGGGTGTGGGGGTGGTGGGGGGTTGGTGGTGGTAGTTGTGGGTTTGTGTGGGTTAGTGTACGGGGTGATGGGTGCAAAAGGTGTTCGCTGTCCAGTTGCTTGCCATTGGGGGTTGTGGTTTTTCGCGATTGTCGAGGATGTGTTGTGCGTTGGTGGGGGGGGGGTTTTTGTGGTGGGGGGTGGGGTGTGAGTGCGGTCGGGATTGGGTGTGGGGTTGGTCGCCAGTATTGGCGTGCTATGGAGGCACGCGCGGTGGAGATTGAGACGCTTGCGGTGCTGTAATGGGGGGCGGGGATACGGAGGTGTCGACTGTAAGGTTTCGGATATGGATGCGTAACGGGCGGGGGGGGGATATGTCGGATGGTGTGGTTGTATGATGGTGGGGAGCTCGAGCGGGAGGGCGGCGCGGCTGGTGTTGGGTGGTGGTGGGTTGTGGGTTGTTGGGGGAGTTGGGTTGGGGGGTGGGGTGGGGGGTTGGGGGTGGGGGGTGGGGGTTGGGGGGGCGTTTGGCTTTATTTTAGCCTTACGTTAGAAATTGTTGGGGGGGGGGGTGGGGTGGTGTGAGTAGGGCGGACGTCATGTTTGTGAGCGCGGGAGGCGGGGGTTGAGGATGGGGGGTGGTGTGGTTGGGTTTTGTGTGTCGGTGAGGAGAGGCATGTAATGTTGTGGTAGGGTTTGGGGGTGTGTTTGGAGGGTTGGGGCGTGTTGGGGGTCGGTGGGGAGGGGTGGTGGTCGTTGTGGGTTTGTTTTGTGGTTTGTGATTACGTGTTGTGCAGGGCAGAGAGCGGGTGAGGGTGGTCTTTGGGGGGGGGGGTTGTTGTGGGGGGTTTTGGGGGGGTTGTTGTTTGGGGGTCAGGGTATGTGAGGGGGCGTGAGGAGTGTTGGATCTGGGGGTGCTTTATTCTCAGTTGCATTTTTGTGGAGAGTGTGTTTGAGAGCTATGAGAGTGGTATGTACGCACTCTGGTATGGGATATTGGGTGGGGGGAGTGTGGGTTGTTTTTGGGTTGGGAGCTTTCGGCGGCAGGAGCTTAGTAACGAGAGGTGTGTGAAGTGGTGCTAGACGGGGGCACGATGTTTCGTGTCAGAACTTACTAGGTGGTACGAGACGGTCTAATGTGGACTTGTGAGGGTTTGCGTTATGTCGTGGTCAACGTGGGTTGTGTCGAGGCGGGAGTTTGGGGGGGGGTGGGTGGTGTACGGAGCGGTGAGTGTGCAATCAGTGTCGAGGAGTGGACGTGGTGGGGGGGCGGTTTGGTTGAAAGACGGGGGTGGTTGCTGCTTCGCGTTCTCAGTTAGTCGTAGTTGGCCGTTTGAGTGCTCGTCGTGCGTCGCACGCGCAGCGCATGTGGGATCGGTGGCGCGTGTCGGGTAGTTGGTTGTGGGGGTCTTATTTCGCGGCGCGTGCGCGGTGGTCTGGGATGACCGGGATATGGTTGACCGGTTCTGGTGGCTGGTGCAGTTGTGTTTTGGGATGGGATGATGCAGAGGGGAGGGGTGTGTGGTGGTTGTGTGGTTCGGTTAGGTGTCAGACGGGAGGTTTGTGTTGCAGGTAAGGCATTATTAGGGGGCAAGGCACTTACGAAGGGCGTGGTGTGTAGTTGGAATGGGGTGGTTTTTGTGCTCCTTGGAGGTGCCGGTGGGTGTTTCGTGGAGTTGGGGGTGTGGGGGTGGGTGGTGTTGGGTTGATTTAACATGAGTCGCCTCGAGAGGAATGCTTCTTGTCAATAGGTTGCGGTGCGGTGTGTGATCGTGGGGTGGCCAGGGCGGCGGTTGGGGCCGCATCATTGCGTGGGGGGGGGGGGTGGTATGAGGTGTTGTTGTTTAGGTGGTTGGGTGAGGTGGGGGTTGGGGGTTGCGTTAATCCATTTGTATGCAGATGGGACTGTTTTGTATGTGTTGTGGGTTAACGCGGTTTTTGAGTTTTATTGCGAGCGGGGTTACATTTTGGCGTCGGGGTGGTGTGGGTGGGGGGGGGGTGGGGGGTTTGGCGCGGGGCTGTTGGTGGGGGTTTTTGGGTTTCGGGAGGGATGTAGGGAGTGGGGGTTCTGTGATGATTGGTGGTTCCATTTGTGTGTCGTTCGTTGTGTCTGGGTCAGCAGTTGTGCTGGGTCGGTTGGTTGTTACGCTGTCTGTCTGGCGGTGCGGATTAGAGGGGTGGGATGGGTGCGTGTGGTGGTATGTGCGTCTTGGGAGGAAGGGCTGGTCGGGGTGGTGTGGTGGAGTGAGGAGATTTGCGGGGTGCGCGACATTGTAGGTGGGTGCGTTACATCTGGGATGTTTCTCGTATATTTGTGGCTGGTGGAGTTAGTTTTGTCTGTTTTCTTGGCTGGTGTTGTAGGCGGGTTGGGCGCGGTGCTGGTGAGTGCTAGGGTGTGGTGTCTATAAAGATGTGTTTGAGTTGGGGGTGGGCGGTTGAGCGCATTGGTAAGTTCTTGCGGCGGTAGGCTTGGCTCTGCGCGTGGTGTTCGGGTGTGTGGGGGTCGTGGCGGGGGGGGATGTAGTTTTGTTTGGGGTTGGTTGCGTTTTTCCTGAGGCGAGGTGGGCTGCGGGGCGGCGGAGGGTGTGTGGGCGAGGGTGGGGTTGGGTTTTCTGTGGCGGGCTTGGTAGGGTGGGGGGGCGGGTGGTTATATCGGGGGCGCGACGCTTTGGGCCGGGTGTTTTGGTGGGATGTCTATTGGGTTGAGGTTCAGGTGTTCTGGGGGTGTGGTGACTGGGGCGTGACGGGTCGTGGTTTGGGGTTGGGGTCGCCGCGAGCGGTGGTGTTGCGTGTCGTGTGTGGATGTGGAGTTACTGGTGTGGCGTTGGCTGGGTGGGGCTCGGGTAGGAATGGGAGTTGCAGCTGTGAGTCTGTGGGTGTGTGTTGTGGTTTATTTTTAGCAATTTACGAGGGTGGGCTGGTCTGGAGTCGGGGGGCTTTGCTTGACGGCTTCGGTTGGTGAGGGCGCTCGACTGGGTCTACAGATCTAAGCGCCGACGCTGGTAACTTCGTGGCTGATTTGTTCTTGGGCTTTGGGGGAGGCGGGCGGCGTGAGGGTGGTGGAGGGGATCTTGGTTGTGCTTTGAGTGGCGTGACTCGTTTCGTGGTTTCCTGAGACTCGCCTCTTTGGGTTGTGTGTGTTGAGGTTAGGAGGATGAGGGAGGCTAGGCAGAATCAGGTCTGCGCGGGTTTCGGCTGCAGCCAAGCGACCGCGACATTAGGGCTGGAGTGCTCGGTGGTCAGTTGGGGCTGTGGTGTGGCGCGAGTAGTGGGTGCTACGGGGAATTTGGGGTAGAGTTAGGTCTCACGAGTCGCCGGTTCGACGTGGGTTTATCGTATCTGACAATCGAGCTGGGGCGGCATATTTTTTCTAGGGGTGCTTTGAGGGAAGGGACGGAGTGGATGGAGCTTCAGTGTAGCTGAGGGTTGGAGGTGGGGGGGGGGTAGCAGGCTCGCGGGTCGCGCTTGAGGCGGCGGTGGCGCGCGTGGATGGTTGTTATGTTCCATGATTTAGTTTTGTGAAGCAGCTTTCGTTGGCAGGGCGGTGTCGCCCTCGAGAGTATATCGCGCAGCGTGGTTGGGGTACGCTGTTTGTGGGTGTTGAGGGTCAGAGGTGCTGTGCGGGGGCGGGAGGGGACGACAGGGAGGGTGTCGGGGAGTCGTGCGGGGTCCATGCGGAGGCGGGGGCGAGACAGGGGCGTGACCGGGCTCGGGTGGCCGTGACAGATTCGCGTACTGTATTTTATGTACATCAATTGATTCGATGAATTTTGGTGTTGTGGTGGGTGGGTTGGGGTGACGAAGGATGGGAGTGTCGGGGGCGGGCAGTGCAGTAAGTGGACTGAGCAGGGGGTTGAGTAGGGTTGGTGCGGGTTGGCCATTGTGTAGTCGGAGTAACGTTTGGTTGCATTGATGACTGACGGATTGGGAGTTTGGGTGCTCGACGTGGGAACTAGGTGTTGCGTCGTTGAGTTTTGCTTTGTCCGGAGTCGCTGTTTGATGGCCAGGGAAGTTTTGGCGTGTGTGAGTGAGGTTTGTGTCGAGAGAGGGGGTATAAGAGTGTCTCGGGGGCACGGAGTGGGTATGTATGAGCAGAGTGGTTGTCGGTTTGGGGGGTGGTGGTTTTTGTGGTGGGTGCTGGGGTTGTGGTTGTGTCGCTAGTGTGTCGTGTGACGTCTGATGTGGGTTTGCAGCTGGGGTTGCTTGCAGAGCTGGGTGGTGCGTGTAAGTGGTGGTTGGTCGTTTAGTTGTCGCATAGGGCTTGTAGAGGTAAGGGCGATTGGGGGATTGGGGGGTGTTGGTGGTTGTCGTCGCGCCGCCGAGGGTTTGGCCGGGGCGGGTCACCGCGAGGGTGGTTTGCTGTTGGCGGGTGTGTGGGGTTTGGGGGCGGTGTCCGCGAGGTGTTTGGGGCCGCGTAAGGGGTTGGTTCTGGTGGTTGTTGTGTTTGGCTTGGGCAGGTCTTTGCGGTGTGGGTGGGGAGAGGTTGGTTGGTTCAGTGAGGTTTTGGGGTGGGGGCGCTGTGACTGGGGTTTTATGTTGCAGGGGATGCGTATTTGCGTGAGGATCGTCTGTGTGGGTGTGTTGGCGGGTGTGGTTGTGTGTGGTTGTTGGAGTTGGTGCGTGGGTTTTGAGGTGGGGGTGGTGGGGTGGGGATGGGATGGGGGTGGGGGGTGTATTTGTTGGCATTGTCGGGGCTGTGGCACGGGGGGACGTGGCGCGATGTGGGTTGCAGCGTGTTCGGTGGAGGGGAGTAATTCGTAGTGACACGCGCGGCAGGGGGGGTTTTGGGTGTGGATGGGGCGGACAGCGTGGGTGGTATTTTGCGTCGGCGCGTTTGAGTTGTGGGGGGCGCGGTTGGGGGGAGTGTTGTATTGAGAGGAGGGGTGGTTCTACCAAGGTGTTGCGGCGGTCTGGGTTCCGGTTGGGCGAGTGGGTTGGGGAGCTGTTGTTAGTGGGGGTGAGGTGCGAGGGGGGAGTGCGGGTCGTCTGGGTTGTTGTGCGGGTGGTGCAGCGTGGGGGGGGGTGTGGGGGGGGTGGTTGTTGGGGGTTTGGGGGGGGGTGGTTTGGGTGTTCAGACAGTGGTGGTGTGTTGTGGTGGGTTGGGGATGTGCGTGGTTGTTTGGGAGTCAGCGGGGCTTGTGGTTGTGTTTAATGGGAGTGGACCGTTTGGTGTCAGTGAACGGATGGTGATTTGTGGGCGAGAGGCAGTTGGGTTTGTTGTCCTATTGTATGACGGGGAGGATAGGGGGCGGGGTGGGTGGTTGGGGCGTGGTGGTTGAGGTCTTCGGGTGGGTGGTCAGTTCAGCGCTAGTTGTGTTTGCTCGGTGCTCGGGCATTGTGTGGAGTTTGCGGGACGTGATTCTTGTTGCACTGTCTGGCGATTGCGCGAGGGCGGATTGCGTTGCGGGAGTTCTGGGGCGTTGCGGATTTCGCGCAGTGGGGGTGATTCGGGGATTGGAGTGTGTTGGGGGAGTGGTCGGGGGGGTGCAGGGGTTGTTGGTTCCCAAGTAGTGTGAGTTTGGCTTGGTTGTTGTGGTTAGCGTTCGTGGTCTGCGTGTGCTAGGGTGGGGCTACGTGTTGTTCGATTGGTGGGGGTCATGTGGAGTTTTGCGGTAGAGAGTTGCGCTGGGGGGATGTTGGGGATCGCGCGGGTTGGATGGGTTAGGTTGCGGTCACTGGGGTTGAATTTTTGGTTCGGGGCATGGCGGTGGTAGGCGTCTGCGGCAGCGCTGGAAGGTTGTTCGGTTTGGGGGTTTGAATGGTGTAGATGGGTGGTTGTGAGGGTAGGGCGGCCGTCGTTTGCACTGTGTGGATTCTGGGGTTAGTTGGTCAACTGTTGAGATGTGAGGAGGTGTGTTGGCGCGCGGCCGGGGGTGTGGGTGGTTTGGTTGTCAGGTGTGATGTTTGGTGTAGGGTGTGGTTCGGGTGCCGTATAACGGTGGGGGTTTGGGTTCGCAGTAAGGGAGGTGTAGATGTGGTGGGGTGCGGTTACCTTGTTCTGTGGGAACTAGTAATCTTCGGTAATAGGTGCGAGTTGCGGGGGTGGGGGGGCCGGATGGATCGTTGGAAGGCAGGCGTTTGGTGACGCGGTGTTTGGGTGAGATTGCCGATGTGGTAGACGGGGGGTTTAGGGCCTGCGCCTGGAGAGTGGTTCGGGGTGTGGTGCGAAGTTTTCATTTCGGGGGCTCGAGCTGCATGTGGCAGTACTGTGGGGGGTTAGTGTAGGCTTGCGCGCTTGGTGCGGCGATGGGGCCGGTGTGTCGCGGCGGATGGGTTTTGTGTTGTCGCTTGGGGGGGGAAGTATGGGTGTGGATGAGGGTTTGTCGCAGACGAGAGCGCGGAGTGGTGGGTAGGGGGGGCTCTGTCAGTAGTGGGTGCGCATATGATGGGGGTAAGTGAGGCGTGCGGTATTGGGACTGTTTAGTGGTGGCCGTGTGACCTAACCTTAGCCCCGCCTGTGGGTTGCCGGGTTCCCCTGATGTGCCGCGCGCTTAGTGTGCTTATGGGGAGCGTGGTCCCCGACGAGGTTTGTTCGTCCGTGGATTGAGGGACTGGGGAGGGGGTTGGTACGCGTAGGCGTTGGGGATCCTGAGACGGGGAGGTGTCATGGTGATAGGATGGTTTGTGCTAATGCGTTCGCGTGCAGTTTGAGCGCGATGTGGTGTATGGGATGTGTTGGGTTGTGGGTTATGTGGCGTGTGCAGCGCTTTGAGGGGCGGTAGTTCGGGGCGGGGGGGCACGGTGGGCGGGTGGTGTGGCGGTGGGGGGGGGAGTGCTTTGTTGGGACTGTGTGTTACGTGGGGTGGGGGCGAGGGGTGGTTGGCAGATGTCGTAGCTTTTTGTGAGAGGGGGGGGGTGGGGGGGGCTGATTCAGGCGGCGCTTCGAGCGGGTGTGGGTGACGAGTGGAGAGGTGGGTCAAGCTAGTCGCGATACGCAGGTGTGGATGTGGCTTTGTGATTGGGAGCGTGGGAGGTCTTGAGTTACGGGGGTAGAATGCGCTCGACATATCGGGCGTGTGGAGTCGGTTCAGCGCGTCGGTGACTGGTTATTATGTCGAGGCGTCAGAAGATATGTTGGGGTTCTGCGTGTCGCGATAACGTGTGGTCTTGTCCTGTTCGTTCAAAAATATAGAGTGGTGGAAACGCGGGATACGTGTATCCGCTGCAGGAGTCATTGTTTTTCGAAACGGAGAGGGAGGGGGTTGAGGATTTTGATTGGATGTATAAATGACGGGAATTGGAACGCGCAGGTCTTTAGCCAGCGATTGTCACACCAGTCGAAGATGGCGTGGTCGAGGGCGTCAGGATAGGATGTGCACGCTTGGTTGTCAGCGTATGGGAATGGTTTATGGGTACGGAGGACTATGGAGGTCGGTTGCATATGTGGTACGGAGCTTTAAGTGATTGAAGAGGGGGTCGCAGGTTGGAAAGGAGGCGACGAAGTATATGCGTAAGAGAGTCTTGAGTTCGCGCGTGCGAATGTTGTTATAGGTAGTGGTGTTTTGGGTGGGAAAATTTTTTCGGATGTTTTTTCACGTTTGGTGGAGTGTTTTTGCGTTGTGCTAGGGCGGAGTTGTGTGGGTTTTGGGTTGTGTGGGGTGCAGGGAGGGAGGTGGGGGTTCGTTCTTGGTTTATTTGTGGGATGGGGCGGGGGGAGATGGCATCGCGCGAGTTGTGGGGGTTGTGGGTGGGTAGTATGATTGGTGTTGTTTGTTGGGTGTTGTTTGGTGTGGGGTAGGATGTGGTTTAGTTTGTTCTTGGTATTCATCTCGCCTGCGGTGTTGCTTCATCAGGGGGATCGGAGTTGTAGGTTGTGTGGAGGAAGTGGGTAACTGAGGGGGTGCGTGTAGGGAGAGGGGCGAGTGATGTTAGGTTATGTTGGGGGGGTGGTACGTGTTGCGTAGTTTATGTGGCGCGTTTCGTGTGTCTTCTAGTTAGAGGGGTGGGGGTTGCGGGAGTTTGCGGGCGGTGATGGGTTCTTCGCAGTTGTTTCGGAGGAGCAGGGCCTGGGGATTGCGTTCTGGGGAGGTCAGTGAGGGTGTTTCAGTAGTTGGTCGTGTTTCGGTGTTTGCGGAGGGTTGTCTGGCTTGCGTGTGAGGCTTGGTTGTAGTTGTGGGTCGGTGCTGGTTGTGTTCATGTTTGTGTCTCTTAAGTTGTTATAAGATAGGAGTGTGTAATGGGCTGATTGTGAGGGTTGTGTATGGAGGGTTGGGGTAGTTAGTTTCTGTACTTGGGTTGTGGAGGTTTAGTGGTGCACTTGCGCGTCGATGGGTGGTACTGTTGGTTGTGTCTCGGGGGTGGCCTGATGGTGGGAGGTGGATTTCGGGGGGGGTTGGTGTCGGTTGGGGTTTGCGTGCGGTGTCGTCGTGGGACGTGGGGTTTTTGGTTTGCTGCCATAGGTTTGGCTCCTGTGAGATTGCTGTGTGGTGAGGTTTCAGTAGGTAGTGTTGTTGAGTGTTGGGTTGATAGGGGTGCGCTGGGGAGTGGTGAAGGTTTGATTTAGTGGTATGGGGTGAATAGTCAAAGATGTTTGAGTGTAGGGTCGGGGATGGTTTTGTAGATAGTGTCGCGCGAGTTTAGTCTAGGGAAGGTTGTATGAGGAGTTTGGTGTAGTTGGGGGAGGAGCGGGAGCGGGGGTCACTGATGGGTGGCGCAGAGTGCTGGGCGAGGTTTTTGCCTGTCGGACTCTCTTTCGCGCGGCGGGTTTGTGTGGTTGTTGGGTGTGGGTGGAGGTATGTGAGGAGTGGTAGGGCGGGGTGGTGTTGGGTCCGTGTGCTTTGCATGGTGTGGCTTCTGAGTTCTTTCGCTGTGTTCTTGAGGTTGGGTCGTGCGCAGGGGGGGTTGTCGTCGTCTTGGTGTGCGGTTTGGTTGTTTGGTCTGTGTGTTGGGTCGTTCGGTGTTGTCACTTGCAGTGGGGGTTTGCGGTTTCGTCGGTGCGGCGGGTCGTGGTGGCTGTGTGGTCGTGGGGCCGCTTCGTTATCGGCTGTCGTTGGGTGGTGCTGGATATTGGTCTTGGGTGGACGGTGCGCCGAGTTGTGGGGGGGGGGGTTTGAGTTGGTGGTTTGTGCACGCGGCGGTGTGGAAGTGGGTGTGGTCAGAGGAGTGTGTGAATGGTCTCGATCTCTAGTTGGTGTGTGGGCAGGAGGGTTCATGGATCGGGATAGTATGTGGGTGGAGTTGGTAGGTTGGGATAGGTCACGATGTGGGTTGGGTGGATGATTGTCGGTTAGAAAGGGCGGGGGCCGCTTTAGTTGAGGAGGTTACGAGTCTGGTCGTCTTGTGTGCTCTTTGTGTTGCTGGCAAGGTAAGATGTTCGTGTTTTTGTGGTGGTGGAGAATATGTCGTGGGGTACTTGGACTTGCGAGAAGGCGACGAAGGGGTTTGGGGGGGGGTAGAGGGGTGGAGTTGTGCTTTGGTTTGATCGGGCAGTTTTAAGGAGGGTGGTGGTTTTCGGGGTGAGTATGGTACGATTCTTTGGTGTGTTGGGGGTTGGGGGGGGATTGGTCCGAGGGATGGGTGGGTGTGCGGGGCTGGGGGGTTGGTGAGTAGGGGGGGTAAATGTGTGTGTGTTGGTGGTGAGTTGCGATTGTGTTGAGAGTACGTTCTACGTGCGAGTCTGTTGGTGGGTTGGGTGTTTTTTCGGGGCGCTTGGCGAGTCTTTGGCGGGTGCATTGGGGTCATAGGGAGGGGGTTAGTTTAGGGGTTGGTGGGGGTAGCGGTGTCACGATTCCGTGTGTGTGGCGTTGTGTGATTTGGTTGAGTTGCTAATATTGGTGGGTGTGTGGAAATGGTATGTGACGTTGTTGCTGGGTGGTGTTGGGTTGGGTTGGTGTGTTGGGGGGTTGTGTGGGGGTGGGGGGGTGAGGTGGTGGAGGTGGGGGGGGGGTGGTTTGGGGTGTGTGTGGGGGGGGTGTGGGGTGTTGGGGGTTGTTGGTGTGTGGTGTGGGTGTTTGGGGGGGTGGGGGGTGGGTTGGGGGGGGGGGTGTGGGTTGGGGTGGGGTGGGTATGGGTCGTGTTTCGGGGGGTGTGGTTGTGGGGGTCGTGTTCCGAGTTGGGGCTTTGTTGCTTGCGCGCATGAAGGAATGGTATCACTGCTTGAGGGTGGTACGCAGACGAGGGGGTCGTATGTCGCGAGGGTCGTTGCACTTCACTTATTTAACGTTTAGTGGAAGAGGTGTAAATAGTGCAGGGGTGCTGGTCTTGGTGGGGTGTTTGGGGGGTTTTGTTGTTGTGTGTGGAGCTGAGTGTAGGTGTGTTCCGAGTGCCGATTTGGGAGGGGAAGTTTGGCGTGGGTGTTGTTGGTCGGGGAGACCGGGAGCTTTCTTGTTCTTGTGGGAATAAGGCTTGGTGGAGTGTAGGTAAAGAGAAGTAGGAAAGATGGCGATAATAATTTCGCGACAGTGGTCTGGGTCAAAAATCTTTTGGATGGGTGGACGTGGGGCAAGTTTTTGTTTGTGTGTTCGTGAGTGTTTTTGTAGTTTGTTTGCTGTAGAGGTGGCGACGGAGGATAGCGAAGTGGGAGTGAGGTGGTCAGGGTGTGCATGGGTGTTATTGTGTTGGTGGGGGGTTTGTTTGATTCAGAGGTTGTATGGGGAAGTTTGCATCGTGTGTGGCGGGTTGTGGTTGGCCGGTCTGTTGTCTTGGGCGTGGGTTGGCTGTTGGGGAGTTCTGCGTGTTGTCGTATTTTTGGGGTTGGGGTTGCGCTGAATGGTGTTGGTGTGTGTCTAGGTGTAGTCTTATCGATGTCCTGGGTGGGGTGGGTGGGTTGGTAGATGAGGATGTGGGGTTGGGGGGTCTCCTGTTTTCGGCGTGTTTTACAGTGTTTTGGTGTGTGATGGGGGATTGTGGGGTCTAATGTGGGTTGTATTGCGCGGCGGTGTGTAAAACTTTTGAGTCTTGAGCGGTTGTCGGGGCGTGGGGAGCGTAAGGGATGGGGGCGTTTTACGGAGGGGAAAGTGGCTGTGAGTGGTGTTGGGGGGTTGTGGTGTGTGTTTTTGGGGTGTGGTTTGTGTGGGTGTGGAGTGGCGCGTTATGGATGTGTTGTGTCATAAGGGTTTTTTGTTGGTGTGTTGTTGGGGCGCGGTTTAGTTTTCTTTTGCTGGGTGTGTCCGGGTCCTTGGTGTGACAAGGTTCAGGTGGCTGGGGTTCGGGTTCGGTTGTGGGGTGGGTGGGTCGCGTTGAGTGGTAGTACTGGTGGGCCATGGGGTCGGTCGTGCGGAGATCGTTGGCGTAGGAGAGTGGGGAACGAATATACTGGGCTGTCTCATCAATGGGTTATTTTTGTTTGTGTGGTTGGGTTGGTGGCGGTTGGGACGAAGTGGCAACAAGTTGGGGTATTCAGGTGTTGATGGTGGTACACGACAGGGAGGTTTGGGTTCGGCACTGTCAGGGATGGTGGGCATGTGTGGGGGGTGGGTTTGGGGACGGTGTGCTGGTGGGGGTTTTTGGGTTGGGCGCCGCGAGCGATGGGGGGGAGTCCTGTGATAGAGTTCTGTGGTGCTTTGGTGCAGCGAGTTTGTGGGGACGGCTCTGGGGGTTTGGGGGCGTCGCTTCCGCGTTGATTAGGGTATGAGGGGGGGCGTGAGCGATGGCAGCTGTCGGGTGGGGAAATGCGAGGATGTCGTGTCTCCACGCTAGGGCGGTCAAGGGCTGGGGGTGCGGGAGGTTTGGTTAGATCGCGGTTGTCGGGGGGTGTCGGGGGTGTGTTGTGGGGTGGTTAAGTGTGTTTGTGCCAGAGGCCGCATGGGGCGGGACAGGGTGGAGGGTGTCGGCTGTTGGGGTGTGAGTGTTTGGGGGTGCTAGGGCCCGGCATGGGGAGGGGAAGGGCGGGTGTTTGTGTTTTGGGTTTTGGTGGTTTTTTTGGAGGTATGTACCAGTGTTCTGGGTATTAGTGTGCTGTTGGTTTGGTGTTGTTTGTTGTTTTTTGTTGGCGTTTGGCCAGACGAGCAGTGTGTCTCGAGGTCGAGTGTGTTGGGTGGTTTGGTGGTGTTTGGGGGTTGGGTTTGGGGGTGTGGGTGTTGGGTTGGTGTGGGGGTTGTGTGTGGGGTTGGTGTATGTAGTGGAGTGGGTTGGTTTCTCAGCGACGACAGGAGCTACACGGCTCAATTGACAGGCCGTTGCTGGCAGTGGTGGGTGCGGGTGGGGTGAGGGGTGGGGGTTAGACGATGAGTGTGTTGGGGGTGCGCGGATTCAGCTGGAGTGGGGACGGGGATGGGAACACTTGGGGGGTACGCGGGGGCTGGAATCGGAGGGTTGGTTGGGGTTGGTGGGGTTTGAGGGGTTTGGGTGTTTATGTGGTGGAGCTGTCCGTCGAGAGCGGGCGTGTGGGACTGGTTGTGGTTTGTTGGCGGGGGTGTGGTGGTCGTCTGGGTGGGTGTGCTGTAGCGTGTTTTTTATGTCTTTGGGTTGGGTGGATGGGTGTGAGGGGAGCGCTGTTGGACACGAAGCATGGGTAGATAGGGTGGGGTTGTGGGTGAGTGGTGTAGGGGGTGGGGGGGGGCGGAGTGCGTTGGGGGTGGGATGTAGGTCGGGCGAGCGGGTGGAGTGTGTCGAGTCGCAAGTTTGAGTTTGCGTTTTGATTTCGTGCGTATGGATTGGTGGTTGTTGGGTGAGGGGTGATACGTGGGTCTCAGATGTGATGGGAGCTGTTCGTTTGAACGGTGTGGCGGAGGGGCAGTGGCATGGTTGTTTGGGAGGAGACACTGGCGGGACACCATGCGATTTCGTTTGGGAGTTGGTGTTTTGACGCAGGGAGATCGTGCTCAGGGGGTTGGGTGGAATGGCATGGACGGGGATGGTTGGAGTCGCTTGGGGGGGTCAGGAGATGCTGAGTGCTGATGGCGAGGAGGCAGGGGGGGGGGTGTGCGTAAGTTGGTGTGGATCGGGGGTAGGTTGAATTTGTGTTTGTAGCGTGACGGCGAGCGGGGGTCGGTGTTTTTGTTGTGTGTGGGGGTTGTTTCGCTGTTGAGGGGTTGTGTTGGAACGAGCTGGTATGGGCGGATCCGGTTCGCGGGAGTGGTGTTGATAGTTGGGGGGGTCGGTGTGAGTGGATTCGCGGGTGGCTGCGGGCGCCGTGCGGGATGAAAGCGCGGTCGGGTTTGTGATCTCGCTCTATGTTGTGGGGTCGGGAGTCGATGGTGGTGGGGGACGGGATGATCGGTGGGGAAGTTGTTTCTCGTCCGTGGGTTTGTCGCGAGAGCCGCGCGGGGTATGTGTTACAGTGCGGTTTGCCTGTTGGGTCCGGGGGGTGTGTGGGGGTGCGAGTGTTGCGTGGGATGGGGGGGGGGGTTAGCAGGGGTGTGTCAGGACTGTTTAGTTTGGTTGGAGTGGGCGGGGCGGATGGGGTTTACATTAACAATAGCGGTGTTGTTATGTGTGTCGCAATCTGAGGAGTGATAGTGCGGTTGCTGTTATGGGGTGTTTTGGTATTTGGGCTACGGGGTTGGATTCAGCGCGTGGGTGGCAGTGGGGTTGTTGTGTGTTGTGAGATTGTTGGGGATCTGTAATCTCCGGCTCGGAGGATTGGGGTGGGGTTAAGGCCGCAATGCTCGTTGCGTGGTAGTCGTGGCTTAGGGTGCGCCTTGGGGGTGTGCGGCTGTGTTGGGTGTTGTGCGTGGTTGGTGGGTCCTGTTGGTTGGGGACGTGTCGTTTTGGCGGAGGTGTTGGGGAGGTGTTGGGGTGTTTTGGCGAAGTCAGTCAGCTTTGCATCTGTTTAGTTGTTGGGGGAGGGAGTGCTAGAGTACGACTATGGTTCTCGCGGGGTTTGGTTGCGGGGTGGTCAGGCTTGCGAGGGGAGAGTAGTGGGGGCTGGGGGATTGGGAGTGCGAGGTCGGTGTTGTAGGTCGCCGGGGAGGTCTTGTGTGTGGCTGGGTGGGGGGGCGGAGTGGGGTTGGCGGGCAGCGTGGGCTGGGCGATTGGTTGTGGTTCGTGGTAGTGGAAGGTGGCGGGACGGTGGTGTTTCGGTAAACGGCGACTTTATGTTGATTGTATTTCTGGGGCCGATCGGTAGGTGGCTGGGGTCGGTTATTGGCAAGTGTGTCGGTGTGCGCTGTGTGAGTGGGGTATGGTTTAGTGAAAACTTCGGATTTGCGTTTGTCGTCGGGTTGTACGCTCTTGGCATGGGAGAGGCGCAGTTGTGTGTGTGTCGCAGGGATTGTGTTTGATGTTTTGTTTTGGGGTTCCGTGGGTTCTGGAGCGTTAGTGGTTCTTGGCGGGTCGTGGCGGTACTGTGGGTCGCTTGGTGGGGGATCGGTGCGAGTGCTGGCGCGCTGGGTGCGACGGAGGGGGGAGGAGTCGCAGGCGGTTGGGGGCGGGGCGGGGGGTTCGGGGGTTGGTGTGGGTGACAGGTGGGCGGTGTGTTAGCTTGCGTCGCGTAGGGGCTTTGTTGTTATGTCTGTTGCGGGGGGGGTGGCGGATTCGCGAGGTTGTCCGGGGGTTGCGTGGGTTAGCAGTTGTCTGTTATTCGTTGTGTGGCGGGTCGGGGGTGTGGGGTTGTGGCGCTGTGTGGTCTGTGCGGGGCCTGGCGACTTTGCGGTTCTGGGGGTAGTAGCTTCGCAGCACTGGTTGTGTTCGGGTGTTTGGGAGGAGATGGTTGAGGTGGGGTATTATGGCTAGGTTGCTCGCGGTGGCAGTGTCGGTGGGGTGGGGGGTCTGTGGGGTGGGTGGGGTGGTGGGGGGGTGGTGGGTGTGGTGTTGATGTTGACTATAGTAGTCGGGGCGGTCGAGGTTGGTCGGGGTTTATGAGTACGTATTATTTGGGTATGCTCGAGTCGGTACTGTCGGCAACGACTGGTGCCGTTGTTGTTCCTGGTGACACGCAGCTCGAGTGTGGGTGGTGCGGTTTGGGGAGGCGGGTGTAGCGTTGTGGACTGGGGTTTTGGGTGCTGGTGTGTATGTCGGCGTGGCTGTGCGGGGGTTGTTGCCTTACTCGACGACTGTGGAGAGTTCGTCGGTGTGTTTTGTTTGTTGGAGGCGGTGATTGTAAGTAGGAGGACAGGGTGTCGACGTGCGCGTCTTGTCCGGAAGCCGACTTAGGAGGTCTGAGTGCGGTTCGCGGCGGGGTTGTGGCGGTCGGTGTGTGTGTTATGCGCTGACGTGATCTTGTATGGAGTACGGAAGCGAGTCGCTTGCGCGCAGTGTTAGTTGTCGGAGCGACGAGGGGCTGTTGGGACACGGGTGTGGCCAATTAGTGTCTCACAGCGGGGCGCGCAGTAGCTGGTGGTTTGGGTGGGGTGTGTGTGGTGGGGTTGGTTTTGTTGGTGTGTGGGGGGGGTGTGGTGGTTTTTGTGGGTTAGTTTGACATTGCAGGGAAGCGCTGTTTGGGGGGTAAGTCGGGGGCCATGGTTGTCGGGCGCGGCAGGGCGCTGGCTGCGGGCCGGGGGAATTTTCGGGAGGGGTGTGGACTGGGTGCCGCGATCCGGGCAAGCGTTGGGTGGCTCTCTTGGAGGTGTATAATGAGGCCTGTGGTGCTGGCTGCCGGATTGTGTGTCGATGTGGCTTGGAGTCTTGGTCGTCGGTGGATCTGTGCGGGCGGCGTAAGCGTTGGTTCGATGGGGCCAGGTGGGTTGGGGCGAGTTAGCGGGGGGGCGGGCATGATGTCGCGGGAAGTTGTGGTTGCCGGAGGCAGTTTGTGGCTAAGTACGACTAAAGTTGTTGTGTTGACAGGGGCGGTATCTGGATGTCTGCGGTGCGTGTGGTGGGATTTTGGGGTTTCGTGTTTAATTGGATCGGCTAGGTGAGAGGTTCAGGTGGGCTGGCTGGAGGTTAGTACGTGGATGACGGTGGGTGAGATGGAGGCGCGACAGTAGGATTGGCGGTCGCGGGTATTTTGTTGCATTGGCGTGTGGTGGTTTCGGCGAATGGTGGTCGCTGGTTCTGGTGCAGGGTATGAGGTGCGAGGGTAGCGAGGGGTGCCTGGATGTAATAATAGCCGGGGTGGGGTCGAGATTGGTTGGTGAGTGCACGGGGGAGATGTGTGTGTTAATGTGGGTGGGCAGGAGGGGCCGGCGTGGTATGCGTGGGTTCTGTCGGGGTTCGGTGTAGTGGCTGTTTCGGCGTTCTGGGATTTTTAGTGTGGGGTGTTTTGGTGTTTTCGGGGGGGGCGCGGGACTTTGGGAGGGTGTGTCGGGGTTAGGGTTACGGCCGCTTAAGTATGTGGGTGGTTAGTCGATTGTTGGGGGATTTTGTGGTGCTTAGCGCCTACGTAGGTTGGCAGGGGGTAGGGTTAGTTCCTGTCTTAGTTGTGTTCTGCTTTGCGCGCAGTGGGGGCGGTGATGTTGTGAGTTTGTTGGGCTTGGGGGGGCGTCTTTCGGGTGTGGAGGGGGTTGCTGGAGTGGGGTTTTGTGGTTCTCGGTTGTGTGGGGGAGGGATGCGCATGTCGTGTGGATAGGCCGTGTTCGTTGTTTGTATGCGTTAGGTTGTTGATTTCCGTTGGGATTCGCTATCCCACGCGACCACCGTCGAGTCCCGAACTCCTCCCCCGCTGTGCGGATGGGCCTGATGATTGTGGAGTGGGTGAGCAGTTGTTTGGACGAGCGCCTGTGGGAGCTTGGGTTAGGCCGGGGGGTGGGTAGGTGGGTCGCGCGGTAGGAATGTAATTTGTTGTGATCCCGCGGGTCTGTTTTATGGTATTGTTGAGTGTGTTCCATGGTGTGGGACTGGTGTGTCTCCCGAAGCTGAACACTGTTCGGTGTGTCTCCAGTTTTTTGTCCCCCTCCCGGTGGTGGGAGTGGTGTTTGGCTGTGGCATGGCAAGACGGGGGTGGTTTTAGGATCGGCGTCATGTTCCGAAGGGATGTTGTGGTGATTTGTGGTTGGGTCGTTGCGTACGCGAGTTTTGCGCACGAATTTCCGGGCGGTGGATGGTTCTTCTCGGGTCGAGGATCCGTGGTGGGAGGTCGGGGGGGGGGTGCGTCGGTGTTTGTTCGATTTGGTGGTAGGGTTGTCTGGATTGGGGCGGAGTTGTGCTGCTCGTGTCTGGTGGCTTGTGCTGTGTGATGTGCACAGAGAGTGCGGATGGGGTGTCATGCGGTGTGGCGTATTGACATTGGTGTATTTTCCGATTGTCTTGTGGTGACGAAGGGGGGGTTTTGGTTACCCACAGATAAGGGTGGTTCTGGCTTGTTGGTGGCCGTTTTTCTGGGGGGACGGGGGGCATTGGGGGCACGGTGTTTGGCACACCATCGGTAGATGGGTATTGTCTGAGGTGAGTCCGGGTGTGCGGGTTTGTGGGGTTTTGGTTTGGGGGGGGAATGTGCTAGAGCTATGTACGTCGCGCAAGTTGACTTGTGTGGCTTGGAATGAGGATGTATGAGCGGGTGGGGGTCACGGCGGCGGCGGTGTGCGTCGGGGATTGGTTTTTCTCTACTGGTCATTCGTGTAGTTTCTCGCCGCGCGGGTGGGTGTTCTGTGTGTCTGGTGTTGTAGGTCTGTGGATTCGTGGCGCGAGGGATTGAGTGAGGATAGTTGCGGTTAAGTTTGGTGTGGGGTGTGCGGGTCTGGGCTGGTGGGGGTGGTGAGAGTAGTGAAGGACGTTTCAGCGGAAGTATCTGGGAGGGGTGGTTGGGGGTGGGGTGAGGTTGTTTGGTTTGGGGGTGGGGGTGTGGTGGTTTGTTTGTGTGTGTTGGTGTGGTTTTTTGTTTTTTTTTGGTTTGGTGTTGTGTGTTGGTTTGGTGTGTGTTGTGGTTTTTTGGGGTGTGTGGTGTGGGGGGTGTTGGGGCTAACTGACGGAAGGTGCACGGTGGTGGTGACGGGCTGGTGTTAGGCTTGTGGCCATTTTGGCAGGGGTGTAGGCGTCTGGTCGCTAAGGTCGGCCGGAGGGAGCTGGGGGGGCGTTTGCGGGCCGCGCGGCTGTATGGCTGCGGGGGAATTAGTTTGTTTCGTCTGCCAGCTGGTTCGTAGTGTCCGGTTCCGTGTGCTAGGGGGTGGGGTCTGCGTTTGGTTGGGATAAGTTGTATCGTGGGAGTGGGCGAGTAGTGATGAGCGCTCTATTGGCGCGATGGATTTAGGGGGGAAGGGAGGCACCAAGGAGGTGTTGTCGATCAATGGGCCGTCCGCAGTATCGCCGGTCGGCTCAGGGAGTTGTTCGCGGTGTGCCTTGGGGTCGTTGGCTGCACCGAGGTAGGGCATTTTTGGGGCTCTTTCGTTGTCGCCGCGCCCAGATGTGGGAAGGTGGAGGGGGGAGGGGGGGGATCAACGGGGTGTGGGGGCGTCGAGCAGTCGAAGGTGTAGATGTGGGGGGGGAAGGTTGGTTTGCAAGTGGCCATGTTTCCCAGTTTGGATTGGAGGGTTATTGTCGTGTGGAGCTGGGTGATGCTGGGGGCTTGGTTGGGCTGGTCTTGGGTTAGGGCCGGGTGGTTGGGACGGTCGCATATTGTGTGGGGTTTGACGAGCGGGCGGAGGGGTTGGGGGGGGTGGAACGGGTGTTGTTGGTGTGTGGGGGTTTGTTGGGTTCGTATCCGTCAGTGACGTGTTGGTTTTTGGAGAGGTTGGGGTGGTTATGAAGGTTGGCGCATGAGGTCTCTATTGAGCTTGTGGCAGCATTCGCAGAGAAACTGCGCGGATTGAGGTGGGGTGAGAGAGGCCACGTGTGGTGGACCTGTGTGAGAGTCACGGTGTTACTGTGATATGTTGTTCTGGGATTGTCAATGGGTGTTACTGCGGTCGTTTTGCTTAGGTAAGTCGTGGTTTTGCTCGTCGTGCAAATGAAAGATTGGGCGGAGAGGTGGGATCGTGGTAGAGTATGGTGGTGTGGAGGGGGCTGCATTTCGTATTTGTGTTGTGCCGCAGAGGGCGGTGAAGTGGGGGAGGAGGGGGGGATGTGTAGTTGGGTATGAGATTATTGTATATTGGACGGTATGAGTTTGAGTGACTGAGCGTGTGATCAGGGGTGTTCCAGCCGAGTGGCGAAAGATGCGTTGGCAGGCCGAGAGATGGTGTTGTTTGTCTGGCGGTTTGTCACTGACAGTTTGTATTGAGGAGGTATGAGAAGCTTGTGAAGTGTATTGTGCACGGATTAGATGAGGAGGTGGGTGGGTTGTGGTTGTGGTTGGGTGTGATTCAATGAGAATCACGAGAAATAATGCTTGGCCTGTGTCCTAGTAATAGTTTTTGTGGGTGGTTGATACGGGTGGTTGTTGTCAGTGTTGTTTTCCTGGGGTTAGTGTGTGTTTGGCGGGGGGTTGTCACTGAGGTAAACGGATTTGTTTGGTGTGTTTGGTCGAGGGTGGCGTGGGGATGTTGTGTGCGCGCTTTGGGATGGTGTTTGAGTTTGACATTAAGCTTAGCGCGATAGAATGTGGTGGTTTGGTTTTCTTGAAGAGATGTTGTCTGTTGGATGCATGCTTGGTGCACTGGCGGGTGGGTCTTGTGACACAAAGATGTAGTGTTGGACTATTGGTATATCTGAGGGGTTGGCGTGGTGACAGCATCTAATGAGTGAGTTGGGTTTCCGTGTGGTCGCAGTTGGCGCTTCATCTTCGTTAGGATAGGTGCGGCAGAGGGGCTGATTGTGGGCCGTTGGCATCGGGTGACGCTTATTGGCGTCGGTGGGATCATTGTGTGGGGGTTGTCTATCGGTGTTGCGAGTTGTTGGTCGGGAGTCTTGCTTGTGGCTGTCGGGGTGGTGTTGGTTTGTCGTCAGTGGGGGGCGCAGTGGTTGTGTGCTGAGAAGTGTTAATTTGATTTGGTAAGTGAGCATGGTTGGTTGGTGCGAGTAGATGGGGGGTGTGGTGGGGATGTTTATGTTGGTGTCTATGTGTCGGGGCGCGTGGGGGTTGGTATTTGTGGTGGGCCGCTTCATGTTTGCGCTATTTGTGGGACTCGCTTGTCGTGACGATGCGTGTGGTTGGGAGTTGGTGATGCTCGTTGGGGTTGTCGGGGGGGGCGTACGCCTTAGGGTGTTTGGATCGATGGGGGTTGCGGCTCTGAATGGGGGGTTGTGGTGTGCGGCTGGGCGGGGATGGTTGAGGGGGTCGTGAGGGTGGGCAAGGAGAGAGTGTTTGCGGACGCGGATTGGGTAGATATTGGGTGTTAATTGGGAGAGATTAGGTAGGCGAGGGTTTAGGTAGAATGGGCGCGCGAGTATGTTGTTGTTAGGGGTGTAGGCGCTTACTATTGTGGGGGGATACGGTAGAAGGGGTGGTGGGGCGGTGAAGATGGGAGGGTGGAGGGTCGGTCACGGAGGTTTTCTTGCAGTTGTATCTGTCGTCTTTTGTCCGTCACTCTTCACCGGGTGTGTTTGTTGGTGGGGGTGTTTTGTGGAGGTGGGAGGATGGAGGGGGATGGGGCAGGGGGTCTGGCGGGGTTGTCTTGGTGTTGTGCGCTTCTGTCTTCTTGTGTATGTGGGGTGCTTTCCTGGAGTGCGCCTGTTGTCAGTGTGTGGGCGCGTTGGTTTTGTCATGTTCTGTCTCGGTTCTTGGCCTTTTTGCTTGTGCTTGTGGGCATACCGTTGTCACGCCTGTGTTGGCGTTGATGTGGGGGCAGAAGTTGTGGGGATTCAGGCGTGTTGGTCGGGGGGTTATGTGGGGACATTGGCGGCAGAAGGCCAGCGGCTGTGAGAGTGCCGGGACTGTTCCGTGGGTAGTTGAGATCTGAAGTGCGCTGTAGCTTAGGTCGGTGAGGTTGGCGGTTATGGGGTTGGGGGGTGTTTGGGGTGGGTTGTGGGGTTTGTGGGGGGCGTACGGTATGTAGTGAGGTGAGTGTGTACGGTGTGGCGCGACTGGGCGACGTGTATGGGGGTATTTTGAGGGGTGGGGGAGTTGGATGGGTGTTTAAAGTAGCTCCTTTCGTCAATAAATTGGGTTTGCGGTGTTGTTTTTGAGGGAAATGGATTTGCGTATCGGCGCGGAACAGCGGGTGTTATTTTTGGAGTTTGTAGGGGTAGAGGGGTATTCGGTGCTTAGGAAGGTGTGAGGGATAGGTGGTGGGAAACTGGGATGTTTGTTGTTTGTCGGGGTGGGGTGCCGGATGGGAAGGGTCGTGGGCGCCGGGTTTGGATTGGATTTTGGAGCGTTTGTTTGTTGGGAGGCTTTGAGTGAGTAGATGGGTTGGGTGGAGTGGTCGGAGTGTACTGTGGGGGCCTTTGTGCGACGTTGTACGAAATGGAGGGTGGTGTGGATCAGTGGTGCATCTTTTCGGGTTATGTGTTGGTCTACAATAGTGGTTTGTGTTGTTGGGTATGTTATTTGATGGATGATGGTATATACGGCGGGTTGTTGCGGGGGTGGGGGGTTGTGGTTGGGGTTGGGGGGTGGTGTTTTGGGGTCGTGGGGGGGGTTTTGTGGGGGGGTGGGGTGGGGTGGAGCGGTGTGGGGTGGGGGGGGTGGTGGGGTGGGGGTGGTGGGAGTGGTGGCGGGTGGGGTTGGGGGGTGTGGGTGTGTGGGGTGGTGGGGGGGTGTGTGGGGGTTAGGTGGTGGGGGTGTGGGGGTGGGTGGGGGGGGGGTTTTGTTGTGGGTGTTTCTGGGTGTGGGGTTTGGGGGTTTTGGGGTTTGTTCGTGCTTGGAGATTCGTGTGTCGTATATTAGAAAACGGGGATATGACTTGGTTTGATTTGGTCTATTGCTGGTATGCGCAGCGTGGGGTTGTCGTTCAAGATTGTAAAATTGTGGTATGGTGGTGTATGGGAGGGATTGGAGACTGTGTGGGTCGGGGGAGCTGGGTTTGTGTGGCGGGGATGACGCAGTCTGTCGATAGTTTGGTTAATGGGTTCCGGTGTGATATGGTGGTGGGTTGCAGCGGGTTGGTGGGCCCGTAGCTCGTGGGTGGGGATCTGAGAAAAAGATGGTGGGAAACATTTACATGTAGAGGCTACTTTATGGGAGCTGGGGGCAGGTCTTGTTGTGTTTGTTGTGGGATGTTGTTGGAGTTTGTTAAGGGTGCATGATATGTGTCGAGTGTCGACTTCGTAGGGTCGTGTCTTATTTTCGGGGTGGTGGGGTATCAGATGGGTGACAGAGATGTGGTTGGTAGTTGCGTGGGGGATGCGACGGCTGTGTGTGTGTGGCGTTAGAGTCGTGGGGTTGGGCGGGGTGGTGGGGGGTTTTTTTGGGGGGGGGGTTGGGTTTGGTTGTTTTGGGGTGTTGGGGGGTGGGTTGTTGTTTTTTTTGTTGGTTTGTGTTGGTTTTTTTGGGTGTTTGGTTGTTGTGGGGTGGATGGTTGGTTGGAGCGTTGGGGGGCGGGTTTCAAATTGGCGTCAGTTGTTTTGGTTGGCGAAGGTGTGTCTTGTTTAGGTTAATGGTTGTGGTGGCCTGGGTTTGTGTGATTTTGTATTGGGAGATGGTTTGGGTCCTGGGTTCCGGTTTCGTAGAGACGATTTTGGTGTTGGATTGGGGTTTAGGGGGAGTGTACGTTTGTATGTTATGTCGCGGGGGAGTTAAATTCCTTGGGAGTGCTTGATTTTCGGGGTGTGCGGGGGAGGGCTTTGGTTGGGTGGTGGGGATTGCTTAAGGGATGGGGGGCTTACTGTTGTCTACGATGTTTGGGGTTGTTGGGTGGGGGGGTTGGGGGAGGTGGGTTGGTTTGGGCGAGCAGGGGGGTGTTGAGTGGGGTTTTGTTGGTTGGAGGTACAGGTGTTTTTGGGGTGTTGAGGGGTGGGGCGCACGATCTTGTCAGTTTGGGGCGGGTGTGTCGGTGCGGGTGTTTGTTTTTTTGGTGGTAGGGGCATAGCGTTTAGGGCTGTTGTTTTGTTGGGTCGTAAGGGGGCGGCGGGTTGCGCAGTTGTCGCTCGACGGGGGGTGGGGGGGTGTTGTTTTGTGGGGGGGGGGGGTTGGTGGGTGTTGGGGGGTGTGTTCTTCAGTTAGGAGCGGTGAGTGATATTGGAGATATACCTGGGTCCGATTCGCAAGATTGGGACTGTGTCGTTTATGTGGTGGCTTAGTTGCTATTGAGGGGTGTGTTATCATGATTGGTGGGGGTTGTGCGCGAAAGTTGGTGGTGGTTGGGTGTGAGGTCAGTGTGCGTGTGGTGTTTGTGGGTGTGGGGGGGCGCGGGTGCTGGGGGGTTGTGGTGGGGGCGCAATTTGGTGGGACGCGTGGAGGTGGGAATTAGCTGGGTGGCGGGATGGTTGTGGTGGGGACGGGTGCCTGGGGGTGTGGGTGTGGCCTGGTGTATGGATGCATTCTCTTTCGCTCTATATGGAGGTGAGGCTTGTCAGCTTCTTTGTGGGAACGTGTTGTCATGTAGGGAGTGTTGTTGCGCGGGGGCTAGGCGGATGGAGGTTGTATTGTTTGTTGGCGAGGGTCCTGGGGCTTGTGTGTGAGGTTTGAATCGTGGGTCGAGGTCGGGGCGTTTTCTTGGGGAGCTAGTCGGGTCGAGTGGGACAGGGTGCGACGGGAGGCCGTTGGGTAGTTTGGGTGGGGGCTACGCAGACGGGGGGCGGGGGGGAAGGGTGGGCGGTGTGGGTTGGGGGGGTGGGGTGGTTGAGTACGCTAAGGGGGGTGCGACATGAGAGTGAGGCGGGTGTGGGGCCCTCGATGCGTCAGGCTGAATGTTCGATTAGTGGCGCTTGCGTTTGGATTGTTGCTGTTTCCTCCAGGGGGCGACTAACACGTCGAGGATGGACGCCTGTCAATGGGTCGGATTTGTGGGCGGAGTTTGGTTGGGGTGCGCGAGTGTTGTCAGGGAGCGTGGTAGTGATTGGAGGGAAGACATGTAGGCGGGAGTGTGGTGGTTGGTAGTCTGGGCGGAATTCGGGGGGAGTGGGTTGGGACTTTCTCGGGCCGTAGGGCGGCGCGGCTGGGGCTGGGGTTGCGTGACGGGATGGTGACTGCGAAGCGAGGTTCGATTATTGGGTGAAGCGCGGGTATAGGTGAGTGATTCGAGTGTTGGTGGGGGGGGGGTTGGGTGGTAGGGGGGGGGGGGGGAGGGGGGTGAGGGGGAGGGGGGGGAGGGTGATGGGGTGGGGGGTGGGAGGTGAGGGGGGTGGGGGGGGGGGGTGGCGGGAGGAGGGGGGAGGGTAGGGGGGTGGTTGGGGGGTGGAGGGGTAAGGGGGGGGGGGTTGGTGGGGACGGGGTGGGGGGGGAGGGGTGGATGTATAGTGGGGGGGGTGGGGGTGGGGGGTGGGGGGGGGGGGAGGGTCGGTGGGGGGGGGGGGGGGGTGGGGGGGATGGGTGGGGGGGGGGGGGGGGGTGGTGGTGGGGTGGGGGGGGGTGGTGGGGGGGGGGTTGGGGTGGCCTGGGGGGGGTGGGGGTGGGGGGGCGGGGGGGGTGGCGGCGGGGTGGGGGGGGGTGTTGGGCGTGTGGTTGTTGGGGCGGCGGGGGCGGTGATGGCCGCCTGGGGGCAGGGGGGGGGTGGGGGTATTGGAGGGGGGGGGGGGGGGGGCGGGGGGGGGGGGGGTGGGTGGGTTGGGGATGGGGTGGGGGGGGAGGGCGTTGGGATAGGGGGGGTTGGTGTGGGGGGGGGGTGGGTTTGGGCGGTCGTGGTGGGGGGTCTGTGGAGGGGAGGGGTTTGTTTTGGTGCGGGCGTGGGTAGGGGGGGGGGGCGGGGGGGGGTTGTTGCTGGGGGCCTGGGGTTGGCTGTGGAGGGGGGTTGCGGGGGGGGTGGGGTTGCGGTGTGGGTGGAGCGGCGTAGGGGGGGGCGGGGTGGTATGGGGGGGTGTGTTGTGCGGGGTCGGGGGGGGTTAGTGGGGGCGGTGGTGGGGGGGGGGATGTGGGGTTGTGGGGTGGGTGGGGTTGGGGGTGGCTCGGGGTGGTGGTGGTGGGGGGGGGGTGGGGGTGTGGGCGCTGGGGGGGGGTGGGGGGTGTGGGGGGGGGGGGGGGGGGGGGTGCGCCGTGGGGGGAGGGTGGGAGGGGCCGGGCGGGGGGTCAGGGGTTTGGGGCGGGGGGGTTGGTGTGGGGGGGGGGGGGGTTGGCGGGGTGGGTGGGTCGGGGGTGTGCTGTGGGGGGTGGGGGTGCGGGGTGTGGGGTTGTGGGGGGGGGGGGGTGTGGTTTGGGTGGGGGGGTGGCGGGGGGGGGGGGGGGGTGGGGTGTGGGGGGGGTGGGTTGTGGGGGGTGGGGGGGAGGGGGGGGGGGGGTGGGGGGTTGCTTGGTGGGGTTGAGGGGGTGGGGGGGGGTCGGTGGGGGGGGGGGGGGGGGGGGGTGGGTGGGGAGGAGGGGGGGGGGTTGGGGGGGTGCGGGTGTGGGGGGGGCTGGTGGGGGGCGGGTGGTGGGGGGTGGGGGGTTGGTGGGGGGGGGGGGTGGGGTGGGGGGGGGTGGGGGGGTGGGGTGGGGGGGGGTGGGTGGGGTGGTGAGGGGGGGGGCGGTGGGGGGGGGGGGGGGGGGGGGGTGTGGGGGGTGGGGGGTGGGGGGGGGAGGGGGGGGGGGTGGTGTGTTGGGTGGGGGGGGGGGTGGGGGGGTGAGGGGGGGGGGTTTGTTGGGGGGTGGTGGGGGGTGGGGGGTCGGGGTAGGGGTGGTGGGGGTGGGGGGGGTGCGGCGTCGTGGGGAGGGGGGGGGGGGGGGGGGGGGGGGGGGGGGGGGTGGGTGGGGGGGGGGGGTGGGGGGGGGGGTGGGGGGGTGGGGTGGGGGGTGGGGTGTTGGGTGGGTTGGTGGGGTGTGTTCGGGTTGTTTATTTTTGGGTTGTGGGGTTGGGTGGGGTGTGGTTTTGTGGGGGGGGGGGGTAGTTCTGGTTTCGATGCGCTAATTGAGGGTTTGGACGGGTGGGTGGGGGGGGGGTGGGTTGGGGGGTGTGGGTTGTTGTGGGGGATGTCGTGTTGGCTGGGTTGGGGGGTAGTTGGGGTGGGGTGGGTGTGTGGTTGGTGGGGGGTGGTTGTGTGGGGGGGGGTGTGTGGTGTGTAGGGGAACGTGTGGCCGATTGGGTCGTGGGTTGGTGGGGCGGGGACGTAGGCGGTCGAGGGAGTGGTTGGAGCGGTGGTGTGGAGGGGCGACGTTGAGGTGGGGTGGTTTGTTTTGCGGTGTGGTTGCTCTGTTTCATGGCAGGTGTTGGGGGACATTAGTTAAGTTCGTTGGTGCGGAGTGTCACGGGTTTGGAAGGTTGCGTGGGTTGGGGTGGTGGGGGTGGGGGTGGGGGTGGGATTGGGGGGGTGGGGTGTGTGGGTTTGGTGTGTTGGGGTGTGGGGCGCGTCGCGCAGGCGTGATGGTGGGTGGTTATCAGCCGCGGTTATTGGTGGGGTTGGAGATTGGTCTATGGAGTAGTGGGTTGAGTGGGGGGACGGGGGGTGCGATGTCGGGTGGGGTGCAGGTGGAGTTCTTTACGATGGCAGGGGTGATGGGGGAGTGACGGAGGGTGGTTTTACGTGTAGGTGTTCGGTAGTCGGGGCACGCTGTTGTTGCTGGCGTGTTTCTGGATTGGTTTGGTGGGTGTGCGACGGTAGTGCGCTCGAGTAGTAGACTGCGGGAGCGTAGTTGGTTGGGTACTGGGTGGGCACGGGGTTTGTTTGTTGGTGTTGGGGGGTTTAAGGAGCCTTTTGGGTGGGGGGGGTGGGGGTTGGTGTTGGGCGGGGCTTGTTTCGCGGCCCGCTAGGATGACATGCCTACTGTCCGCTGTGGTGGGTGGGGCGGTTGTTGGGGGTGGCAGCGTGGGTGTTGGTGGCGGTCTGTTCGGAGTTTTGTGTGGGGGCGGCAGGGTGGGCGAGTGGTGGGGGGTGATCGGGGCAGGATTTGTCTGGGTGGTAGTGGGGGGGGATGGGATTTGTCGCGGCGGCTCGCAGCGCTGGGGGGGCGATTGGAGGGGCCGGGTGGCGGGGATTGTGGCGGTTGAGTTGCATGGTTTCGTGTTGGGGATGTGCTGGAGGGTCGGGGGCTCTGGTTTTGGGGGGTGGCGGTGTGGCCGGTTGGAGGTTTTCTGTGTTGGTGGAGGTCGCTGGAGGATATCTGTGGTGGGGGGAATAGGTGGGGTGTGGTTGTGTTTGTTGTGTTTGGTTGTAGGCAAGATGGGAAGTGCGATTGGGAGCGCGTGGGGTCTGGGAGTGGTGGATGGCTGTTGCCTTGTGGGGTTGTAGGGGGTCTTTTGCGGTTTGCTGTAGGTGGTGGTGTTGGTGGGGGTATGGGGTTAGCAGGATTTGCGGACTGCGCGTGGCGAGGAAGGGTGGGCTCGCGCGAAGTGCCGGGCGTTTTGTACGGTGGTCCAGTCAGGTTTGTAGGGTTTTGCGCTGGAGGGTGTGTTCTTGTGGGGGTGGGGGGTGTGGGTTTGGGATTCTGCGGCGGGGGGTGGAGGTTTGGTGGTTGGGGGTGGGATTGGGTGGGTTTGGTTGGGGTGGTGTGGGGGTGGGTGTGGGGGTGGTGGTGTGGTTGGGTGGGCGGGAGGTTGATTGGGGCCATGGGTGATGTCGAGCGCTGTTGAGGGGGGTTGTTGTGTGATGGGTGTGGGTCGGTGTTTTTTAGTGGATTGGGAAGGCGGTGAACGAGGGGGGGTTCGAGTGGCGAGGGGTGGCGTGTTGGGGGGTGTTCGGGTGCGTTTTCGTACGGTGATTTGGATGGTTGGCTTGGTGGGCGAGTGAGTGTTTTGGCATTTCGGGTCGTGTGCGGCGGGCACTGTTGCAGATTTGGGGTGTTTGTTTGTCGGGTGACTTGCGTGTTGTGGGACGGTCGTGGTTTGTTCTGGCGCGTGTAGTGAGATTGGGAGGTCTGTGGTGGGTTGTTGGGCGGGGGTGTGTCGCGGGGTGGTGTGGGTGTTGGTGGTGGTTGGGGGGTGGGTGGTTTTTGTTGGGTGGGTTTGGGTAATACTTGCTTGATGAGATTTTCGGGGCTCGATTGTCTGCGGTCGGGGGGGTTCATAGTATGGGCGGAGTTCGCGGATTGTTGGTTGGTAGTGGTCGAGTAATCTGGGTCTGTCGGTGAGTGTTTAGGGGGTTAGCAGACGTTGTGGCGACGGATCACGGTTGGTCTTTATCGAGTTTGATGGGTTGTTTGGATGGTTCGGGGGTTTGGGTTGTGCGTTCGTGAGTGGCTGGAGCGTGCGTGTGTCTCAGTTCCGTGTTGGGGCTCGGCGGTGGCTGGTGGCGGGGTGCCGTGAGTGTCTGGGGGTACGAGGCGGTTGCTGGTCGTGGTGTGGGCGGATTGCGTGGTAGTGGTGGTCTGGTGGGTTTGGTGTCTGGCTTGGGGTTGGTGGTTTGTCTGCGGCGCATAAGGGGTGCGTTGCTTTGTTTAGATCGGGGTGTGGCGGTAGAGCGATTGTGGCGGGCTGGGGTGTGGGGATTGGGTCAGGGGGGTGGGACACGGATGGTGTTGCGGTGGATGTTGCTGTGTTGCTTGGGTGTGGCGGGGGGTGTTTGGGTGTGGGGGGGTGGAGTTGGCTGCTTGGTGAGGGTTGTTTTGTGTGGTGGCGGACGCGGATAGGTTTGGGCGGTGTATTGTGTACTTTCGGGGTTTGTAGGGTGGGTTTGTGGTTTTGGGCGACGGGAGGAGGGTAAGGGGTGGTGAGGGGGTGTGGTCGAGCGAGAGTCGTTGTGTTGGTGTGGTGTGATGGGGACAAGTCTGTGGCTGGGGGCGTATTCGGGTGGGTGGGTTCTTGAGCGATGGAGTGGTAGGCGCCACACGCGAATCGCGAGACGCCGGTCGTTCGGCGCGGGTGTCAACTCGGTAGGGTGGTGTTGTTTTGGGGGGGTTGGTGGGGGGGGGGGGGGGAGGGGGGGTTTGGCGGTGGGGTGGGTGGTGGGGGGTGGTGGGTGGTGTGGTGGGGGGTAGGGTGTGGGGGTGTGTGGGGGGGGGTTGGCGTGGTAGTGCTGAGGTCTTGGGGGGTGGTGTGGGCTGGTGGGGGTGGGCGGGTTGGTGGTTGGGGGGGTGGGGGTGGTTGGGGGGAGCTGGGGGGTGGGGGGGGGGGGGGGTTTGGGTGGGTGGGTTGTTTGGGAGGGTGGGGGAGGGGGCGGGCGCCGCGGCGGGGGGGGGTGGGGGGGGTGGGGGGCTGGGGGGGTGGTTGGGGGGGGGTTGGTTGGGGGGTGTGTTGGGGAGTGGGATGTTGCGGGGGGTTTTTGGGGGGATGGGGGGGGGGGGGGGTGGTTGGGGGGGTGGCGGTCGGGTGGTGGGGGTGTGGGGGTTGGGGGGGGCGGGGGGGCGGGGGGGGTTGGGGGGGGGGCGGGTGGGGGTGTGGGCGGGGATGGGGGAGGGAGTGGGGTGTGGGGGTGGTGGGGGGGTGGGGGGGCGGTGGGGTGTAGGGGGTGGGGGGGTGGGGGGGGGGTGGTCGGGGGGGTGGTAGATGGGGGGGGGTGGCTGGGGTGGGGTGGCGGGGGGGGAGGGGTGGGGGGGGGGGGGGGGGGGTGGGGGGGGTGTGTGGGGGGGGGTGTGGGGGGGGGGTGGGGGGGGGGGTGGGGGGTTGGGCGGGGGTGGGGGGAGTGGGGGGGGGGTGGGGGGGGGGGGTGGGGGGGTGGGGTTGAGGGGGGAGGGGGGGGTGGCGGGGGTGGGGTGGGGTGGGAGGGGTGGGGGGGGGGGGGTGGTGGGGCCTGTAGGGGCGTTGGGTTGGGGGGGGTTGGGTGGGGGGGGGGGAGGGGGGGGTGGGGGGGGCTGGAGCGGGGGCGGGGGGGGGGTGGGGGGGGGGGGGGTGGTCGGGGGTGGGGGGGCGGGGGGGATGTTTGTGGGGGGTGGGTGGGGGTGGGGAGGGGGGGGGCGGTGTGTGGGGGGTTGGGGGGGAGGGTACGGGGCGGGGGAGGTGGGCGCTGGGTGGGAGGTGGGTTAGGGTGTGGAGGTGGTAGGGTGGGGGCGGGGGGGGCGGGTGGGGGGTGGTGGGTGTGTGGGTCAGGGGGGGTGGGGGGGGTCGGGGGGGGGAGGGTGGGGGGGGGGGGGGGGGTGTGGGGCTGGGGGGTGTGGGGGGGGGGTGGGGGGTAGCGCGGGGGGGGGGGATGTGGGGTGGGTGGTGGGGGCTGGGGGTGTGAGTTGGGTGTGATGGGTGTGGTCTGGGGGGGGTGGCGTGTTGGTGTGGGTGGGGTGGTGGGGGGTGTTGGGGGGGGGGGGGGGGGCGGGGGTGGCGTGTGGGGGTGGGGGGGGGGGGTTTGCGGGGCGGGGGGGGGGTGGGGGCGGGTGGAGGGGGGTGGGGGCGTGGGTGGGGGGTGGGGGCGGGCTGGGGGTGGGGGGGTGGGGGGGGGAGTGGTGGGGGGTGAGGGTGGGAGGTGGGGGGGGGGGTGGGGGGGGTGTGTTTTGGGGGGGTGGGGGGGGGGGGTGGGTGTTTTGTGGGTGTGGGTGGGGGTGGGCGGGGGGGGGGTGTTGGGGGGGGGGGGGGGTGGGGGGGTTGCGGGGGGTTTGGGGGTGGGGGGGGGGGTGGGGGGGGGGGGGGGCGTGGTGGTGGGGGGGGGTGGGGTGGGCGGGGGGGGGGGTGGGGGGTGTGGGGTGGGGGTGGGGGGGTGGGGTTGAGGGGGGTGGGGGGGGTGATAGGGGGGGGGGGTGGTGGGGGTGGGGGGGGGCGGGTGGGGGGGTGGTGTGTGGGGGGGGTGGGGGGGGTGGTGGGGGTTGGGGTGGGAGGGGGGGGGGGGGTTGGGGGTGTGGGGGGGAGGGGGCGGGGGGTGGGGGGGGGGGGGCTGTTTGTGTGGGGTGTGGGGGGGTGGTGAGCGGGGGGCGGGTGGGTGGGGGGGGTGATGGGCGGGTAGGTGTGGGTGGGGGGGGGGGGGTGGGTGGGGGTTGTGTGGTTGGGGGGGTTGGGGGTGCTGAGGGGGGGGGGGGTAGGGGGGGGGGGAGGGGGGGGGGGGGGGGGGTGGGGGGGATGGTGGGTCGGTGGGTTTGTTGGTGGGGGGGGGTGGGAGGAGGGGGGGGGGGGGGAGAAGTGATAGGGGTGATGAGAGGGGGGGTTGGGTGTGGGGGTGGGGGGGGGGTGGGGGGGGTGGGGTGGGGGGTGGGGGTGGGTGGGGGGGGGGGGGGGGGGGGGGGGGTGGGGGTGGTGGGGGGGGGGTGGGGGGGTGTGGGGGTGGGGGGGTGGGTGTTGCGGGGGTGGGGGTGGGGCGAGGGGTGGGTGTGGGGAGGGGGTGGTTGTCGGGGGGGGGGCTGGGGAGGTGTGGGGTTGTGCGGGGGTTTTTGGGGGTGGGGTTGGTGGGTGGGGGGCAGCTATTGGGGGGGGGGGGGATGAGGTGGTGGGGGGGGGGCGAGGGGGGTGAGTGTGGCGGGGGGGAGGGGGGGGGGGTGTGTGGGGGTTGGGGTGAGTAGTAGGGGTGGGGGGTGCGGTGGGGGGGGGGGTCGGTGGTGGGGGGGGTTGGGGTTTTGGGCGTGGGTGTGGGGGGGTGGGGGTGCGGGGGGGGTGTGTTGGGGGGAGGGGGTGTGGGTGGTTGGGGGGGGGGGGGGGGGGTGTTGGGGGTGGTGGGGGGTGGGTGGGGGGGTGGGTGTGGGGTGGGGGAGGGGGGGGATTTGGGGGTGGGGGGGGTGGTGCTTGGGGTGGGTCTGGTGGGGGGGGGTGGGGGGGGGTTGTGTCGGGGAGGTTGTGGGGGGTGGGGCGGGGGGGAGGTGTGGAGGGGGTGGGGTGGTGGTTGGGGGGTGGGGGGGGGGGTGGGGGGTGGTGGGGGTTGGGGTGGTGGCGGCGGGGGGGGGTGTCGGCTTCGTGGCGGGGGGGGGGGGGGTGTTGGTGGGGAGGAGGGTGGGGGGTGGGGGTGGGGGTGGGGGGGTGGAGTTGGGGTTATGTTGGGGTGGGCGTGTAGGGGGGGGGGGGGGGGCGGGGGGGGGGGTGGGGGCGGGGGTGGGGGGGGGGGTTTGTGGGGGGGTTGCTGGTGGGGGGGGGGGGGTGTGGGGGGGGTGGGGGGGGGGGGGTGTGGGGGGGGGGGGGGGGTGGGGGGGGGGGGGGGGGGGGCGAGGTGTGGCGGGGGGTGTGGGGGGTGGGTGGGGGGTGTGGGGGGTGTGGCGGGGGGGGTGGTTCGTGTGGGGGGGGGGTGGGGGGGGGGGGTGGTGGGGTGGTGGGGGGTGGGGGGGGGTGGGGGGGGGTGGGGGGGGTGGGGGGGGGTGCGGCGGGGGGTGGAGGGGGTGGGGGAGGGGGGGGGGGGGGGGTTATGTGGGGGGTGGGTGGGGTGGGGGTGGGGGTGGGTTTTGGGGGGTTGGGGGTTGTGGGGGTGGGGCTGGTTGTGGTGTGTTGGGGGGAGGTTTGTGTGGGGGTGTTGGGGTGGGGGTGGTGGGGGGTTGGGGTGTTTTGGTTAGGTGGGGGGTGTGGGTGTGAGGTGAGGGGTTAGCGGGGGTGGGATGGGTGGGGGGGGGGGGGTGTGGGGTGGTTGGGGTTTTGGTGGTGGGATTTGTTGTTGTTTTTTGTGTGGGTGGGGGTGGGTGGGGTTGTGGGTGCGAGAGTGAGGACGAGGGGGGATGGTTGTCGGCGGGTGTGGGGGGTGGGGTGTTGGGTTGTGTTGGGGGGGGTGTGTGGTGGGGTTGGGGGGTGGGGCTGGGGGGGGGGGGGGTTGGGGGGGGGGGTGGGGGGGTGGGTGGCGGGGGGGGTGGGTGGGGGGGTGTTGTCGGGAGGTTGGTGGGGGGAGGGGGGGGTGAGGGGGGTTGGGGGTGGGTGGGGTGGGGGGGGGTGGGGGTGCGCGTGGGGGCGGGGGGCAGTGTGGGGCGGGGGGGGGTGTTGGGTGGGGGTGTGGGGGGAGGGGAGGGGGGTGGGGGGGGGGGGGGGGGTGGGTGGGGTTGGTGGGGGGGGTGTGGGGGGTGGGGGGTTGGGGTTGGGGGGGGGAGGGGGTGGGGTGTGGGGGACGGGCTGTCAAGTGGGGGTGGGGGGGGGAGTGGGTGGGGGGGGGGCGGGGGGGGGGGGGGGGGGAGGGGGTGGTGGGTTGTTGGGGCGTGGTTGGGGGGGGTGTGGGTGGGGGGTGGGGGGTGGTGTGGGTAGGGTTGGGTGGGGTGTGGGGGGGGGGGGTGTGTCCGTTGTGGTTTTTTGGCGGGGGTTGTGGGGGGTGGGTGATTGGTTGGGGTGGTGGGTTGTGGTGGGTTGTTGGTTTTTGTTTTGTTGTGTTGGGGGTGTTGGTTGTTGGGGTTGTGTGGTGGGGTTTCGGGGGGTGGGGGGGGTTGGTTGTGTGGTGGGGTGGTTGTTGTGTGTTGGGGTGTGGTTTTTTGGTGGTGGTTTTGGGTGCTTGGGTATGTGGGTGTCAGGTGGGGTTGGTGTGTTGTTGTTGTTGGTTGGGTGTAGTTTTGCGTGAGGTGTGGTGTGTGTGATCGGACGTGGGTATTAGTGGTTGGTAGAGGATCGACGAGTTTGTGTGTCGTGTTTCGCGCGGGTTGTGTGTCTCGAGGAGTCCGGTTGGCCCGTGCGTTTTCCTGTACCACCAATTGCGTAGCTGGGGGCGTGGCTGGTGTCGTTTCCGGGTGGGTTTCGGGTGGGAGGGTGGCAAGCTTGAGTACTTTTCAGATTGGCGACGATAGTTACGGGGGTCGGCGAGCAGGGGCCGCGCGAGCTGCGTCACGTCGTATTTTTGATTTCAGGACTTGGGTGGGCAGGGGCGTGTCGTCGGGGGGGGTTGGTTGGGGGGACAGGGGACGGTAGCATCCGCGGTAGGGTGGTATAGGTGTTGGGACGGGCCTGGTGCGTTGGTTGGCGGGGGGGGGTTGGGTTTGTGGTGTGTGGCTTGTTAGCGGGGGAGTTGGGGGTTTTTGTTGGGTCTGGTGTGGTGTAGAGCCGCTTTCGGGTTGGGGGTATTGGGGTGGTTTGTGAGTGTGTTCGACGGGTTTCGAGGCGACGTGCGTAGGGGTTTGGCCAGGGTTTGGGGGGCAGGGGGGTTAAGGGGGTCGGCGCGGGCGTGCATGTTGGGGTGTATGTCTTGGCGTTGATTTAGCGATTGCATGTGGGTCAGCGGGATGAGGGATTGCGGTAGGATATGGTTTGTTTGGGTTGTGGTGTTGGTTAGTGCAATACGGGTTGGTGGGATCTGCTTGGGTTGTCGGGGTTGTGGTGGTGGTTAGATGGATAACGGTGGCGGAGGGAAGGGGGGGTTCGCGGCAGTGGGGTGGATGTGGTTGCAGGTAGTTGAGATGTGCTTGTGGCGGATGTTGTTGGCTGGTATCGCATCGGTGTTGAGATGGTGGGGTCCTGAGAGTGCGGGTTGCAGTGCGCTTGGTTTTGTCCACTGGACGATGTCGTGCGTGTGGCAGGGGTGTGCTACGGGGGGAGAGTTGGGTTGAGGGTCGGTGGAGAGCATTACAGACGGGTTGGGCGGGGTGGAGTTTGTTGTAGTTTATGCCTGGGGTGGTTGGCGGATTGTCTGTGGGGAGAGTGTGGGTTGTAGCGAGCGGGGCAGGTTTTGTTGGATGGGTGGGGTGTGGTGCGGGAGTGTCTCGGGGTTGGGGGGGTCTCATGGGGTTCATGTGCGTTTTGCTGGCGGTTAGGGAGTTCTGCTTTGGCGCTAAGCTGCTGTGGGGTGCGATGATTGGGGGTAGCTGTGGGGTGTTAGGAGTTTGTGACCGGTGGGCATGCTGTTGATGTAGGTTTGAGTGAGTCAGGTAGGTGTGGGGAGTGGTGGGGTTCGCCCGGGGGGGCTGCGGTTGGTGGGTGGGTTTGGAGGGTTGGGGTTCGCGAGGGGGTGGGGGTCGTGTTTGGGGCTTTGCCGGAGGGTTTTGGTGGTCTGGGGGCGTGGGGTGTGCGTGGGCATCTTGCAGTTGTTGGTGCCTTGCGGGTATTTGGGTGGGTCGTTTGTGGGAGGGGGTGGTGGGGGGGGTTGGCTCTTGTTTCTGGGGGGTTGGATTTGTTACAAATGGGGGTACCGTCTGGGGGATGTCTTAGTGTGTGAGGCATGTGTCGGTAACGGCGTGTGTCGTGGTTGTTTGATTGGGCTATGTGTTGGTGTTTGGTTATGTGAATGATTGCAGGGGTGCACGGGGGGTGCGTGAGCGACGTTCTGAGGCGCATTGCAGTGCTGGTAAGAGCAGTTGCGCTTACGGGTCTGTCCACGGGGTGGGTTATGGCGACGGCTGGAGGGTACCTGGGTGGAGTGGGAGTTTTAAATATGGGTGCAGGCGTTTAGCATGTCGGGGCACGTCTGGGGTCGGGCCATTGGTGTGAGGCGGGATGGGAAGCAGTGACGGGGGTCTTTGTGTTGGGCACGGTGGGGACGGTTGGGTGGAGCGCGGGACGACGGCGGTTTGTGGTTATTAGAGCCTGCGTTAGACTGAGCGTGTATGGGTTTGATTTGTGGGGTTGTCGCGCCGGTTCATGGCGTTTGTGTTGCTTGGTGATGGAGCCGCGGTGTGGAGTGTTATGTGTGTCGCGTGGCTACGTATGTGGGGAGGGTGTGCGGATGTTGTGTGCGGGGCATGTAGAGGTTCTTTGCCGCCGCGCGATTAGCTGGGACTCGGTCTGTTGTGGGCGATGAAGGCAGCTGCGTGGCGGGGAGGTTGTTTTTTATTTCGTGCGGGCTATGTTGACGGCGCACTTCGGGATGCGGGCGGTGTTGTCGGCTTAGTTGGGTGTTCGCCAAAGAGGTTGATGGTGGCCGGTGTATCGTCGATGATTGGCGTAGACTGGGGTTTTGCAGGTGGTGGGAACTCCGTATTCTGGGGTGGGGGAGCGGGGGGAGTCGATTGCTCTGCGGTATTGTCGTTGGGGGGCGTGGGTGTTATGGCATGGTGGTGTCAGGAATGTTTACGGGTCGGGGGGCTTTGTGCTGAGGTTGATGTGGGTTGTTGTGCGGGGGGTTGTGTGGGGTAGGGTGGGGTGAGGGGTTTGTTTGGGGTGGGTAGTATAGTTACGCGGGAAGACGTGTGGCGTTTGGGGTGTGTAGGGGGTATTGGTAGAGGTGCGCAGGGTGTGTTTTATGGGTGGGATGTGGGTGTTCGCGGGAGGAGGTTTGTGGGTTGGGGCGGTGGGGTGGTAGGTGGAGGTTAGGGGGAGGTGGGAGGTGAGAGAGAGGGTGGGTGGGGAAGGGGGGGGGGGGGGTGGGGGTTGTTGTGGGGTTGTGGTTGGGGGAGGGGGGGGTGGTGGGGGGGTGGGTTGTGGTTTGGGGGGGGGGGTAAGTACGGTTTGAGGGTGTGGGGTGGGGGGGGGGTGGTGTGGTTGGCGTGTGGTGGGGGGGGGGTTGGGGGGGGGGGGGGGGAGTGGGCGGGGGTTGTGCGGGGGGGAGGGTTTGGAGAGGGGGGGGGGGTGTGGGGGAGGGGAGGGGGTTGGGGGGTGGTAGGGGGGGGGGGGGGTGTGGGGGGGGAGGGGTGGGGGGAGGGTGGGGTGGGGGGGGGGGGGGGGGGGGGTGGGGGTTGGTGTGTTGGGGGGGGTGGGTGTGTTGGGGTCGTTGGGGGTGGTGGGGGTGGGGGTGGTGTGGCGGAGGGGGGGGGGTGTTGGGGGGTGGGGGTGGGGGGGGTTGTGGAGGTGGGGGGGGTGGGGGGGGGAGTGGGGGGGGGGGGGTGGGGTTTGTTGTAAGGCGGGTTGTGGGGTGGGGGGGGGGGGGGGATGTGTGGGTGGGGGGTAGAGTGGGTGTGGGTGGGTGGGGGGGGGGGGAGGGGGGGGGGGTTTGGGGGGGGGGGGTGGGGGGTGGAGGTGGATGGGGGGTGGGGGTGGGGTGGTAGGTGTGAGGAGGTGGGGGGGTGTTGGGGTGGTGGGAGGGGGGGGGGGGGGCGGGAAGCGGGTGTGGGGGGGGTGGGGTTGGGGGTTTGCGGGTGGGGGGGGGGGGGGAGGTGGGGGATGGGGGGGGGATGGTGGGTGGGGCGGGGGTGGGGGAGGGGGTGCGGGGTGGGTGTGGGGTGGGGGGGGTGGGGGGGGGGTGTGAGGTAGGGGTGAGGGCGGGGGGGGGGGTGGGTGGGGGGGGGGGAGGGGGGTGGGGGTGGTGGGGGGGGTTTTGGGGTGTTGTGAAGGGGGTGGGGGGGTGGGTGGAGGGTGGGGGGGGGGGGTGCGGGTTGGGGGGGGGGGTGGTGGTTGGGTGGGTGGGTGGTTGGTGGTGGGGGGGGGGGTGGGTGTGTGGGGGGGGGTGATGGGGGGGGGGGGGGGGTGGCGGGGAGGTTGGGGGGGGGTGGGGGCGGGGGGATGGGGGGGGGGGGGGGGTGGGGGGTGGGGGGGGGGGGTGGGTAGGTGGGGGGGGGTGGGGGTGGGCGGGGGGTGGGGGTGGGGTGGGGGGTGGGGGGGGTGGTGGGTGGGTGTGGGGGGCGGTGGGGGGTGGGGGGGGGGGGGTGTGGGGTGGGGGTGGGTGGCGGGGTGGGGGGGAGGGGTGATGTGGGGGGGGGGGGGGTGGGGGGGCGGGGGGGGGGGGGGCGGGGGGGGGGGGGGGTGTGGTGGTGTTGGTGATGGGGGTGGGTGGGGGGGGTGGGTGGGGGGGGGGGTGGGTGGTGTGTGGGGGGGGGGGGTAGGGGGGGGGGGTGGGGGGGGGTGGTGGGTGGTGGTGGGGGGGGGGGTGTGGGGGTGGTGGGGGGTGGGGGGGGGGGGGTGAGGTGGGGTGGAGTGGGGGGGGGGTGGCGTTGGCGAGAGGGGGGAGGTGGGGTGGGGTGGGGGGGGGGGGGGGGTGGGGTTCGGTGGGGCGGGGGGGGGGGTGGGGGGGGGGGTGGGGGGGGGGGGTGGTGGTTGGTGATGGTGGTGTCTCGGGGGTTGTTGTTGGTGGTGTTGGGGGGGTTTTGGTTTTTGGGGTGGGGGGTGGGGGGTGGTTTGGTGGGTGAGTGGGTGCGGGGGGGGGGGTGGGGAGGGTCGGTTTGGGGGGGGGGGTTGGTGGAGTGGGGGCTGAGGGTAGGTGCAGGGGGTGGAGAGAGGGTGGGGTGGGGTTGTTGGTTGGGGTGCGTGAGTGGTGTGTTGTGGTGGGGTTGTATTGGGTGTGGGGTTTGTGTGGGGGGTTTTGGGGGGGATGGTGGTTGGGGGGGGTGTTGTTGGTGGTGGCGGGGGTGGTGGGGCGTGGTTGGGTGGGGGGGGTTGTTGTGTTTTTGGTGGGGTTGGGGTGGGTGGGACTTATGGGGTGTGTAGCTGGGCCATTGGGGGGCGTGGTGGGGGCCTTGTCCGTGAAGTTGCGCAGCAAGGGGGGGGGCTCGGGGCGTACGGCTAGGTTGGGGTTTCCTGGTGGGGTGGTGGGGTGAGGGAGCTGCTCAGAGTGGGTGAGAACATGTGTGTGACAGTGCGCGAGGTTTTGTTTGGTGGGGCGCGTATGGTCTTTGGGGGGTGTATTGTGGTTTGTGCATCGGGTGTATCCAATGTGGTGCTGGGGGGGGATGGTTCTGGCGGTGCGTTATGTCATTTATTATGGGTTGTGGGAGGGTGGTGGTGGAGGGGCGCAGCTGCGAGATTAGGGTACAGTACGTTGAGGGCGCGCCCCGCAGTGTTAGCGGCAGGGGGCACGTCTGTTGCTGTAGTGTTGTTTGTGTGGCGGGCTGATGGGGTGGCTAGTCTTATTTGGTGATGAGGGGGCCTGCAGTACCAGCGGCGCGGTTTCCGTCGCCAGGCTCTGCACGGATGGGGGTGAAGGGTTGGGGAAAAAAACTGGGTTGTGGCGCATCAGTCACGGGAGGTGGGTTTGAGGTTGAGAGGGGGGGGTGCGCGCGTGTGCTGCAGAAATTTATATGTAGTGGGGCAGGGGGGTCTCCGAGGTTGATGGAGGGTGGGGGGTATTTGTTGCACTGGTTGAGTCGGGGGGGGCGGGGTAGGGCTTTGTCCGTGTCGCGCGGGGTGTGCACGGGGTGTGGTGTTGTGCGGGCTGTTTATGGGGCTGAATGGGATGGGATTAGGATGGTGTAGGTTGTTGGGCGGGATTGGGTCCGTATGGAAGCGGTGTTGGTTGTCGGGTGGAGGGGTGAGTTGATGATGGGGGTCGAATCAGCCGAGCGCAGTTAGCAGCGTGCGGTGGGGTAAGGTGAGGGCGTGATGGAAGTTGGGGGTCCGCGGGGATAGCGTTGGGTAGCTGGTGGTTGGTGGTGGGTGGGGGTTGGTGGGCTCTAGTCGCCCGAGGGAGGGGTCGACGTCCAAGTTGGGTAGTGGTTTAGCGGCGGGGCTGGGGGGATAATCTGGTGTCGGCCGTTTGGGGTGTGTGGGTTTGTCCGAAGAGAGGGTGTGGGAAGTAGGGCTGTGTGATATGACGGTAAGAGGTGGGACTCCCTGGAGGTCTCGTATTGGTCGAAGAGTTTTGGGGGAGTGCGAGGGAGGAGGGTGTGGGAGGGGTGAGAGTGGTTGAGGAGGAAGAATTGGATTGGGGACGGAATTGGTGTAAGCTGCGGTGCACGAGCGCACAAGCGCGAAGTTGTGCGCATGGTGGGAGGATGTTTTGTTTTTGTTGTTTTGGGAAGAGTGTGGCGTTTGCGGTTGTGCACAGGGAGGGAATGGCAGGACTAGAAGCGGTGCAGGTAGTGGCCTGTGAAGGAAAAGCGAGGTGGAAGAGGATACGAAGGTGAGGGAAAAATGGAGTTGGTTAGCTTTTGGCCTTCGGGGGTGTGGGTTGGGGGGGGGGGTGTGGTGGGGTGGGGGGGGGGGGGTGGGTGGGGTTTTGGGGAGGTGGGGGGGGGGAGGGTTGTGTGGGGGTGGTGGGGCGGGGGGTGTGGGCGGGGCGTGGCGGAGGGGTGGGGTGGGGGTGGGTGGAGGGCTGGGGTGGGGGTGGGGGGGGGGAGGTGGTGGTGGTGGGGGGGTGGGGGGGGGGGTTGTGGGGGGGGGGGGGTGGGGGGGGGGGGGCGGGGGAGGGTTGGGGGTGGGGGGGGTGTGGGGGGTGCGGGGGGGTATGGGGGTGGTGGGTGGGTTGGTGGTGGGTGGAGGTGGGTTGTGGGGGTTGGGTTCTGGTTCGGGTGCGGTTCGGGGTGTTGTGTGGTGTGGTGGGGGTGGGTGGTGGTTGGTTTCGTTTGGGTTGTGGGGGTTGGTTGGGGGGGGGTTGGTGGGGGGGTGGGTTTGAGGGTTGTTGGTGCGGTAGATAGTGTTTTTTGTAATGATTTTTCGATTTTTGGCACTGAGTTGTTGAGGTGTTGTGCAGGGTGGGATTTTGGGGTGTTGGCAGAGCGGGCGGGATTTTGTTTTTTTTTGGCTGGTTGTCGTGTTTTTTATGTGTTTGTGAGGGGCAAGGTCACGGCGTGGCGAGGGGTTAGAAGTGGGGGGTGTTATGGGGGGTTTGGTGTTGGCAAGGGGGTTGAAGTTCGTTCGGGGTTTAGTTGTTCGTTTACGTGGGGCTGTTCGAGGGTTTGTGTTTCTGGGTTCGTTATTCACGCGGGTATGGAATGGTGTAGTGTGTGGTTGAGGCCAATGGGAGGTCGGAGCCGTTGCTGCTGGGGGGAGGCACGCAGAGGGATGGGGGTTATTGGGGGTACGGTGTGGTTTGCATGGGTTTGTCGCGTTCGCTCTATAATTGGGTGCCAGACCGGTTGTCCGTTGCGAATGGACTGGACGTGTAGGTTTTGGTGTCGCGGGGTGTACGGGGCGCTGTTAGGTAGGGTGGGTGGGTTTTCTGGGGTTTTGGCAAGGGGGTAGTTTTGGGGGTGGGTGTGGGGTGATGTGTCTGCGCGGCGTTGGTTCGGTGGTTTTGTTTGGTTTGTCGGGGCAGGGTGGGCAGTGTTTCTTCGGAGAGATGTGTAGGGAAGGAGATGCATTTTGTTGCGGGAGGGTAGTGGGTTAATGGTGTGGGGATGTAGAGTGTTCATGGCGGGCTTTTGGGTTGTCTTGGTGCCTGCGCTGCGAGTTGTGCGGGGTGTGCCGGGGTTTGGTGTGGTCAGGGTGCTTTAGTGGGGGGGTGGTGGGTATTGTGCGGTGTGGGAGGGAGTGGTTGGCTTTGGGGTGTGGTGTTTGTTTTGTACTCCGTTCGGTGGGGATGGCGGTGTTCTCCGGCCTGGATGGGGGGGGAGTTGGTGGTTTGTGGTGCGCGCGGGGTGGAAGCTGTGTGAGTTGTTGTGGTGGTCGGGGAATGGGAGAGTTGGTGGATGGAGGCTCAGTAGGTGTGATGGGGGGGGAGGAGGTAGGTTGATGGTTGAGGAGTGGGTGTTAGGTAGTGCTGGTGGATATGTGGTTGGGAAGGGGTGTACGCGGGGCGTGGGTGTGGGAGGTAGGGGGCGGCGTCGTAGTAGCGATTGGATTAGGGTGGTAGGGGGTTGTAGAGGGTGGGGTAGGGTGGGGAGGGCGCCTGGAGGGCGCGTTGGCGCAGGTGTGTCTGCGTCTGGGCTTGTGCGTCGTCCGTCGCGGTGGCGGGTTGTTTGGGTTTGGTTTGGGGTTGGTCGTTTTTGGGTGGGGTTGTTTGAGAGTATGTTTGTATTTTGTTGTGTGGTATTGTTGATGGCGGTGGCGGTTTGGTGCTGTAGGTTGGGGTACGTTGCCTGTTCGCTGACTGTCTTCGTGGTCTGGTTGGGGTTGGCAGTGGTGCGGCAGTGGCGGCATTCTTTTGGCTTGGGTTCGTCGGTATGTTCGTTCTGGTGGTCGGACGGTGGTGTCTCTTGCGTTTGTTTCTTGGTGGGGTCTGCGATCTTGCTCGGGCTTGTGGCAAGTAGTTGAGGGTATGGTCCAGTCCGGTGTATGGGGTGGGGTGATGCGCCGCTAGAGCGAAGTTCCACGTGCGGGGGTGATGGGGGGGGTTGGTTGGGGTGTTGCAGGGGGCGGTGGTTACGATTTTGGGGTGTGGGGAGATGTCGGACGGGGGGGCGGGAGGGGCGGGATGGGGGGGCGGAGTTCAGGAGAAACGGGCAGCGGTGTGCGGGATTGAAACTGTTATCTCGTGTCGCAATAAGGATGATGTCTTTGGTTGTTTGTGAGTAAGAGGATTCGCACTGTGGGTCCGGGGAAGGTCGGTATGCGTAAGGGCAGGGTTATGGGGGATTTCGCGGGCGCAATGTATAGAGAGTGTCGGTTGTGTGGATTAGAGCGGAGGCTGGGTTCGCACGGTGGAGGTTAAGGTGGGTTTTGTGGGGAGGGGGCGGTCTGTGTGATGAGGTAGACTGGGTTGGGACGTCGTTTTGAGGAGTGAGAGGAGAGGCTGATGTCTTGGCGTACGTGACAGTTGGAGGTTGAGGGTATGTGGTGGGTGAGGGCGGCGACACGCGTTTGTTGCGTATTGGGTCACGGGTGAAATATGTGGTTTGGTTAGTTGGATAAGTTGCGCGCGGGGTGTTGGCTGTGGTGTTTTTTAGGGGTGTTGGGGTTGATGTTCGTTGTTGTCTGCGAGGATGTGTGGCTGTTCCACAATAGTGGAAGTGGATTAGCGCGAGGGTTGGAGACGGCAGACGGGCAGTTGTCTTCGGGGGCGTCGTGGTGGGGCTGTCGCGAAAGTAAGAAGGATATAGGGAAATCCGCGAGTGTCGTCGGTTTGTTGGGGGTTGGTTGGTGGGGGTGGCTGTTTAGTGGTGGTGGTTGTGGTGGTGTCGGTGTGGGAGGATTGCTTAGGGTTGCGCGGAAATGGGGTGCTCGGTGGGAGGTTGTAGTATGTTGGCGGCGTGTGTGTGCTGCGTGTGGATGGTGGTTGTGTTTATTGTGTAGCGTGGGGGTAAATGGGGATGCAGATGAGGTACTATGAATAAGGAATTGTAAATACTGTGTTTCGGAGCGCGAGAAAGTCTTTTGGGACGGGCAAGTTTTTTCTGAGTTTTGAGTTTGTTGATTTTAGGGGTGGCAATGATTGCAAGCTTGTGTCGTGTAGTGGCGGTGCATTTTGCTGTGGGATTTCAGAGTGGGCCTGGGATGTGTTCTTTGAGTGGGCTGGATGGGCGCGTCGTTCTGGGTGGGGTGGCGTTGGGGTTGTGGGCGGTTTGCAAGTTTGTGCTGGTGCTATGTGTGGGTTTTGGGCACGAAGTATAGTCTGGATTGCCGGTTGGGTGATTTGGATGAGATGTTGGGTTTGCCTGGTGGTTTCCGGTTTCCGAGGTTTTGTTTTGTGTGGGATGGTGTGGGTGGATGACAGGTGTTGGTTGTGGGACGCGGTATTGACGGTGTAGGGTCGTAGCTTCGGCGGGGATGTCGGGGTGGGATGGTTTGAATGGGGGTATTGGGGGGGCTGTGAAGTCGTACAGTCGGAGGTTGGTTTGTGGTTGGGGTGGGGTGAGTTGGGGTTGCCATGTAGGGTGGTGTTGTTCAGGTGGAGGGATCTGTGTTTGGTCGTTGGGGTCGGAGGCTTGGGTCGTTCGGGGTGTTGCCTGCCGTTGGTACGAAGTTGCCAGGGTGTGATTGGTGGGGCTGGGTTGTGTGGCGAAGGGGTGTGCGCTGTCTTGTTGTCGTCGGGGGCCGGGGCTGGTGCAGAAGAGCGGTGCGTGAATGAGGTGGAGAGGTAATGGCCGGGGGGGGGTTGGTCGCCTATTGGTGAGAAAGTGGGGGGTGACTGCAGTTTTTTGGAGAGTACGAATTATAATGAGGTGGGTCCACCAGAGCGGGGGGGGGTGTTCCGCCGTTGTGTCGGGTTATTATGGGTGAGGGTGTTGGGTTGGGGGGGGGTGGGGGTGGTGGACTGGGGTGTTGTGTGTTTTGTGGGGTGGGGGGTTGGGTTGATGGGGTTTGTTGGGGGGGGGGGGTGTTTGGTGTGGGGGATTTGTGTTGGTGTTGTGGGGGGTGTGGGGGTCAGCCCCCAGCCGTGGGGTGTTGGGTGGGCCTAATTGTGGGGATCTTCGGGTATGAGGGGATATGATGATTTTCTGGTGGTTGGTGGGGAGGGTGTGTGGGGGCTGGGGGGTGGGGGTTATGTGGGTTTGGTGCTGTTCCTGCCCTCTAGTGGAGGGTGTGGAGGTCTGTCGCATTGGCTTCTTTGGGGAAGGTGTAGAGCTTTTTGTGGCTGCTGTGGTTCGGAGTACGCGGAGTGGTGTCGCGGGGGTAGATCGAGGGTGCGGTGGGGTGGGGTGTGGTGGTTGTTGGGGTGGTGTGTAAGTTCGGGGGCGCGCGGGGGAGCTTGGATCAGGGGGCCTGTATTAGGGGGTCTGGGGTTTCGTGGGACAGTTCTTCTGGATGTGGGTGGCGCTTGGGGATGTTGTGGGGTTTGTTTGGTGGTGGGTGGTAAGCGCGCAAGTTGGCAGTGGGAGTTGGATGGCCGAGGGGGCGTGGCGGTAGGGGGAGTGCAGGTGTTGGCGGTTGCTTGGTAGATGTTTTGTGCGTGGACAGTGGTAGTGGGTGGGTGTTGCGAGTGTGTTATGGTTCTTGCGGAGGTTGTGGGTGTTGGTTGGTTAGCAGGGGAGGGGTGATGGTGGGGCGCTACACACGATAGGTTGTAGGTGGTTGCTCTGTTTCTGCGGCGCATTTGTGTTGCGGGATTAGATTCGGTGTTTTAGGTGGTGTAGGGTGGGAGCAATAGGTGCTAGGAGCGGGGGGGGCGGTGGGGGTATTAGGGTTCGCGAAGGTGTGGGGTGTGGTGATATGTCGTTGCTCGCGGATGGGCGCGCGGCGGTGATGGGGGGTTTTTTGGGTGGGGCGTTTCGTCGTGTTGTCTGGTAGGGTTGTGTAAGGTGGGGCGGGTATCATTGCAGTATTTTGGTTGTGGGGTGTTTGGGTGGAGGTGTACGGAGGGTGTTTGAAGTTGGGGTGGGGTTGGGTTGGGGTATGGTGGGGCGGTGGGACGGATTGTATGGTCAGGGGGATCGATGTGATTTTTGTTTCGTGAGGGCAATTTTGACGCTGGAGTGGTGAGCGCGATTGGTTTTTGGCTTTGTGAATGTTTTGCGTTGTACCGCATGTTGTCGGGTGATCGCGATGGGGAGTTGATGGGTGGACTGGGGTGGGAGTTATGCGGCGGTGTTTCTGAGGCGAGGGTTTGTTTGTGTGGTAGAATGTTTTAAACGGTTGCGCGTACGACCTCTGGGCGTAGTTGCTTAGTTGTGTGTGTGTGTTGGTGGGGAGTGGTTTGGGGACTTGTCTGGCAGAGATGCCGCATTGGTGTGGCATGGTTCATGGGGTGACGGTGCGCGTGATTTGTCGGTTCACTGGGTTGTTGTTAGATCTACGTGATGGCGCGGGAGCGGGTTTGCAATTGTGTACGGTGGTATTTGTTGGTGGGTTTGCAGTTATTTTCGTGGTCGAGGGTGGTGGTGTGTTGTGTGGCGTCGAGGTGTGGGGGGGGGGTGCTTTGCCGGAGTTCTAGATGACGTCACTGGGAGGGGGACGTCGTAGGCGGGGTTTGGCGGTGTTAAGTGTTTGAAGTTGGTTGTTGGCTGCGCGGGCCAAACAGGCGGGGGTATGTCGTGGCTAGCGTCGTGCAGGGGTTGGTGTGTTTTGGGTGGTGAGGGGGTGTGGGGGTTGCGTGTAGGTGGGCGATGTTGGGGGGGGGAGGGGATGTTGTGGGTTATGTGGGGTGGGGTGGAGGTTTGTTTCGGGGCTTCGTCGAGCAGGGTGGTGGGTTCGAAGTGGTAGGTTTGAAGCGTTTCGGTCAGTGGGGTGGTGAGGTGGGGGTGTGGGTGCGCGATGGTTGGTTGTCGTGTGAGTGGGCGTGTTATGGGTTTTGACGGTGGGGGGTGCGGGGCGCTGTTGTGGGGGTTTGGTTGGTGGGGGGGTGGTTCTGGTGGGTTGTGTGGGGTTGGGTTGTGGTTCGTTGTTGACGGGGGCATGTTGGCGACAAGACATAGGTAGGTGGCAGGTGAAGGATACTTAGGCTGGTGGATACGGGTTTTTTCGAGTTTTGGGTGGTGGGGGGGAGGGGGTGGATTGGCGGGGGGGTTGTGGCTCGCTTGGGTGAGGTGTCTATGTTGGTTGGCATGTGTGTTGGTGATTTTGTGGTATGTAGGGGCTTTCATCTTGTGCTGAGAGGGAGTGGTCCTGCGACGCGCTATGAGTCGCAGGGTGTCGTGTGGTTGTTGGTTCGGTGGTGCGGTGTCGTACGTCTGGTGGGGGTTGGTGGGTGTCAGCGCTGGTGGGAGTGGGGTGGGACGGCAGGGTAGGGGGATGTTGGGGTGTTTGTGTTTTGGGGGGGGGGTTGGGTGGTGGTGGGTTGGGGTGTTGGTCGTAAGCCAGATGGTCAGGATTGTGGGTGACGTTAGAGTTTTGGGATAGTTTGCTGACGGTGAGTCTTTGAGGTTTTGGTGGCGTGTCGAGGCTTTGGGGGTTTTTTTCGGGGGCGTGTGCGTGAGGTTCCGTGTTTGGAGTTGCGGGGTTGGCGCGGGGGTTGTTGGTTGATGTGGCGAGTCTTGTTGCGCGGTTTTTGTTCGGGGGGGCGGCGCGTGTGGTGTGGGGGTGTCGGGGGGTTTGGTGTGCGGGGGGGGGGGTGTGGGGTGGGTGCGTTGTGCGGGTTGAGACTTGGCTTTGTCGGGTGGTGTTGTGGGCGTAAGGTGGGGGGCGTAGTGTGGGTGTGGTGGGGTTTTTTTTTGGTGGGTCGGGGGGGGGTGTCGCGGGAGGAGACTGGCTATGGAAGTGATGTTCGTTGTGGGGTGCCAATGTGATGGGGGGGGGGTGCGGGGGCCGGTGTGCGGTCAGGTTGGGGGATGGTATGCAGTGTGGGTTCTGTGTTTGGGTTTTGTGGGGAGTTAGGGGGTGTATTGGTGGCCGTGGGTGTGATAGTTGTTAGCGCTTGGCGGGGTGTGTGGTTTGACGCCGCATGAGTTTGGGCCGTTGTCAAGACGCGCATAGTGTTGTGCTGTGTGTGATGGTAGGTGTGTGTGTGTCGCGAGTCGGAGGGGGGGTATGCGATGGCTTCGGCGGCGGGGTTTTGGGGGCTGTTCTGTGGGTTTTGTGGGGGTTGGTTTTGTTGGGGTTGTGGACCGGTTGGGGTCGAGAAGGTGGTGAGGTGTTGGGTTCGTCACTGGCGCGTCTTTTGGTGGGGTTTCGGTGGTGTGGTTTCGGGGTGCTGTTGTGGTTGCGGTAGTGCGTTTGGTTTGGGGTATATTAGGGGGGTGGCGACGGCGTTTTATGGGTTGCCGCGGGGGTGCGGGGTGGAGGGTCGATGGTTTCGTGGAGTCGGGCGTGGGGTTCGGGGTGTTGTGGGTGGGAGGTGTGGGTCGGTGGGGTTGGGGGGCATGCGACTTGTTCGGTGTGGTTTAGTGGTGTATGTCGGTCGCAGCTGGTTGGCTGGGCTGGTTGATGGTAGATATTGAGGGGACCGTGTAGTGTTTTGGGGTGGAGTACAGGTTGGTTGTTTGAGGGGGGGAGCTGTTGGCTTGGGGTGTTCTGTTGGGGGTGAGTCGCGGGGGTTGTGACAGGGATCGTGGTGGGTAGGCAGATGGGCTACGACTCGCAAGCGGGCAGATTCTGGGCAGCATTGTCGATTGTGTGGTGTTTGGGAGGTGTTGTCTGGTCGCGTGGTGGGAGGTCGAGGATGGTTCGTGGTGTTGGGCGCTTTTGTTTG
>Ga0179593_1320915_pt1 | contig 53823 bp, 79 predicted proteins | sample CZODoug2_1_08_16_FD_185931 | JGI IMG/M metagenome (GOLD analysis project Ga0179593, IMG submission 185931) | Vadose zone soil fungal communities from Angelo Coast Range Reserve, California, USA - CZODoug2_1_08_16fungal (PacBio error correction) | ecosystem: Environmental > Terrestrial > Soil >... | reverse complement strand
GCTTAAAAACGTGGTCAACTTTCCCTTGTTTTTTTTTTGCTTGCCCATTTTTCTTCCACCCCAACTTTTTTTGCAATGTTGTTGGGGCCCCCCTTTTTTTTTTTTTTTTTTGCCGTTCAGCGCCTGTTTTTTTTTTTGTTTTTTTTTTTTTTTTTTTACCTTTTTCTCCCCCCCTTGTGTTGGGATTGTTTTGGGTTTTCCCTGCTTTTTTTTTTCCAAAAACCCGTGGGTTTTTTTGCCGGACCCCCTTTGTTTCAAACCCGGTGTTTTACTATGGTTCACAACAAAAAACACCCCACCAACGTTTTACAAAAAAGGCGTAAAGTTGAAACAGTCTGAACCAACTTGTGTTTTCCTTTCATTTGTTTTCCACACCCACCCCCTCCCCGGCCGGAAAAAAAAAAATTGAGGTTTGGACTGTCTGTTTTTTCCGTTTTGTTGGGTGGGGAACGTTTGTGCCTTTTTTATTTTTTTTTCCCTTTTTTTGGTGGGTTTTTTAACCAACCCCCCCCCCCCAACCGTTTTCCCAGTTTTTTGTTTCGGGTGGGTGGTTTTGGAAACCCCTGAAGCCCCCTTTTTTTTTTTTTTTTTTGGATTTTCGGTTCCTGTGGTTTTTTTTGATTGTTTTTTTGGGGGGACCCCCAGTTTACCAAAAGTTTTGGATGCCCCCCCCCCGTGGCCAAATGGGTTTCCTGTTTGTTTTTTATTTTTTGGTTTGCCTTCTTTTTTCCTGTTAGCTGTTTTCCCAAATTGTAACTCCACCCCACCCCCCCCCCCAACTGGCGTTTATTTTCCGGGGAAAGTGTGTTTTTTTTTTTGTCAAAAAAAATTGTCCCCCCCACCGATGAAAACAACAACCAAAACGAAACTTTTTTTTCCCACCCGTGTATTAAACCATCTTGTGTTTGTTTGTTGCCTTTTTTTTTTCCAAAGTGGTTTTCAGATTTTTAAATTTTTTTTTGCCCCACTGGGTTTGGGGTCATTTTGTTTTGGGCACAGGGGTCACCCCTTCCCCTTTCTCCACCCAAACCACCCCTTCCCAGTTTTTGGCAAGGTTGGTTTCTTGTGTATTTATTTTTTTTTTTCACCTTGGGCCCCCAGCAGACACAAGGAAGTTTCTTTCTTTTTCCGTTGGTGACACGGGCCTCCCACTTGCCCGCCAATCCTCCCGACCCAGGGCTGGGGAAATTTTTTTTTTTTTTTTTTGTTTTTCGAGGCTAACAACTTTTTGCGGCTATTTCGGCAACCCAATTTTTCTTGGTTTTGTTTCGGTTAGAAAACACCCCCCGTGAATTGGTGGGTTCTTTTTTTGCGTCCGGACTTTTGCCTGGCGTGGGCAACACCCCCCTTGTTTTTTTTTCCTCACCTGGGCGGACCTTTTCCCCCCCACCAATTGTTTGTGTCTTCTACCTGGGTCCCCCCCCTCCCAATTCAAAAGGGTCCCCCCCCACCAAAACCCCCAACAAAAAAAAAAACCCACATTTTTTTGTCTCTTTGTTTTGTACCCCCCCCCCCCTGTGAATTTTTTTTTTTTTTTTTTTTACTTGTAAAATTCGAGAGGCCAAACCTTACCACACCCCGCGGGGCCACCAAAAAACCCCCCCCTTCGGGGTGGTTTGTTTTAACCTCTTTTTCCGACTTTGTTGTTCCCCCCCCTGTTTTAAGTTTTTTTGAATAGGTACTTTGAAAAACCATATTTGGGGGGCATTCTTCCCCCTTTATGTTTGTTCGCAGGTTGTTTTGGTGTGGTGAACCACCCCTTTCGGATTGGTGGCCACTTTTTTTTTTTTCCCCCCCCCCACCCCTGTTATTCCCCGGGGGAATTTTTGTTTTTTTTAAACCTATCGCGCTGGTGACCAAACTTTTTGTAACATTTGGGTCGGGGTCCTACCCCGCGAATTTTTTTAGTGATATGTTGGTGCAAAGTTTTTGCCACCATGTTCCAAACAAGTGCCCCCCCCATTTTTTTTTTTTCACCCCCCCTTAAAAAAAAACCGTACAAAAAAAAAAGGAGGGTTGTGGGGGGAAAAACCGGTTTGGTCCAAAATACCCCTCCCACCCGGGGCACGTCCCGCTCCTCCTTTTTTTTTGACAATGTTTTTTTTTTTTTTTTTTCCCCCCCCCCCCCCCCCCCCCCCACACCCTACCCCCACCCCTCCACGCCCTTTTGGTTTTTTTTCCCTTTTTAGTTTGGTTTGTCTACCCCCCAGCCCATGGGGATTGTTTGGCAAACCCCAGAGTTTTTTTCTGCCCCAAAGGTTTTTTGTTTTGTGTGGGAAACTCCCCGTGTCTTTGCCTGTTTTTTGTTGTGTTTTTTTCCCCCCGGGGCCAGTGCAACTGTCCAATCGCGCGGTTTGTCCCCCCCCCCCCCCCCACTTGCACACACTTTTCCGTCTTAATGTTTTGCGTTTTCTTCCCCCCCCCAAAAAAAAACACACAAATAAAACCCTTGTGGAAAAAAACCCCGACGCGTTTTGCAACCCCCAAAACAAGGGCTGACCCTACCAGGGGACCACACCCCCACCCCCCAACTTTTTTTTTTCCCCCCCGCTCCCCCCCTGACAACCAACCAAAAAAAAAAATCACACCATTTATTATTAGTGTTGGGTTTTCGACTCACTTTGGGTTTTGCCCCTGTTTGGGTACCCCCCCCTGTTCCCCCCCGGGCGGTTTATGCTTTGTGGTTTTTTTTGTTTTTTTTGGTAAAACATACCCTGGCTTTTTTTGGTGCCCCAATCGCGAACCATTCCCCTGGTGCGTGGGGGTTTTTCTTAGGTTGCCTTTTTTCGGTGGTTAGTTTTTTTTTCCCACGCTTCGGGGCGGGGGGTGGGCGGTTTTTTTTTTTTTTTTTTGGGGGGTTGTTTGCGGTGCCCCCCCCCTCTTGGCCACCAAAAAACCTTTTGTGTCGGCCAAACTGGCCCGTTTAAAAAAACAAAGATTTTGTTGGGGCCCCCACCCACCCCCCCCCCCACAAACCCCCCCAAAACACCCACCCGCGGGCCCAACCCCTTTTGTGGGGTTGACCCTCCCCCCCTGTTTGCAAAAGGTTTGCAGGCGGATTTTGTCACAAAAAGTTTGGCAATTTTTCTTTTTTTTTTGGCCTTTGTCAAAACACCAAAACCCGTCCACCAACACCCCCCCCCCCCCCCCACCCCAAACCCCACCTCCTTTCTTTCGGGGTGTGGCCCAAGGAAATCCGAGTTTTGCAAAGCACCAACTTTGTTGTCTCCCATTTCTGGGGTGAAAACCCGGTTTTTTTCCAGCTTTTTTTACTTTGCCCACCCACGAACGGTCCACCAAAAAACCCTTGGTGCGCTCCGAACCCAATTTTGTTTTCACCCCCCCCCCCCCCCCACCCCCCCCCCCCCCATGCTGTTTGGTACTTTTGGATTGGGGTTTTTGAAAACAACACCACCCCCCCCCCCCCGTTCTCAAAAAGACCGAATCTTCCTTTTTTTTTTTGTTTTTTCAAAAAAAAAAACAAAACACGAGGCACGTTTGGCAATTCTTTTACTTTTTCTGGTTCCGTAATTTAACCAACCAAAACCTCCCCACAACCAACTGGTGTGGGTTGTGGGTTGGGCCTGAAGGGACTTCTCCTTGTTGTCACTGGTTTGTTTTTTTTTGCTGGTGACCACGCATTTTTTCCAAAAAAACATGTGATTTCCCCCCACTGTGTCTATTTGAGAGCCCCCCAACCAAAATTTTTTTTCCTTTTACCCCCCCCACTTGGTTGGTTTGCTCTTGGTTGGCGGGGGGGTGGGGGGTGTTGGGGGTTTTTTGGGGGGTGCACCCCCACCTTTTTCCCCCCCCCAGCCCAAACAAAGGGTGTTTCTGGGAGCGGGGTGTTGTTTGGCTTGTGTTGTTTCCGCGGGTGAGTTTTTTTTGTTTTGGCCAGGTGCTTTTTTTTGCGTTACATGGCAAAGTTGCCCAAAACCTTGGTTTCCCACCAAAAAAACCCCCCCCCTTTTGTTTCCCCCCAAACAAACAAACAAAACAACCCAATTACGGGGGAATGAAAACACCCCTCACACCCCCCGGCAGCTTTTTGTTTGTCACACATGGTTGTTTGTCCTGTGGTTAGTGCTTTTTTTTCGCCATTTGTTAAAAAAGAACAAAAAATTTTTATGTTAAAACACCAAAAAAACGGACACTTTTTTTTTTTTTTGTACCCTGGGTCAAAAAATTTCTGTGTTTTTTACTTTATTTTTACACAACTTTTTTCTGTGGACACCAGGTGAGGTTTGTTCATTCCCCCCCCCCACACCACCACCCCCACCGGTTGCGGCGTTGGGTTTTCCATTTCCCTGGGGGGGGGGGGGGGGGGTGTCACCCAACCAACCCCACACAACTGTTTTCCACAACAAAACATTCCCCTGGGGGGGGTTGTGTTTTGGGCGGACGGTTTTTGTGTTAAGGTGTGGTTCACTTGTTTTGCCCCCAACACACACACAAAAAAAAGTTTTTTTTTTTTTTCAAAAACCCCCAAAAAGGGGAAAAAACCTAGTGTTGGTGACAGTTTGTTCCAACCCCCCCAACAAAACTTTGCGGGCGGTGGGTTTTTTTCACAACAACCAAACCAAAAAAAAAAAATACGAGGGGTTGTGGCAAAAAGTTCGTGTTCCTTGATGGTTCCTCCGGCGGTTTTTTTTTGCCTGTTTACCTGTGGGTGGGGCCTGTTTTGGTTTTTTTTTCGAACCCCCCCCCCCGACGTGGGGAAAAAACAGTTTTGATGGGGGTTTGTGGTTTTTGTGGCCCTTTGTTTCAAACCCGTTCTGTTTCCCCCACACCACCCCAACAACACAAATGCAGATTTTTTTTGTTTACTGTGTTGTGGTTTTGGTTTTCACAATTTATCTTTGGGGGTGGTTGGTTTTTGGTTGGGGGATACCCCCCCTTGTTTGGGTTGACCCCCCCTTTTGTTTTTGATTTTTGTTTTGTGGGTGGAAAACGTTTAGGTGGTTGGCCATTGCCGATTTTTTTTTTTTTTTTTTTTTTTCCAGGCCCCCCCCCTGTCCCAACCTTAAACCGTTCCCCCCCCCTCCGAACTTTGCGATGAAGGGGCGAAACAAGCGGGGGTAAAATGCCCCCCCGGTTGCGGGGTTAGCGGCCCCCAGTGGCACCACTGTTCCTGTTGCCGTTTTTCGTCCCCGCCTATAAACCCACCCCCCTTGGTTGGACTTTGAGGTTGTCCAACCCCAAAACCACACTTCTAACTTTTTTTTTTTTCTTTTTTCTTTATCTTTTTTTTGGGGTTTTTTTTTGGTGGTTTTCAGGGGTTTTCCCCCCCCTTTCCCCCCCCCTTTTTTTTTTGGTGAAAGTTTGTTTTTTTTTTTTTTTTTTTGGCTTATAGATTTTTCCCCCCCCTTTTGCCCATTCTTTTTTTTTTATTTGTGGAAACCCACCCGCCGTAGTCCCAAAACACACAAAAAAAAAAAACAACCTAAGTCCCCTTTTTGCCCTCCTGTTCCCCCAAACAACTTGTTCCCCAAACAACCATTTTTTTAATGAGGTTGGGGAAAAACCAAAAAGTTTTTCTACTTCAGGTTTCCCCGTTTGTTGCTTCCCCACTCGTTGGGGGGTTTGGGGTTAACCTTTGTCAACCTTGTCCTCAGCCTTTTTAGGCTTAAACCCATTTGCCCCCCCACCACCCCCCCAACCCCCAAAGTTTTTTTTGGGCCGTTCCCCCTTTCAAAACAGGTTTTGGGGCGCCCCGTTTACACCCCGGGTTCTGGTTTTTTTCGGGGAACCCCAACCCCCCCACGGTTTCAAAAAATTTGGTGGCGGGGGTTTTTTTCATTTTTTTGCTCCCCCCCCGGGCCCCAAAATCATTTTTTTTCGCCCTCACAACCCAACCAAAAAAAAACCCCAAAAAATGCCCCACCAACCCTTCCGTGCAACCCCCACATAACCCCCCCCAGTTTTTTTTTTTTGGGGGGGGGGGGTTGGTTTGGGCACCGCTTTTTTTTTTTTCTTTCGTATTTTTTTTTCCCCCCCCCCCCCCCCCCCCCCCCCCACCAAGGTTTTTTGTCCCACTGTTAGTTATTTGAGTTTGGGCTCCCCCCCCACGCTTTGGTTTTGGTCCCCCAAAAAAAGTGTTGCGTTTTTCCCTTCATTGTGCCCGTTTCCCCCCCCCCCCGTTTGGTTTTTTTTCCCCCCCCACTGGTGGGGGTGTGACATTTTTTGGTTCGTTGCGTCTTTTGGTGTTTAGTACCCCCCCTTTTTTGTCTGCCTTTGAGGTTGGTACCCCCCCCCCCAGAAAATTTTTTTTTTCCCAAGCGTTTAAAACAAAAACCCCCCAAAAAAACACCCCGGCGTACTTTTTTTTCAACAGTTTTTTTTTTTACGGGAAAGGTTTTTTTTTTTTGTGCCCCCAGTTTTTCCATTTTGTTGTCCCTTGGACCCACATTGTTTATCCCATTTCTTTTGCCCATGCTTTTTTGTTTTCGAGGGGGGGGTAGGGAAAAGTGGGGGGGCCCTCGCTTGATTTTTTTTAACTTTTACTGCGTTTTCTTTTTTTTTTTTTTTTGTTTTTTTTTTTTGGCCCCCACACTTTTTTTTTTTTTTTTTTTTTTTTTACCGGGTTGTGTTGTGTGGGGTAATACACTTTTGCACCCCAACCCCCAAACTCCACCCCACCCCTTTTTTGGCCCCACTGGCAAATCTTCTTTTTGTTCCACTTCCATTGGGTTCACACGTAAGGGGTTTTGGATTAAAACTTTTTTCCCCGGGTTTGCACAAAGGCGCGGGGCTCTTTCGTGTTTGGTTTTCTGTTGTTTTTGTTTCCCCCCAAAAAACCCCCCCACCCCGGGCCGGTTTTTTTTTCCCAACCAACAACCTTCCCCAACTTTTTTTTTTTTGTTACCCCCCCCCGGCAACCCCGTTTTTTGTTCCCCTCCACCGTGGTTCTGAAAACCCAACCCCCCCCCCCCCCACCCGTCCTACTGTTCTTTTTTTTTTTACAACCTGCAGGTTTTTGCTTTGTGATTTTCTGGGTGTTATTTCCCAGTCCTGGTTGTCCCCCCCCCACCGGGGGACCCAGACGTGGGTCCCCAGCCGTTTTGTGTTTTTTCTTTTTTTTTTTTTCTTTTTTTAGGCTTGGACCCCCGCCCAAAAAACTGGGTTGTTCCTCATTTTTGTTACCCCAACCGGTTTTTTTCTCAAATTTTTGACCCCACTCGGAGTGGACCCCCTGTCATCTTTTTTGTTTTTTTTTGTCTTTTGTTTTCACCAACCCCAAATGTTTTTTGCGTTTGGTTTTTAATCGTTGGGTGAAGTGCCAATGCCAAACCCCTTTTTTCACCCTCGTTTGGGGCTTTGTGTCTCCACCCAAAACCGGCCATTGGTTTGGTTCAACCAAAAACTAAACCCCCCGTTGTTGAGGTTCAAATGATTTGGACTTCACACGGTCTGTGAACCCCGTTGTCTTTTTTTTTTTTTCCGTTGACTTTTTTCCCCCCCCCCCCGGGGGAATTCCACCACCTTCCCCAGTGGAACACAGGCCCGTGTTTGTCACATTGTTCCCAACCCCCCCTATGTTCCTTTGTTTGGCCCCAAACTTTTGGACTCACACAAACCCCCCCCCCTGTCAACCCAAACTTTCAAAAATTAAAAAAACCCCACCACACCCACCCCGCGATTTTTTTTTTTTTGCAAGGCAACCTTTATTTTGTTCGGAAGTTTTCCCCCCTTTGTGACCCTTTTTGCATAAAAAAAAAATTTTTGCCAAGAATTTCTACCAGGGGAATTTCCTTTTGCTGTTTCCCTGAGTTTTTTTTTTTCAAAAAACATTTTTTTTTATCCGAATGGCACCCCCATTTTTTTTTTTTTTTGGTTTGTTTTGTTTGGGTTTTTTTCCCCTCCCGCGGTCGCCTTTTCCCACCAACTTCCCCTCTTTTTTCCGGTTTCCCACTTCACAAACTTGTCCCCCTAAACAACTGGGGGGGTCCACCAAAACCAAACCCCCAAAACCAAAACACCCCTTACCACTGCGTGAGCTTTTCCAAAAGAACACCACCCCCCCCCCCCAGTTGCCAAGTTGGCCCTTTTTTCCCCTGTCTGTTCGCCCCTTCTCCCAACTTTTGTTGGGTTTGCCCGTGGGAACATTTGGAATGTTTGCCCCCTGTTGTTTTTCTAAAAGGCCCCGGGTTTCCCTGTTTTTTTTGGATTTTAAACCCCTGGTCTTTTTTTTGTTGGTCCATTTTTTTTTTTGTTGCTTTGTTTTACCACCAATTGCAAACCCTAAGCCGTTTTCACTGTTTCCCCCCCCCCCCCCCCGGGTTTTTTTTTTTGTTTTTTTTTTTTGCCCATTACATTTTTGGAACCCGCGATTTTGTTGTCAAATTTTTTGCCTTGTTTTGGGCGTCTGGTGGTTGCCCTAAATTCAATTGTCCGATTTTGGTGTTTTTTGTGATTTTAATGACGGTCCCCCACCTTGATTTCCAACCTTTGGGGGGTTGGTAACCGTAATTAGGGGGTGGGTTCAACCATGGCGGGGAGGAACCAACCCAGAGGCAACTCGTTTTGAGTTTTTGTTTTTTCTGCTTTTTAAGATTTGGTGTGTTGGGGTTTGAATTTTTTGGTCCTCCCCCCTATGTAGATTTTTCCCCAAAAAAAAAAAACCAACCCACCACGGTTTTTTTTCCAACCAAAAAAAACCCCCCAAAAAATGCCCCCCCCCCCTTCCAAAACCCCTTTTTGTGCCTTGATTTTTTTTTTTGAACCCACATTTTTGTTTGGCAGACAACATGGTAGGGGTTGTTTGGGCCCCCCCCTTTTTGCTTTTTTTGCGGTGAACCCCCATTTTTTTTTGTCCAAGAACCGGTTGCTACCCAGTTGGGCCCAGTTATTTTTTCGGACCCTGTCACACCCCCCCCCCTACCAAAAAATTTTCTGCAACTTTTGCTTTTACAACCCCAAGGGGGGGGGGGTGTTTTGGGGTCAATAAAACTTTTGCCCCCGTGCCCCCCCGTTTTTTTTGGGAAAAAAAACAAAAACCCCCCCCCTGTTTACTTTTTTTTGCTTTTACCAGGGCACAAGGTGTGGCCAAAAGCCCCCCCCCAATGTTTTCAGTTTGCTTTTTTTTTTTGCGGGGGTTTACCTTTTTTGTTTCCCCCCCCACAAAACCCCCACACACCTGGTTTGGTGGAGCTTGGTGGTATTTTTCAAAAAATAATTCCGGGTTTCCCAACCTTTAACCCAACACCACAGGCCCCGCCCGCACCTCTTGGTTCTCCCCACCCCCCCCCTGTGTGAAACACAAAAAACCACCCCTTTGTTTTTCAAACGGGTGGTCTGGGGGTGGGGGAGTTTTTCCGACCTCCTTCACCCCCCCCCCCCAACCCGTTTTTTTTTTGCCCCCTTCATTTGCATTTTTTTCTTTTTTGCCCCCACCTTGGTGCACCCCCCCCCCCCCCCACTTTGTCCTTCTGCCACAAATGTTTCCCACCGGTTTTTTTGCGTTTTTTGTTGCCACCCCCCCCAATTTCGACTGGTGTCTTGACCGAAGAAAAAAAAAACCACCCCAAAGTTGGGGGCTTGCCGTGGGTTTTTTTTCAACCCCCCCCCCCCCTTTTTTAAACACCCAAACGGGTTGTTTTCCCAGTTTGAGCCCCCCCAACAGTTGGCCTGAAAGGTTTTGCCTCTTTTTTAACGGTCTCCAAGTTTTGGGCCTTAGGCACCAAAAGTTTGTCTTTTTTTTTTGTTTTCGGTTGTCCCGTTGGTGTGGTTTTCCGTTGGTACCCGTAAACATTTTTTCCCTTTTTCGCTTGTGGGGAACCCCCAATTGGTGGTCCCCCTTTTTCACCTACCCAAAACCCACCAAATTCTTTCCCCCAAAAAAACAACACTTCTTTTGGTTTTTTGGCCCAAATCCTTGTGATTTGGAGGGTACGCCCCCTGCTCCCCACCCCCCCCCCAAAACAGCCGTTTTTTTTTTTTTTTTCCCACCCCCAAATAATTTGGTTTTTTGTTCAATGGGTGCCCACCCTTTGTTTCAACCGTCCCCCTTGGCGGAACAAAACCGTGCCTGCCCACCAAAAGGGGCGGAGGGTCTTTTTTTGCCCTTTTTTTTTTTTAACCCCCCCCTTTAAACCCCCCCCCCAACACCCCCTGATTTTTTTTTTTTTTTTTCACCAAAACACTCACCCTCCTTTCAGTAATTTTTTACATTTTCCTTTTTTTCTTTTCTTTTTTTTTTTTATTTTTTTTTTTTCCCCCCCCCCCCCCCTTGCCCCCCCCCCCGTTTTTTTGGGTGTTTTTTTGAGTTTTTTTTGGTTTGGAGGTTGGGGGGGTGTTGGGAACAAATTTCCCATAGAGTTTGCCCCTTTTTGAGAGTTTTTCCCCAAAAAAAAACAAGGCCGTGATTCCCAAATGACTTGTTTTTTTTTTTTTTTCCAAATTTCCCCCAACCAAACCCCCCCCGTTTGGTCTGGTGGTCTTTTTGGCTTAGCCCCCCCCCCTTGTTTTGTCCCAAGCGTTTTTAATTTCTCCCCATTACATTTTTTGGTTCTTGTTGTTTGGAAAACCCCGCCTGGTTTCCTTGGTTTTTTCGTTTTTTTTCCCTTTTTTTTTTTATTTTTTCCCCCCCCCCCCCCCCCCCCCTTTTGGCTTTTTTTTTGGGGCCGGTTTCCAACCACCCCACCCTTTTTTCGGGTGTGTTTGTTTCCAATGGTTCCACTTTTGAGGGGGAACCAAAATTTTTCCAACCCCCCCCCCGGGGCTTTTACCAGTTTAAACACCACAGAGTTTTTCAGTTTTTCCACTTAGTTTTTCCCTGAAAAAAATGTGGGCCCAAAGTGGTTTGACCCTTTTTTGGGTGTTTCGGGTTTGGTTTGTTTGGGTGGTGTTTGGGCTTCCCTCTTTCCCCTTTTTCTTATTTTTTTTTTTTGGTTCCCCAACCCACCCCCCAACCCCCCCACCCCCCAAAGGTTTTACCAGGGGGGGACACCGCAAGGGTTGGGTTTTTTTGGTGGGGCCCCCGTTTTCTGGTTTTTTTTTTTTTTTTTTTGCCCCAGAAAAAAATTTTTTTTTTCTTTGTTTTTTTTTTTTTTGAATTGTCCCCCCAAATGGTTGATTGGGTTTTTGCAAAAAGGGTTTTTTCTGTGACAATTTTTGTGTTGGTTCCAATTGCAAAAATGTCCCCAACCCCTGGCATTTTCCCTTTTTTTTAAGTTTTGGTGTAACTTTTTTTTGACTTTTTTAAAAACTGGTGTTTTTTTTCCTGTGAGTTTTATAATCTTGCCCTCTGCCCACCCTGTGGGGCGTTTTTTTTTCCACAGCGCTTTTTTGTTTTGGGGGTTTGGGCCACCATTCCCCCCCCCTGGGCCTTCAAATGAATTGGGGTTGTTTTTTGGCCACCGGGTCACCAAAAATTTTTTCTCCCCTTTGAGCCCACCCCACCCCAAGCGCATTTTTTGACTGGGGGCTTTTTTTTTTTTTTTTTTCCCCCCATTTGTGCAAAACAGTTTAACTCTTTTTTTTTTTCTGCCCCCCCTTTGTTAAGGGGTTTTTTTTTTTGTGCAACTTTTTTTTCCCTACCCTTGCCCGGAGCCATTTGGCTTCGCTGCCACAACCGTGGGTTGTGACTTTCCCCCCACCCGGTTTCGGGGGGTTGGGGCTCCCTTTTGGGTGCTTGTTGGAACCCCCCGGTTTGTCTTATTTTGTTTCCCCCGTTTCCGGCACCCACTTAAAAAATTTTTTTTTTTGTTGTTTTTTTCAACAAGTTCGTTCCCCCCCCACCAAACCAACCCAAACCTTTTTTTGGTCCGTCTTTCCAAACCAACCCCACACCCCAAAAACGGGTTTGGACCTCCTCAGTCGGGTGATTTTTTGCAAAAATTTCCACAACCCACCGGGCGTTCTTTTTTGGGTGTCCCACCACCCAGCCCCTTTTTTTTTTCCCCCCCCCCCCCTTCTTGGAAATGTTTTTTTTTCCCCATTCGGGTTTTTTTTTTTTCCTGGTGGATTTTTTTTACGGTTTTTTTGGGGTTCACACACCCCCCGGGAAAACCGTCCGTGTGGGGACCAACTTTTTTTTTTTAACCCCACTTTTGTTTACTTTTTTCCCCCCCGTCCCCGGTCTATTTTTTTGTTCCTGACCAACCCACTTTTACAAAAACATGGGGCCGGCGCATTATTTTGTACGACTATTTTTTTGTCCCAGTGTTTCACCACCCCCCCCCCCCCAACTTTTTTTTTTGTTCCGGCGGCCCACCCCATGTTTTAAAAAAAACCCCCCGGGCCCAAAGGGTTCCCCACCCGTTTTTGGGGTTTGTTGGGGTTGCACTTGCCCTACGTTTTTTCTTCCTTTTTTTTTGTTCACCACGTGACCGGCCCCCCCTTTTCCAAAACAACCAAAATTTCCCCCCCCACTGAAAAAAAAAAAAAACCCCCAACAACCCCCCCGGTTGACCTATTCGAGGGTTCCCTTCTGACCCCCCCAGAAATTTTTTTGTATGGGTTTTTTGTTTTTTGCCGTTTTCGTGCCAGGGTTGGTTTTGGTGGGGGGTCCACCCTTTGGTGGTCCAAAGGTTTTTCGGGCCTTTTTGGACTTTTGCCCAATGAGGCAAGTTGCCCGGGAATTAGGCCCCCCCCCCCCCACTGCCCTTTTTTTTTTTCCCTGCTTTTTTTAATTTGTTCCCTAACCCAAAACAAACATGGCGTTGAACCCACCCCTTGCTTCAACCCAAAAAAAAAAACAACCAAATTTGTTCTTGGAGCGGAGGTTAGGCTGGCGGTGTTTTTTACCTTGTCTTCACACACTTTTTCCCCGTCCGCAACCAAACCCCAACCAAGGTTTTCATGTTGTTTTTAACCCACCCCCCCCCCCCTGTGGCCAGTTTTGGTTTTTTGGCCCCCCCCACTGTCCCACGGTTTTTTTTTTCCCCCACCCCCCCCCCCCCCCGCCCGTTTGGTTCGTTCTGTTCCATACACTCTGTGTTTTTTTTGGGTCTTTTTTTTTTCGACGTCGGCTTTTTCGTGTGTGATATTCCCCCCCCCAAAAACTTTTTAGTTGTTTTTTTTTTTTTTTTTGCCAGTTGCTTTTTCAACAAAAAAAGAAGTGGTGCCCCCCCAAAATTTTTCGCATACACCACTTCTTTTGCCAAACCCCCACAAACCGGTGCGTTTGGGGTTGGTCCTTTGCCGGGTTGGAATTGACCCCCCACCAACCCCCCCCCCCTTTTCGGTGGTTAAATTGTTGGGTTTTTTTTTTGGTTGTCAACCCTTTGCTTTAAACCGGGGGCCCAAAACAAAATGGGTTGGCTGCGTTGCCTCCAACAAAAATCCGTCTGCCATTTTTCGCTTGCATTTTTTTTGTTTGTTTGTTTATTTTTTTTTACAGGTGGTTTTTTTTGTGGTTGGGGGACGTTTTTCCGAAGTGTTTTACTTCCCCACAACACCTCACTGAAAAACCTTGGGGGTTAATTTTTTTCCGGGGTTTGGTTTTATTTTGCAAAACCCCCTCCGACCAACCACGCCGGATTAGTTTTTTTATTTTTTCCTTTTTTTTACGGTTTTTTGTTTACACCCCCCCCACCCCCCCACAAAAAAAAACATTGGCGCAGTCCCCCCCCACCCCCTTTTGGGTTTGTGTTTTTTTACCACTTTTTTAGTTTTGGTTGTGGTTGAAAAAAAATTTTGAAAAACAAACAAAAAAACAACCTCCCCCAGTTTTGGGGGGGGGGCCGGTTCTTTTGTCTTTGGTGGCCATTTTTTTTTTTTTTGTTTGGTTGTAACCAAAAAGTGTGTCTCATCCAAAAAAGTGATTGTTTGCTTCCATTCTTTTGGGCCCATTCTGTTAAATTTTTTTACGTGTCCCCCAAAGGAAGTTTTTGGGGGGGTGGGTGTTTTCCCCCCAAGCGGCAAACCAGGCCTCCGTTGGTGTGTTTGAGTCTTATTTTTTTGGTTGTTTTTTTAGGGGCCCCCCCCCCCCCCCCATTGGATTTTTTTGGGGGGCTGGTGGAAATTTTTTTTTACTTTTTTCAACCGCCACAACCCCCTGGTCCCCCAAAACAACAAAAAAAACCCAAACCACAAAAACAACCCCCCCCACCCTTTTTTCCCCCCCCCCCGGCCGTTTCACCCCCAAGACACAAAACCACTTGGGGGGGCCCCTTGATCATGGGTCCCCCTGTTGGAACTTTTGGGACTTTTCCCCGGCCCCCCCCCCCCCTTTTGGGCAAACGGCCCACAAAAAACGTAACACACTGATTTTTTTTTTTTCAATTTTTTTGTTTTCTACAACCCCCCAAGTTTGTTTTGACCAACTTTTTTTTGTTTTTTTGTTTTTTTTTTTTTTTTTTTTTTTTTTTTTTTTCCTGGTATTTACTCAGCGCGCGCCCCCCCACGGTACACCCGAGTTGCTCCCAAAAAAATTGTTATTCCACCCCCAGGCCCATTTTTTTTTTTTTTCACTGTTTTGGGTGGGGGGAACCCACCCCCAAAAAAAAAAAAAAAAAAAACAAAAAAAACGTTGTAAAAAACCCCCAAAAACCCACAAAAAAACCCTTCCCACATTTTTTTATGTCATTGGGTTTTGGCGGCAATTTTTTTTTTGAAAAACCCCCCTGCGGCCCCCCCATCCCACCAAAAAACCTGTTTGGAAACCCCCCCCTTTTTTCCCACGTTTTGGGGGGTGTGATGCAAAAAAATGAGTGTCCCTGTGCAAGGGTAAGTTTGGTTCTGTTGGTTTCTCTTTTAACGGGTTCGTGATTTTCTGCAAACCCTGTACCCTTTTTCCCCATGGACTTTTTTTTGCGATGTTCCCCCCCCCTTTGGCTGCAGTGCGCCCAAACAAAAACAATTTTTGCCAACTAATGGGGTTGGTAGGGGGGAAAACTGGGGTGTTTTCACCGTTTCACCCCCACTTGTTGTTTTCCCCCAATCGTTTGAACCTCTCCCCCAGTGTGTTCTCTTTGTTTATGCCCCCCCCCTTTTTTTTTTCAGTTGGGTTTGGTTCACCAAAACACAAGTGGGGGGTTCAACCCGGTCCCCGCGAAATTTTTTTCCTGGTCCCCCTCTGTCGAAATTTCCCTTGCGCAGTGTTTTTTTGTTTTTGTTGCCCCGGGGGCACCCTCCCGTGTTTTTTTTTTTTTTTATTTTTTTTGTTTTTTTTTCTCCTTGGGAGTATTTAAAAACTGTTGTGGCGGTCCCCCACACCCCCATCATTTAATTTTTTTCCTTTTCCCCCCTTTTTTTCTCCTTTTTTTTTTTGGTTACCCTCACCCCTTTTTTTTACCCAGTTTTTTTTTGGTTTTTCTTTTTGGTCGGAGGGGGTTTTGATTGGAAAAAAAAAAAGGTTTTTTCTGTTGTTTGTTTTTTGTGTTTCTGTGGGTGGAACTTTACTTTTTTCTGTGTCACCCGGAACCCGGCCCCCAGGAAACAAAACAAACCCCCCCAACACGGGCGGTTGTAGTTGTCCCCTCCCCCCCTCCCAAAACAAAAAACAAAAAACCACCCCACCCCCCCGGGGGCAAAAAAACCCACCCAAAAAAAAATTTTTTACGCCCATCCCTTGGGTTCCCCCGTTCAAAAAAATTTTTTTTCCCGTTTCGGGGGGTAAGAATGTTTTGTTTTGGTTCCCATTTTGGTTCCGGCTGGAGGTTTCGGTTTTGCGTTTTTGTTTTGTTCGCCAAATTTTTTTTCCCCAACAAAACACCACACCTTTTTCCCGGCTTTCGCTTTGGGGTTGGTGGTGGGTCCCCCATTGCGTTTTTGTCCGAGTGGGGGGGTTTGAACAACCCACCCAAAGTTAATCTTTTTTTTTTTTTTTTTTTTTTCTTTTTTTTCCTTTTTTTTCTTTTCTTGGGACATTGTTTTTTTGATGGGTAAATCAAAAGGGGATTTTGGCAACCTTTCCCCACAAAAATGGGGCCGGGGAAGGGGAAAAAAAAACCACGACCCCCAACCGCCGCTTTTACCGAGTTCCCCCCCCAAAAAAATAAAAAAAAAAAACCCCCCCCACACAGGGGGTTGGGGGGGTGGGTTAACGGTTGTTTAGTTGCGGGACATGTCACGGGTCCCCCACCCCCCATTTTTTTTTTGTTTTGGGTTTGTTCCCCCCCACCCACCCCAAAAGGTTTTTGTCCCCCCTTTTTTTTTTAAAAAATTTATTTTTTTTTCTTTGGGAAAAATTTTTTTTTTTTTTGTCTCTGCCCCCCCCCCACAGAGATTTTTTTTTCCCATTAATAGTCTTTTTTTACCCGAAACTACCCCCCAATGTTGAGGTCGGGTCGTTGGGCTTCAGTTTTTTTTTTTTTTTTTTTTTTTTTTATAAAACCCCCCCCCCCGGTTTTTTTTTCCCCCCCCTGTTGGAAAATGTTTTTTTTGGGTTCGGTTCTTTTTTCTTGTGCTTTGTTTTTGTGGGGGGCTTCTTGGTCGCGGGGGTTGGGGGGGGTTTTTGAAAAAACCCCCCCCCCCCCCCCCCCCTGTGTTTTTTTTTTTGGGTAAGGGTAAGGTCTTTGTTTTCACCACCCCCCCACCCCCCCCAGGGATTTACCAGCGGTATTGTTTTTTGGACCCCAAAAAAAGAAATCTACGGACCATTTCCTCCAACCAGGGGGGGGGGGGGGGCGGTCTTTTTTTTTAAAGCCCATTTTTTTCCCTTTCCAACCCGCTTGGGCGCTTTGGGCGAGTGTTTCCCCGCCGGAGGAAGTTGTTTGGGTGTGTCCCCCCACGGGGGGGGTTTTTTTTTGCGTTTTGTTTTGCGTGTTTTTTTTGTGGGTGCTTTTTTTTTTTGCTCCCCCCCAAAAACACCATGGGGGGTTTTCCCAAGAATTCCCCATTTTTTTTCACACGTTTTTTTTTGCCACCCCCCCCCCCCGTGCAAAAAACAACCCCCCCACCTTGGGACCCCCCCCAGGTGCCCCTGATTTTTTGTTTTTTGCTTTGAGGGTTTGTCGTTAAAGGTTTTTCACGCCGGGAACTTTTAATTTTTTTTTTTTGTGACCGTTTTGCCCCCCCGTTTTGGCCCAAAACCACCTCCTTTTTGATGGTTTTGCTTTTGTTTTTCCCCCCTAACCTTGGGGCGTGCCGCCCCACCAAAGGAATTGCCCAAAGTGGCCCCCCAAACTTTTCCCCGTTTTGTGTGCCCTGGGTTCTTTGACTTTTCAACCCCTGTTGCTTGCCTACGCATCCAACCCCCCCCCACCGGGCGGCTTTGTTGGACCCGAAGTGGGTATCGTTGGTTCTCCCTTTTTTTTTTTTTTTCTTTTTTTTTTTTGTTTCTTTTTTTTTTGCGGTTCCCCGGAGTTGGTTTAAGGGTGGTGCCCAGTTTGTTTTTTTGACACAAAAAAAAAAAAACAACCAACACCAAAAAAGGGCGTTGTTTCCCCCCCTTTTTTCTTGTTTTTTTAAAGGTTTCCCCCGCCAACCGGTCCCCACAAACAAAACCCCCCCAAAAAAAATCTAGGGGTTTGTTGGCCAACCCCCTGAAAAAAAAAACACAACAAAAACCTTTTTCCCCCCCCCCCGGGAAAATCAACCCCACACTTTTTGTTTTGCCCCCGGAATGCCCTGTACCCCCCACCCCAACAACAAAAACTCTTGTTGTGTTTTTGTTGGCGATTGGATTTTTGGGGGGCCGTTTCGAAAACACCCAAGGTGGGTTGACCCAAAGTTTTACACCCCCCCCCCCGTTAAAACGCGCGGTTGTTTACCCCCCCACAAAAAATAAAAACCCACAGGTCGGGGGGGGTGGGCAAAACCCCAAGGGGGACCTTTTTTTCGGGGGTTTTGGGGGGCTTTTTTTGCAAACCCCAACAAGCCTTTTTTCCCCCCGGATGCGCGCCATGATGTTTGTGTTTTAATTACCCCACAAACCCCCCCCCTTGTGGGGAACTTGTCTTTGGTTTAAATTGGGCCCGGGGAAACCCAAAAGGGTGCCCGAAAAAAAAACAACACCAAAAAAAAAGCGGCGTGAACCTCGTGTGCCACCCCCCCGTGACGGGTTGCGGGTGGGTTTCGGCCCAGTGTTTGCTTCAAACTGTGTGGTGCAAAGGGAAACACACAAAAAAACCAAAAACCCCCCCCCAGTTCCCCGTTAAAAACAACCCAAAAAAAAAAAACAAAAACCTTACCGTTTGGGGGGGGGGCCAGGCAAAGGTAGGCAATCCGCTTGGGAAACTCCCCCGACAAAAATCTTTTTTTTCCAACCTCGAATTTTTTTTTCAAAAGGGCAAATTTTTGCAATTGTCGTTTTGTTTGGTTTTCCAGGTTTTTTTTTTTTTGGTTTTTTTTTCAATGTCCTCATTTTTCCCTGTGGCCGATTTGGTCCCTTTGGTCCCCCACCCCACCATTTATTTTCGGTTCCGGTTGGGCATTTCGGGGTGGGAACCCAATCTGGGAAGACACCCCTTCCCCTTTTCCAAACAAAAACCACTTTGCGGAGGACTAACCAACCAAACAAAACCGGCCGAGTTGGCAACCCCACACAAACAACAACCCAAAAAACCCCTTTGCCAATTTTTTTTTTAGTTATCCCAACCAAAAGGTTCCAAAAACAAAAACTTTTGTTTCGGGGGGGCGTTTTTTTTTTTACCTTTGCGTTGGTTTTTTTCCATTTGGTGTCACCACAAGGAGGCACCTTGGGGCACCAACCCTCCTTCTGGAAAGGGCCCAGGTCTGTGGGTTTTTTTTCTTTGTGGTGGTGAGTTTGTCGTCGGTAAAAAAAACAAAAATTGGGCGTGGTTGTTCACTGTATGGTTTTTTCGTTCCGTTTGGAAAAAAAAACACAATTTGCACTCCTTCCTGATTTTTTTTTTAGCCGCCCCAAATTTTTTGTTTTTAATTTTTGGTCCCCGTCTCCCCCGTTTTGAGTGGGGGTCGCGGTTTGGTTTTGGTTCTTTTTTGGTGGTTGGGGAAAATAAGTTTTTTTTTGTTTTCCCCTTTTTCTCATTCCTCGTTTCATGAGTCTTTACAAACAACACCCCAACCCCCTTACCGGAAATTTTTTCCTTTTGTTTGGTTTGGGGGGGGGACCCTTTTTGCGCGAGGGGGTGGGGGGTTACACTTTTTTTCGGTGTGGTTTGTAGGCAAAAACCGAGGTTTTTCCTTTTTGGTTGCCATTTGTTTTTGACCCCTTCCTTTTTCCAGCATTTCCAACAAACAAACAAAACCCCCCCCCCAGATTTTTCTCTGTGAGAAAACCAAACCACAATTTTTGGTGGGCCCATTTTGAGAAAGGGGTTTGGTGCGGCCGGGGGTGGGGTTTGGGGAAATTGGATTGGCACGGGCGTTGTGTCTTTTTTGGTGGGGTGGTCCCCAAAAAACACTGGACAAAAGGTTTTCCCCCGCGGCCCCCTGGCCCAAAGTTTTTCTTTTTCGGGTACCGGGGGGGGGGACCATGTTGGGGTTGGGCGCCGTCAGTTTTTTTCGGGGGGTCCAAGTACCCCCCCCCCCTGGGGGGGGAACCCCCCCACCGGGGCCGTGTCCTTTTTGAGACCAAACTCTGTTTTCTGAAGTGTCTCCCACACAAAAAAACAAAGGTGTTTTGGCCCCCCCCCCCCTTTTTTGTTTCCTTTGTGGTTTTTTGTTTTCTTTGCGTTGTTTGTTTTTTTTTGGTTGTGGGCCTTTGTTTTTTTTTTTTTTTGGCCCCCCAACAACCCAATTTTTTTTTTTCGGCGGCCAAAAAAAACCCCCCCCCCCCCAAAAACTGAAGTTTTCGGCACCATTTACTTTTTTTACGGTCCCCCTTTTGTTACAAAAACTGGTTTGAACCACCCGCGTTGGGGGGGTTTGGCCGGATAAACACCCCCCCCCCAACCCCCGGGAAAAAAAAAACCACACACCCACGGCAACCAAATTTTCCCGCTTTTTTTTTTTTTTGGGGGTTTTTTTTTCCCCCCCCCCCCCCTGTCCCCCCCCGGGGCGCGGGCATTCAAAAAAACAACAAACCCAACCCTGGTTGGCCATTTTTTGGCGGCCCCCGCCCCAAAAAAACACCCCTCCCCTTTTTGGGTGCGGGGCAAACCAAATGCCCAACCACGGTTTTTGTCCCCACCCCCCCAAAATTCCCGGCCGCCCCAACCCCCCCCTTTTTTTCCTTTTTTCTTTTTTTCCTTTTTTGTTTAACAACCAGGTTTGGTTGTTTACCAAAGGGAGGGCCCCCCCCAAACTCATTTTTCCAAAATTGTTTTTTGGCCCCTGGAACCCGCATGGTTTTTGTTTTTTTCCGCCTTCCCCCGGCCGTGGGGGGGTGTTCCCCCGCCACCCCCACCCCAACTTTTTTTTTTTTTTCGGGGGTTGGGTTGTCCGGGTTTCCCCGTTTTCTGTTGTTCACACAACTCCTGGGGACTTTTTTTTTGTATGCCCCGTGGGAAACATTTAAACCCACCCCGCCGTTTTTTTTTCACCCCCACACCCCCCCAATGCCCCCCAACATTTCCCCCCTTTTTTTTTGAGTTAATTGTATTAAACACCGGGTTGCCCCCGGCCCACCCAACCCAAAGCCCCCCCCCTGTTTTTTTTTTTAAAAAAAAAAAAACAAAAAAAAAAAAAAACCAACAAACCCCAAAAAAACAACAACCCACCCAAAACCCTTATTTTGGGGTGAATTTGCGGTAAAAGTTGGTTTTCGGCCCCCAAAACTCTTTTTTTTTTTTTTTCCTTTTTTCCTTTTTCTTAAACAGGGGGGGCGCACAAACACCCACAGGTGGCCGCGCGTTTCTGTTGCCAATTTTTTTCAAAAAAATAAACTTTTTTTTTTACCCGGACGGCCTTTTTTGCTTGGGTTTCCCCCACCCTACACAACCGGGGCGGTTCTGAGTTTTTGTGCTTTTTTCAACCCACCCACTTTTTTTTCTCCCTTTTCCTTTTTTTTCCCTTTTTCCCCCTTTCCTCCCGTTTGTGGGGGTGTGTTGGAGATTGTCTTGGGGGAAATTTTTTTTTTTTTTTTGAACCAAAAGATGTGGTTCAACTTCATTTTTTTTTTTTTTCCATTAGGGGGTTTGTCCGGATTTTTGGTGCGGGTGGGTTTTGCGGGTTTCCAAAACAAAACCACCCCATGTTTTTTTGGGGTTTTTGGGGTCGGTTAATTTTGGGGTTTGACTTTTTTGATTTTTTTTTGGTTTTTTTTTTTTTTTTGCCACCCAACACCCAGTCTCTTTCTTTTGTTTTTTTTGCCCCCCCGTGCGAAAACCCCCAACCCCCGATGGTTTCTGAGGTTTGTGGGGGTGGGGCATTTTTCCTCTTTTTTGGGTTTTTTTTTTTTGAAAACCGCGCGGATTGGGTATGTGTGAGGTTTTTTTTTCCCCCCCCTCAATCTTTTTCCCCCTGTTGGATTTTTGGCCTGATTTTTTTCCCCCAAAACACCCTTGGATTATTATTTTCCGTGGGGAATGTGGTTCCGACAGGGACCCCATTTTTGACCCCAGTGGTTTTAAAAAAACACCTTTTTTTTCATTCCCACCCCCCCCCCCCACCGGGTTTGGCGGCCCGGGTTCCAAAAAAAAAAAAACAAAGCCTTTCCCTGCAAGTGGCCAACCCGAACGAAAACAAAAAACCCAAAAAAAAAAAATCGGGGGGGGTTTGTGTTGGTTTTTTTTGTTTTTGGCGGGGGGACCCCTTTTCGTTTGGGTGAGTGTGTTTGGACCGGGTTGGCCAAAACCCAACTTTCTTTGGGATGTCAACCCCCCCCCCCCCCCCCCGTTTTTTAGACCCCCCGATGTGGTGGTGGGCATTGTTTGCGTCGGGAAAAAAAAAATTTTTTTTTTGTTTTTGTTTTTGCCAGTTTTTTTGTTTTTTCCTTTTTGTGTTTTTTTTTTTTTTTTTTTTGGACACCACCCCCCCCCCCCTCTGGCAAATCCTTTTTTCGTAGTTTTTTATTTTTTTTTTTGGGCGTTGCGGGCGTCTGTCCCCAATGGATTGGTTACAACGCCCCACGGGTTATTTGCCCGTTGTACCGATGGAAAAAAACACCAACAAAAAAAAACCAAAAAAAAAAAAACCCCAGGGTTTTTTTTCCGATCCTTCGGTTCGGGGGGGGTGTCCAAAGCCCCGCCCTTTTTTTTTTCAAAGTTTTTTGGTCAACCTCTATTTTTGGTCTTTCACCCCATTTTGGGGGGTTTTTTTGAATTTTTTTTGTTGTGCGTTGGGTTTTCCGGGGGGGGACCCCCCATTTTTTTGTTTTTTTTGGTTCAGCACCCCCCCCAACTTCATTTTTGGGTTTATTTTGTTTTTTTTTTTTTTTCGCCTTTTTTTTTTTATTCCCGGGTTTGAAAGGCCCCACAACACTCCAAAGTTTTTGGTTGTTTTCTTTTTTCCCCGTGGGGTGTAGGCCCTGCCGGGTTGTGGTTTTGCCGTTCACTGGCGCCTTCCCCATTTCCCTTTTGGGCCAAATTTTTTTCTTTTTTCCCACGTTCTCAAAAAAAAAAAAAACCCCAAAAAGGTTTCGGGGGGTTGGCGGGTTGGGGCTTTTAGGGACTTGTTTTTGCCCCACCAAACTTTTTTGTTTAGTGGGGACACCCCCCCGCTGCCCGGGCCCCCCCCCCCTTTTCCCCCCCCAGTTGTTGTTGTTTTTTTTCCCCGCGTTACCCCTTTTACCAAAATTTTTTTTCAAAAAAAAAAAAGCCCCCAACCCCCCCCCCCCCCCCAAACACTTTGTTTTCGATTTGTTTACCCCCCAACGGGTTTTTGCAATTTTTTTAGTGTTTCCAAAGTTTTTTTTTTTTTTAGTTTTAACCCCAAAAATGTTCCACCCCCCCCGGTCCCCTGGGGTCCCCCCCCCCCAACCAACCCCCCGGGGGCTTTGTTTTTTTCCCCCCTTACGCCATTTTTTTTATTTTGAACCAAAAAAACAACATTTCCTTTCCCCGGGATGAACACCCGTCTTTTACCACTTCGGAGGCACCACCCAACTCCAACCAAAAACGGTGTCGCCTTTTTTTCCTTAAATTTTTTTTCTGGGCCCCTGTTGGAAAACTTTTTTCATTTCCCCCTTTCTGTCGTCGTTTTTTTTTTTGGGTTGGGGCCCCCCCCCCCACATTTGTGCCTTTTTTTTTTGTTTAAATTGTTGGTCGGCTTTTTTTTTTAACATCCCACCGGGAATGTTGAAACGTTTTTTCCCCCCCAACCACAATGGGCCAAAACAGTTTTGCCCCCCCCCCCTTTTTTTTTTTAAAAAAAAAACCCCCCCTGTTGGGGGCGTTTTTGACAAAAAAGGTGGTCACACCCCAACCCCCCCCGTGTGGGGGGGGCCGCAGGGTGCCTAGGCCTTTTTCCGGGCACCACCGGCCCCCGTTGCCTTTGTTGTTTTTTTACTGAAAAAACAAATGTTCCCCCCCAACCCCCCCCCACCCCCTGTTGGTGTTCAAAAACACCAAAAAACGGGCCCCCCCATTTTTCTTTGGAGTTGTCTGCAAAAAAAGGGTGGTGTTCCCCGGGCTGGGGGTTTTTTTTCCTTTTTTCTTTTTTTTGCCCCCCCAAAGGGTTTCAACCACCCCTTCGGAGTGGGTGGTGGGGCCCCCGGTTGTCTTTTTTGTTTCCGACACGCCGTTGGTTGGAAACCCAAAAAAATAGGCCCAAACACCCAACTTGTTTCTGGGGGCAAAAAGAATGGGCCGTTTCTATTTTCGAAAAACAAACCCCCCCTTGTTTGAACCCGGGGCGCACCAAAAAAAACCCTTGCGCGTGTTGGCTCTGTATGTGTATCGCATTCAAATTTTCCCGGCGGTTGGTTTTTTTCCCCCCCCAAAAAAAAAAAAAAAAAAAAAACCACACACACCCCTCTGGCTTTTAACCCCCCCATTTTATTTTTTTTGGCGAAGGTGGGGCCCGCCCCCTTTTTTTGTTTTGTTGGAACACCCTGTGCTTTGTTTGTAAAGCTTCACTTTTTTTGATCCCATTTTTCGGGGTTTTCCGGGCCTTTTTTTCTTTTTTTTTTTGGGGTTCCCGGGGGCGGCGTAAATTTTTTTCCCCCCCCCAACGGTCGGCTTGTTTGGGATGGGGCGTGAAAACCCCCCCACAAACAAAAAAACAAAAAAAAAAAGGTGTTGGGCGTTGTCCCCCCCCATCCCTTAACCAGGAGCCTGGCCAAACCAAAACAAACAACCGGGGGTTGTGTTAGGGTTTTGTTTGTGGGCGCCCCCCGCCCCTTTTGTGTTTATGACAAACCCAAGTCGTCGTTTTACAAACACAAGTTTGCCCCTTGTCTTTTTTCCCCCCACACCTTTTTGGTTGCCCCCCACCAAACCCCAAACCCCCCCAAAAAAACGCTTATTTTGGGGAGTTGTTTGGGGGCCCCTTGGGGCAGGGTGTTGGTTTTTTTTCACTTCCCGGGCGGCCACTCTTGTCTGTTTTTTTTCTTTTGAGACCATTTCGGGGGGGGGGTACCCCCAGGTGTCTTTCCGCGCGGTAAAACAACCCTCCCACGTGGGGGAGTCACCGTTTGTTTGGTGGGGGGACCTTTTTGTTTGTTTACTTTTTCCCTGGAGGTTCCAAAAACAAGGATTAAACTCCCCCCGATTCTTACGTCCTTCCAACCAGACTGTTTATGGGGTTTTTTGGACTTTTTTTTTTTTTCCCTTTTTAGGGTGGGGTGTGCCCCCGTTGCTGTGTGCCTGGGGGGTGTCCCTTTTCCCCAGACCCCATCCCCCCAGGTCGGGTTGGCCAGGTTTTTTGGGCAAAAAAAAAATTTTTATTGGGTCCGCGTGTGTTTTTTTTTTGGTCACAAAACCTTCAGTGAACAGGGGCCCACCCTTTTTTACCCAGCCTTTTTCTGTCCATGTCCCCAAAAACAAAATTTGGGGGGTGGGTGTCCTATTGACGGTTTTCGGCCCCCACACCTTCAGAGGCGGACCCAAGAGACAGTCATTGGATGGTGTGGTCCTTCTGGGCATTTTGGTTGGTGGCCATTTTCGGAATTTTTACCCGTGGTCGCAAAAAGCCGGTGCGGTCCCCCACCCCTACACCAAAAAAACCCCCCCCTTTTTTCCCCCCCAAAAACAAAAAAAAAAAAAAAAACACTTTGTCCCGGAGTTGTTTCGCCCCCCCACAACCACCCTGTTTTTTCCCCGTGCGCGGGCCGGGACCCCTTTTCCTTTTCTGGGTTGGCCCCACATTTGGGACCCCCCTCACTTTTTTTTCCCTTTTTGTCCAAAAAAGATTTTTTGGTTTATTTTGTTTAACTTTTTCTTTTCTTGGTGGTTTTTACTCGCGCTTAACCCCCCCAACCCGTGGTTCTTTTGGCGGGGGGGGTGTGGTTGTTGCTCTTTTTCAACGTACCACCCCATTTTAGGCCTTTTTTCCACCCTTTGCTGAACCCCAAAAAACAAAAAAAGAGGTAACAAAAACACACAACAACCCCAAACTTTTTTTGGGTCCCCCCCCCCCCCCCCCCCCCCCACCATTTTTGGGGTTTTTGTTGTTTTGGGCGGTAGGGGGGCCTTGCCCCACTTTTTTTGCTGGCGGGCCCGGGGTGTTGTGCAACAAAAATTTCCCAATTTTAATTAGTTTTAACCATTTGTTTTCAACAACTTTGAGGGGTTTGTGGCCCCCCACAAAAATTTTTACAGTGACCAAAAACTGTCCGGTTGGGGGGTTTTTTTTTTTATTCTCTTTTACTTTTGCAGTTTTATTGGGCGGTTAAAGGGGGTTCGGGAGGGCTTGTTTTTGTTCTTCTTTCCCCGCCCCCCACTCTTTTTTTTTATTGCCCCGGCCCCTTTTTTGTTTCAAATGGTTTTTTTTTTTTTTTTTTTTGGGGTGGTCCTTTTTTTTTCAAAGGAGTTTATTGCCCAACCCCATTTTTTGGGACCCCCGCCGTGACATGTGGCTTTTTTTAAAAAAATCGGTGTGGGGGTGTGGTTTTTTGGGACCCCCATTTTTTTTTACAAACCCCCACCCCCGTGTTCATCGGGGGGGGGGGGGGGGGGTGTTGGTATTTGGTTTTTGCCGCGACCAGTTTTTGCCTTTTTCTTTTTTTTCCGTCCCCCCTGTGGGGGGGGTTTTGGGGGAAAAAAATTTTTCCCCTTTTGTTTTTCCCGCCGAAATGTGATTGCGTGAGGAGGGTCAGGTTTGTTTTGACACCTTCTTTTCCCCCCCCCCCGTTTGTTTGGGTTTGCGGGGGCCCGGAGGTCCGAGGCGGTATTTTTTCAACCCTTGAGCCTTGTTTTTCTTTTCAAAAGGTGGTTTTTTTTTTGGGTTGCGGGCTTTTTTGGGCCCCAACAAATATCCTCCCCTTTCCCCCCCCCCCCCCCTTTTTTCCCCCCCAACTTTTTTTGTTTGGTGTTTTTTTTTTCCTTTTTTTTTCCCCCCTTCCCGTTTTTTTTATTTTTTTTTGTTTTGAAAGTTACTGGGGGAAGGAACATTTGTTTTTTTGAGGTCCTGGTTGGTTTGGGTTTTGGGCCCCCCCCTTTTTTTCCCCGACCCAAGCACCCCCCCCTGGTTGACCCAACAAAAAAAAAAAAAACACAACCCAAAAAAACCCCCCCCCGGACACCCTGGGGGACCCGGGTTTGGGGGCCAACAAAAAAAAACCCCCGCCCTTTTTTTTGGGACCAAAACAAGTTGGAAAAACCCAAAATTTTTTTCCAGGTGGTTGTCTTTTCGCCCCCCCCCGCAAACCAAACAACAAAAATTTTTTTTTTTTGAGTGCCGGGGTGGACGGGGGTTTGTAATTGTTTCTTTTGCTTTTTTTTAGTTGGAAGGCCAACTTGTTTTTTTTTTTGCTGCCCCCCCCACCCTTTCCCCCCTAAAATTTTTTATTTTTTTTACCCAGTTCTTTTTTGCCACCCATGGTCATGTTTTGGTGTGGCCCCCCCCCTTCCTTTTTTTTTCTGACATTTGGGTGTGTGGTGCCCCCCCCCCCAACAAAAAAAAAAGGGGGTTTTCCAATAAAAACTTGGGGTTTTTTGTTGGCCGGTTTAACAAACCCACAACAAAGCCCCAAAAAACCACCACCATGGGGCCACGGGTTTTTGCCCCTTCCACCACATACCCCAATTTAAAAAAAAAAAAAAAACCCCAACCCCCAAAGGGGGGGTTTTGGGTGTTTTTTGGGGAACCCAGGTTGGTTTTTGCCCTTCATTTTTTTTTTGATGTTGACCCCCCACCCCCCCCCCAAAGGTTTGTTTTTACCTTTTTTCCCCGTTTTTTTTTTTTGATTTTTTTTTTGGTCCCCCACCCACCCTTACTTGAAGAGGGCCGCCCAACCCCCCAAAGTTTGGGGTTTGCCCATTTTGTGGCAAACTTTTTTTCAAACAAACCCCGTTTTTTTTTTTTTTTTTTTCCCCTTTGGGGACCACAACACCCAAAAAAATTTTGTGTTCGGTTTTTTTTTTTTTTTTTTTTTTTTTTCGGATTGTTCAGTGGGGACCTGCCCCCTTCCCCCCCCACCCCTTGTAAAAACCCTTTTTTTTTTGAGGTTCGACCGTAGGAAACCCAGTGCCTTTTTTTTTTTTTTTTTTTTTAAACGTTAGTTCCCCAAGGGTTCTTGTTTTTTCTTTTAAAGAATTTTCCGTTTTTTTCCACCCCTTTTGTGGAGGTTCAAAAAAAAAAAACAACCGTCCCCAATTTTCCCCCCCCCCCCCCCCCAGGTGTGACCCAAAAAAACGCTGGTTGTTTTTCTTTTGAGCGGACCCCACCAGGATTTGACCCCCAACCCCGGCCCTACGCCCGGGACCCTTGTGTTTTGGTAAAGGGTTTTTGTTGGGGTCTTTTTTGTCCTTTTTTTTTTTTTCCACTTGGAATCACTGTTCCCATCAAAAATTTTTTCCATTTTACCCCCCTTTTTTTTGGGTCCAACCAAAAAACAAAACCAAGTTTCCCCCACACAAGTCCGGGCGACGCTTTTTGTGTTTTTTTTGTTTTTTTTTGCCAGGTTTTCGGTCTTCCGCGGGGAACGTTGGTGGGGTGGACCCGAAAAACATTTTGGTTTTTTTTGGCGGCCAGTGTTTCCACGAAAAAAGGCGGCTTTGATTGCCCCCGTTTTGTGGTGGGGCTGTTGCGGGTCCCCCCCCCCAGGTGTTCCCCCCCAAGGGCGCCCCAGGGGGTCAAAATCCCCCCCGGGTGTTTTCCCCCCCCCCCTTGGCCTTTTTTTTATGGGTTATTTTTTTTCAACGTTGGCCTGTCAAAACCAAGGGGGCCCGGTTGTTTTTTCCCCCCCCGATTTTTTTTTTCGGGGCTTACAATTTTTTTTTTTTCTGGCCCCGGTTTTTGTTACCCCCCCGAAAAGGTGTTGGGCGTTCTTTGGTCAAAATTGGGTGGGACTCTTTTTTTTTCTGTTTTGGCATTTTTTTTTAACCCCGCTCCCAACACACAAAAAGTCCCCCCCCCCCCCTGGGAAAAACCCCACCCCAACCCAAAAAATCCCCACCCCCCGGGTTTGGGGGTTCCGTGTGGATTTTTTTGGGTACCTTTACACCAACACAACTTTGTCACCTTGAATTTTGTTTTGACCCCTTTGTGGTGGGCCCCCAACCAGTTTTTTTGTGGGTTTTTGGTGGGTTTTTTTTTTGGGTTGGGCCAACTTGTTGGGGGGGTTTTTTGTCCAAAATCCCAAAAAAAAATTTTTTTTTCCCACCAGTCCCCCGCCCCGCAGCTGACTTTTTGAGTTTTGTTTGTTCTGCTCCAAAAAAAAAACCCAAACAGCTGGTGGGGTCCCCCAAAAAAAAACCCCCCCCCCCCACAAGGGGTTGTTTCACGTTGGGGGAGCAACCAAAATTTGTTGGGAGTGGTTACTTGATTTTTTTTTTTTTTCCCCCCGGGTTGTTAACGTTAAAAAACAACCAAGGGGTTGGGGGGGGGCCGTTTTGGAATTTTCACCCCCCCCCCCCTTCCCAGCTTGGGAAAAAAGCCACCAACACCCCCCCTTAGGGCAGGACTGCACCACCCACTGTTTTTTTTTTTTTGCATGCCACCACGGCGCCTGTGTGGGTGTTGCCAACAAAAAACAAACCAAAAAGCCCCCCCTTTTCCCGGGAGACCCCCCCCCAAAAACTTGGGGGGGGTTCCCCCTTAGTTTGGGGAGGTAATTTTTTTGGCGCGGAAAACAAAAACCTTTTTTTTTTTCCCCCCGTGAAATCCAGGGCCCCATTTTTTTTTTTTTTTTGTTAGGACGCATTTCTTCTTTTTTTTTTTAGTGTGTTTTTGTTTAAAAGGAGGGTTTTTTTTTTTTTCCCCCCGAATTTTTTTTTTTTTTTTTTTTTGTTTTTTTTTCACCTCGTTTTTGTCCTTTCCCCCCCTTTGGGCCTAATTTCGGGGCCTGTTGGGGGGTTTTTCCGCCGGACACCCAGAAAGCGGGGGGGGCCCCCCCCCTGTTTGGTTCGCAAGCTCGGGAGGAACTACACCCCTGTGAAGTTTATTTTCCAAACCCCCAACCCCCTTTTCCCAGGTAAAAAACACCCCAAAAGGGTGGGCAGCGCAGTGTGTCAAAACATTTATGGCTTTTTTTCGTTTCCCTTTTTTTTTCCCCCCCAAAAAGAACCCCCCCCCCTGAAGGGGGTTGGCGTTTTTTTTTTTTTTTCGTTTTTTTGGCTTTTTCAGGTTTTGGTTCCCAAATTACAAAGGGCACCCCACAATCAACCCCGGGGGGGGGGGGTTTGGGAGAAGTTTGGTTTTGGGGTGGGGGGCCCAGGTTTTTTGTTTTTTTTTTAAAACCCGTACCACCCGATGTTTTTTTTTTAACCTTTTTTTTTGTTGTTCTTTTGGTCTTTTGGGTTTCCAACCCACCCAAAATGGGCTTTTTTGTGGCGGCATTGTGGGTTCAAAAAAAAACAACACACAACAAAAAAAAACCACAAAAAAAAAAAAACAAAACAAAAAAAAAACACCCCCACCCCCCCACCTTTGGCCAGCAATAATTTTCTACCTATTTCACCCCCCTCCCCCCCCTTTTGTTCGGCCCCCCCATCCAAAACTTGGGAACAGGGCTCTGAAAAAATGTTTTTTTTTTTTGTTTTTTGTTTTTTTTTCCCGGGGGGGGGGGTTTTGGAAGAGTTGTTTTTTTGAGGGGACTTTGGTTTACAAAACAACAGGTGGGTTTCCTTTACAACTGTTGTGGGGTGGGGCCGGGGGACTTTCCCCCTTTTTTTTTGGCATTTTGCCTTTACAGGAAGTGTTTTTTTTTTTTTACCCACCGATTCCCACCACGCCTCAGTTGTTTTCAAAGGTGGGTTGGCTTGGGGGGGGGGGGTGTGGGGGGTTGTTTTTTTACTGGTTCTTTGGTCGCCGGGCGGCTTTTGTGGGGGGGGGGGGGGTTGTGGGTGTCACAAATTTTGTTCTTTCCCCAAGGTGGGCCCGGATGCTCCCCCCTTTTTTGTGTGAGTTGAATTTTGCTTTTTTCCCCCCGGGATTAAAATTTTTTTTCAAAACCACAAAAAAACAAAAACCCCCCAACAAAAAAAAAAAAAAAAACAAGGTTGGTTTTTTTCGACTGTCACATTGGGGGGTTGGGTGGGTTTTTTGTCTGTTTTTTTTTCAAACAAGGGGGGGGGGGGCTTTTTTTTTTTGAAAACACCTTTCAAGGGGGCGGCCTATTTTCCTCCCCCAAGGGGGTACCCCCAAAAAAAAGGTCCCCCCCCCTGGTTGTCCCCGGGCCCAAAATCTTTGCTTCCCCCCCTTTTTTTTTTTACCCGTTGGGGGAAAAACCCTTTTTTTTACACTCCCCCTAATTTTTTTTTTTCGTTGGCAAAATTCCCCCCCCCCCCACTGGGTACCCTTTTTTTTCACAACCCTCGGGGGGGGGGTTGGTTTTTTTGGGGGAGCCCCCACCTCCCCCCCCGTTTTTGGTTTTTGGGTTTTTGGGTCCCCCTTTGGTTTAAAGAAAACCCCAAGGGGTGGGGGGGGGCCTTTTCATTTGTCAATTGTATTTTTTTTTAGTCCCCGCAAAACCCTTTTTTTCCCAAACCCCCCACACCCGTCTTTTTTGTCTAAAGGGGTGTCCCCCTTTTTTAAATTTTTTCCCCCCCGTTCACCCCCCCCCCCCCGGAAAAAACGTGAAGTTTTTAGTTGTTACGTTTTTTTGTTTCCAGGGTTGGGTTTTTTGGGGGGGTTACCTTTACCCAAAAAAAAACCCTTTTTTTTTTTTTTGGGGGGGGCCCAGGACCCGGAGAAAACCTTTTTTTCCTTTTGTTTTTTTTTTTTTGCCCCATTTGGTTTTTGGCAAACCCACCCCCGACCTGGTGAACCAATTGGGCCCCCCTTTTGTGGGGCCCCCCCACACGTTTTTTTTTTTTCCCGGTGTCTCGTGGACCCCACAAAAAACCCCAACACCAACCCCCATTGGTTTTTCTGCCGAGGGGGGGTCCTTTTGAAACCTTTTTTGTCAAAAATTCCCCCCCCCCCCCAAAAAAAGATTTTTTTTTGGACAACCCCCCAAGGGTTTCGGTGCCCCGGAACACCCCTAACAAAAAAACCCTTTTTTCCCGCCGCCCTTTCCTTGGCTTTCCCCCCCAACGGACCCTGTGTTTTTTTTTCTGCGTTTTTACTGAGGGGGGGTTTTTTTGTTGTTAACAAAAAATTTTTTTTTACCCTTTTTCCTTGCTGCACGCGGGGCCAGGGTTTTCCCCCCCACCCAGCGTGAAAAACCTTCTGTGTGCCAAAACCCCTTTTTTTTTTCCCCAAGGGAGGGTTTTTTACAAAACAAAAACAAACAACAAAAAAAAAAAAAAAAACAACAAAAAAAAAAACAAAACCCCCCGGCCCGTTTCCCCAAACCCCCTTTTTTTTCCCCCCCCCCCCTTTTTTTCCCCCCCTTTTTCCCCAAATGTGGTTTTTCCACAAAAGTGTTGGGGGGACAAAATTTTTTTTTTTTTTTTTTTCCCACCGAACAGGGCCGTTTTTTGCCCCAAGGGGAAAAAACGGCTCCGGTTGGGTGTGTTTCCTTCAAATTTTTTTTCCCTACCCCCCCCTTTGGGCGGGCCCTTTTTTTTTGACCAGAGCCCCAACAAACACGCCCCAAAAACCGGCCGGGGATTGTTTTTTTCGTTGAAGTGGGATGGCCCTTTTTCCCAAAAAACCATTTTTTGTTTTCCCTTTCTTTCAATTCCTTTTTTTTTTTCCCCCCCCCCCCCCCCCCCCCAACCTTTTTTTCTTTGTTTTTTAACAGTGGTTTTGGTTTTTTTTGGGTTTGGTTTTGGGTTTTTTTTTCTTCCAGTTTGGGAGGGGGGTTTTTTTGAAGTTTTTGTGAAAAAAATCTCCCCAAATTTTTTTCGGGGGGTCCCCCCCCCTGTGGTTTTTTTTTTTTTTTTTTTGGGTCTGCGTTTTCCCCAAAAAAAACCCCCCCCCCCCAACACCATGGGGGGGCGACACCGTTTTTTACTTTTTTTGGATTTGGGAAACTTGGGGGGGGCCCCCCCCCCCACAACCCCCCAGCCTGCTTTTTTTCCCCCGTTTTTGTGGCAACCCCCCCCCGGTTCCCTTGTTGAGGTGTCTGGAATTTTTAGGTTTTTGGTTTGTCCTATGTTCTGCGAGTTGCGTGGGTTTGGCCGTTTTCCCTTCCCAACTTTCCCCATTTGACTTTTTTTTCATTTTAATTTCCAACCGTTTTGCCCGTTGTTGCAGTTCGTTCCTTGTCCTTGTGGTTTGTGGGGAAAAAATTTTTTCCCCCCCTTTTTTCCCACCCCCCCTGTCCCGGCCACCCGAACAAAAACCTCTTTCCCGGGGGTTGGCCCCCGACCGGAAAAAAAAAGGTTTGGGGGGTTTGGGTGGTCGTTTTTGGGTTCCCCCCAACCCCTTTTTTTTTTTTCGGTTTTGAGGGGGGGTTTTGGTTTTTGTTTGCCCGTTTTTTTTGCAATTTTTGTTTTCCCTTGCGGGGGCTTTTCAACCCCCCCACCCCCCCCAAACCGTTTTTAATTTTGGGGGGGGGGGGTTGTTAACCCCCCCCAGAAGGTTGACCTTGTTTTTTTGTGTTGTTGTGGCAGCGTTTTACTCCTGTTTTTATTTTGTTTGGTGTGCCGAATTTGGCGTTTTCAAATTTTGAGCACCCCCCCCCTTGTCAAGGGGGGGTTTCCGGTTTTTTGCTTTTTTTTTTCAATTTGTGAAAAGCCCCCCCCGGTTTTTTTTTTCCCATTCCCGGAGCGGGAGCAATGGGTTCTTTTTGGTTAAAAACAAAAAGTTTTTGTTTCTTGGTTTTTCAAATTTAGGGTTTTTTCCCCAGCCGGGGGGTTTTGTTTTTTTTTTTTCCCCTTTTTTGGTCCCCCCCCTGGGGGGGGATTTCTTTTGATTTTCCTCCCTTTGTGGTTGTTTGGGGGGGGGCCGTGGGTTTTTCCAACCCACCAATTTTTCCGCCCACCCAGCCATTTGGGGCGTGTTTTTGCTTTTCTTCCCCGGGGCCAAAAAAAAGTTCACCCCCCCTCCTTTTTCCTGTTTCCGGCCGGTAGGGTTTTGTGGGTTTTTTTTGGGAAAGTTTCTGGGTTAGCTTTTTTTTTTTTGTTTACGTTTTAGTGGTTCCCCTTTGGAAAGGGGTGTCCCGGAAATCCTGGGCGGGGGGGTTGTTTTTGTTTCTTTGGACGACCCCCCCCCCACCCTCTTTTTGTTCCAGTGCACCCCCCCCCCAAACGACTTCCCCCCCCCCCTTGGTTTTTGTTTTTTTTCCCCCACGGGGCCCCATTTTTAACAATTTTTTTTTTTTTTTTCACAGCCCACAACAACCCAAACCCCCCCCACCCCCCCTTTTGCGCTTTTGGGCTTTCCCCCAACCGGTTCCCTTGTTATTTCGTTTGGGGGGGGAGTTTTTTTTTTTTTCCCTCCCCCACCCCAGGCGGCGTGCCCCCCCAAAACCCCCCCGGTGGGGTTCCCCTCCCTCCCTCTCGTGTTTTTCCCAGGTTTTTTTGTTTCCCCCTTTTAAACAAATTCGTGGGGTTTTTTTTTCTTTTTTTCTCGGGCTTGGGAATTTCGGAGGTCTGGACCCCCCCACACCCCACCGGGAAACAACTCAAAAACTTTTTTTCGGTTGATTTTTGGTTTTTTTTACACCCCTGGGTGCCTGTAAAATCCTTCCAAGTTGTGTGTTTGGGGTTTTTTGTTTTGGGGGCCAAATTTTTTGTTTAAAAAATGGGGGGTTCCCCCCCCCCTTAATGGATTTTCGTATTCTTGTTTTTTTTGGAACCCGTTTTTTCCCAAACATGCACCCGGAACACAGTTGTTTTAAAAAAAAAAAAAAACCTCCACCAAAAGTTGTTGTTTGGTCCCCACCCCCCCGAGGGGTGAACTTTTACTTAAATCCCCCCCCCCCCCCCCCCCCCGCCTGCCCCGCCTTTTTTTCCCCCCCCAATTCCAACCGAAAAAAAAAAAAAGAGTTGTCCCTCGTTTTGGGTTCCTTTGTTTAACTGGAGGTTTTTGGGGGGGGGGGCCCCAGCTGGTTTTTCGTCCCCATTTTTGAATGTTGGGGGCCGTCTTTTCTGTTTTTTTGGTTCACTTCGGGGGAGGGCCCCTTTTTTTTTTGATCTTTCCACGTTTTTTGGGGGAGGCCCCCGCCACCCTTGTGGGAAAACAACCACTCCCCCCCCCCATTTGTTGCCCAATTTTTTTTTTTTTTTTTTTTTTCCCCCCCCCCGACCTGTCCCACATTTGGTTTGTGTTTCCCCCCATTTCCCCAAAAAAACAAAAAAACAAACACCCCCCTTTTTTTTTTTGGGACCCCCCCCCCCCGACAAAAAACCAAAAAAACCAAGCGGGGGTGGTGGTGGGGGGGTTTGGTTCCAAAACCCAACCACCCAAAAAAAAACCACCTTTTTGTTTTTTTTTGGTTTGAATCGAATTTTGGTGAAACCCCACCAAAACAAAATTCCCCCGTGGGGTCGGGTCAAAACAACCTTTGGGGGGCGGGAAAAAATGTCTTTGCCACACCCCCCCTTTTTGGGGCCCGGCGGGCCTGGGTTGTTCTTGTTGTTCCCCCCCCCCGGGGGCCTTTGGGTTTTTAAATTTTTTTTTCCCCAGTCCCTTTCGGGGGGTTGTTTTTTTGTGCTTGAATGTTTTTTTTTCGAGGTTTTTGTTTGGGGGGTTGTTTTTTGGGGTCCTTTTGTGCCGTTGTTTTGGGCCCTAAAAAATTTTCACACCCACCTTTTTGGGTTCTGACGGTGGGTGGGGGCACCGTTTGTTTTTGTCAACCCCACAAGACGGGCCAATGTGCCTGAGACACCCCAACCCCCCCCACAAAAAGCTTTTTTTTGGTTTTTTTTTTTTCCCCCCCAACACCACACACCAAAACCCAAAAACAAAGGGGGGGGGACCATTTTGGGGGGGGGGGTTTTTTTGTGGGTTTGCGGGGGGTTTTTCGGGTTTTCCACAAACACTGACTGGGTTTTTGGGAAATCTCCCAAGGGTTTTCAGTTAAAAAAAAAAACCAAAACAAAAAAAACAACCAACCCCAAAAAAACAAAACCCCACACCCAACCAACACACCACCAACAACGGGTTTGTGCCCAACGTGATTTCCCACCCACAAAAAACACCACCCCCCCCCCCCCCCTTTTTTTGGGCAAAAACAAAACCACCCCCCCCCCCCCCCCCCCAAAAAGTGTTCCTTTTTGTGGGGGGGCCTTGGTCCCCCACAAAATTTTTTTTTCCGCGGGTTTGTTGTTTTGGTTGTGTTTTGGTGGGACCCCAAAACACTTTTTTTTTCAACAACTTTTTTTTTTTTTTTTTTCGGGGTTGAAACCCTTTGTTTCCGGGCGGTTCCCCACCCAAACTTTTCACAAGGGAGTTTTAACACCCAACCTGTTTTTGGGGGGGGTTGGGTTTTTTTGCCTTTTTTTTTGATTCCCTTTTGGCCACAAAACCCCCCCACCCACAATGGGGATTAAAAAGAAGATTTCCCAAACCTTTTCGTGGGGTTACAACCACAACACACAAAACACAAAAACTCACAAAAAAAAACAACAACCCCCACACCAAACAAAACACAGAGTTTTTTTGAAGAAAACAGCCACCCCTTTTTTTGTTTAACCCCCATTTTGGTTGGTGGTTTTTTGCGTTTTGCTTTTTCAAACCACCCCCAAAATTGTTGTTGTTTTTTTTTTTTTTGTACCCAAGAGGGCTGGGGCTTTTTGTTGTTCCTTGGCCTTTGGTTTTTTGTGTGGCCCCCCACAAAAACAATTTTTTCCCCCCTCAACACTTTTCAAAACAAGTTACTTCCGCCTTTTTGGTTTTTTGTGCCCCCCCCCCCCCCCCCCCAAACCCACATTTTTTTTTTTTTTTTTGTTTTTCAGTTCTCCCCCCTTTGGGGCCCAGGGGGGGGTTCATTTCAAGCAAAAAAAAAATCCCAACCCTTTGGGGGGTTTTACCCCCCTGGGGGCACGGGGTTTTTTGGGGGTCTGGGGTCCCCCCCCCCCCCAGTTGTGGATTTTGTAGGTTAAAACTTTTTCGGTTTTCACAACACCCAATTTTTGGGCACCCCCAAAAAAAAAAACCAAACCCCCCTTTTTTCCAAAAACAACAAACAAACTCCCGTTCTTGGGGGGCCCCCCCCCCTTCACCCCCCAACCAAAAACCCCACAAACAAACACCCAAGGGGGTCCCCCCCCCCCCCCCGGCGTTGCCTTTTGTGGTCCCCTTGCCAAAACCCCTGTGTTTTTTTGGGCGGGCTGGTTGGCCTTTTATTTTTCAACCCCCCCCCCCTTTGGGGAACCCACGGTTTTTGTGGGGTTTTTTTCCCAAATTTTTTCCCCCCGGGTTTCCCCCCCACGATCCCTTGTTGGGTTTTTCCTTTCCACCCCCCACCCCACCTTTTAATTTTTTTTTTTTTTGGTAGGTTTTCCCCTTTTTTGTTTTTTTCCGTTCGAGAACCCAAAATTTTTTTCCCCGCCTTTTTTTTTCCCCATGTTTTTTTTCCCCCCCCCGTGGTTGTTTTGTGCCCCCCAAAAGGTCCACCCATTCCACTGGGGGGGGCCCAAAAACAAACACAAAACACCTTGTTTTTTTTTTAACACCCCAACTTTGGCCCCATTTTTTTTGTTTTTGGGTTTCCCGTTGGGGGGGGGGCCCCCAAACCCTTTGTTTTGTTTTTTTTTACAACTGGTTGTTTTTTTTGGTTTTTGAAAACCCCATTTTTTCCCCCAAAACCCCGAAACATTTTGTGTGGGGGGGGGGTCCCCCCGGGGTTTTGGTTGGGGGGGGGTCCCCCCCAACAATGCCACTTTTTTCAAAATTTTGCGCACTGTTTGTTTCGTTTTTTTTTTTCTTTGGTTTTTTTCACCTTTGTGTGTTTTGGGCAGGGGGGTTTTTTGCGGGTGGCTTTTTGTTGTTTTTTTTTTTTTTTTCTCCCTTTAACACCATTGGTAATTTGGGTTGTTTGTCACCACCCTTTTTTTTTGAGCCCCTGGGGGGGGGGTTGCCCCAACGTTTGCCAAAAACTGTTTTTGAGTTTTTTTTTTTTTGGGTGGGGGTTTTGGTTTTTTTGGGGGGGGGGGGTTTTTTGTTGCTTGTGGTGGGGTTTTTCATCGTTTGGGGGTGGGGGGGTTTTTTGGTTGGAAAAAACCCCCCACACCCCCCCCTTTGTCCCCTTTTTTTTTCTGTTGTCACTTTGGGGGGGTGTTTTCACGTGTGGGGTTGGTTTGGTGTGTTGCCATGGGGGGGCCGTGCCCTTTTTTTCTTTTTTTTCCACCTTTGGGGGTTTCGGGTTGAAAAACCCCCCCCCCCTTTTTTTTTTTTTTTTTGTGTTCCCCCCCCCCCCCGGTCGGCTCTTTTTTTGAGGCGGAAAAACACAGACTCTGTTAGGAAAAATTTTCCCACTTTCCCCGTTTTTTTTTTTTGTTTTGGGGTGTTGGGCCACCAAACCGTTGCGCCCCCCCCCCCTTTTTTTGGCCTTGGTTTTTTTTTTTTTTTTTCCCTCCCCTCGTTTTTGTTCAAAGGGGTTTTTTTGCCCCTGTTGGGGGGGTTTTTCGAGAAAAAAACACCCACCACCCAAAAACAAAAATTCTTTTTTTACTTTATAAAATTTTTGTTTTTTTTGTCCCCCACCATCCCCTTTTTCCCACTTCCGGTTTTTTTTTTTGGGTTGGTTTTTTTTGGTTTTTTTCCCCTTTTTTGCAATTTGAAAAGGTTTTGTTTTTTGTTTTTTTTTTTTTTTTTTTTTTTTGTTTTTTTTTTTTTTTGGGTGTTTTTTGTTTCATCCCCCCATGTTTTTTCCAGACGGGGAAAAAAACGGGTTTTCCGGGGGGCTTTTTTTTTTTTTTTTGGTGACACCCACCCCAAAAAAAAAACCCAACACCCCCCTCTTGGGTGGTGGGTTTTTAGTGGGGGGTGGGGGGCCCCAAAAAAAAAAATTCCCTTTCGGGGGAAAACAAAAAAAAAACCCCCAAATTGGGGAAACAAACAAACCCTTTTGGTGGGGACACAGGGGTGTGGGAAAACCCAAAGGCAAAAAAACAAAAAAAAACACCTTCCCCGGGGGGGCCCCTGTTTTTTCTTGGGGGCCCCCCCACCTTTTTTTTTTTTCCAAAAAAAATTTAAAATTTTTCTGGGGTTCCCGGGTGGGTTGGGTTTTTGGTTTTTTGGACGCCCGGTTGGTTTGTTTTTTTTTTTTTTTCCCCCCCCACATGGGGGTTGTTTTGGGTGGTTTTTTTTTCGGGGGGGTTTTTAGTGTTTTTATTGGGGGTTTGGTTTTTGTCTTTGTCAAATTTTTTGGCCCCCCCCCCCCCCCCCCCAAAAAAACCCCCCCCCCCCTTGTTTCCTGTTTGTTGGGGGAAAATTCCGTCTTTTTTTTTTTTTTTTTTTTTTAACCAAAAAAAAAAACCCCCTGTTTTTTTTTTAATGGTTTTTTTCTTTGGTCCTTGTTTTGGGGGGGGGGGTTGGTGTGTTGGTGGGGGGTTTGTTGGGAAAACCCCTTAACCCCTTTTTTTTTTTTTTTTTTTTTTTAGTTGTGCCCACAACCATTTTTGGCTTCCCAAGGGGTTCTTTTTTTTGTTTTCCCACCCCGGGGGGCCCAAACTAACAACCCCCCCCCCCCCCCAAAAAAAACTGGGTTTTTTTTTTTTTCCCGCGGGGAACAAACCCCCAACCCCCCCCTTTGGGACCCCCAACCCACACAAACCAACGTTTTCCCTGTGTTGTTCCCCCAAAACTTTTTCAACCCCCCCCCCCCCCCCCCCTGTTTTGCAACCTTTTTTGGCCCCAAGTGGGGTTTGGGGCGGGTTTTTCAAAACAAAGGCAAACCCCCCACCATTCGTAAAGGGGGGGGGGGGTTTGGGTGGGGGGTGGTCCCACTGTTTTGGTGGGGGGGGGAAAAAGGGGGGGTTTAGGTTTTTTGGACCCCAAGTTTGGGTCTCCCGTTTTTTTTTTTTGGTGCTTTTTTTTGTGGGGGGGGGGGGGGGGGGGTCAGGGGGGGGGGTTTTGGGGTTGGGGGGGGGGTTGGTGGGGGGGACGGGTGTTGGCGGCTGGCCCCCAAATTTTTTTTGGAGTTCCCCCCCCCCCCCCCCCCCCACCACCCCCAAAGGTTTTTTGGGTTACAAAAACTTTTGTTTTAAAAAAACACTGGTCTTTTCTTTTTTTTGGTGGGGTTTGGTGGGTTTGGGCACCCCCCGTTTTTGCCAACTTTTTTTTTGGCCCCACATCCCACAAAAAAGCCCAAATTCCCCAAAGGTTTTTTCCCCCCTTTTGTGGTTTTTTTTTCCGTTTTGGGGGTCCAAATTTTTGTTTTGTTTTTTGGTTTGTTTCTTTTTGGCCGGTTTGGTTGTTTGTTGTTTTGGCGTTGGAATTTTTTTTTTGGTTGGATTTGGCGGGTTCGGGGGTGGGATTTTTCCGAGGGTTAAGGGGGTTCCAACCCCCCCACAGAATTTTTTTTCCCCCCCCCAATTTGGTTTCGGTGGGGGGGGGGACACCCCCCAAACCCACCCCCCCACCCGCCAATTTATCTTTGTACGGCAAAATTGTTTGTTTGTTTTCGGGGTTTTTTTTCCCCCAAAAAACCAAAAACAAAGGGGGTGGGGGGGCGGAAAACCCCCCAAAAAAAAACAAAAAAACAACACCCCAAAAAAAACCCCCAAACAAAACAACAAAAAAAAAAATTTTGGGGGGTTTTTACCCCCCAAGGGCCTTTTTTTTGTTTTTTCCCCCGGGGGCCAACAGTTTTTTTTTTTTGGTGCGTGGGCCGCTTGGCCCCAAACCCCCCCTTGCCCGTCCGGGCCTGATTTGTTTTTAACCTTTCTGGGGTTTTTGATTGCCCACCACCCCCCCCAACTTTTTTACAATTTTTTTTTTCCCCCCGTTTTGGGGGGGTCCCAAATTCCCCAATTTTTGTTGCTGGCCCAACCACCACCCGGGTGGCAAACAAAACCACTTGGGCCCTTTTCCCCCGTGCCGCTTTTTTTTGTTTTGTTTTGAGGTTTTCCCTTTCAAATTTTTTGGGTGGGGGTGGGGTTACCCCTGTTTGGGGGGTTTCAAAAAACTCCAAATTTCCCAAGGGGGTCCGAACATTTAAAAACAAAAGGGTTTGTTTTTTTGAGTTTGCCCCCGTGTGGGGTTGTTGAGGGCCCCCCCCCCCCCCCCAAACACCGTTTTTTTAAAAAGTTTTTTTGGGGGTTGGGGGGAAAACTCCCCAAAAAACCATTTTTACCCCCCGTTGGGGAGGGTTGTTCTTGACCCCTTGGGGTGATTTTTTTTTTGGTTGAATTTTTTAAAAACCCAACACCAAACCCCCCCCCCCTGTTCCATAGGGTTTTCCAAGTTTTTTTTTTAAACACCCACCCCCCCCAAAAATTGGCGGATTCCCCCTTTTTTTTTTTGGTCCAAAAAACCCCCCCCCGGGGTGGTTCATGGGGGTTTGTGGGGGCGGTGTTTGTTGCCCCCCCCACCCGGGGGTTGTTTTTTCAAAAAGGCAGGGGGAACAAAACACCCCCTGGGGGCCCTTTTTTTCCCTTTTTTTGAAAACAATTTTGCCTTTTCCCGGGGAAACCCCCGGTGTTTTAGATTTTTTGTTTTTCGGGAACAAATTTTGGGCCCCCCCTGCAATTTTTGCACTGTTTTTTTTTCGCCCCCCCCCCCCCCCACTCTTTTGGTTTGGTTTTGTTTGGGGTTTTTGGGGGGGGGGGCCACGGTTCCCACACCAGGTGGGGCGGGTCCCAACCCCCCCCCTTTGTCCCCACAAAACACCCCGGTTACAAACCCCCCCCGGTGGTCTGCTGCATTTTGCTTTCAAAAAACAAAAAACACCAACCCAACATGGGGGGTGCTGGGGTTTCCCAAAAACCAAAAAAAAAAAAAAACAAAACGGGGAACAAAACGTTTTTGAGGGGGGGGGGAAATGGTTACCCGGGTTCTTTCCCACCCCCCCAACCTGTCCCACTTTTTTGGGACGGTTGTTTTTCACTGTGGGGGTTGGGGGGGTGGGGTTGGGGGGGGTGGGACCCCACCCCTTTATTTAAAAAGGGGGGGGTGCACCGCCACACCCCAACACCCCCCCCAAATTGGGTGGCCCGTTAAAAAAAACAACCCCCCCCTTGGGGATTTTCCTTGTGGGTGGGGGGGTTGGTTTTTCCGCAGATCCAACAAACAACCCCCCCCACGGGGGTGTGGCTGTTTGTTGGTTTGGAAGTTCGGTTGGGGGGGGGTAAACAGTTGGGTGCCAAATGCCCCAAAAACGCACCTGGGGAGCCAAAAAAACAGGCTACCCCCAACGCCTCCCAAAAAAAAACAAAACAAACACAAAACAAAAAACAAACCCTTATTGGGGCGGGGTTTTTTTCACCCCCCGTCCCCACAAAACAAAAGTTTTGTTTTTTTTTTTTTTTTTTCCCCCAAATTTTTTTGGTTTTTTTTCAGGTGGGGTGGGGGGGGGGTTTATTTTGTTGGGCCCAGGTAGTTTGGGTAAAAACCCTTTTTTTTTTTTTTTGTTTTTTTTTTATCTTCTCCCCCCAGGGGGGGGCATTTTTTGTGGGTGACTTCCTTTTAGGGTGGTTTTTTTTTTTTTTTAACCATTTTGCCGTGGCCAAAATCCCCCCCGCAGAATTTTTGTGTTTTTTTTTGGAATTTTTGGGTGTTTTTTTGACTTCCCCTTGTGAATACAAGGGGGGTGTTTGGTTTTGTTGGTTTGGGGGGTTGTGGGGGGGGGGGGGGGGGGGGGGGGGGGGGGGGGGGGGGGGGGGTTTGGGGTGGACTGAAAACCCCAAGGGGCCTTTGTGTCTCAAAAACCCAAGTTTCACAAAACCAACAACCCAACAACACCCAAAACAAAAACCCAACAAACTTTTTGGTTCCAAAAAAATAAAAAAGTGGGGTTTTTTTCCCAAAAAACAATAACCCAACAAAAACCCCACCCCCCAAAAACAATTTTTTTTTAGTTTTGCCGGGCTTTTTTTTTTTTTTTTTTACAACCCCCTCAACAAAAAACCCCACCCCCTTTTTAAGTGGGGGGGGTGGGATTTTGTTTTGTTAAAGTGGGGGGGGTGTGAAATTTCATTATTTTTTTTTTGGACCCGTGTTGGTGGGGGGAAGGGGGGGAAAAAAAAAAACAAGGGGGAGGGCAAAAAGGTTTTAGAGTCCGCCTTGGGGGGGGGGGGGGGGGTTGCCCAGTTTTCAGGAAATTGTTAACAGATGGTTGGTTTCTCTTGGCTGTGGGGTTTTTAACCCCCCCCAAAAAAAAAAAAATTTGGGGGGGGTTTTTTTTTTTTGGCGATTTTGCAATTGGGGGTTAAACCCCCTCCACTTTTATTTTCAGTTACTCCCCTCAGGACCACCCCCCCCCCCCCCCCCCCCCCTTAAAAAAAAACCCACCAATTTTTTATTGTTCCGGGCAGGGTTTTTCCCCCCCACCCTGGGAATGTTTTGGGTTTGGGTTTTTTTGTGTTTTTCCCAAACAGGGGGGTTTTAGCTTTGTTTGGGGGGGGGTTGGGGGAAAAATCCCCACCTGTTCTAGGATTGTTTTCTTTTTTTTTTGGGGGCGTTTGGTTTTTCTTTTCCCCTCGGGGGTTTTTTCCAGGGGGGTTGTTCTTTGGTCAATAATTTTTTTTTTTTTTTTCCCCCCCGACCCGGGAGTTTCAATGGTGTGGGGGGGGGGGTGTGGGTTGGGATGTGGGGTTTTTGGTTGGGGGGGAAAAAGGTTTCCCCCCACAAAACAACCTTTTTTTTTTTTCACGGTTTTGTTTTTTCCCCCCCCACATCGAGGGGTGGGGATTTTTTTTTTTTTTTTTTTTTTTTTTGGGTTTTTTTTTTTTCCCGATTTTTTCCCCACCAAAAAAAGAATTTTTTTCCCCAAAAACTTTTGGTCTTTCCCCCCGCCCCAACAATTTGCGTTTGTTTGTTTGTTGTTTTTTTTTTCCCCCGGGGCTTTGTTGGTTGGTCCCCCCAATTGGGGGCGGGGTGGGGGGGGGGGGGGGGGTTTTTTCCCCCTTTGTGGGAAAACTTTGGGTGCCCCCCCCCGCGGGTGGGTTTTGCGGTGCCAAAACCCCTTTTCCCCACCCAAGGTGCCCCCCCTTCGTTTTTTTTTTCGGGGGTTTGTTTGTTGGGGTGGGGGGGGGGGGGGGGGGGGGTTGTTTTTGGGGACCCCAAACACCTTCCAACACCCCAACACCCTTTGGGTGGGTGTCCACCCTCCGGGGCAAACAATGTGCCCCCCCCCAAAAAACAAGGGGGTGGTGTCACCCCCCTACCCCCGGGGTTTTTTTTTCCGTTGGGGGACAACACCAAATTTTTTCCGGGGTGCCGGTTTTTCAAAAAAAAAACAAAAGGCCCCCTACATTGGGCTGCTTCCCCACATTTTTTTTTGTTTTTTTTTTGGTTTTCTGGGTGGTGGCGCCCCCCCCCCCCCCCCCACCCCCCCATGGTGACGTTGTGGTCCCCCAAAATATTTTTTTTTTTTTTTTTTTCAAAAAACACCTTTTGAAAAAACCCAAAAACAAACAAAAATTTTTTTTTACCAACCCCCACCCCCCTGGGTTGCGGTTCGCACAACCGTTTTGGTTGCGTCCTTTTTTTTTTTTTTTTTTTTTTAAAGAAAAAAAAACCCCCACAAAACCCCGGTTTTTGTTCAAAAACCGATTTTTCTTTTTTTGGCCCCGTTTTTTTTGGCGGGGTAACAACAAAATTTTTTACCCCCAACCCCCCCCCCCTTTTTGCGTGGGCCATTTTTTTGTTTTTTTTGGGCCCCCCCCCCATTCCCCCCCTTGGGTTTTGGGGCAAAAAAAACCCCCTTTTTTGCCCCCGGGGGGTCCCCCACACCCCCCAACTTTTTTTTTTTTTTTTCCAAACAAACGGGGGGCGGGGGTAAACCCCCACCCCAAAAAATTTCCGGACACCGGCCCCACAACCCACGGGGGGGGGGCTGTGTGGGTGTCCCTTTTTTGTCTTTTTTTTTTTTTTTTTTTTACCTTGTTTTCCCTGGTTGACCCCCCTAAGGGGTTTTTTTGGGGGATTTTTTGTTGAAAAAAAACGCGCGTGGCCCCCCCCCCCCCGGGGTTTTTTTTTTGGGGGAAACGGAAACAAAAAAAGGGTTTTTTCCCGGGTTTTGGTTTTTGGTTGCTCCCCGGTTTTTTTTTTTTTCCCCGGGGGGGGGGACAAGGGTTTGGGGGGGGTGTTTTTTAGGTTGGCCCCGGGTGGGTCACCCTGTTGTCGGGGGGGAAAAAAAAATTTCTTTTCGGGTGTGTGTTTTGGGTGGGGGACCACCCCCCCTTTGCGAGGGGGGTACTTACACGGGGTGTTGTGTGGAAAAACTGTGGAAAACCCCCCCAAAACCCTTCTTTGGGGGTGCTGGCCCCCCTTTTTTTTTTCCATGGTTGGAGGGGTTTGGTGGTTTTTTTTTTTTTAAAAAAAAAAAAGGTTTTTTTTGGGGGGTGGGGGGGGTTGGGGCCCCCCGGTCCCAAGGGGGGGGTTTTTTCCAAAAACACACCCCCTTTTCATTTTTTTTCGGGGGAAATTTTGAATCCCTTTCCTTTGTCGACCACACCAAAAACCGGGGTTTTTTTTTTTTGGCCAAAAAAGGGGGCACACCAGGCCCTTTTTGGGGGGGGGGTTCTTTTTTCTCACAAAATTTTGCCTTTTTTTTTTTTTGAAACCCCCAACCCTTTTTGGCCTTCTTGGGAAAAAAAAGGTGGGGGTTAAACAAACGTTTCCCTACTCCCCTTTTTTTGTTACTTTTTCCCCCCCCCCCCTCCCCCGTTTTGTTGGGGTTTTTGGTTTTTGAGGTTGGCTTTGTTTTTTTTTGTCATTTTTTTTCCCAATCCCCCCCTTCGGTGGGTTTTTTTTGTTTCCAAAAAAAAAAAAACCCACCCTGGAACCCGGTAATTTGAAATTTGTTTGGGGGGAATTTTTTTTGGGCCAAAACCGCCCCGAACCTGGCCCCCCCGTTTCCCTGCCCCGGGGGGGGGGGGGGGGTTCCGTATTGCCAAAAAATTTTCCCATTTTGGGTTTTGGTGGGTTCCCCGCTTTTTTTTTTTTTTTTTGGCTGGGGGCGGTGTGTTTTGTTTTTTTTTTTTTTTTTTTCCCCCCCCCCCACCCCCTAATGGTCCCCCCCCCCCCCCCAAAATGGAATTTTGGGCGTCATTTTTTTTTTTTTTTTTTCCCAACCCCCGGTTTGTGTATTTTTTCCCTGCCCCCCCCCTTTTTTTTTTTTTCCGGGGGAAAAAAAAAAAAACCCACAAAACTTTTCCCTTTCCCAAAACGGGGGGGTGGGGGGGGGGGGGGCGTGCCCACCCCCCCCCCCCGGGGCGTTTAAAAAAAAAACACAAAAAAAAACAAAACCAAAACCCCCCAAACCCCCAACTGGGGACCCTTTGGGGGGCCCCCCCCCCCCGGCGGTGGGGGTCCAACACAAACAGGGGGTTGGGGTGGGAATTTTTGTCGGTTTGTTCCTGTTTTTTTGTGGGTTTTTTTGGGTCCGTTGCAAAAAAATTTTTTTTTGGGGTTTTTTTTTTCCCAAACCCCCCCCCCCCCACCACCCAAAACCTGGGGGGGTACCACAAACCCCTTTGGTTGAAAGGGGGGGGGCCCGGTTTTTGCCCCCCGGGCCCGGGGAAAAATGGTTTTTTTTTGGGTTTTTTGGCCATGTCTTGGTTGGGGCCCCCCCCCCCTTTGGAAAAAAGGGGGGGGTCCCCCCCAGTTTGGGATTTTTTTCCCAACAGTGCCCCCCGATGTGTACCCCAACAGGGGGGCCGGGGTTCCCCCCAAAAAAAACTTTTCGTTTTTGTGTTAACTGGGGGGGTTTCCGGTTAAACCGGGGGGGGCAGCGTTTTTTTTTTGGGGTGGTGGTTGGGGGTTGGGCTTAAAAACAGTTTGGACGGGACATTGGCTCCCCACCAAAAAAAAAAAGCTGTTTTTTGTTTTGTGGGGCCCCGGTGGAACCCCCCCCCACCCCCCCTTTTTTCAGTTTGCCCACAACCCCCAAATTTTTGGTTTTTTTTGGGGTGGGGGAGGGGGGGTTCAATTGGTTTTTGACTGGTTGGGTTGGCTTCTAGCCTTTCCCCCGGGCCAAAAGGTTTTTCCCCCCCACAAACCGGGGAGTTTCCTTTTTCGCGGGCCCCCCGGGGCCCCAGGGGGGGGACAGGTTTTTTTATTTTGTAAATTTTTTTTGTTTGGGGCGTTTCGGGCAAACAAAAAACATTGGGTTTGTTGACAAGGTTTCAGTTGGGGTGGTTTCCGCGCCGTTTTTGGCGTGAATTTTTGGGGTGCCCCCCCCCTTTGAAGTTTGTGGGGGGATTGGGTGGGGGTGTTTTTTGGTGGGGGACCCCACCCCACCACTTGGCGAACCGCATGTTTTTTTTTTACCCAGTTTTTTACCTGGGGCGGTGGAACACCCCCCCCCCACATTTTCCCCCCCACCAAAAAGTTGGGTGTTGGGGGTTGGGTGGGGACACACCCAAAAAAAACACCCAACACCCCCCCCCCCCCCAAAAAACCTTTGTTCGGTAAACCAAGTTTTTTTGGGTTTTTTTTTATTTGCGGGTTGGAAACAAAAAAACTCAAATTCCAAACCACCGGCGGGGGTGGGTGGTCCCAACCCCCCGGACCAATTACACCCCACATTTTTGTTTTCCCCCCCCCCCCCCCTGGGTTTGTGGGAAAAACTCCCCCCCTTTTTTTCCCGGTATCGGGGTCTTTCCACACTTCAAAGCCCAAAACCGGTGGGGGGGGTGGGGAAAAACACAATTCACCCCCCGGGGGTTTTGTTTTTTGTTTTTCCCCCGGGGGGGTGTCCCTGCCACACTTTTTTTAAAAATCCCCCCGGGTTTTGGGGCCCCCCCCCTTGTAACCAAAAAAACATTTTTTTGGTTTGGGTGCCCCCTGGGCAATTTTGTGGCTTCCTTGTTTGCCAAGTTTTCCCCCCGCCAAAGGCCCACCCCCAATTGTTTCACAAAACCCCCCCAAAAAGGAATGGGTAACCCCGGGGGGGGGTTGCGTGTGGGGGGGAAAACCCCGGGGGGGGGGGGTTTCCATTCCGCCTCCCCCCCCCGGGCCGGTTTGTTCCCCGGGCCCGGCCCCCCATTTTTGAATTCCCCCCCCCCCCCCCCCCCCCAACCCGGACCCCGGGGCCCTTTTCCGGGGTGAAGCCCCCCGCCCTTGATTTTTTTTGTTGGTGCCCTTTTTTTTTTTTTTCTTTTTCAGGTTTTGGGGACCTTTTTCCGTTTTTGTGGTTGGGGGGGGAAAAAAGGCCCCCCCCCCCCCCCCCCCCCGCGGTCCCGCCCAGGCGAAAAAAAGGGGTGGTTTGGTGGGCCCCCCCCCCACTTGGCCCAATTTTCCCCCCCCCTTCGTCCCCCCGGGTAAAAAAAACCCCCTGGAAAAAAAAACACCCGGGGCATCGCACCAACCAAAAAACAACCAATTTTTGGTGGGTTTGTGGGCCTTTGATCGTCTGTCCAAAAAAAAAAAAAAACCCACAAAAAAAAAAAAAAAAAATTTTTTTCAAAGAACCCACTTTGGGGTGTGGGGGGCCCCGGATTTTTTGGGGGGGATTTTTGGGGGGGGTAAACCCCCCATTTGCTGCCGGGGGGGGTTCCGGAGTTTTTAAGGAACTGGTTTTTTTTTCAAACTTGGGCTTGGGCCGGGTTCCCCCAAAACTTCCGGGTTGTTTTTGGGTGGCCTTTTTCAGGGGGGGGGGCTGTTTAGTTGTGGGCTTATTTTTTTACTGGTTTGTTTTGTTTTTTTTTTGGCTGAAAAAAAGGGTGCCCCCGGTCTCCTTTAAAAAACACAAAAAAAAAACAAAAAAACCCAAAAAAAACCCCCCCGGTTGGGGCTGGTGGTGCCCCCCACCCAACAAAAAAAAAAAAAAAACACTGGTGGGGGGTGGCTTTGGTCCCCCCCGCGTGTTTTTTGGGGACCAAGGCCCGGTTACAAAACCAGGTTTTGGGGGGGCCAATTTTTTTTGCTTTAAAACCCCCACGGGCCCAAACCCCCCCCCCCCCCCGGGGGTTGGGGCTTGGTTTTTCCCCGGTCAATTCGGGTGTGGCACCAAACATTTTCGGGGAGCCCCTCCCCTTTTTTGGGGGGGGGGGGTTGGGGGGGGGGGGTTGTGTTTGGGGGTGGTGACGTTCCACACGCTTTGTGTTCAACACCCCCCCTGTGGGGTAAAAAAAAAAAAAAAACCACGGGGGTTGCCCCCCTTGTGCCCGTGTGGGGGGGGGGGGGGGGGGGTTGGGGGGGGGGGGGGGAACACAAAAAAAAAAAACCCCCAAAAAAACACCCCCCAAGGTTTTAAGTTAACAAAAGGTGCGGGTTTCTTGTTTTCCCAAAACAAAAACACCAAAAAAACCAAAAACCAACAACAAACTGCTCCTTTGTCCATTTTTGGGTTTTTGGGTTCCCCCAAAATTTTTGTTTTTTCCACCCCCCCAAACCAGGGGGGTGGGGTTGGGGGCACCCCCCACCGGGGGGGGATTTTTCTGTTTTCCGGGGGTGTGGCCCCCCCAAATATTTTTTTTTTTCCCCACAAAAAAAAGTTTGCTTTTTTTTTTTTCGGCCTTTTTTGCCACTTCCCCCGGGTCTTTTTTTCGTGGGGGGGGGGGGGGGGGGGGAACCTCAAAGGGGGGGGGGCCGGGGGGGGGTGGGGGCGGGGGGGGGGGGGTTGGGGGGGGGGGGGGGGGTGTGGTTTTTTCTGTTTTTGGTTGTGTTGTTTTTTGGTTTTGACCCCCTTGTGGTGGGGTTTCTGAATGGGTGGTGGTCAATTTGGGTGGTTGGCAAAGAAACCCAAACAACAACAAACATTTTCAAAAAAAAAAAAACAACAAAAAAAACAAAAAACAAACACCAAACACCCAACCTTCCATTGCATTGGTGGGGGGGGGCCCCACCCCCACGCCACCCCCCTTGGTTGGTTGGGGGTTCCCCCCCGCTTGTTTTTGGGCTTTTGGGTTTTGGGGGAAAATTTTGGGAATTTTTTTCCCCCCACCACGCCACCAATTGGGGGACGGAACCAACCCTTCTTTAACAAACCCGATTTTTGGGGTTCTACCCCCAACCCCCCCCACCTATGGACTTTCTGGGGGGGGTTTTTCCGTAGGGGTTTTTTTTTGACACACACTGGGCGAACAAGTCGGGGTTTTTTGTTTTTTCTCACCTTTCCCGCCCCAACCAACGGCCTGAGCAAACAAACAAAAAAAAAAAACCCAAAAAACAAAAAGGGGTGGTTACCCAAACACAAACAAAACATTTTTTTTTGGTTGGCCAAAGATTTTTTTGTTGTTTTGCTTTTTTTTGTTGCCGCGGGGGTTTTTTTCAACCTTTTTTTTTTTGGTTTGGTGACGGGTTTTGGGGGCCAATAAGTTTTACCTTTTTTTTATGTTTTTGTTTTTGGGGGGGGGGGGACAACACCCCCTTTGGGTTGGTCCAAAAAAATGTTCCGGGTTTGGGTTTTGCCCCCAAGTTGGGTCTTTTTTCCGGGTTTCTTTTTTTTTGTTTTGGGGGTTGACCTTTTTTTTTTGTTTTTGGGGTTCTTTGTTTTTTTTTTTCCCCCCCCCCCCGGGTCCAGTTTTATCAGGGGGGGGGTGTTTTTCCCCTTGTGACCCTGGGGTCCCCTTTTTTTGTTTCAAAAACACCCCCACAAGCAAACAAATGGGGGTTGGGTTGGTTGGGTTCGGTTTTTGGCCAGGGATGGGGGGAAACCGAGTTTTTTTGGTTTTTGTTTCCCTTTTTTTTTCCGGTACCCCCCCCCCCCCCCATTTTTTTTTTCACACCCCCAAAGTTTTTTTTTTTTCTTTTGTAGGGGTTTTCACAACCGGTTTTTTGTGGGCCCCCCAATTGGTGTTTCGTGGGGCCTTTTATTTTTTTTTTTCAACCAACACAAAAAAATGGGGGTTTTGTTTTCTGGCCCTGTGCGTTTTTTGGGGGTTGTGGCCACCAAACTTGGGGTTTTTACAGTTTAGGGGGTTTGGGCGGAATTGGAGGGGGGGGTACCTTTTTTTTTTTGCTTAAATTTTTTTTTCCCCAAGGCTCTGTGGTTTTTTGTGGGGGGGAACAGGTTTGGGTCCACCCCCCCCGGTCGCTGGTTTTTTTTCAAAGAACGTCCGTTTTTTCTAACACAAAGTTTTTTTTCCAAAAAACCCATTTTTTCCCCTTTTTCCCCCACAATTCCCCCCTTTTTTTCACCCCCCCCTTGTTTGTGGGTTTTTTTGTTTTGGGGGGGTTAGGGAGGGGGAGGGGGAGACATTTTTTTTGTTTTTTTTTTATGTGTTTGGTGTTTGGTTGGTCAACACCATGTGGCCCCCCAAATTTTTTAGGGGGGGGGGGGGTGTTTTTTTTGTTTTGGTGGGGGGGGGTGGGTTGTTACCCCCGCCTGTCCGGGCCCAAAACAACAACAAAACAAAAACCAGGGGGGTTTTTTTGGGAAGAGGGGGGGACAAAAAAAACCACCCCCCCCCAGGTTAGGGTTGAACCCAACAACTCCAACAAAAAATTCTTAAGCCCCCATGTACCCCCCCCCACCCCGGTTTTGTACTTTAACCGAGTTTGGTGGTTTTTGTTTTTTTTTGGTGGCGGGGGGCGGGGGGTTGTCAAAACCGGTGGTTGGTTTGGGTGGGGGGTTTGGGGGTTTTGGGGGGGGGGTGGTTAACTTTGGGTTTTTTTTTTTCTCTTTTTTTTTTTATTTTTTTTTTGGTTTTTTCCCCGGAGTTTTTTGCTTTTTTTTTTTTTTTTTTTATTGCACAGGGAAAGGTTGGGTTCCTTTTGAGTTGTTAAAACCCCAACCCCAAAAACCCCCCCACGTTCGACCGGGTGGTAAATTTCCACGTGGCGGGGGGACCCCTTTTGGGGGGGTGTTTTCCCCCACAAAAACAAATTTTGGTTTTTTTGTTTTTCAGATTTTTTTGCGGGGGGGGGTTTGGTTTGTTTTGGGGGAACCAAAAACCAACAAACCCCCCCCCACCCCCCCCCAAACACCCAACACACCCCATTTTTTGTTTAAAATGATTGGGCATTTTTTTGATTTCCCCCCCCAAACCCAACCACTGGGTTGGTTGGGTGAAAAAATGTAAAAACCAAAGTGGTCCCCCCCCCCCCCTTTGTGACAACAAAAAAAACCAAACACCAAAACAACCACCCACTTCCCAAACAAAACCCCGGGGTTTGGTTGGCCCCCCCGGTCCCCCCCCAAACAAAATACACCCCAAAACCCCCCCCCTTTGGGGGGACCCAAAAAACCCGTTTTTGGGTTTTGTCCCTTTACCACACATTTCCCCCAACCCCCCCCCCCCCCCCCCCAAAACCATTTTGGGATTTTTTTTAAACCCCCAATGTAACCCCGTTTTTTTTTTAGTATTTGATTTTTGGTGTTTTTTTTTTTTCCCACCACAATTTGGGTCAAATTTTATGTGTTTTTTGGGTGCCCCCCCCCCCCTTGTCCCCCCCTCCCCAATTTTGGTTTTGGGGGGGTCCCCAAGTTGTGTTTGTTTTTTTTTTTTTTTTTTTTACCCAACCCCCCCCCCCCGTTTTTTTTTTGGGTTTTTTTTTCCCCCACCCAAGTTTTTGGTTGGAAACCCCTTTTTGGGGGAAGTTTTGAGGGGAGAGGGGGTGGAGGGCTTCCTGTTGTCGGGGCGGGGGGGTGTCCAAAACAAACCAAACGTTTTATTTTGTTTTGCGGGAAATTTTTTTTTCCAACTTTTTTTTGGGTGGGTAAAAAACACCCCTTTTTTGTCTTTGTGGTTTTTTTTTTTCCCCACAAGTTCTTTCCCAAAAACCCCAACCACCCCCAAAGAAATTGTTTTGTTTTTTTGGTGTTTTTGGTTACAACCCGTACTTTTTGGGTTCCCCTTTGGGGGGGTTTTCCCTCCCCCACAAAACTTTTTTTGTTGGCGGGAAAAAACCCACAAAACAACAAAACAAAAAAAAAACCCGACCCACTTTTTGTCCAAAAATTGGTGTGTCCCACCAAAAACAAACATTTTTTTTTCTTTTTTTGGTTCTTTTTGTTTTTCTTGGGGCTCTTCGCCCCCCTTTGCCCGCCCCTTTTTTACAGTTTTTTGTTTGGTAGTGGTTTTTTTTTTTTCTTTTTTGTGGAACAAAAACCCTTGTGGTGTTTTGCCCCACCCCCCCCCCACCCCCACCCACACTTTTTTTTTGTTTTTTTTGTTTTTTTTTTTTTTCCGTGGTTTGGTCGGGTTTTGGCAACAAACCCCCACAATCCCCATTTTTTTGTTTGGTTTTTGTAACCCCCCCCCCCCGGGTTTCTCTGGTGGGTTTTTGGAACAACCAACCCCCAAAACAAACCAAAAACAACCCCCCCCGGGGTTCCCCCTTTGTCGCGCCTTTTTGTTGTTTCCGCCCCTTTGGCGTGTTTCTTTTTTTCGACCACCCAAACACGGGGGCCCGTGTCGTTTTTTTTTTTTTTTGGGGTTGGGTTTCCCCCCAAAAATTTGTTTTTTTTTTTTTTTTTTGCAACGGGGCCACGGGAAATTTTGTGTGGGGGATTTTTGTCGTTTCCCCCCCCCCCCCCACCTGGCCCCCCCACCAAAAAGAAAAAACCCTTTTTTTTTGTGGGGCCCAAAGGTTTTTCCCTGCAAATTTTTGGCCCCCCCCCTGTTGGTCCTTTGAAATTCCCCTTTTCCACCCCGTAACTTTTTTTAACACAACCCCAAGTGTGGGTTTGCCTGTTGTGGTTTTTCCAACGTGGGTTTTTTTTTATTACGTTATTGTTTTCTCCCCCCCAAAAAAACCTTTCGTTTTTTTTGTTTTGTTTTTTTTTCCCCCCCCCCCCAGTCTGGGGGAAAGAAAAAGCGGTTTTTTTTGGGAACCCCCATTTTTTGTTTCCTTTTGTGGTTGTGAGTCTTTTTCTCTTTTGTTGGTTTTTTAAAAACCCTTTTTTTTACAAACAAAACCAAAAACCCAAACTTTTTTTTTTCTTGGGGGCCCTTGAACCCATTTTTTTTGGGGTTTCCCACCCCCAACAAAACCTTTTCTTTTGGGTGTAATTTTTTTTGTCCAATGATTGCAAAAAACCACACCAAAAAACTTTTTTTTGTTGGATTTGTGGCTCTCTTTTTCTGTTTTGGGAGGGCGCCTTAAAGAGGCCCCCTTTATTGGAACATTTTTTCAACCAAAAAAACGCCCAAACTCCCCAAAACAAAAAGGGGGTCTCCAACAAACCCAACCAACCACGGTTGGGGGAAACTTTTTTTGTGGACGGTGTGGTTTTCGGGGTCTGGAGATGGACTTTTGTTTTTGTTGGGGTTCGGCCCTGGGTTTGGTCGGAACCCCCCAAAACCACCTTGGGATCCCGAAAAATGCCTGACAAAAAATTGCCAAAACCCAACCCGCTTTTGGGGGTTTCCGGGTGGTGGGGGCTATTACTTGTTTTACCCCCCCCACAACCCAAGAATAACATAGTACCATCTTTTAATCCCCCAAAACAATACGGTGTTTCCACCTTAAAAAACCAACAAGCACAACCAACCCCCCGAAAGGGTGGATACAAACATTAAAAAGCTTGTTCTTTCTGTACCCCCAAAAAAACGGTGCCGCGTAGAAGTGCACCCCCAACAA
>Ga0179593_1595454_pt1 | contig 53855 bp, 74 predicted proteins | sample CZODoug2_1_08_16_FD_185931 | JGI IMG/M metagenome (GOLD analysis project Ga0179593, IMG submission 185931) | Vadose zone soil fungal communities from Angelo Coast Range Reserve, California, USA - CZODoug2_1_08_16fungal (PacBio error correction) | ecosystem: Environmental > Terrestrial > Soil >... | reverse complement strand
GTTTTTTCCTCAGGTCCAGCACGCACCAGTTGACCCATTCCCCCAAGTCTTTGCCCCGTACTCCTGCCCCCGCCAGACTACCTTCCTCGTGTGACAGTTTGTTTTTTTTTTTTTACTTTTTCGTTCTGTCGTTCTTTTTAGGTGTCCCGAACTACATCTTTGTGATGTTAGTTTCTGTCTTTTGGTTTCGTTTTTGTTTTCTTTTTTTTTGTTTTCTTTTTCCCCCCGTATCATGTTGTATTTTTGTTTTTGGGGGTATTTTCGCTCCAACTCCAGTTTACACCTTGTGATTTGTTCATGTAGTTTCTGACATCCCTAATATGTGGTGTGAGAGGATGGCCATGGTTCTAGCAGTTTTTTTGTTTTGTTTGTATTAAAACTTTGTCCTTCAAAGTTTGCTGAAATTGGGCTTAGTTATTGTGTTTGAAATTTTGTTTAGGGTGCTTTTTGTTTTTTTTTTTTTTTTGTTTTTTTGGTTGTTGGTTTTTTTGTTTTTTTGTGTTTTTTTGTTTTTTTTTTGTTTTTTTTTGGTGGTTTTTTTTTTTTTTTTTATTTCCCCCTTTTCATCACGTTTTTCCTTAAATGATCTCCCCCCCCCCCCCCCCCCCCTGTTCCATGCTTCTGTTTTGAATGTGTTTATGTTTTTTTTTTTCTGTTTTCAACATCGCCATAGCCCCTTTGGTTCGTGCATTTTTTTTGTCATCTTGATTCGCTTTGGATTTCGTTTTTTGTCCCTTCCAGTTTTTAGCTTGTTGTCGTTTTTTTGTTGCCTTTTTTCTCTTCTGTCTTTTCTCCATCTCTATTTTTTTACGGCTGGCATTATTTTAGTTGTTTTTTGTTTTGTTCCTTTTTCAGTTTGTTCTCCCGTCTTTCTTGTGTTTGTGGACATCGCCCAGTTAAATGTGATTATCTTTTTTCTTGTTTTTTTTTTCTTTTTTTCCTGGTGTTTTTGGTCTGGTTTCCTTTATTGCTTTTTTTTGATTGGTGTTTTGTCTTGTTTATTTTTTTTGATTTGCGATTTTTGGGCCTTCAAAAGTGTGTTTCGCTCCTAATTGGCACAGTCTGAGCAGGAGATCTTTTTTTTTGTTTTTTTTGTTTTTTTTTTTTTTGTTTTTTTTTTTTTTTTAGAAGTATAAGTTCGTTTTCCTATTTGTGTTTTGATTTTTTACTTTTTTTGATTTCACTCGATGTTGCCCCCCGAGTCAAAATGTTAGTTGAAATTCGTATGGGACGATTTCCCTGTCGTTTTTTTTTCTCCATTTTTTCTCTCTTTTTTCTCCTTGCTGTCCCTTTCCCATGTGTTTTGTCGACCCATTTGTTACTCACTTCTTATTTTATGGTTAAATCTATTTTTTTTTCCCCCCCCTGGAGGTTCGCCCTTTTGTTTTTTTGCGCTAATGTCGTGACCGCTTTCTTTGTCACTTCATTATTTTTTGTTTGCCTTTTTTTTTTTTCGGTTTTCCCACTTATGTGTCTGTTTAAGGTAATACGCCACGTATACGGAGTCGTTTTTTTGTATTTTCGTTAGGTTTTTTTTTCCCCTTTTTTTTTTTTCTTTTCTTGTTGGGGGGGATAGTATTTTGGTGTTTTGTTGTCAGTCCTTTTTTTTTTCTTTTTTTTTTTTCCCTAGTGAGCCACACTTAGTTTTTGTTTTTTTTTTGTGTTTCGGTGCTATGTTTGTTTTTTTTTTTTTTTTTAGTTTTGTTGTTTTTGGATGGTTTTTTTTTTTTTTTCTTTTTCTTATCTTTGTTTTGTTGTGAGTTTTTTTTTGTTCTTTGTTTTTTTGTTTTGTTTTCGCACCTTCTTTTTTTTTAGTACGTTTTTTTTTGTCTTTCTTTTGTTTTTTTTCTGATTTCTATTTTTGTTTTTTTTTTTGTTTCTCTGTTATCCGCTTATTTTTTCTTAGTTGTTTCTAATGGTTTTCCCCCTGTTCCAGTAACACTTTGGTCGTATTTATAGTTTGTCGATTTTAGGTTTGATTTGTCTTTTTTTTTCGTTCTCCCTCTCCCTGTATATTCAGTTTCCCTCATAGGTTCCTCTTTTTTTTTGTTTTTTTTTTTGTTTTCTTTTTTTTGTTTTCTATTGTGTCTCCGTTTCTTTTTTTTTTTGTATTTTTTTTGTAGTTACGTCACTTATTTGCATTTTTGCCCATTTTATATGGTCCCCTCTTCAGTCGAGCCCCCTTCTTTTGTTTAGAAATGATCTGTTTCCCTCTGTTTCTATAATGTTGCGAATTTTTTTTTGTTTTTTTTTGTGCCCCCTTTTTTCCCGCCTTCCTGAGTAGGTTTTTTGGTTTTGTTGTTTATTTTTTTTTTGTTTTTTGTGTTTTTTCCCTTTATTTGCATTGTACTATCCTATCGTTCTTTTTTTTTTTTTTTTGTCTTTTGTTTTTTTTTTACCCTGGATGTGGTCGTTTCCTTTGGTGGCTCACCCTACGACACCCCCCGTTTGTCTGGTTTTTTTTTTTTCTTTACTTCCCCCCTGTGTTTTCTGGCGTATTTTTTTTTTATATTTTTGAACTTTTCGCTTTCGTGTTTGAGCCTTTTTTTGTTTTTTTTCTCAGGTTTATTTGTATTTGTCGAATAATACACATTTTACTTTGTTTTTTTTTTTTTTTTTCATGTTTTTTCCTCTATGTCCCCCTGTGTTTGTTTTTTCGCTTTTTTTTTTTTTTTTTTTGTATTTTTCCTTGCTTGATGTCTCTCCCTACATATATTTTTCGTTTGTGGTTTTGTTTCTATGTGTGTTTCCCCCAAACCCATCCGCCCCTAACCATTTTTTGGTTCGAGTTTGTAGCCCTATTCACAAGGCTTCAATTTCCATACGGCAACATTTTTTTTTTCTTCACTTTTTTTTTTTTTTTTTTTTTCCCCATTGTTTAGATGTGTTCATTCTTCTTTGTGCGTTTTTAGTCTTTTTTTTTTTTCTTTTTTTTCTTTTCCCTTATTGCTGAGTTTTTTGATGTCTGTGGATAAGTACATGACTGTTCAGTTTTGTTGTTTGTTTTATATTATTTTTTCACTTTTTGGTTTTTTTTTTTTTTTTTTCTGATAGGGTCACGAATTTCGCAAAACCGCCCCCCCCTTCCTACAGTTGTCTTCACTTTGTCTTGCCGTTTGTATTTGTTTTCAATTGTTTCTTCTTCCCCGGTCTTTTCTGTTTATATATTGGGGTTTGTTGTGCCTGTTTGTGCTCCGATATTTTGTTATTTGTTTACGATCCCCTTCCTCCCCTTCTCCTTTTTTGTTTTTTGCGGTTGTACACCCATCGGAGGTTTTTTTTTTTTTTTTTTTTTTTTTTTTTGGTTTTTTTTTTGTGCTCCAATTTTTTTTTTTTGTGTTTTTATTATTTCTTGTTGTGTTTTAGTTGGGTTCGGCTCCCCCCACCCCCCCCGCCCCCCGGCAAAGTTGGTTCCTCACCCCCCGTCCTTTTCCGTCTCACCCCTGAACACCCCCCCCTACCCCCTCGCGCGCAAAGCCAACAGACCCCTCTGGGTCTGCTTTTTTTTTTTTCCTTTCATTTTTCCGTTTTTGTTATATGTGTTGCAAATCCCGATCACAAGCGCCTTTCGAAACCCCCTTCCACCCTTACCTAGAGACCTTATTTTTTTTGATTATAAAAAACGGTTTTCTGATTTTTTTTTTTTGTTTTATTTTTTTCCCTTTTATATAATGTCCCCGGTATTGGTTGGTACATTATTTTTTTTTGTTTTTTGCCGTTGTGTATTTCACGTTTGTTTTCTTGGTGGTTTTTGTTTCATCGCTTTTTTTAGGTTGTATGTTACTTATGACACGTTTTTTTTTTTTTTTTTTTTTTCCTGTTTCTCATTTTTCCTCCCAATTTCCTGGACCCCGGCTTGGTGTTATTGTGTTTTTTTTTTTGGTTTTTTGTGTTTTTTTCATGAGTTTTTTTCTTTTTCCTGGGCTTGGACTACTTTGTTTTTTTTTTTTGGTTTTTTTGTTTTTGTTTTTTCCATGGTTTTTTTTTCTTTTGTGTTTCCACTTCGTTTTTTCTGGTCTAGTTTGCTGTTCCCTTGTTTTTTGTTTTTTTTTTTTGTTTTTTTTTGTGCTTTTTTCTACCGTGCTAATCTATGACTCTATTCCGGGTGTTTCATAATTCTATCACGACTTTGGTCCCCCTCTTGTTTCGTAGTGTTCTTTTTCGTGTGTTTTGGTTGAAAGACGTGATGTTTTTTTGTTTTTTTTTTGTTTTGAGTGTTTTGTTTTTTTTTTTTTTTTTTCTTTACTGGGTGATAGATTTTTTTTTTTTGGTTTTTTTTCTTTTTTCTGGGGTGGTTTTGGGGGCTTTGTGTGTGTTTTGTGGGTCTCGTTTTTGTTTGTTTTTGTTATTTTTGCTTTGATTTGTCTTTAGCACGCTCTTTTCATTATTTTGCTTTTAACTGTTTTGTTTTTTTTTTTTTTTGTTTTTTCTGTTTATCTTCCCGATTAATTTGTTGCGGATTTTGTTATGTGTTCTTGTGTTTTAACGTAGTTTTGATTTTTTTCTTGTGGGTTTCATTTATTTTTCCTTTTCTCCTTTTCGTATCGGTGAAGGCGATACTTTTTTTTATTTTTTTAGTTGTATTTTGTATTGTTTTGTTTTCCTTTTTTTTGTTTTCTCTCGGCCCAAGTGTGATGTGTAGGAAGAGTTTCTTGTGTGTTTGCCTTTTTTTTTTTTCTTTTTTTGTTGCGTTTTGTCAGTAATTTCGCTTGTTTGGGTTTGTGTTTGAGTGAGGATTTTTTTATTGTTTGTTTATCGGTCATATTTTAGTCACATTTTTTCCCCCCATTTTAGTCCGGAAGTAGTGAAGGGTGAAGCGTGGGATTTTTAGTTTTGGTTTCTGGGTTTTCTTTTATTTTCTTATGATTTTTTTCCCCTTTCCTTTGTTGTTTGTTTGTGTTTGATGATGATAGTATATTATGGTTTCGTCTTGTGTCTCATACTCTGGAGTTGTTATGGATGTCCCTTTTTTTTCACCTTATCCTTGTCTAGCAGGTTAAGGCTTTTTTTGTGTGGTTTGTTGTTTATATTTTTTTTTTGTTGTTTTGTTTTACGTAATCAACCAGAGCTTTGTGTTTTTTACTTGGGGTTTTGGTTTGGTTATTTCTCTTGTTTCTACCACGTGTTGTTTGTTGGGTGTGTGGGTGGTGTTTATTGTGGTTTTGTTATGTTGTGTTTGGGTGTTTTTTTGTTTTGTTTTTTTTTGTGTTTTTTTTTTGGTTTTGTTATTCTCAAGGTGTTTGTTGTTTTTTGGTTGTTTTTTTGTGGGTGTTGTTTGTGGTTTTTTTTTTGTGTGTTGTTTTTTTTGTTTTTTGGGTTTTTTTTTTGCTTTGTTGTGTTTTGGTGTGTGTGTTGGGTTGTTTTTTTTTTTTTCTTGGTTTTGTTTGAGTCTAGTTTTTTTTTTTTGTTTTTTTTTTGTTGTTGTTTGTTTGTGTGTTTTTTTTGGTGTCTTTGTTTTTGGTGGGTGTTCGTTTTTGTTGTGTATTGTGTTTTTTTTTTTTGACGTTCTTTTTGTTGCTTCCCTTTTGTTCGATAGTCCTTTGCTGTTAGTATTTTTTTTTTTTGGTGTTATTTTTTTTTCGTACTTTTTTTTTCCCCTTTTTGTCGCCGTACGATTAATTTTTTTTGTTCTTTTTTTGATTTTTTTTTTTGTATGCTTTTTCATTGTTTCGTTTTTTGTTCCAATTACTGTCCCCGAATGATGTTGATAGTGTACGGTAGTTCTGTGTTTTTGTTTGCTGTTGATTTTTTTTTTCTTGTCTTTCTTTTGTTATTTTGGTGGCCGCCTCGCTTGTCGTTTTTGTCTTTTCTTTTCTGTTTTTTTTTTTGGTTCGCCCTTTGGTTTTTTTTCCTCAATTGTTTGATATCAGCAACACATTTTTGTTTTGTCGTGTTGTTTTAGTTTTTTATGCCCATGAGTCTTTTTTTTTTTCCTTCTAGAATTTGTTTTTCTTTGTTGCCATGTTCGTTTCTTTATACTTTGTTTTTGTCTAAATCGTGTAGTGGTTTTTTTGTTTTTTTTATCCTGTAGATTTTCTGGCTTGCTAATATTTTCTTCGGGGAGGTTGGTTGTGTCTTTTTTTATTTTTAATTTTGATTTCGTCCTCCCCCTTCGGTTCCACCTCGTATGCAGCCCGCCAAAGCCACCCCCTCAGACACCCCTGTGACGAGCATTTCTTTTGTCCACGCCATCACCGGTTAGCGTATACCTCCACAACCCATACACACCCGGACAATTTTCCTCCCCTTACCCCCTACACGGTCCTTTGGGGCAAACCACCCCCCCCCTTGGATGATTTTTTTGTTTTTCTTCCTCGTTTACCTTGGGTGTGTCTTTCTGTCCTCCTTTGGGGTTCAATAGATTTAGGTATTGGATTTGGTGACTGCGTTTTCGCTCTTTCCCGCTTGTCTTGGTTTTTCTTTGGGGATTGTTGTTTTTTCTTCATAGGTTTTTTACTATTGAGGTCTGTTTCAGTTTGGTTTGGTTTGAGTCTTTTCGACTGTTTTTGTGTTTTTTTTTTCCCGAGGGGGGCCCGTCGCTTTTATTTCATGTTTTTGTTATGTTTGTGGAGTCGGTGTGGTCTTGTTTTTCTGGGGTTTAGGTTGGTTTTTTCTTTTTTTTTTTGTGGCTCTTACGTTTATGGTTTCACTGGGAGTGCACCGTTTCTTTTTTTTTTTTTTTTTTTTTTTTTTTGTTTTTTTTTTTTGTTTTTTTTAGTTTTTTTCCTTTTATTTTTGAGGTTTTTTTTTTTTTTTTTTCATATGGTTTTCACATTCTCTGTGTGCCCGTTTGTTTTCCGGGTTTCGGGGGTTGTTGCTTGTTCTTTTTTTTATTGTGTTTCCTATGTTTTTTTTGCTTGTTGGTTTTGTTATTGAATTGTATTTTTTTTTTTTTTTATGTTTGACTTGACACAGGATTGTTTTGGTTTTTTTTTTTTACCTGCATGTTTTGTGTCTTCTTGACTTTAGTAAATTGTTTTTTTTTAGTTTTGGCGGTTCTTCTTGTTTTTTGTGGTCCTTTTTCTTTTTTGTTCTATTTTGTTTTTTTTTTTTTTTTTTTTTTGGTTGCGATATGATTTTTGCTTTTTTTTTTTTCTACTTTTTGGTTCCTTTTTTTTTTTTTTCCTGTATTTTTTAGAACAGCTGTGTTGAGGCGGTAGAGGCTTTCAAGTTAGGTCCTCGTCCCCCCTAATTATTGTTTTTTTTTTTTTTTTATTTTCCTTTGTTTTGGATTTTTTGTTTTTTGTTATGTTTTTTTCTTGTTTCCGCTTTTTTTTTTTTATTTTTTTTTATTTTTGTATTTTCTATTTTTGTTGGTGGTGTTCGTGTTATTTTTTTTGATTTGGGGTTGTTGTTTTTTACTACGATACTTTTTTACTTTTTTTTTCTGTGGTCTTTTTGTCCTCCTCTTTCTTTTTTTTTTTTTTTTTTTTTGTAGGGTGTGTTCGCGTTTGTTTCTTTTTCTTCTTTTTTTGGGTTGCCCTTTATTCTTTTTTGCGTCTTTTTTCAGTCTTGATGATACCCCTGGGTCCTTTTGTGTATTCTGACGATCCTTCTCTTTCCCTTATTTTTTTGTAAGAGTGTTGCTTTTCTTTCCCACCGGGGTCGAGGATTCTGGTTTCTTTCACTATCCGGATTTTTCTCTTCCGATCGTTTTCCTGTCCAAATCCGGTTTGTTGTGTTTTTCATTTATTTTTTTTTCTATTGTTTTTTATATACATTTGTGTTTTTTGTACGACTTTCTCGCCCCCTTTTTTTAGTTTTCCACCTTCTTGATTTTTAAGTTTTCAACCTTCCTTTGGTTGTCACCAAGCTTTTCTCTTTTCTTTTCTTCTTTTCCTATTTATGTTCGTGGATTTTTTCTCTTGATGTTTTGTTACTGTTCTTTTTCTTTTTTTTTTTTTCCTTTGTCTTTTTTTCTAGTTTTCCCATCCCGACGCCATCGTCGAACTCAGACCTCCAAGCACAACCCCCTGTTTTTTTTTCCAGTCTTGTATTTTCGCCGGTGCCCTACTTGTTTGACGGGGTCCCCTGTTGATTGTTCCCATTTTTGGGTAGATTGGTGCGTCTGCAAGACAATCTTTGTTGACTCCCCCCCCCTTTTTTTTTTGTTGACCTCTCTATGCCTTCCCCCTTTTTTTTTTACCAGCTGCGAAACCTCCCCTTCCATGCTTTCAGAAGTCCAGACATTATCGGTTATTTGCCGGTTCTCTTTTTTTGAATGTCCCCTTTTTTTTGTAACTCTGTTTTTTGGCTGACTTTTGCAGCAGGGGTACTGAGACGTCTGAATTTTTTTTTCTTAGGATTTACTGGTCAGTATTTTTTGTAATATATTTTTGCCGACCACAAAGGTACTAGTTTCTTTCGGTCTCCTTCAAGGAAAGAGTTCCTATCAACATTGGTAGTGCCTCATTTTTCTTCCTATGTGTTCAACTCCTCTTTGTTTTTGTGTTGCTGATTTTGCATTTGGTGCTTTTAGTGATTTCTTTTGTTTTTGCTCTTTTCTTTTCGAATTTCCCCAGTCTTTGTTTTCTGAGGCTTAGAGTTTTTGGTTTTTGCTTCCCTCCCTTTACCCTTTCCCCACTTGGGTTTTAGCTCATAACTTTTCCGTTTTATGTGTTGCTTTGTTTTATTTTCCATGGTTCTTCGCATGAGTTTTTGTTGTTTTGTTTTTTTTTTGTATTTGAGAGAGCTTTTTTGGCTCTTTTTTCTTTCCTTGTCTTCCATAGAGGTAACGGTTTTGTTTTTTTTTTTATGTTTTTTCTTATTCCTTTTTTTTCTAGTGTTTTCCATATTTGCTCCTAGCGTACATTCATGAGTAGTTTTTTTTTTCATGTTGCTGCTTTTTTTTTTTTTTTCCTTCCATAATTTTAGGTGTTCTTTTTGAGGGGTTATGTGCTTTTGTTTCATTTCCCCCGTAAGTTTTCTCTTTCCTTGTTTTTTTCTTGTGTTCAGGTTTCAGCCTGTTGCTTTCGTTTTGTGTATTATTTTTTTTGGTTCTTTCTTTTTGTTGAGTTACCCTTTTTTTGCCTCGAAATGTTTCCTCTTTTAATCATCCTTTTGGTGGGTTGTGGCTCCGACTTTTTTTTTGTTCAATTTTCACGTTCTTTTTAGTTTTCCTGTCTATTTTTTCTGTCTTGTTGCATGTTTTTTTCCTCATCCTCCGGTTGGTTTGTTGATTGTTGTCGACCTCATCTTTTTTTTCTTTCCCCATTGCCCCCCGCGAAGGCACTGACAGATATTGTCAAGTTTTTTTTGTTTGTTTCTCTTTTTTACTTTTTTTAGGACGTTCGCTTTGGTATGCGGATGTATGGTCAACAGGAAGCTTGTTGTCTTATTGTTTATTTTATTTTTTCCCTTTGTACATTCCATGAGAGTTTTTTTTTTTTTTGTTTTCTGGGTTTTTTTCATTTTGTGGAGTGGTTTTTTTTGTGTTTTCATCTTTTGTTTCCCCCCCTCAATTATTTTCTGCAGTAAATTTTTGCTTGGTTATTTTTTTGTTTTGGGCGTTTTACTTTTGCCGTCGTTGCCCTTTTTTTTTTTTGTTTTTTGTTGTGTTCCTTTTTCTTTTAACATTTTTTTTTCCCCTCTGCATTTTTTTTTGGTAAGCACTTCTCCACGAACCCTCATTTCTTTTCTTTTTTTTTCTCCAGTTATGTAGTTTAACCTTTGACTTTCTTTCTCCTATTCCCTGTTTCTTTTGATTTATGTTCATTTCTTTTGTTCGTCCACCCCCCTGCCGTTTCCCATTGGGTGCTTTTTTTTCTGTATTTTCGCTCTAAAATGGGTGCTCCCTTTTTTGTGATATTTTATATGGATTTTTTTCCTTTTTTTCACATTTTTCTTTCATAGAGTGCGATCGTTGATCATTTCTGTTATTTTTTTTATTGCTTTTCTACGTTTTTCCAAGAGTGTTCAATGGCGATCATAATGTTGATACTTTTCCTACCCGTTCTTGTGCGTTTTTTTCCAGTCTATTCTATGACCCTTGCTTCTTAGTTAATCTATTTTGGTTATTTTTTTTTTTTTTTTTTTTGTTTTTTTTCTTTATTTTGCTTGGGTAAGATGCGGGAGGGGGGCTTTTCTTTAGGGTGTTTTGTGGGGTTTGTTTTTGGTGGTTTTGGTAAACAAAAATAAAAAAAAAAAAAGGGGCGGTGGGGGGCGGGGTAGGAGTTTGGTGTTGTGGTGGTTTTTTTGGTGGGTGGGGGGTGTTTTTTGGGTTTTGGTTTGTGTTTTTTGTTGTGGTTTCGTTATTGGGGGGGGTGGGGGGGTGGTGGGGGGGGGGGGGGGGGGGGGGATTTTTTTTTGTTTTTTTTGGGTTTTTTTTTTTTTTTTGGTTTTGGTTTTTTTTTTTTTTTTTTCCCCCCCCCACTTTTTGTTGTTTGGTTTTTGGTGTTTCTTTTGGTTTGGAATTCTCCTTTACTTCCGATTGTTTGTTCTTTTTACATAGTATGTTCGTCGTAGTTTTTGTCCTTTGCCTTCACTGTTCCCCGCCCCCCCACCCACCGCCACCCCTTTTTTTTTTTCTCTGTTTTTTCCCCCCTGTAGGCTCATTTTGATTTTGTGGTTTATTTCAGATTCATTATTTTTTTTACCATATGTGTTTTTTGTCCGATTCTTTCATGTGGTTTTGAGGCGTTTGCTGGTTTACTTTTTCTTTTTATTTTCTAAATCAGTTTTTTATTTATATTTTCCTTTGGTTCGAGTTTTGCATGCCCTTTTTTCCCTTCTCTACGTTACTGTCCCACTTACGAGTGTTGTCGTCGGATTCTTTTCTTTTACGTTGTCAGCTTTTTTTTATGTTTTGCAATTGGACTGTTTTTGTTTTCAGAGTTTCCTTTCTCCTTTTTTCTTGATTTTTGGTTTTTTTTTTTTTTTTTTTGGTTTTTTGGTTTTGGTTTCTGACAGTCCCCCAATTTGGTTTCTGATATGGTGATCCCTTTTTTTTTTCATTTGTATCATTTCATTTAAGCTCCTCCGGGGTTCGGGACTTTTTTGATTGAGTTCATTTTTTTGAATCGCTGTTTTTTTTAATTTGTTTCATGTTGTGTCCTTCCGCCCTACTATTCATTTTTTTCTGTTCCCTTCAAGTGCTATGGTCTTGTGTTTACACCCCTCTCCACCCCCCTGGTTTTTTTAGATTTTGAAAGCTGATTTTTGCTATTGCTCCCGTTTTTTTTTTTGTTGTTTTGTGGTTTTTGCTGTGTGATCTTCCCTCCCTAGGGTTTTAGCTCGAAATGTGGTCACTTGGTATTGTCGGTTTTTTTTGCCTCCCAATTTCATTTTTTTTTTTTTTTTTCTATTTTGACGTATTTTTCTTTCTCTTTGCGACTTGAAATTGCTTGACCCCCACGCTCCCCTCCTCCTCCTCTGATTTTTTGGCGAAGTTTTGTTTTCCTTTTTTTTATTTCTGACTTTAGACTGTTTTAATTGCGTGGTGATTTGGGTTTTGGTGGCCTTTTTTTTTTTTTTTTTTTCTCCTTCCGTTTTGGTGATTTGTTGCCACTTTTTTTGCAGTTTTTTTTTTTTTTTTTTTGTTTTGGTTTGTTTTTTTTTGGTTGTTTTTGGGAGCATTTTCTCCCTTCAACCATCGAACCCAGGCTCGTTTGACTAGTCTCTTGTCTCCCCCCCCTTTCGGCTTCGTGTATTAGGTATCGCTGAATTTTTTTACCCAGGTGCTGAATGAGGTTTCGGCTGCCCTTGTCACTCGTTCAACCCTCCCGACTTTTTGTCGCGGTTCAATAGGCGGTTGCGTGGGTGGGATCTGCCCAATGGCAATTCCTTTCCCACAGTCCCCTCCATTCTTCGCGGCATTCCTTCCGCGGTGATCTCCTGATCTCGATTTGACACTCCGAGAGGTAGGGGCTTCACCAAAGCGTATCCTTATTCCCTCCCCCACATTTTTCTTTCACCAACCCCGGAGAAGGCGCTTATCCAACGAAGAATCTTTCTTTTCCTTTTTGGGCCCTCCCCCCCACTAGGATGGGACTTGCTTCCAACCTCCTCCTTGGAACATAGAGTGGTTGGCCCCCCCTGCCTTTTTTCATCGGAGCACTGAGTCCAACTTTCCAATAGTTGTAGGTTTTTCTTTCCCCCACATCTAATGACGCTTGGATAGGGGTAGCTTTCGGGGTTGTTTTTAACAAGGAGGGTTTTATTCATAAGCGATTATTGTGCGCGCGATTAACACTGAGAGATTAATTGTCCTCCCCACACCCCCAGGGTTGGGGGTCTCCCAGTTGGTGGTCGCCGTCTTATTATCCTTCGAGCAAGCCCCAGTGCCACCCACATCCCCTACCATGTTTTTTCTGAGTTTCTGTGTTTATTGGTTCTTGCCCCCCTTTCTGGCCTTGGGTTTTATTCGACTTTTCTTTCCTCTTAAGTTTCAGGTGGTTTTGTTTTCTGTTCTTTTTCTTGAAAAATGTTGTTCCCCCGTACCTTTTGGTTTCATAAATGTGAAGTATTGCTTTCCCTTCGGTTTCTCTGTTTTTCTCTGCTGTTAGGTTTGCAGTAAAAGTCTGTTGGTCTTTATTCTTTTTGCTTTTGGAGTTTTTCGTGGTGTGTATGGTAATGTGCGTTCCTTGTTTTTTTTTTTTGTCTGTTTTTTATCTCATCGTATTTTTCGTGTCCTATTTCTCTTATTCAGAGTATTACATAAATCTTCTTGAACGTAGCAGAGGGAAAATCTTAAACGCTCTCCTTAGTCTGGCTGAAGAGCACCCAGTATGGTTTTTTTCCTCTCCGGACGACAGAAGCGCGTTAGATCCTGCCATGTTCGTAGTTTGGGTGCTTCGGCCGTTATTTTAAAACTTTACCTCCACAGAATTCCCCCTTTCCCCTGCAAGCCTCCCTCTCTGAGGTCTCGACACCTTGGCATCTTCTTTTCTATCCTTCCGTTTTTGTTCCCCTATAAAGGTGCTTCCCCTACAGAATTGACACCGTATTCTTTTTTCTTCTCTAGTTTTTCCCGTTCCCCCCCGGCAGCACGCATCCCGCCCCTTATAACACATTCGACTCCCCCTCTGCGACGAAGGGGCCTACTAACTCCTTCCCCTCCCTCCGTCTTTTAATGGAGTTCGCTGCATGGGCGGTGTTGGCATGGAGTTCCGCGGTTCCGGCTCCACCCCATCTGGCTCGACGTGAAGTGCCCGTCTGTTGTTAAAGAGCCTCGAAAAGCTGAGTCTTTCTTCTAAGTCTAGGTCCCTAGTTCGCAAACTGAAGTCGCTTCCGGTTGTGGTTTTGTTTTTGTTTTCTTTTTTTTGCATAAAGCGCGAATCAGTCTTTCACTTTTTCCGGAGGTTCCCGATTCCCCCCTTTTTTGCTAGCCACACCGAGAAAACACAACCCGTTTCCCCTCCACGATGAAGCTTTTTCTCTGATCCCTCTATGGGGCCGGTCGCCTCCCCTGAGGGGGGCGTTTCCACGCCGGGTCCCAACATCCTTTTCTGGGAGGATAGCTGTGGGTTCGTTGGTGGTGTTGGTTCCTTAACCGCTAATACGAGGCCCACCATACGTTGGTGGTCGTTGGATTGCGTTTTGTGTTTTGTGTCGGGTGTAGCTACGTTTTTGTTGGTTTTTCTTGGGCTGCGCTCCTCCTTTCCCTTTTTACGGTTGACACATAACCCCCACCCCCCCTTTTTCTCAGTTTTCATTACACTACCTGGTGTTCGACTCAAAACCCCGTATTCCCCCTCTAGGCCGAGTGATTTTTTAGTTGTTTTTTAACTCCCCAACGCTTCTTTTCTTTTTTTTGCCCCATGGGGACTGTGTGTGTTTATTTGTGTTTTGGATTTAGAGGTTTTTTTTTTTTTTTTGGGTGGTGTGGCCTTGTTATTTTTTTATAGTTTTTGTGTTTTTGTTTTTTGTTGGGGCTTTTGGGTTGAATTCCCCCTTTCTTTTTGTTTTGTGTTACGTTGTTTTTTTTTTGCTCTTTCCCTTCTTTTCGTTTTTTTCCCAGAAGTCTGTCTCTTTGTTCTTTATTCTTAATGTGGGTTGCGAACAAGTTTGTGATATTGTTTTTTGCCGCGTTCTTCTTTTCACTCTTTTTTTTAGCCCTCTGCTTTTCTTTCGGCTCACGAACATACCTTCTTTCCCAACTCCTTTCTCCATCACAGTTTTGAAGTCATTCGCGCACATTGATCGTATTTCTGCAAGGTGAATGAATCCCCTCCCCCCACAACCCATTTTTTTCCTGCTCTCTTTAGTAGCAGGTTTTTCTCGACTCTCACCGCAATTTCTCCACAAGCGATGACCAACACAAGGCATGTTACATGGCTTTTTGTTATTTGGTTTTCCTTCCGTGCAGGTCTTTTCGATGATAGCGATTTGGTGCCTTTGTTTGTTGTTTACGATTCATTAGGCCGCAGCCGTTTGGTTGCCGCGAATTGTTTTTTTTTTTTGGGTATATCAGTTTTTGTTTCGGCTCCCCCTCCTGAGTCTGTTTTTGGTTTTTATAGAGTTATTTGTTTGTTTAATTCGTTTTTTTTTTTTTTTTGTTCTATTAGAGTTTTTTGTTTGTGTTTTTTGTTTTAGTCTTTTTTTTATTCTAATCCTCTGAAAATCCGCGCCCCGACCCCTAGGAGTTTCAAACCAGACCCCCCCTTTTTCGTCTTTAATTTTATAACTTTATGTTTAGATGCTGTTTTTTCTGTTGTTTTTTGTCCTCTTTTTCTTAGATTTCCCAATGTGGCCTCTCTGTCAATGACAGCCTTCCCGCCATGACGACGTAGTTTTTTGATGTTTTCATGTATTTTTTCCATTTTTTCCTTGTGTAGGGTTCCTGGGTATTCTGGGGTATTTTCCCCTTTTATTATGCATTTTTTTTAATTCATGGTTTTCTTGAGTATGGACGCCCACTTTTTTTTGGGTTTTTTTTTTCCCGGTTTTTTTTCTTTACTTTTTGTTTTTTGTTATGTTGTATTTTTGTTTTTTTTTTTTTTCTTGAACTTTACCCCCCAACCCCCCCCCCCCCCTTTTTTCCTCCCCCCGGTGATAGATGTTAGTGGTTTTATTGCTGATCTTTTTTTTTTTGTGTTATTTTTGCCCTTTTCTCCCCTTCCCCTGCCCCATGTTTTTCCCAGTGTTTTCTCTACAATTAACATTGTTCCTTTTGTGGTTTGTCTTGCATTGTTTGGTCATTCTTTTTTTCGTAATTGTTTTTTGGCGATACATTTGTTGTTTCCCCTTCCGATGTTTTGTACCACCGAGATTTGCCGTTTTTTCCCCTTTTTCTCATTCAATGGTGTCACTGTTATTTTGTTTGTGTGTTTTTTTGATTTTCGTTTTGGTTTTGGTTCACCCTAATTTTTTTTTTAAAGTTGTCTGTTCTCATCTTTGATTTTTTTTATTAGGTATTTTTTAGTCCCAGTTTCCCCCCACTCGCGTTTACTTATCCTCCCCCCCTACTGTGGGTGCTTTTTCCGCTATGGGTTTGTTGATTATATTTTGCCATTATGTTGTTTGGTTCTTTGTTTTTAATGTTGTTTTTTTTTTTCTCTTGTTTCCTCTTTTTGATAATAGTAAGGCCTGAGTCGATTAGATATCACTCGTTTCTTTTCTTCTACTTTGGCGTTCCTCTTCTGTTTTACCCCCCTTCACGGGTGTCTTCTAGACTTATTGTTTGATGCTTTTTGTTAGTTGTTTTTCTGTTTGGTTTCTTTTGTGTGGTGCTGTTTTTTGTTTGGGGTTTTGTTTTTACTGTATTTTTAGTGTTTAATTGTACGTTTCGTATTTTTTTGTTTTGTCTTTCATTTATTTTTTTTTGTGTTTTGTGTTTTTTCTTTTCTGTCTTCGTTCGGCGTTTGGGTTCACTGTGATTTGCTATTCTTGTTTTTGGTTCTTTTTTTCCAATTTGTTTCCTCCTAGTTTTTTTATGATTTCGCAGGGTTTTGGGTTCCCCATTCATGTCCTTCAGGTGTTTTTTTTTTTTGTTTGTATGGAGGGGATAGGTTAAGGGGGCGTTTTCCTTTGTGCCGCTCTGAACTTGTTTGGGGTGTTGTTAATTGTTTTTTTCCTCGTTGATTTTTTTTCATTGTGTGTGTTTGTTTATGGTTTTTTTTTTTTTTTGTTTGTTTTATTAATTTCTTTCTTCCCCTAGGCTTCCCGTCCTTGCATGGTCCAATTTGTTGACTTATTTTTTTATTTCGCTTTTTCTTTAGTTGTCGCTCGATTTTTTTTTGTTCTTCCCGTTTAATGTTGTGTTGATTAGATATTATGTAATGTTCACAGTCTTAGGCCTGTTTACCTCTTGTTTCGACCCTCTGCCCTTTGCGTTTCTGATTTGGTAGTGTGTATTTATGCCTGTTAGTTTTTTTTTCGTGTTTTTCTTGTTCCCTTTTGGGTTGTGTCATTTTCCTTTATCTACTAGTTTTGTTTCTTCATAAGTGGTGGTGTTGTGATGATTGACTATTTTTTTTCCCTCCCCTCTTGGTTTTTTTTCCTTCCACTTTAAACACTCCTTCCTTGCAAATGCCACGCACCCCCCCCCCAACGTTTTCCCATTCCACAAGAGCGACTTTCCGGTACCCCCCCGGGCATTTTTGGATGTAGGTTATCTTCGAGTAGGTATTTTTCCTTTTTTCTTTGCTGTGGTATTCCTTTTTCCGATTCTATATTGATTTTTGTGGTTTGTTTTTTTGTTTGTTTTTTTTTTTTTTTTTTTCTGTTCACAACCCCACACCCCCCAACACCACCCTTTCCCACCCCCCTCCCGTGTTTTTTCCTGGTTATTGCTCCCTATTTTCTTATCCTTTTTATATTCTTTTTTTTTTTTTTTGTTTTTTTCTTTTTTATTTTTTTTGTTATTTTAAAATTTACGTTGTTTTATAACTGTTTAACTTTTTTTCTTTTTGTACCCCCTTGTGTAAGATCGTCTGGCTTTTTTAGTTATATTGTACGCTTTTTTCCGTCGGTTTTTCACTCACCTTTCCTAATATGGTTTAGCACTTCCAATCGTTTGAGGAGTTTTCGCGGGGACGGGTGTGTGGGGGGCAGTGGGCATTTAAAAATATGCACAAAACAAAATGGGCTGTCGGTGTTGGGGGGGGGGGGGGGGATTTTCGGTTTTTTTTTGTTTTTTGGGTGTTTGGGTTGGGTTTCGGCTTATGGGTTGGGCGGTTTTTTTTCTTGGGTGGGGGGTTGGTTGGGGGGGGGGGCGGGGGGGGGGGGGTTGGGGGCCTTTGCTTTTTTTTTATGGTTTTTTTTTTTGGTTTGTTCGGCGTTGGGGGGGCAGGGGGGTGTGCGGCTGGAGAAAAAAAGGGTTTTGGGGGCGGGTGGGCGGGGGGGTTTGGTTTTTTTTGGGGTTGTTTTGGTTTTTGTGTTTTTTTTTTGTTGTTTTTTTTTTTTGTTGTGTTTTTTGTTTTTGTTTTTTTTGGGTTTTTTTTTTTTTTTTTTTTTTTTTTTTGTTGGTTTCTTCGTCTTGCTATTTATTTCGTTACTTTTTTCCCAAAAACCCCCCCCCCCCCTCTCCCCGCCCTCCCCCTTCATTTGCCCGGCTCCGCGCCCCCACCCCGCCTCCACCCCCACACCCCTCGTATTTTTATCTTGTATTGTTTTGCTTTCCTTCGGGACTTGGTCTCAGTGCTTTTGATGGGATTTAGTACCCCCTCACTAGGTGCCTTTTCGCGTTGTCCGTTAATAGTACTTCATCAAACATTTTTTTTCCTTTTGTCTTGGCTTCCGCGAGTTTTCTCTAGTGTTTTTTTTTTTCTTCGATTTTTCCTCGTCCGGGATTTAGATGTATTTAGTATTTTTTTCTTTTTTTTTTACTTTATCCCCCTTCGGTGCTGTTTTTTCTTGTTTCGTTTCCCCTTTTCCGGATAGGTGACGACCACTTTTGGTCGTTTCCCCATTAGTTGTTTTCTTTTTTTTTTTTTCCTGTGTACCTTTTATTTTTAGTATCGTTGGTATTACTTTTGGGTTTTTCTTTTTTAGTTCCCCCGCCCCCCCCCTTCTTTCTGCCCCCTTTTGGTTTTTCGACGAAAGTGCTTTTGGTTGTGGTACGCTAATCCTTTGTTGTGTTGTTTTTTTTTTTTTTTTTTTTCCAATTTTCCCCGCGTGACACTTGTAGGGGGTGATTTTTTCTTCTATTTTTTTGTTTTTTTTTCCCATGTTTTTTTTTTTTGTCCCTGTTTTTCTTGTTCCAGAGGGCTATTTTTAGTTTTTTGATTTTGTTGTTTACCCTTGCTTGTGTCTTTTTTTTTCAATGTTTTCCCTAAATATTTATGTGAATTTTCCTTTTGTCTGTTTTTTTTTTTTGTTCTATCATCCAAATTCTTTTTTTTTCAACCCCCCCCCCTCTTCCAACACCCCCCCAAGGTCCCCACTTCACTTCCTATTACGTTTCACCGGCACTGAACACTACATTTCTGACTTGTTGTCGGGAAAGCTGACCCCTTCCTTTAGTCTTTTTTAAGCCCTTCTCCTAAGGCCCCTTGATTGTATTGATTACTTTTTTCGTCCGTTTTTTTTTTTTTAGTGATAGCCGAGCTTTTTTTTCATGATGTCTTTCTTCCTTGAACGTATTAAGCGCCAGATTTCCCCCCTTTTTTATTTTCTGCTTTCTTGTCGCTTCCCCTTTTTCTTTTTGAGCGTAGCGACACTTATACCTTTTTGGTTCGACGAACTTTTTTTTTTTGATTTTTTTTTTTTTTTGTTTTTTTTATGCAGTTCTCTTTTCACCCACTCGCGGGGACACTAATTGCATCTTTTCACTTCTCTCATTGTACTTCCGGTCCAGCCGTTTCTTACCCATACCGCGTCGATCTACGATCCGCGATATTCTGGTTCTGTGCTTGATGTTTTCTTGTATCAGTGGATAATCTGTTGTGGTTCCTTTCCCTTTGTTTTTTAAATGCGCTCTCTTTTTTTGGTTTTTTTTTTAATCATCTATTGGGATCGTATCTTTACCTTGTTTTTGTGCGCTCCCTTTATTTCCCCACATTTTCTTCGCCCCTATTTTTCTTTTGTTTTTTTTTTTTTTATTTTTTTTTTCTTTACCCCCGAGATCGACCAAGATCAGCCCCCCCCCCCCCCCGTATCTTGGCCTTACCCCCCCCCTTCCCTGTTTTTTCTGTTTTATAAACGTACCATAATCCCCTCCCTCGATCTTTTTCGCCCCCCACCCCCCAACCCCCCAATTGCATCCGATAGGCTTTTTCCCTTGCGTACGCATCCAAGAAATGTTTTCTTTTTTTTGACCCCCCCATGAGATGAGGATTTCCAGGGTGTTTTTTGTATGTATGTGTTTTTCGTCTGTTTTTTCCCTTTACCGACCCCCCAAATTTTTTTTTCCCCCCCCCCCTGAGTGTTTTTCAAATGGTGACTCTACCGCCTTCTTTTGTTGATTTTTTGTCCTCTTTCTTTTCTTTTTTTGTTTTCCCTCCGCTTTGTTTTCACTTTAGTATGTGGTTTGGGTTTCTTTGTTTTTTCTTTTTTTCCACGAGTAATTTTTGCAACCTTTGGTTTTTTTTTTTGGACATTGTTTTCTTTTTCTCGGTTCGTCCAGTTTTGTGGTTTGTTCACCTCCCCGAACAACTTGTTTTTTTTTTTTTTTTTCCCCCTGTTATGTTTTTTTTTGTGTTTTTTGTGCCATTTTCTCCATTTTTTTCATTTTTTCTTTTCGTTTTTTTTGACCTCTTCGCTATTTACCCCTTTTGTTGGTATTGGTTTTTTTTTTTTGTTTTTGGACGGTTTTTTTTTTTTTTTGTGCAGATCTTTATTTTTTTTTTTTTTTCACCGACCAAACTGTTTTGTAATTTACCACTTTCAATTTCACTTGGTGCTTTAATTTTGATGTTTCTCCCGGTCTGTTGTTTTGGTGTTGTTGGTTGTTGTGGTTTTTTTTTTTTTTCTCACCGATTTTTCCGGTTGTTTCGAATTTCCTTATGTCCTGTTTTCTTGTTTTTTTCTCTGCTTGTATATTAGTTTTTGTTTGTTTTTTTTTTTCTTCTTAAGTAACCGGTATTTTTATATTCCGTGGTTTTTCCGTCGCCCCTCGTTTTTGTGTACATCTTTTTTTTTCCTCGTTTCCTCCCCTCCCTTCCTCTTTTCTTGAAGTTTTGCTTGTGTTTTCTTTTTTTTTGATTGATGATTTTCTTTCTTTGTTTCGTTTTTTCTTTGTAGACAGTTTGGTGTAGTTGTTTTTTTTTCTTGCCGATTTGTTTGCTCCTTTGTTTTTTTCGACCCCCCTTGTTTTGTTTAGTATTGTATTTACTATTCCTTTTTTTTCTAGCTTTGGATTCGGTTCTTTTTTCTTTTTTGTTTGTTCCGTCAATTATATTTCTTTTTTTCGTTGGTGTTTTTTTTTTTTTTTTTTTTTTTTTTTTTTCGTAGTAATTTGGTTATGTGATATTTTGATGTTCTTTGTCGTTTTGTTCCCTTCCCCTTTTTAATATTGTCCCCCTGTTTTGGAGTTGTTATTAGCAGGTTTTTTTTTTTTTGATGCTTTTTTTTTTGGTTGCTTTTTTTGTGTGATTCCCCCTTTCGTCATTTAGCACTTCCTATCTTGTTTCTTTTGGGTGGTTTTATTTTTTGTTTTCATCCTTTTTTTTTTTATGTCTTTCCTTTTTTTTTTTTTCAGCTGAGGTGACGGTGAGCTGAGGCCCATATTTTCTGGCAAAAGACAACCCGCTGAAATCCCCTCCCGGATGAAGAAGAGCTTCGTCGCGTTTCCGATCTCCTACCCTCACGTTTTTTTAATTTTTTTCTTTTTGATTTTTCCTTGTCTCGAACCGTGGTTGCTGAGGCTGTATTGAGGATTTTTGTTGGTTTCTTTTTTTTTTAATTTTTTTTATTTTTTTTTTTTTAAATTTTTAGGCCCTTTTCCCGCACCGCGATGCAGGACTCCCTAACACTCCAATTTTTTTTTGGTATTTCCCCCTCTCTGAAGTTGACGGGGGTTTTTTTCTTTTGATTTATAGGCCGGGAGAGATAGTTCATTTTTTGTTTGTGTATTTATCTCTTAGAGTTTGTTCCTTTCTACCTTTTCGTGAATTGATGAACGAGTTTTTTTGTTTTCCTATCTATCCCCCCCATCCCCCTATGCCGCACCGAGTTTCCCGACAGGAGTTCACACCAGCCCCAGCTGAATTAATTGGTTTTTTTTTTTCTTTGTGTTTTTCTTGTATTAGAGCTTGGTCTTGTGCTTTTGTTGGACGTTCTTTTTGTTGTTCCGTTTGTGTTCATCCCCTTTTCTTTTCCACAACGTCCCCTTCTTTCCCTCTTTTGCGTTGTGGTCTGGGCAATTTTTGGTTCCAAACTCGCGGGGCTTTTTTTTTTCTATTTCCTTTTCCCCGACCAGCCCCCGCGCTATTTGTTTGTTTGAAGTTTATGTTTTTTGGGTTCTTTGTCTTATCCTTTCTTTTACACTGTTCGGTCTGTGATTTATTTTAATTGGACTGTTTTATGTCACGTTTGGTGATGTTTGTTTTTTTTTCACCAAGCCCCCACCCCTTTTTTTTTCCCTCTAAAATTTTTTCCTTTATGTTGTTGGTGTCGGGTATTTTTTTTTTTTGTGTTCCCCTTTTATTTGTTATTTTTTTCTTTTTTTTTTTTCCTTTATGGCGCTTGGTCCGGGGGTGTTTTATTAGTTTCTGTTTGTTTTTGTGTTTGTTGTATATCTTCCGCAGGCTAATAAACACAAACCAGCATTTAGTCGGTGGGAATATTTAAATGGCCAACGCCGCGCAGTTTCTTCGCTTCTCATTTGTGGGCGTTCTGGTGCCCTTTTATTCCTGTCTTCTTATGGTTTTCCTGTTTTGAGCTCTTCCTTTTTGTTTTCTGTTTTTCTTTGACAGTTTAACCAACATTGACTTAAGTTTCGGCTTTCACTTCCTGCTTTGTTAGGTCCCTTTTCGAGTTTCCCAAAAACCGCACACAACCCTATTTTCTCTCCACTTTTCTCTCGCCGCTCTTTTTTTTTGGATGGGTCATTATGCCTTGTTTGTTTTGCACGTTATGTTGTTTCCCTTTTTTTTTTCCCCCCTTATGTATTTTCTAGTGTTGTCGCTTGATTCATGTCCATTATTTTGTCGCTTTTGTGTTGTGTGTTGTCATTGTGTTTTTTTTTTTTGCCGATGGGTTTCCTCGAAGTTTAACATTTAGGCAGTTTCTTTGTGTTGTGTCTGTTTGTTTTTTTGTTTTTTTCCTATTTTTTTCTGTGTTTTTTTCGTAGGGGTCTTCGCCTTTGTTGTTGTTCAATTTGTGGAGGGTTATGTGTATTTTTGGTTGGTGTTTTTTTTTTGTGCCTACATTTGTCTTCTTCGTTTTCGGGGGTCGTTGTGAGAATTGAGTACATTTTTTTTCTGTTCCCCCCTTTTGGTGTTGTTTCTTTTTTTTTTGTTGGTTTTTCCTTGGGTTTTTTAGTTTCTATTTCTAGGGTTGTTTGTTTCTGTTTCTGTTTCCCAACCCTTTTTTTTTTTTTTTTTTGTTTTTTTTCCCGTTAAGTGGTTTGGGAGTATTTGTTGTGGTCTTTTTTTGAGGGTTCACTATATCTTGTAATTCTGCGCTCCCGTCTTGAGTGATTTGGTTTTTTGTTTTTTTTCGACATTTTTTTTTTTTGTTTTTCGGGGTGTTCTTATCTCTAAGCCTGTTTGGTGGTTTTTGTATGTTTTTTTTTTTTTCCTACCTCCCCCTTTTTTTCCTTTATCCTCCTTTGATTTACTTTTTGTTTTATTTTTAGTAACCCTACTTTTTTGGTTTAGGTTTTTTTTGTTTTTCCGTATGTGTTTATTTTTTTTTTTTTCCACCTTTTTCGGTTTTTTTCTTTTCGTTTGTGTGATTCGCCGCAGTAATAGTGGTTGTTGTGGTTGATCTTCCACACATTTTTGCGACCAAGGGGTAACACCCACCCCCCACTTGTCCCCCCTTTTTTTGCTCCTCCGATACCCCTGAAATTCATATGCTCTTTTTTACTAGAACCCTTCCTCCCCCCCCATTTTCATTAACTTTTTTTTGTTAATTATATCATTTTTCTTACTGGTCGTGTGTGTATGTGTTTGTTTTTTTTTTTTTTTAACCGACCTATCCCCGCCCCTCTTCCCCCTCTTGCCAACTGTCTCCCTCCCCCAAAATCCCCCCCGCCATCGCGACCTCTGTGCTGTCCCCTGTCCAGACCCCCCTACTTCCGCGCAGATCCCCCTCCTTTACCAGCCCAGACACAGACGCGTCACCTGTCCTATAGTGTTGCCTTTTCCACTTTTACGTTTGAATTTTAGTGTGTTTGGGTGTTTTGGTGTTTTTTTTTAGGTTTTTTATTGTTTTCTTTTTTGTTTTTTTTAAATTTTTTTTAGCTTGCTTTGCTATGATTGTTTTCTTTGTGTCTATTTTTATGTTTATTTTTTTTTTTTCTTTTTTTTTCCCTGTGTTCCTTTTTTTCCCCCTCACTACTGTATTGTCTTTTTTGACGCTTCTGTATTTTTATTTTTTGTCAATGTACTTTTTTTTTTTTTGTTTTTTTGGACTGTCTGTGTGGTTGTTGCATTATTTTATTACCTTGGTTTGTAGTGCATATTTTTCCCCCTTTTTTTTTGTTTTGTTTTTTTTTTTTTTTTTTTTTTGTGTTTTTTGTTTACCTTATTTTTTTCCGTTCTTTATTGAGACGCTTCTTTTTTTGTATGTGTGTTTTTCCTCCAGTATTGGTGTCCGCTTAGTTTTTTGTTTTTTCTTTTGTCTGGGTGCCCCCCCCACACTTTTTTTCTTTTATAGCTGTTGTTCCTCATGTTACTTTATTTTTTTATTTGTGTCTCGTGTTCCCCCCCTGGATATTTGATCCCCTTCCTCTATAATCCCTGGGCTCTTAGTTCATGTCTTTATTTGTGTTGGTTAGTTTGACCCTATCTTTATTTTCATATTTATCGCTGTTCCAGGCCACCCATCCATTTCCTTCCCCCTCAACTTCTTCATCCCTATCTTCTGGTTTTTTTTTCTCTTTCCCCTTTTATAATTGCGATCCGTCGGTTATGTCTTGTTTACTTTGTTTAGTTTTTTTTCCCTTTTTGTTTTTTTTGTTTATTGTATTTTTTCCCCTTTTTCCCCCTTTTTTTGACATTTTCTTTTTTGTCACATACAATGCGTATTTATTGTTTTTTTTTTTTGGCACCGATGTGCCCATCCCATCATACACCAGCCCTTTGACGAACTTCCGGCCTTTGGTGTTAGGTTTGTTTTTTTTTTTGTTTTTTTTTTTTTTTTTTTGGTTTGTTTCCCCAATTTGAGGTTGTTTTTTTTGTTTTGTTTTCCCACCCCACTATCTAGGACCACTGAGTGACCCCCCCCCCATGACCTTCTCGTCACGTCCGCCCCCACCCACCCCCCACCCCATTTTTTTTTTCGTTTGTTTTGTTATAGTCAGGTTCCTTTTTATTATGTGTTTTACTTTGACGGGATTAAAGTTTTTTTTTTTTTTTTAGTTGTTTGTGGTGTTTTGTTTATTTTCTTCCGTTGCTCCTTTTTCTTTTTTTTTTTTCCTGGACCAAGTTTTTCTTGTTCTGATTATTTTTTTTTTTTTTTCTCCCTATAGTTGTTTAATTTTTTTTTCTTTTTTTTTTTTTTTTGTTGGACTTTTTATTAGTTTTCTTTTCTATGGTTGTGCTCAACCGTAGACCCTTGCGGGAGTCGCAGCGACACTTTTATGTCACACTGGTCCATTGTGTTCCCCCTTTTTGTGGTGAGTTTTCTTTTTTTTTTTTTTTTTTTAACTTATTTTTTCTTTATTTTTTTTTTTTTTCTGGTGGGTGACGTGCATTATGTGCACCTGTTTTTTTGTGGTTGTTGTTTTTTCTTTTGTTTTTTTTCTCCTGTGTAAGTTATCCTATGGTGAGTAGAGGTCTTCCTTTCCTCACTTCGGTTGGAGCGTCCTTTTTGTTGTTGTTTGTGGGTTTTCATTTTTTTGCGACATCTTTCTTTTTTGTTTTTTTTTTGGCCCCACCACCACCATGATGACCCACCCCCACACCCCCAGCACAAGACCCCCTTTTTTTTCCTTCCTAATTTTATTCATTTTTCCCCCCCAGTGGTTTGTTTTGTGTTGTTGATCTGTTATTGGGATGGTTTGCTTTTTTTTGTTTCGTTTGTGACGTTGGGTATTTTTGCGCTTGGTTTTTCATTCATCGGAACCATTCCAAAAGTCACCTTTCTCTATTGTTCAAGAACAAAACTCCCCCGTGCACACCCCAAACCCCCCCCCGGGGGGGGGGTTTTTTGGGGTCGGGGGGGGGGGGGGGGGGGGGGTTGGTTTTGGGGCCCCCGGGGGTTTTTTTTGTGGTTGTTGTTTGTGGTTTTGGTTTTTTTTTTTTTTGTTGGGGGGGGTATTTTGTGATTTTTAAGGGGGCGTGTCCGGTTTCGGTTTGGTTGGATGTTTGCGTTGGGCTGGGGTCCCCCCATTTACAGGCCCTTGCATACACCCCAATTCACCCGTGGATTCCATCGACACGAGCCCCCCCCCCCCCCACAACCACCATCACCCACGACCCCCCCTGTCGCACTTTTTTTCTCCAGCCCACAACCACGCATCCCAGTCCCTACCCTACCCCCCCCCCCTCGACACCCCCCCCCCTGTCCGTCACCACCGAACCGCCAATGAACCTGCACCCCCCCAAACCACACCGTCCCTAGTAGCGTTTGGCGTGTTTCCTTGAGTTTTTGTTTTTTTTAAAGGGTCCCACGTCCAGGACCCCCCCCCTCCCCCCAACATGCAAACCCCCCACCCCCCCATCTTTCTACCTCCTTCCTTCGTTTGACATATAAGCCCGACATCGAGAAACCACCCCCCAGAACACACCACCAACACACCCACCCACACCCAACGACTCCCCCCCCCCGCTACCCCCTTCGTTCTCAGACCACCCCCCCCCCCCGCCTTTCCCTCCGGCAGAGCATTTCAATGGGATTGGGGTGAGACGGATGTGGTATAGGAGGGGTAAGGTCGGGGGGGGGGTTTTGTAGGGTTCTTTTCAGGGGGGGGGTTCGGTGCGGTTAAATGTTGGCTGTTTTGGGAGAGGAGTGTGGGGGGTACTCCCGGGCTTCGTTGTTGAGGTGTCGGAGTAAGGCGGTTAGATTTGGTGACGCGGGGGGGGGTGGCCCGGGCACGTTCAGGGGTCGGGGCGTTGGGTTTTTTATAATAGATTGTATTGGGTTGTTGGCGGGGTAATAGGGTTCCCTGTTTTGCAATGCCCTTTCCCCGGCACCCCTACGGAGCAGTTGGGGGGGCGCCTGGTTTTTTAGTGTGGGGGTGACGCCGTGCGGGGCCGCGGGTGGGGTGTTTGGATTTTTGTGGGTTTTTTTTCCCTAGAATGGGGATAATTCAGGGTGGGGAAGTTGGTTTTTTCCACTCCCCTTTCAATTTTATACTTACAACACCCCGTGATTTCCTCCAGAAAAATTTCCCCAATAGTTTTCAGTAATTGTAAGCAAATGAGTTTCCCCCCTTTCCCAATATCTGAACATACAAGACACAGGTTCGACACTCTGATGCTGTGGGGTGCCTAAAATGTTTTCACTGCCCCCCCCCCCCACCCCCCCCCCCCAGGGTGGGGGGTTTTAATTGGGGGGGGGGCCGGGACGCGTTGCTGTTGACCTTTGTTTGTGTTTTCCCCGGTTTCTGTTTATCAAGGTGTGCAAGACGTCAAGTTACTTTTTGGGGTCGGAGGCGTTTTTTTTTTGCGATGAGGAGCCCTTTAGGGGAGGTTTGGGCCCCAAGATCATCTTTTTTTTTTTTTTTTTGTGTTTTTTTGGTGGGGTGGTTTTTTGTTTTGTTTTGTTTTTGGTTTTTTTTTTTTTTTTTTTTGTTTTTTTTTTTTTTTGGGGGGTGTTTCGTGTTGGGGGGGGTTTTTTTTACTGAATAGTGCGGTTTCAAATATGCTCTTCCTTTTTAGGCCTCTCTCCCCCCGGTCAGCCCTAAAGGACCCTCTTTCAGTTGATGGCGAGTGCCCTTTGTGGGTCTGCAGTGTCTTTTTTCCTTTCGGCATGTAGCACATGGTGGACCGGAGGCGCCGGTTTATCGGCGGGGTTGTCCCCCTTGTTTTTGCGGGCACCTGGGGGTGGGTGCTTCCTTTCCCACCTTCCCCATGTCCCCCGCCCCCCCACGTTCCCCCCCCCCCCCTTTCTGCACCTGACCGCGACCCCCCAAACCACCCCCCTCCATCTTTACGGGGGGGGGGGGTTTTTTTTGTGGGGGTTGTTGTTTTTTTTTCAGGAGGTTTGTTTTTTGTTGGGTGTACCCCGGTTTTATTTTTTGTGTGTTTTGTTGGTTTTACTTTTTTTTTTGTTTTGCTTTCGGTTCGGCAATTTGCGTATGTTTTTTTCTATTATCCATTCAACTTGGTTGGTTTCTGGGATTTTGTTTTTATTCCCCGGAGCTTCCTTACAGTGTTTTGTCTTTTTTTTGGGTCTGTCAGTTTTTTTGTCTCGTCCACCCTTTTTCTCGTGGTGTGGGATCTTTTAGCCGTGTTTTCCTTCACCTTTTGTGTTTGGTTTTGTTTTTACTTTTTTCGTTTTATCGGTTTTTTTTTCAAACTCTCCGACACACCCCCTGGCGATACACCAAAACCCTTCCCTCAGTCCGGGTGCGGGAGTGGAAATGTGGACAGAGTTCCCGAGGGTTGTGTGATTAGAGTTACGCTTTCCTTGCAAACTCATGGATTGGGGGTGGGGGGTTTTTTTGGGGGTTTTTTTTTGGGGGGCCGGCTTGACTTATTCCGCCGATCCTTACATCCTCTTCTCGAATTGCAACCTCCCGTTTCTTCGTAGGGCTACCCCGTTAGACGATCTTGAACCCCCTCTTTCCCTTTTTCGAACCCTTTGTCTCCTGGCAAAAACAGGACTCCTCATTTTTCCCCCCCCCCTGTACAACCTCTCACATCCGCCCAGCAAGGTTTTAAATTACCTGTTCTTCCTTTATTTGTTGTATATTCGTTCTGATATGTTTCAGATTAAGTGATCCCCCCCCCCCTTACCCCCTCTAGCCGCGCGAAAAAACACCCCCCCCCCCCGTCACCCCCCCAATGCCCCCGCTACCCACCTCTCCCCTCCAAACACCCCCCCCTGTACCATCATTTCAGACCACGCTTTTTGTTTTTGTTTTTTTGCTGGTTTATTTTATTTTATTTTTTCTTTTTTTTTGTTTCTTTTTTCCGCACGAACCCCTCTATCTCCGTCAGCTTTACTCAATAATCTATCACCTTTTCACCCCCTGGTGATTTTTTTTTTGTTTATAAGTTTTTTATTGTTTGTGTTGTATTTTGTATGGGTGTTTGACTTTTTTTGCTGTTTTTTTTTTTTTTTGGTGATTTCCCCCCCCCCTGTAGTTTTTTTTATAGGAGGTTTGTTTTTTTTGTTTGTTTTTTTTTTTTTTGGTTTTGTTGGGTGGTTTTTTTTTTTTTTTTTTCGTTTTTTTTTGTGTTTTTTCCCCCCACGATTTAGATTTGGCAAATCGTGCTTAAAGTCAGATTTTTTTTTTAGTTTGGGTTTTTTGTTCCTTTTTTTTTTTTTTGTTTTTTTTTTTTTTGTTTTTTTTTTTTTTTCCAGTAAACCCGAACTGGCCTGGGTTGTATGTTGTCTCTGCGGAGGGCGAATCATCAAACGGGGGAGGATTGTCGCGGGGGGGGGATGTGTGGGGTGGGGGGGGGGGTGGGTTGTTGTTTTGGTTGGTGGGGTTGTTTGGGTGAGGGGGCGGTGTTTCGGGAGGGGTTGGGGTTTTTTTGCTTTTTTATGTGTGGGCAACACCAAACCGGTCAGTATGCTTTCCGCTTTTTTTGTTTTCTGTTTTTCTTTTCTTTTTTGTCTGTTTCTGACAGTTTTTTTTGTAGTAAACCTTCTTTAAGTGTTTGTTTTTTTTTTTTTTTTTTAGTGCTTTTTCCTCCCTTGTTGGTTTGGCTTTTTTTGTTCTTCCCCCCCCCCCCCCCCCCACACCCACCTCCCAAACCCCCCCCACAGCGCCACCCCCTAAATAACCACCTACCTCACCCAATCTTTTTTTCCCCCCCATGTTGTTTTGTTTTTGAAAGGTCGTGTTAATATTTTTTTTGCTTTTTTTGGTGGTTTGTCACTGATTCTTTTTTTTTTGTTTGTCCACTCAGCATGTTTCCTGTGTGATTGTTTGTTGCTTGCTTTTAGAGTATATCACCAAAGGCACCACTCTTTTTTCAAGCCAGGGCCAAATCCCTCCCCCCTCCGCACTTATTCTCTATAGTACGGCTCCACAGACTATTTTGTTTTTTTTTTTTTTTTTTTTTCGCTTTTGTGAGTTGTGGAAACGAGTGGCAAGGCTTTTCGCTATTGTATGTAATTTCTTTTCTTTTGGTTATTTTTGTATTTTTTTTCTTTTTTGTTTTCTTTTTTTCCTTTCCCTTATTCTGTTGTGGTTTGGTGAGTTTTAGATTTATTTTTTTGTGTTCCGTTTTTTTTTATGTTGGATCGTTTTTTTTTCTTGTTTCTTTTTTTTTGTCTTTTTCCTTTTTTCTTTTGTTTTTGTTTTTCCCGGACGTTCCCCCCACATCCAAAAAATGAGTTATTTTTTTTTGTTTTGTTGGGTGTTTCTATTGTTTTGGACCAACTGGCACGCTTTTTTTTTTTTTTTTTTTTTTTGTTTCAAGTTTATTTGGGCGAATCTTTTTTTTCTTTTCTTTGGCGCCGAGTTTTTTTTGTGTGATTGGTTTACTGGCTTGTATTTACTTCTTGTGTTGTTCTTACTGTTGTTTGTTGCGTGCTCTATTTTTTGCCCCTCCCCTTTGGTGTTTTTTTTTTTTTTTTTTTCATTTGTCTTTTTTTTTTCTTTTTTTTTGAAGACCCCCTTCCTCGGCTACGTTTAGTTTTTTTTTTTTTTTTTTTGTTTTCTGATTTTTTTTTTTTTTTTTGTTTTTTTTTTGTTGTCCCCAGGATTTTTTATATTGTTGAGTAATGTTTACACTTTTTTCATAGTCTTTTATTGAGCTTGTTTTTTGCTATTTTTGGCTTTTGCTCGTTTTATTTTTTTTTTTTTTTTTTTCACCCCTGAAAACCCCCCTTTTTCGGTCGTCCCCTAGCCACCCAGCCCCTGGGTGGGTTGTCGGTGGAATGGTGGTTGGGGGCTGGGGGCTTGTGATGACTTTCCCTTTTGGAGACTGGGGGTGCTGGGTATGGCTGCGGGTATTTTGTTTCGTGTGTGAGGGTGGGGTGGCTTTTGTGGAGGCTGTGTGTGCGGCGTTTTGGTAGGGGTTCCCCCTTACGTTGTTACTCTCGGAATTGGGGAGGGGGAGGGGTCTTTTTGGGGTCGAGGGGGGGGTGGTTGTTTTATCCTAGGGTTTTTTTTTCTCCCTGGGCGCATTTCGCGCGGCGTTCCTCGGGGACTGGGAGCCGTGGGGCTTTGCGTTTGGGCTGAGTGGGGGGCCGTGTGTTAATGCTGCGTCCGGACCTGTTTGCTGGGTCGGGCCCCCTTCAGGCGGGAGTCGGAGTAACGTAGCGGCGGTGGTTTTGTGGGTTCGTGTATTTTGCGGGTGGGTGTGGGGGCGGTTTTTGTCGTGGTGATTTTTTTTTTACTTGTTGGTGGTACCGCGCAGGGGTAGGGGGTGGTGGTTGTGGGTTATGTAGGGTCGGGTACTTGATTTGGTGGGTGTGTGGTTTCCCCGCTTCCCTTCACTTGGGTATTACTGCCGCGAAAAGGGACTGACACGGTCCCTTCTCTCTTTTGGTTATGTCATGTCTGGCCTTTTTGACCCCTGTTGTGTCGATTCAGGTATTTTTTTTTTTTTGTCGTTGGTAGTTTTTTTTTTCTTTTTTGTTTTTTTTTCAGTAGGGATGTAATCTCTAACACCTCCCATTTGAGGGTCCCCTTTACTGGCTTGTGTGGTGACGGTTGGTGGATTGGTGGCTTGTTTTTGGGGAGGGGGGGCACGCTTTGTGGGCCCCTTTCGGCTGTGTTGTTGTTTGTGCGCGTTCCCTCCCTTTTCTAAGGGGTGTTGGAGAACAGTCTCGCGCGGGGTTTCCTGTGTTTGAGGTGGGGGGGGATTGGGGGCTCCCGGTTTGCCGCGTTTTGGGTGATTTATGAGCCCCTATCTTCAGCTTGCAACCCCCTCTCTTTTACCTGTTCTTTTCAAAAAACCTCCCCACAACATTTTTCCTCCAAGAGTACCTGTCATTCATTTCCTTATTTTCAGTGATGGGTGTTGCTTTGTTCTCAGTGTTTTTTTTTTTTTGTTTCCGCATGGTTCTTTTTTTGAGGGTTTTGTTTGGTTTTTTTTTTTTTGATTTTTCTATTTTTTTTCTGCTTTTTGTTTATGGGGGGTGTTGGAGAGTGCTTTTATTGAATTACTTTTTTTTTCTGTGTTTGGTGTTGTTTTTTTTCTCTGTTTTGTATTGTTTTTTTTTTTTTTTTTTTCACCCCCCCCCTTTTGTATTACCTGGGTCAATTGAGCACCTCACCACACCATCCAATTCTTTTCGGAGTGTTTTTGTTTCTGTTGTATGGATAGTTTATTTTTTTTTTTTTTTTTTTTTTGTTGGTTCTTTGGTTTGTTAGTTACAGCATTTCATGATTGTTTTTTTCTCCAACTCTTTTTTCTCCACTCAATTTGTTTGGTTTTTCAGTCATTTATTACTGTTCATGTTTATCTTTTACTTTTCGCTTTATTTGTCCATTCTTTTTTTTTTTTTTTTTTTCTGTTTTTTTTTGTCTCAAACTGTGATCCAAAACACTATAAAAAATACAACACACCCCGTAATTTTTTTTGACAAGGATGGCTTCGGTACAATAAAACTCCCATGATCGTATCGTTATTCAACCCCCCCTATCCACCCCCCATGTCATTTCCATTTATTGGTGGATTTTTGGTTGCTGCTCAGTTTTTTTGTCTTTTGTCAAATCCTCTACAGAGAACTCCAACCACTTTTTTGAGGAATTCGTGTGTGACGGTCTAGAGCCCTGCCCCCCGCAGAGCCCGCCGATATTACCCCCCCTTTTTTTCTGCGACCTTGTTTGTACAGAGGGGTGACATGGGGTTGGAGCGTGTTGTGGGTTATAGCCGCGGGGGGTTGTTGGTTGTGGGTGTTTGTTTCGACGTCGCGGGTGGTGGTGGTGTTTTTTTTCCTCAGGGGGGCATAATTGCTTGGGGGAGGGTGGGCTGGGGTTTCCGGTGTTGCTGGTTTGTTCTTTCCGCCGGGCTGGGGGCCCGCTTTTTATTCGCGCTTTCCCCGCTTACCTTGAACTTTTTCTTTATTATTCTCTTTTACGCTCATAGCTTGGGCACGGGCGGTGGGTCTAGGTGTTTAGTGTGTGGCGTGATTGGGCGGGGGGGGGGCCCGCCCGGACCACTAATTCTAGAACCCGAATGTCAGCTTCCCCTCCCCCCCATTCACGGGGTTGGTGCAGGGGTTTTTTCGTGTTTTAGGAGCACGTGGTGAAATTTACGTGAAGTCACTTTTTTCCACCAAATTGTGGGTGTGGGAAGGCGTGAGGGTGTTGGACTTGTCCACAATGCAACGTACTTCCTTTCTTTTTCCCGAGTAAACCCTAAACGTTTGGCCTGATAAAATCCAGACCCTCCTTGCCCGCAAGTCCCAATGCTTGACTCCTCCGCCCTACAGGCAACTATTAAAGATTTCCTCGACAACGGAGTTGTGGTCGATATTTAGACGACTTCAGCGCGCACCAGGGGGGGGGTTCGTGGGGTGTCGGTGGGCGGTTGATGTGGGTTGGAGGTTTTTTTTGTAGTTTTAGGGGGGGAAGGGGGGATGGGGGCGGGGCGGGGGAGGGTCGGGGGGGGGCCTGTTAGGCTGGGGGGGGGTTGTTGGGTGTCGTGGGTTTTTCTTCTTTGAGGGGGTTTTTGATATTTTGTGGGGGGGTGGGGTTGGGGGCGACAGGTAGAGTCCGGTTTTGCGCTTGGCTGGGCGTCTTGTTATTTTTGGCCTTTTTTTAGAGGGGTCTGTTTTCAGAGGGTGGGAGCCGAGGGAGAGACGTGGGGGGGGGGGGGTGGCGGTGGTTTGAGGGATCATCCGTTTTGGTTGTTTTTGGGGGGGGGGGGGGGGTTTTTGGGTGTGGTTGGTTTTTTGTGGGGGGGGGGGGGGGGGTTTAATCTGGTCTCCCCGCTCCGTGGTTGAACGGACGGCCTTTTTCTCCGATGATTTACGTTTTGCCCTTGCTCGGCAGCGTTCTTGTACCGTACCCTCTTTTCCCCGAAACCTCAACTTTTTGACGCTTTCGCCCGTCCAACTATTGGGTGGTGGGGGGGGGGGTGGGATGGGGGTTTGTTCTTGTGGCCCTTGTTTTGGGTGTTTGTGTTTCTTTGTTGGATGGTTTCCCGTTTTTGATTTGTCTTTCTCAGTACCCAAACTCTCATCCCACCCTGCACAAACGCCCCTTCCGTCACCCAGATCCTCGGGTCGTCAACCCTCTCCCGTATCTCAGCTCACGGCCCCCCCCAGTCCCCCCCCCCCCCCCACGGTACCCTTTAAAACCACAGCCCAAAAACCACCAACGCGTATTTCCACATTTTGTCACTGACCCAAGTTTTTTTGGTTGTTTTTCTTGTTTTTGTTGTTTATTTTCTTGGTTGGGTGGTTGTTTGTGTGTGTTTTTGTTTCTTTGTGGTGTTATTCCTGTTTTGTTTCTCCCCGCGTTTTTTTTGGGTTTTGGATGGATAGATTTCCCCCAGGATTTTGGATACGTTTTTTTTTTTTTTGTTTTTCTTTCATTTCATGGGGTTTCTTGTGTAGATCTTTCCTAGTTTATTTTATAGTTTTTATATTTGGGTTGTGTCCCGTTGTTCCGTGATTTTGTTTGTTTTGTTGACGCTCCCTCTTTTTCTGTTTCATTTGTTGCATCGCCTCCCCCACCGCCAGGTGGGTAGGTTTTTTTTTTTTTTTTTTTCCCCGAGCCACTCCTTCCCCTCTGTTTTTGTCCTTTTTTTTTCCATTTTTTTTTGCAAGGGTTAGTATGTTCACCTTTTTTATTTGTGTCATGTTGTCTTGTTGTTTCATGACTGTCACTTCATCGTTTGCGGTTTTGTGTTGTGGGGTCTTTGATGATTTTTCTTTTGTGTAGTGTTTTTAATTCTCCTGTTCCCAAACTATTTTTTGTTCTTTTTTGTGTGTTTTTTTTTTTTTTTTTCATCCCGAACCCACCTTTTTTTTTTGTTTCGATTCTTTATATTTTTATTGCTTCCGAGGTAGTTACTTTTTGTTTTTTGTGTGATTTTTGTTTTTCACGCCCTCATAGCTACCCCCCCTTTTTCTTTTAACTTTCCATTATTTTTTTTTTTTTAGTGCTGCGTGTACTTTTTTTTTTTTTTTAACTTTTTTTGTTTTCTAATTTTGTTGTTTTTTTTTTTTTTGTTTTTTTTTTTTTTTTTTTGTTTTTTTTTTGGCTTGTTTGTTTTGTGTTTTACAATTTTTTTGTAACATTCCTTTTTTTTTTTTATTTCATTTTTGGGGTGTTGCTTTGCCTCCTTTTTGATATTTGTGGACACATCATTTTTTTTAATTTGAGTTTATGCTTTTTTTTTTTTTTCTTTTTATTTTTTATCCCCCCAGTAGTTTCTCAAAACTGTGATTTTTCCTCTTTTTTCACCATCTACAGTTTCCTTTTACTTATGGCGGCGACGACCTAACCCGCACACGACACCGCCCCCACCCCCCCCCCCCTTCCCACCCTTACCCTTTTCGGTGCCCCCCTGAACGCACGTCGGACGCAGCTCCCGATGTACCCCAACATCCCCCCCCCAACCACCCACCCACACCTCCTCTTTCGCACCGCCCCCCCCGCGGGTTTTAGCGGTTTTTTTTTTTTTTGTAGCGGGTGGTGGTGGGGTTTTTATTGTTTAGGGGTTTATAACGGGGTTTTCCTCCAGTATGTTGGAGTGCGGTGTGTGGGTTTGGTGTGCGGGGGAGGTAGGTATTGGGGGGGTTGCGGGGGGTGGGGGGGTGGATTTCCACTTGGGTCGAGGCTTTCCCCTGTATTTGTGGAGGGCGCATCAAGCTTGTCATGAGACGGTTCGTCATTCTCAAAGTCAGTGGTACGCGTTCGTTTATTGTGGGAGAGGGGGGGATTCTCGGGGAGCGAGGGGGTGTGGGGAGTGTAGGTGGTCCCGTTGGTCGGGGGTGCTTTTATGGAGGGGGGGGGGGTGGGTGTTCTCGTTGCGCGTGCTTCTTTATATGACTGTGACAAGCGGTTTGGCAACATGTTGGTGTTTCCTACTTGACTCTCTTTTTCGTGTCTGGTTCCCATAGAATGCTTTCGTCGTCTGGCTAGTTTTGTTTTTTTACCCCCACACCCACCTACCACCCCCCACACAAACAACCCCCACACAACAACACCGTCTTACTCCCATAAGAACCTTTTTTTGGTATTTGTTGGTTCAAAACTGTATAGTGTTAATGTTTTTTTGTTTTTTCATTTTTTTTTTTTTTGCCTTTTCTTTTTCTTTTTTTTCTTCATTGCCTGGACGATTCTGGAAAAGTCCCGAAAACACCCCCCCACCAACCCTAGACAAATGTCCCGCCCCCCCCCCCCCCCCTTTGGGTGATTTACCTCCCCCCCCCCGGGAACCAAGTTTAAAGACCACGGGTTTTATCTGTGTCATTGTTTTTTTTGGGTGGTTCAGAGGGATCTTGGTTTTTTTTTTTTTTTTTTTTTTCCTGGAGAATCCACCACCCCCAATTTTCCGTGAATTAATGCTTTGTGTCCCCGTTAGGTGTTCTTTTTTGTTTTTTCTTCTTTTTTTTTTACTTCCCCCTTCCAAGTTTTTTGGTTGCATGATTTTATGTCTTTTTTTTTTTTTTTTTCGCGTTTTGTATTTATTGTTCTATTCTTGACTTATTTTACTTGCTTTTGTTTTTTTGTGTGGTTTTTTCTTCCAGTGTAGTTCTTCCGTCTTATGTTGTTTGGCCTAGATTTTTATGTGTAAATTTTTTGTTTTTTTTTTTTTTTTTTTTTTTGTTGTGACACACTTCGGTCAGCGATAGGCTTGATTAGCCTACTTTGTGTCCTTTATTTTTTTTTTGTTTTACTTTTGCAATGCATTTTAAATTGTTTTTTTCTGTTTGTTTTTTTTCCCCGGACACCTTGACCGAAAGAAACACAGATCTACCAGACGACCCCTCCCTTCTGGCTTTAGAGTTTTTTTTTTTGTTTGTTTTTTTTTTTTTATTTGTTTTTATGTTTTGTTTTTTTATTGTTTTTGTGGTGGTGTTTTGGTTTTTGTTCGCGAATTTGAGACGTGGAAGAGTAGCACACAAACAACTATCCACTTGTTTACACTGGTGTTTGTGGTTTTGTTTGCATGTTTTTTGTGTTGTGTTTTGGTTTGAATTGTCTTTTTTTTTTTTTTTTCCCGATTCTGTTTTTGTTTTTTCTAACTTATTTTATGGCGTGTTGTTTTTTTTTTTTTGTTGTATATATTGATTTTTTTACACCTCTTTTTTTTTTTGTTGTATTTTTTGACTGTTTTATTTTGTTTTTGTTGGGCGTGTTATGCTTCTATCTGTGTTTTTGACTTTTTTTTCTGTTTTTGGTTCACAGTTGTTTTTTTATTTTAATTTTTTTTTTTTTTTTGAGGTCTTTTTTTTCCCCCGCTCCGCTCCATTTTTTGTGTCTTTTTTTTGGTCTTTTTGTTTGTTAGTATTGTTTTACCGTCATGGGGTTTTTTTTTTTTGTTTTTTTTTGTGGTTTTGATATTTGTTTTTTTTGTTGTCTTTTTGTGTATTTGTGTCTTTTTTTTTCCTTGCCTTTTCTTTTGTTTTTTTTTTTTTTTGCAATGACCTCTTTTCTTCGCACACCCACGCGTCGGATTTTTTGTTTCACTTTCTTATTTTTTTGGTTTTACCGGCAGTTTTTTTTTTTTTTACAGTTTTTCTGATTCTCGTCTTTTTCTTTTTTAGTTTTGTTTTTTCCCCCTGACCCTCATCACAAACCTTTTTTTTACGCTTCGCCTGACTTTTTTTTTTTTTTTTTTGTTTTTTTTTCCGGTACCCGTACCACCCACGCATTTCATCTTTTTGCATTGTTGGTTATGTTTAACTTATATGGTGCGCCGTTCGTTTTTTTTGGGTTTGGTGTTTGTGTACCCTCAGCGCCGCGTTTTTTTTTTTTTTCATTCCCCCCTATGGTTTTTCTTATTTATTTCTGTTTGGAATTTATATGTTTTTTTTTTTTTCTTTTTTTGTTTTCGCATATTACTCTATTTCGTCTTTTTTTCTCTTTTTGTGCCCTCGTTAATTTTTTTTTGTTGGGTTGCTTTTTCCCCCCCCCTGTATATTTTCTTCTATTTTTGTAACTGTTTTTTTTGTGTTTGGTTTAGAGTTGGTTTATTTTTTTTTTTTTCTTTTTTTTCCATCTTTTTTTTTTTTATAGTAAGATCTTGCTTTGTGGTTTTGTGTTGTTTTTTTTAGATTTCTTTTTTTTTTTTTTTTTTTCTTCTTTTTTTTGTTTTCTTTTTTTTTGTTTTTCATATAGTGTGTTTTGTTACTAATAGGGTTTTGTTTTTTCCTCCCCCCGTATGATGCCCATCCTTTTGAGTTTATGTTGTTTGGTGTGTTTTGTTTGTGGTGATTGCTTTGATTATTTCTTTTTAGCTTTTTTTTTTTTTTTTCTGTTTTTTTCGTTTTTTTCACCTTAGATGTAGTTTTTGTTGTGTGGTTTCCCGATTACCACCCGCTTTTTTTTTTGTATTTTTTTTTTTCCTGCTGTTCTTTTTTGCGTTTTAGTGTTGTTTTTGTTTTCTGTATGTCATTCACATCCTTGTTTCTTTGTTTTTGTTTTTTTCTCAGAGGTATTGTTTGGAGCTTCGTCAGCTCCACGCAACATCCCCCCTGCCGGATTTTTTGTCCTTGTTAAAGTCTTTTTCACATTTTTCAACATCACCCCCCGGTGAACCCACCCACACTCTACCTCTCCCCCCCCCCCTCCGCCCTTTTTTTTTTCGTGGGTTTGTTGTTTTTGTTTGATCGCGCAACACCCCCCCCCACCCCCTTTTCTTGTTTTCTTTTCTGTTTTTTTTTTTTTTTTCTTTTTGCTGTTTGTTTTTTTTTTTCCGTGTATTTTCTTGTGGTTCCTAAACGCACTCCACATCTCCCACCCCCCCCCCCCCAGTCTCTCCACCCCCCCGTCAGTTCCCCGTGTATTTTTTCCTTTTAGTTTTTTTATATTTATTGTTGGTGTTTGTTTTTTTTTGGGTTGTTTTTTTTTTTTTTTTTTGTTTTTTTTTTTCTTTTTTTGGTTTACATGTGTTGGTTTTTTCCCCTGTCTTTTTGTTTTTTATTTTCTTTTTAGTCACACCACCCCCACCCCCAATTTGTTCCCCCCATTTTTCTCTTTCATGTACTCCTTTTTCAATTTTAAGTTAAAGCATTTAAGGTTTTTTTTTTTTTCGTATGTTGAGTTTTATTTTGATAAAAGTCGGAGTAGTTTCCCTTCTGTCATCTTGAAATCAAAAATAAATTCCCCCCACAACCCCCCTTTTTTTGTTTTTTTTTTTTTTTTGGTTTTTTGTATCGTCGTGGTGTTTGGATTTATGTCTTTCGATTTTTCTTTTTTTTTTGGCGAAATCGCCGTTTTTTTTTTTCTTTTCCTGTGTGTTTGAAACACGTCAGGAACAGCCTGTTCTTGCATGGATTTATTTTTTTTCTTTACATTTTTTTTTTTTGTTTTTATGGTTTTGTTAATGTTTTTTTGCAGTTTGACGTTCTTAGTCTTATGTTTTTTTGTTTTTCTCTTTTTATTTTTTTTGTTTTTTTTGTTTGAGAGCAGTTAGTTTTCATTGGCCGTTTTTCCTTTTTTTTTTTTTAGTGCGTTTTTTGTCTTTTTTTTGGCCTGCCCGTCATGTATTAGTCACCGAAGAAAGGATATACCTTTGCGTGCCACGAGTGTATTGTTTTTCACACCTGGTCACGAGTTTTTCGTGGTGTGTTTATTGTTTTTTTTTTTGCACTCCTTATTCGTTTGGCCCCTTCCTTCCCCCCTGAGCCGCTGTTTTTAGGGTTCCCCCTTGCTTGTTGTTTATGTTCTCTTTTTCTTTTGTGGCTCTTTTGTGAGCTTGTTCTGTAGTTACTACTTTTTTGTATTTTTTTTTTTTTTTTTTTTTATGTATTTTTTATTTGTACGCATTGCCTCAGCGCTGATTCTGTCTGGCCCCACCTCCGTCCCACCCCTCGCAATCCTTCCTTGAGTGCTTGGGTTTTTTTTTTTTGATCCCTAATTTCCTCCCTTTTTATTGATATTACCTCCTTCCTCAACGCCGATTTTATTTTTTTTTCTTTTCCTGTTTTGTTTTTTCTAGAATTTTTTTTCTTTTGCGGACGGGGGCTGCTCTCAACCGGACCCAGTCCCCTTTTTTTTGTAGTTTTTTTGTGTTTGTTTTGTTTGTTTTTTATTTTGTTGTCATGTTGTTTCCTAGCTCGTTGTTTTTTTTCACTTCTTTGTGTTTTTCTTTTTGTTTTGAGGATTCCTTTTATGTTTTTGATTTTTTTTTCCCTCTTTTTTTTTTTTTTTTATCGTGTATTTACTTGAATTTTTTTTTGTTTTTTTTTTTTTTTTTACTACCCTTTTTTTTTTCTTTGTTTCTTTATATTTGGATTTTTTTTTTTTTTGTTTTTTTTTTTTTTTTTCTCCCCAATTTCTTACTTACCCCCTTTGTCTAGTTCGGCCCGCCCAGCCCCCCCCCCCCGCCCAACCCAACCTTTTTATTTTTTCATTACTTTTTATTTCTTTGTTCTCGTTACTTTGGTACAGTTTTTTTTTCGGTCTGTTTTTTTTGTTTGTTCTGAACTTTTTTTTTCTTTTGTATTAGTTTGGTGGGACGTCCCGGTATTGTTGTTTTTTTTTTTTTTTCTTTTTTTTTCTGTTTTTCTTTTCGTTTTTTTTGTCATTTATTTTTCGACGGACACGACTTTGTTGTGGTTCGTATGATCTTTTTTTTTTTTTTTTTTTTTTTTGGTTTATTTTGTTTTTGGTTTTGACTTTGTTTTTTTTTTTCTTTTTCTTTTTTCCTTACCTTTGAAAACCCTTTTTCTGTTTGTTTTGGCTTTTTTTCTTGAGGCACCCGGTGGGTATTTTCTCTTGTATTGTTGTTTTTTTTTTTGTTTTTTTGTTGTGTTTTCCGACTATTTAGACTATCCTGTGTGTTTTATATTGTTTTGACTGTTGTGGTGTTTTTTTTTTCACATTACCTTCGGGTGTTATTTTTTTATGGGTTTGTTTTTTATGTTTGTTGTCCTTTTTTTTTCAACCGTCCAACCCCCCCGGCCCCCTCCCCGTTGCATGTTGTTCCCTGTGTTCACCAGTATTTGTTATTTTCGTGCTAGATTCTTTTGTTTTGGGTTCCCCCAAAGTTGACTCTCATTACCCACCCACATGCACCCATACCTATTCAGACTTTTGTTTTGTTTTTTTTTCTTTAGTTTTTTGTTTTTAACCCCCCCAACGCCGGCGTTGGAGTTATTCAAGTTGATCCGCGCCCCCGCCTTCGCGCCTTTTGCCGTCATGTGTCTGCTTGATTTTTTTTGCTTTTTTGTTTAGACCATTTCTTTTTTTTTATTTTTTTAAGTTTGATGGGTTCCCGCTTGGGTATATGTTTCTCGGCGGAGTTTTACCAAACTATATTTCACATGTTTGGTTGAAGCCAACCTTCCTGGCTTACGTTAGTTTTTTGTTGGGTGTGTTTTTATAGTTGTCGTTTTTTTAGCTTGTTATTTTTTTTTTTTTTTTCTTTCTTTTCTTTGTCTGTATTTTGTTTTTTTTCCTGAGTCATTTTTTTATTTTTGTTTTTTTTTTTTTTTGGCTGATTTTTTTTTTATTTCTTTATTTTCGTTTTGGATTTCCTTGGTTTTCTCCTCCATCTTTGTTTCTCGGTATTTGGGTTTTCTAAGTTTTTATTGGTTTTGATAAGTTTGTTTTTTTTTGTTGTTTTTTTTTTTTTTTCATTTGGCCGTTGTTCACATCTTTTCTTCCCCTCGGCACATTGTTGTTACTTTCAAGTGTCCTGCGGTTTTTTGTTGGACTTCAGCGTTTTGTTTGTCTTTTGTTTTTGGTGAATTTTTTTTTGAATTTGTCTCCCCTCTTACAACACCCCAGATCAAAGACCTACGGTTACGCGTGCTTTGTTTTGGTTTTGTGATTTTTGGGTTGTTTTTGATTTATTTCTATTTCTTTTTTTGTTTTTTTTTTCCGGTAGTTTGGTAGTCTTTTGTTTATTTTTTTTTTACTTTGGTTGTTGTTTGTTTTTTTTTAGTTCTTTCTTGATGACACTTTTTTTTTTTTTTTTATTTGTTCTTTGTTGGTGATTTATTTATTTTTTTTTTTTTTGTGTTTTTTTTTTTGTGTTTCTTTTGTGGTTTTTCCCGCGTTTTCGTAGTCCCCTTTAGGGGTTATGATTTATTTTGTTTGACATGATTCGCCTGGCTTTTTTTGCTGTGTTTTTTTTTTGGTTTGTTTTTTTTTTTTTTTTTTTTTTTTTTTTTGTTTTTTTGTTTTTTTTTGGGGGTGTTTTTTTTCGTTTTTAGTTTTTTTTGTTTTTGTTGTTTTTTTTGTGTTGTTTTTTGTTTCGCCAGGTAGTGGTTATTTTTTGCTGTGTTTTTGGGTTTTGGTAGGTTTTGTGGTTGGTGCTTTTTTTCTCCTTTTTTGGTGGGACTTTTTTTTCACCTTTTTACTTTATTTTTTGTTTGTTCTTTTTTCCTTCATTAACCAGTCGTTGCTTCTGTTGGTTGTTTTGTTTTTTTGTTTGTTTTTGTTTTGTTTTTGTAGTTTTTTCCTTTTTCCTCCCGTATTGGGTTTTTTTCTGTTGTTTTGTGTGTTTTTCTTTTGTTTTTTTGTTTTTTGTTTTTTTTTGGGGTTGTTTGCCCTCTTTTCTTTTTTCTTTATTTGTACAAAAACCACCTTCAACATTGTCAGGTTTTACGTTTGTAAGCTTTTTCAGCACTTTGACAGTGTTTGGTTTATTCTTGTTTTTGTTTTTTCCCCCATTCTCTTTTACTTTTCTGTGTTTTTCGCCCCTTGGCATATTGTGTGTGCTTCTTTTTTTTTTTTTTTCGTTTTTGTTTTTTTCTTTTTTTTTGTGCTCTTTTTTTTTTCAATCGCCCGTAAGTGCATTTATATGTTGTGTTGCTTTTTGTTTTTTTGTTTTGTTTTTTTTTTTTTGTGTGGTTGTTTGGGGTGTTGGTCTTCCAATTTTTTTTTTTTAATGTCAACAATCATCGACACAATCCTGCACCCACCCTCCGTTTGCTGCTGCGTTGCCCCCATTCAGTGTGTTTTCTTTTGGTTAAGTATTTTTCTACTTTTATTGTTTGTTGTTTTGTTTTGTTCATTGACTTTTTTACGGGTTTTTTTTGTTTATGTTTCTTTTCGTTTTTTGCATCCCCCCCTTTAGTTGCGTTTTACTTTACGGAGTTTTTTTGTTGATGAACAAAATTCTTTTTTTTTTTTTTGTTTTTGATTTGCCCCCAGGTTGTTTTGATGTTGGGTTTTTTTTTTTGCTCACCCTTTCCAACATTTTTTTTTTTTTTTTTTTTCATAGTTGTTTTCCTATATTTTGTTTATTTTTTTTTTTTTTTTTCCAGCATTTTTTTATTGTTTATTTGTGGTGTTTGCTTTTTTGTAGGTTCACACCGCCATTTCAATTGTTTTATCTTGTGACTGACGACTGGTTTTTTTTCCTTTTGGGTATCTTTTTTTAGGCTCTTATTCTTTGTTTGTTGTTTTTTTTTTTTTTTGTTTTTTTTTTTTTTCTTTGTTTTTGTGTTTTTTGTTCCAAGATTTGAAGATGTGTTTTTGTTTTTTTTTGTTTTTTTTTGTGTAAGGTATTTTTGTTTTCCTTTTTTATGTTTTTGTTGTTTCTGTTTTTTTTTATTTGATTTTTTTGTTTTATTGAATTTTGTTTGGTGTGTTCGTGTTTGTTTGACCCACCACCCTGTTTTTTTTTTTCGTTTTTTTTTTTTACACCCCCATCGCTCAGCCGGAAAGAATTCCCCCCTCCCCCCCGCCTTGGTTGTTTTTCTTCCCCTTTTTGGTATTTAGTTACTTTTTAGTGGTTCTTTTGGATCTTTTTACCTTTTTTAGTTTGTTTTCATTGTTGTTGGCTTGGTCAACTCTTACCTTTTCTTTTGTGATAGTTTTTACATCTTTTCACGTTTTTTATTACAGTGGTTTTTTTTTGTTGTTCTTTTCCTATCTCCCACTTTGGTATGGCCGCTATCTTCCTTTGTGTGTATTGGATTTTCGTTTTCGAATATTCTTAGTGTCTATGTGTTTTTTCTTTTTCTATTATTTTTGTGTATTTCTTCTTGGTTTTTTTTTTTTTTTCAGTTTTTTCCTTTGGATGCTGTTCTCAACGATTTTTTGGGCTTTAAAAATTTTGTTGAGGGATTTCATTTGCGTGTTTAGGGTAGCTTTTGTGTTGCTGTTGGTTTGTTCTCTATCTTTTGTTTTTTTTCATCGTACCCTTCAAATTATCTCTCTCCTGGTGTTTTTATTTTTTTCTTTTTTTTTTCCTTTTATTACTTTTTATTTTTTTTTCTTTTTTTTTGCTTTGTTTGTGTTGGTTTTCTTTTGTTTTGTTTGCCTCTTATTTTTTTTTTTTTATTTTATTTTTTTCTTTTTGCTTTTGTGGTATTTTTTTTGTTTTTTTTTTGTATTTTGTGGACTTGGTATTTTTTTTTTGTGTTTTCTTTTTCTACGCGCTTTTTTTGGGGTTTTTTGTTTTTTTTGTGTGTTCCCCTTTGTTTTTTCCCTAGGCCGAGGCCTTTTTTATCTTTTTTTGTTTCTTTTAGTGTCAAAAACCCAACACGCCCATTTTTTCAGTTTTTTTATTTGTTGTTATTTGTTTTGTTCCCCTTTTTTTTTTTTTTATTTTTTTAAAACACCCCTTCTGGGGGTTGGGGGTTGGTGGGATTCCCAAGGCACTAGGAGGGTGTGGGGGGAGGTGTCTGCCCCCCGGGGGCGGATTTTGTGGTGTGTTTTTTTTTTCTGGTATGAGTGTGTTATTTATTTTTTCGGTTACAAGGAGGTGGGGTTGGGGGGGGGGGGGGGATTTGTTTCCCCTGGTGGGTCCGCGCGAGGGGTTCGTTTATGGTTGGTTGTTTTTTCTGTGAGAGGGTTCATTTTGATATCGTTTTGCAGGCGGGGTCGGGCGTTGTGGGGGCGTGATGGTGTTTATCGGTACGCGCTTTTTTTTGTTTCCTCCCGTCGGTTTGTTTTCCCAGATTTTCGGTTTCGGTGACTGTTGTTGTTTTCGTCAGTGCTTAGGTTTCGTTGTTTTGTTTTTTGTTTGTTTGAAGTGTGGTTGTGTGGTTTTTCCTTCTTTTTGGGAGTGCGTTTTTTTTTTTTCCCTTTATTTTTCCCTCTGGTTGGTTGTTGACGGTCTGTATTGATTCAAATTGTTGGAGGTTTTTTGTTTTAGGTTTTGTTTTTGGTGTTGTTTGTGACCACAACACCCCCCCTCAACAGAGCAACCCCCACCCCCCCCAACCTTCCGCAACACAACTTCCACAACCCCCAACCCTCATACAAACTTATTTTTTTCCCTTTCTATTTTGTGGGTTTCCCCTCTGGAGGTGTGTCTTGTCCGGGGTTGGGGGGGGGTTGGGACTTGGTTTTTTTTGGGGGTGTTTTTTTCTTATGGTTGTGGGGTCTCTTCGGTGTTGGGTGTGGTTTCGTGTCCCCCTTATGATGGTGAGGTTTTTTGGTCCAGTTAGTATACTGAGGTTGGATTTTTTTTTTTTTTTGGGTTGTGTGGGGGTAGGGGGGGGGTTGGCGGGGGGCGGGTTAAAAAAAAAAATAAGCTTTTGAGGTGGGGTGGGGTTTTTTTTGGGGGGGGGTGGGGGGTTGGGGGGGTTGGGGTAGGTGGGGGGGGGGGGGGGGGGGTGGGGTGGGTTTTATTTTTTTTTTTCAATTTTTTTTATTTGTGTTTTTATTTGTACGCCCCGAAACTCCCATGGACATCTATACCCCCCATAACAACTTGAAACAAACACACACGTTTTTGTTATTTGTTTTTTTTTTTTCCACACCTCTTTTTTTTTTTTTGTACCGTGGTTGTAGCTTTTCATTTATTTGTGTTGTGTTTTTTCTTTGTTAGATCGCATTTAGTTGCACTCCCGCTTTTATTGGTATTCGTTTATTTCGTTTTATTTGGTTTTCCTTTTTGCTTTTTTTTTTTTGGTTCTGTTTGTTGTTGTGCTTCCATTGATTTTGCAATTGACAGTATTTTACTTTTTTTCGTTTGTCTTGTTGCTTTTGGCTTTTGATTTTTTTGTGTGGCTTTTGTGTTTTTGTAAATTTTTTTCATCGTCGGCTTTGCTTATTTTTGTTTTTTTTTTTTGTTTTTTTTTTTTCCATTTTCCCCCGGGTCGCTCAGGATTTTTTGTGCGGGCCGCCGCGTAAACTTGTATTTTTTTGTTTTTGTTTGGTTTTTTATTTTAGTTGGGTTTTTTTGCATCTTCTTTGTTTTGTTGTTGGTTTTTTTTTTGTTTTGTTTGTGTTTTCAAGGAGTTTTTCAGGTTCGACTGTATGCCCCCTGTGTTTGGTTTTGTTTTTGGTCGTGTGGCTTTTTTGTTTTCTCTCTTTTTGTTGGTTTTTTTCTTTGTTTTTTTCCGGTTTTTTTTCGTTTGCAATTTTTGTGTTTATGTTATATTTATACTTGTTGTTTGTTGTTTGTTTTTTTTTCAACTAACCCCGCCGGGCGTAATATTTTTTTTTTTTTTTTTGTGTTTTTGTTTTCTTTTTTTTTGGGTTTTTTTTTTTGATTTCTTTTGTGTTTTTTCCTTTTTCTTTTTTTTTTTTTCCCAGATTTTTTTTTTGTTTGTTTTTTTTGTTTAACATGTTTTTTTTTGTGGTTTTTTTTTGACCCCCCTTTATGCTTCCGGAGTTGATTGCTTGTTTGATTTCCCTCAATTTTTTTTTTTGTATTGCATATTTTCTTGCACCCTTCGTTAGCGCTTCTTTTGATTTAGTTTACGTTCTTTTGCAAGTTGCACGACACCCACTTTCCCTATCACGATAGCTGTTTTTTTCTGCCTACTTGTTGTTTTTTTTTTGTTTAACATTTTTTTTTGGGTTTTTTTGTTTGTTGCTTTCGGTTGTGCTTTTTTTGTCTTTTTTTTTTTCATGATTATGTTCGTTCAATGTTTTGTATTTGTCTTGGTTTTTGTGTTCCCCTACACACACCCCCACACCACCCACCCCACCCCTCCCCCCCCCCCCCCGTGGCCCCCACCTAGTTGTTCAGGTTTTTTTTTTTTTGTTTTGGTTTTTTTTGTTTTTGTTTGTTTTTTTTTTTCTGTTTTTTTGTTATGAGTTTGGTGGTTTATTTTTTTTTTTTTTTCTTTTGTATTTTGGTTTTCCTGGCTTTTTGGTTTTGTGTGTCCTTCTTAAGGGATTGCTTACATTTTCCCCTTAGTTTGACTGGACCGGCATCCTGAAAACCCTGTGGTTACGGAAAGACCCCCCCAACGAAATTTTCATCCCCAGGTTAGAAAACTGATTTTTCTTAGCCAAAGTCACAAGTTAGACCTCCTTTCTAGAAATCTCCATGTGGTGTCTGTACCACTCCTACTTTTTATTTTTCTATGTCTTTGTATCCATTGTCCCGGAACTTGATCGTTCAACGCCGAGAGCCCCCCCTTACCAACACTAAAGATGTTTTCTTTTTGCTATTCCTACCCATCAGTTTTTCCCCTATACTGCCACATTGGCTCCCGGGAAAAAAAAGCACCTAAGTTCCGTCAAATATTTCTTACGCTGGTTGGGTTTGAGCGACTTGTTTAGTGTTTTTTTTGTTTGGGTTTTTTTTGTTTTTGTTGTTTTTCTTTGGGGACGGTTAGTTTTTTGGGGGGGGTTTTTTTTGTTTTGACCCTTTTTTTTTTTTTTTTTCTGTGTTAGTTTTCCCTTGTTTGTTGTTGGTGTTTGTTTTTTTACTAATTTATTTTTGTTTTTGTTTTTTTTTTTGTTGTGTGTTTGTTTTTGTGTGTGTTTTGTTGTTCTTGTTTTTTTTGTTTTTTTTTTTTTTTTTTTTTTTTTGTTTTTTTGTTTGTTTTGGGTTGTTTTCTTGAGATGTTAGCAGTTCGTTTTTTTTTTAGTTGTTTTTTTCTTTTTTTTTTCCTTCCGCTACTTTGTTTTCATTTTTTTTATTTTTTTTATTCCCACCCCCAAAGTTTTTTTCTTCTGGGAACTTTATTTTTTGTCTTTTTGTTTGCTTTTTTTTTGGTTTCTTTTTACTTCGATGCGCGCACTTTTTTTTTATGGTTTTTTTTTTTTTTTCCCGTGCACTTTGCGACCATCTATTTGTGATTTGGACCCTGTTTTAGTTTTTTTTTTTTTTTTTTTTTGTGTGTGGTGTTTTTTTGTTTTTTTCACTTGCTCCATGTTTGTTTATTGTGTTAGTTTTTGTCGGTTGTGTAATGTCTTTGGTTGTTTTGGTTTTTGGTGTGTGCAATACTTTTTCTTTCTTTGGAATGTTTTTTTCCGGACTTCTTGCTATCTTGGTTTTTTTTTTTCCCTGGTTTGGTTGTTTCACCATTTTGTGTTGACTTGGAGCTTTCAGTTGGTTTTATTTTTTTGTTTTTTTTTTTTGGTTTTGTGTTTTGTTTTTGTTTTGGTTTGTGTTTTTTATTAACAACCATTGATTCCTCCAATTCCCAATTGGCATTTTTTTTTTTTTTTTCTTGCTCCCCTCGATACCTTTTTTTTTTGTTTTTTCTTTGATTTCATTTCCGTGTTTTTATGTTAGTTGAGGTTTGTGTATTTTTTGTTTTTTTTGTTGTTTTGGTGGTGTGTATTTGTTGCAGCTGTGGTTATTGTGTTCTGTTTTTTATTATTTTTTGTGTTGTCTCCCTCCCTCTTTTTTGTTTGATTTGGCCTCCGCCTTTTGTTTTTGTTGGGTTTTTTTATTGTCTTTTATTTTTCTGTATTTTTTTTGTTTGTTCTTTTTTTTCTTTTTTTTTTTTTTTGATTTGTGCATTTGTGCGCTTTTCGGTTTTGTAGTATTTTTTTTTTGTTTTTTTTGTTTTTGTTGTTTTGTTTTTTTTTTTTCTTTTTTTTTTTTTACCTTTTTTTCATTTTTTGTGTTCCCAAAACGGTTAAGGATTTTTCATTTCCACTTTTGGGTTACACAATTTTTTGATGGTAATTGTTTTTGGAAGATTTTTTATTTTGTCAGTCACATGGTTTTTCTTTCAATTGATTGTGCTCAACGAGAATGTTTTATTTGATCATTTGTTATTATTTTGTTTTTTGGATCTTTCTTTGAGTTGTTTTTTTTTTTTGTTTTTTGTGTTTCTTTTTTTGTTTTTTTTTCTGTTTTTCCCCATCTTTATTTTGTTTTTGTTGTGTTTTGTTCTTTTTTTTTTTTTTTTGATGTGGGTTTTGCTTTTTTCTTTTTTTTCACTGGGGGGTTTGGCGGGGGTTATAGTGAGTTGGGGTTTTGGGGGAGGTTGAATTCCTTACTCCAGCGTCCTTTTGGTTTAGACCTAATCTTCATTCACACAAACTTCCGTTCCTGCTCGGTAGACAATGGCCACAATTATCTTTCTTCATTTCACCGGCTCGTTATCCTCCCTTTAGTTAACAACGCGTATACCAATTTTTTTGTTTGTGTTTTTAGGTTTTGATTTTTTTTTTACAATCCGGTGTTCCCCGGATTGTTGTGTGGGTCTTTTTGGTGCTGGATTCGGTAATTTTTTTTTTTTTTTTTTGTTCCCATTTTTTTTTTTTTTTGTTGTTGTGTGTTTTTTTGTTTTTTGTTTGGTTTGCCCACCAACCTGTTTTTTTTTTTTTTTGGTTGTCTGTTGTTCTAGTATTTTTTTTTTTTGTGTTGTGGGTGTTGTTTGTTTTTTTCTCAGGTTTTTTTTTTTTTTTATTGTGTGTTTTTTGCGTATTTTTTCTTAACCATTTTGTTTTTTGAGTTTGTTTCCTGACTATGTTTATGTTGGATGGTTGTGTGTTTTTCCGATTTTTTTTTTTTTTTTTTGGTTTTCCCCAGTTGTTTTTTTTTTTTTTTTACTTTTTTTTTATTTTTTTTTTGTTTTTATTTTGCGCCTCTTTTTGGGTGGGTATTTTTTTTTTCCCTTGGTTATTTTTTTTTGTTTTTTGTGACAAGTTTTTAACCTGTGTTGCTCGTTGTTTTTTTTCGCTTGTTTTTTATTTGGTTTATTGTGATATTTTTCTTTTTTTTTTTTGTACTTTTTTGTTTTCTGTTTCCATTGTGAGTTCCCCACCCCCCCCCCCGCCCCACCCTGTCCAGTAATTTGGTTTTAACCCCACCCCCCCGCATCACACCCCCCTGCAGGTTTCTTGGCTTGGTTTTTTTTTTTTTTTTTTTTTTTTTTTTTTTTTTGTGGTGTGGCCTGTTTTGTCTTTTCGTATCTTGATTTGTTTATTTGGTTTGAGCGTTTTTTTGTGGTTTCGTTTGTGTTTATTGTTTTTTTTTTTTTTTTTCGTGTTTGGTTTTCATCGGCTTTTTGTTGTTTGTTTTTTTGCCCTTTTTTCCTTTTTTATACTGACCGTAGGTTGGTTTTTGTTGTTTTTTTCTTTCTGGTTTTTTTTTTTTGTTATGTATCTGTCGGCGCGCATTATTGCTTTGTAGCAGTATTCTTGTTTGGTCTTTTCATTGTTTTTTTGTTTGTTTTTCGTTTTTTGTTTTTTTTTTTTGTGGTGCTTTTTTTTTTTTTTTTTTTCCCGATTTGAGTTTTGTTGTCCCAACTCGCACCATCAACCTTTGTGGGGGTTTCCTTTGAGGAGTTGGAGCGGGTTGGGGGGGTTGGGGGGGGGGGGGCGGTGGGACACCCGGGGTGGTGTTGCGATGTTTTTTGGGGGGTTCTCTGTCATGTACATACGTGTGTGGCGGTCGACAGGGGACGCGATCTTGGCTGTCGCGTGGGGGGGGGGTGTACATGTCGGGCAGGGTTTGGCTTTGTGGTTGGCCTTTGTGTGAGGGGTGTGAGGGTGGTATGTTGGGGTGGGAGCCCGGACGGGGGTGTGTGGGGTGGAAGGGGAGGAGTGGATGTGAGGGTTTTGTTCCCCCCGGGGGGCCGTCCCGTTGGACGTGGTTAGAGAGGAGGTCGTGGCAGAGGGTTGTTTAGGTAGGGGAGGGAGAACGTGGCCGTTTCTCTTTTGGTTATCTCCGCAATGAGCAGAATTCCGCTTTCAACCGCTGCGTTTTTCTTTCGAGCTGGCGGTTCTTTGTTTCCTTTTGAGGTTTGTTTTTTTTGTTCTTTGTCCTTGTGTTGTGTTCTCCTAATTCAAGAACGCGGTTTGAGGCGCTGGGGGAGTCGGCCCGCTGGGCGGACACCGCCCAAGTCCCAAACTTTATTTAGAATTACAGAGCTAGAACCGATCCCCCGGGTGTTATTCCCCCTTCCTCCCTGTTATCTGTGTTGCTCCGTAACGCAATTCCAGGCGGGGTCCCATCTCGCACTGCGTATCCCAAAAACTTACGCTCCCCTCTTCAGTTAAGGAAATAACCCTGAGGCTCCCCCCCCCTTGTTTTGTTTTTCCCCATTCCACCCCCCCCCCCCTTTCCATACCACGCGCCCACAAATCCTGGCAACATCAAAAAAAGTCTTTTTTTATTGTTTATATTTTTTTTTTTTTTTTCTTTTCCCCCCACGATTCTTCCGAAAAACCATTAGAATTATAGACAGCACGATTCAAGCAAGATCTTTCTAAAAACAAAAATTCAGTTATTACATTTTTATGAAGGAATGAAAGTGTTTGGGTGTTTGTCACCAAAAACCCCAAACCACCCCACCCCCCACCCACCCCTGTTTTTGTGTTTTCTATTCTGCATGTTTTGTTTGGTTTGGTTTTTTGTGGTTTTTTTTTATGTTTTTTGTTTTTTCTTTGGTTGTTTTTATTATTTTTCTTTGTTTGTTCAACCAAAATAAGCCGCCAAAAAATTTACTACGAAACCACCCATCTATTTTCGCCCTGCTTTGAACCCACCACTCCCCGATTTGTCCACCCGATTCTCTTTAAGGCAAATACTTGGGACACCCCTCTCCACACACTCAAAAGCGGCTTTTGGCTCTCTTGTGGCTGCCCCCCGCGCACTTTTTTGTATCGCGTTTTTTCGGGGGTTGGTATGGGGTTCTTGGGCTGTGGGAGGTGGGGCGGACGAGCAACCAGCCCCCCCCCTCCCCCGGTCATGGGCAGGGGGGGGTGGGCTGGTGGGTGGGCCGTGTGGGGGGGGGGGGGGCCAGGGTTGTTTTGCGTTTTCTGAGAGGTTTTTCGTGCGGCCTTGGTGTAGAGTTGTTGGGTAGTTGGGGAGGGGTGGCGGCGGGGGTCGGGGGGTCGAGGGGGGTGGGGGTCGGGGGGGTTTAATGACGATCCTCTTAGCCATTGTGGGGGTGGTGTGTGTTCGGGTCTTGCACCTCCAGTTGTTCGAGAGGGGGGGGGGTGCCGGCCGGACCCTGGGATCGCGTTGGTTTGGTTCGGCTCTCACAAGCTAGGGTGTGGGTTTTACGAGTACCCACCTATTGTTCACCCCGGGGGTGGGGGGTGTGGGGGGGGGTTGGGTGCAAAATGTTTTCCGCACCCTGGCTCCCCAGCCCAAACCTGTCACTTCCCTTGTACGCGCACCCCCCAGATCCCCCGGGTGGGTTTCCCCCCTTTGGGAACTTTCGAACCTTCCCCCCATTGCCTTGTTCACGCACGTAGTTACTCTTGAACCCCCAAGCGGGGGTTCGGGGGGGGGCGGGGGGGGGGTTGTCGGGTGGTTTTTTTTTTTTTCCTTTTGTATACATGATTTGGTGGTGTTTGGTTTGGAGTCGGAGGGTTCACCAAACACCTCACCTCCCTCCCTACCCCTTTAAAACCATAACCGACATCCGGTTAGACCCCTCCGTCACCATGGAGGCGTGCTACACCCAAAGACCACCCCACCACACCCCCACACCACCCTCCCACCACCCCTACCACCCCACCCCAGCCCTCCCTTCTCACACAAAATACCACCCCCCCTCCCCACGTGCCCACCCCCCAAACCACCCAGCCCCTTTTCCCCGGGGGCGGGGGTTTTTTTAAGGACTGGGGGGGGGGGGAGGAGGCGGGTTTTTAGGGGGCCCCCACACCCTCCCCGTCCCTGACCCCACGGCCACCCCCACCGGCAACTCGGGCGCACCTACACCACCCTCCCAAACCCCCCCCCCACCCAACCCCCCCCCCGACCCTCGTGCACCGCTACGACTAACCCTTATCGACACCCACAGACCCGTTACCTTCCACCCGCCTGCTCTAATTACCCCTCCATTCTGAGCACGCCTCCCCCGTGTTTACAGCTAGGGAGTGGGGAGCGGGGCGGAGAAGTGGTATGCTGTGTCGAGCGGTTGGGGTGGCGGGGGGGGGGGGGTGTTTGCCCGGCGGTGGCGGCGGGAGGGCGCGCCCGGGGGGGGGTTTTGGGGGTGTTTTTCTTTTTGTGGGGGGTGGGTGGTGGACGCGGTTGTGGGAGAGGGGACGGGTGGGTGGTGTGGTTGGGGCGGGCGCGGTGCGGGGGCCGGTAGTGTTCTCCCCGGGGGGGGGGGGGGGGGGGTGTCCTGTGAGTGTGAAGAGGGACAGTGGGGTGTGGGGGGCGGGTTCAGTTGGGGGTGGGTGGGGGTTTTTTTCGGGGGCCTGCCCCAGGGAGAGCGCCATGCTTACTACAATCCCCACAGCCCGCCCGGGACCACCAAACCCCATTCTTGTAGGGCGGGGGGGGGGTGGGGACGGTGGGGGCTTGTTTAGGATTTTTCCCTCCAGACTCGACGCGCGCACCATTCTCTACACGCTAGCACCCCCCACACCCCCCCCTAGTCGCCCACACTACCAAGCCCCAACCCCCACACCACCCCGCGACCCCCCCCCCCCACCTTCCTCAAGTGCCACCCCCACCCCCCACACCCCCCCCCCCCTACTGCCCACACACCCTCCCCCCCCCACCCGCCACCCCCCCCCACCCCCCCACCACGCTTCCCCACCCTTCTCCCAGCCACCCACCATTGTCATGTGGATTTGTGGGCGGCGTTTTGTATGTTTTATGGGTCGTGTGGGGTTTTTTTCCAGGGGGGGGGTGGGGGGACAGGGAGGCTGTTAATGGTTTTTTTTTTTTTACTTGAAAGGCTTAGGGGTTGCGCGGTTGGTGGTTTGGGAGGGAGGCGGGTGGAGGTTGGGCAGCGTGGGGGTGGGGGAGGCGTTTTGTATTGGTTCGTTCGCATGGGGTGTTGTTATTATTACCTTTTTAAGTTGGCCATTCCACCCAATCCCACCTTGTATGTCAAGCTTGCCCGCAGAACCCTCGATTTCGAACCTTCACGACTTTTGTCGGAGATCGTTCATCGGGGTGCCAGAGCAACGGGGGTGGGTGTGTTTTCACACACTTCCCCCTATTCTTCCGCCGGGTCGTTCAGACGACTGACGCTAGTGTTGTCATCTTGGAGCTTTTTTGGTTTCTATGCTCTAAACTGGGGGGCGCGGGGGCTGTGGGGTGTGTGTTCCAGAGGGTGGGGGTTTTCCTCGCTGAAGGAGTCTGAGCATCGTTGTGTTTCCAAAGTTTTCTTTATCGTTGTTTTTTTGTTGGCGACTTTTTTACCCCTTTGTTTATTAGGTATTGTGGTTCGTTTTTTGGTACTCGTTTTTTTTGTGTTATTGTTTGTTTTTTGATGGGTGTGGTTGGATGTTTGTTTGTTTTTCCTTTCTTTTTTTTTGTTTTTTTGTTTTGATTTGTTGTTTTTGAAGTCTTCCCCCCCCCCACCCCCCCACAATTTTTTTCCTCTTAACATTGCTCATGCCCTTGTCATTCTTTTGTGTTGTTTGTATTTTGTTTTTTTTCTTTTTTGGGATCCTTTTTATTATTTTTGTTTAGGGTTTTTTTTTTTTTTGTTGCTTTTTTTCTTTTGTGTTTGCTTTTTTGTTTCTTTGACAGTGGGGTGTT
>Ga0179593_1679342_pt1 | contig 54071 bp, 99 predicted proteins | sample CZODoug2_1_08_16_FD_185931 | JGI IMG/M metagenome (GOLD analysis project Ga0179593, IMG submission 185931) | Vadose zone soil fungal communities from Angelo Coast Range Reserve, California, USA - CZODoug2_1_08_16fungal (PacBio error correction) | ecosystem: Environmental > Terrestrial > Soil >... | reverse complement strand
GCGGGGGTGTCTGGGGGGGTCGTCGGGTATGGGTGGGGGGGGTGGGTCGTGGGTGGGGTGTGGGGGGTGGGCGGCGGCGCAGGGTTAGTTGTTGGGGGGGGGGGTGGGGGGGAGGGGGGGGCGGGGGGGGGGGGGGGGTGGTGGGGTAGGGGGGGGGGGGGACGTGGTGAGTATAGGGAGGGGGGGGGTTGGGGTGGTGTTGCGCACGCAGCGGGGAAGTTGTGGTTGTTGGGGGAATGGGGGTGCAGGGTAGACGCGGGGGGGGGCAGGCGGGGCGAGCGTGTGTGGTGGTCGAGCTTCGCGGGGGGGGGGGGCGGGGGCGGTTTGTGTTTGGTTGTGGTGTTGGGGGGGGCTGTGTGGGTGGGGAGGTTAGAGGGGGTTTGGCTTGGGGGTGGGGGTGCACTTGTAGCTGGTGGGGGCGCGTGGGGGCGCGCGCAGCTTGGGTGCACGGGGGGGGGGGGGGGTAGGGGAGGGGGGGGGGGGGGGGGTTGAGCGGGGGGTGGCGAGGGGGGGGGGGAGTGGGGTGGAGGGTGGGGGGTGGAGTTTGTTTGGGGGTTGTGGGAGGGTGGGGGTGGGGTCGGGGGGGGGATGTGGGGTGAGTTGTTGTGGTTGTTGGTGGGGGGGTGGCACGGTGTGTGGTGTGTGGGGCTTTCGGGGGGTTGGCTTGTTGCGGCTGGTGGGTGGCATGTGGGGGTTTGGGTGGGTGTGGGGTGGTGGGGGTGGGGGGGGGAGGTTGGGGTGGGGTGGGGGGGAGGGGTGGGGTGGGGGGTCGGGGGGGGGGGGTTGGGGGGGGCGGGGTGGGGGGGGTGTTGGGGTGTGGGGGGTGCAGGTGTGTTGTGAGCGCGTGCGTTTGTGTTGAGGGGGGGTCGCGACGGGCGGGCTGGCACGCGGGTCGAGAGGGGGGGGGGGGAAGCGGGGTGGTGGATGCGGGTTATGGGGTGGTGGGGTTGGTTGGGGAGACGCACGCAGGGGGGGTTGTGGGGGGTGAGGGGGTTGGGGGGGGGTTGTGGGGGGGTGTTGGGGGTGGGGGGGTGTTGTTTTGGGGGGGGGTGGGGGTGTGGGGGGGGTGGGGTTGGGGGGGGGGGGGGGGGGGGGGGGGGGGGTGGGGTGGGGGAGGGGGGGGGGGGGCGCACGGGGGGGGAGGGTGGGGGGGGGTGGGGTGGTGCGCGGGGAGGGGTTAGGGGGGGGTGGCGGTGTGGGCGGGGGGACAGAGGGGGGGGGTGAGGTGGGGGTGGAGGAGCCGAGACAGCGGTGTTGGGACGTTGGGGGGGGCGGGAGTGGTGTGGTGTGGTTGGGGGGGATGTGTGGGGGCGGGGGGGGATGTGTTAGCGTGTGGGGTGTGTTGGTTGTTTGATGGGGGTTGGGGGGGTGTGGTTGTGTGTGGTGTTGGTGGGGGTGATTGGTAGGTGGGGGGTGTTGTTGGGGGTGGGGTGGAGGTAGGGGTGGTTGTGGACTTTACGTTATGGTGCGGAGAGGTGGTCAGGGTTTCGAGAGTTTTGTAAGCGTTGGTGTGTTATTTGCAGAGCAGGTGTGTTGTTTGTCGTCGTTTTTGTCGCGGGATATTTGGTGGTGGGGGGGTGGAGGGGTGAGGTTTTTAGTTTTGGTGTGGGGGTTGTTGTTGGGTTTTGTGTGGTGTGTTGTTTATGGTGTTCTTTGACTTATGGCGTGGGTTTTAGCTAGTTTTTGTGTTTTTTTTTTGTGGAGGGAGTTTTCTTGCGTTTGTTTGCTTTCCTGTTTGTTGTGTGTGGGAGGTGTTTTTTGTGGGAAGATGGGCGGGGTGTGGTGCAGGAGGGTTTGGGGTGTGGGTTGTTTGTGTTTGTTTGAGTTAGGTGTGGCAGGAGTTTGTGTTGTTTTGAGATGTTGCGAGCTTTTTTGTTTGTGTGTGTTTTGTTCTGTTTGTGTATTTTTTGTGTTGTGTAGTTTGTTTTTTTTAGACCAGTTGGATTTGATGGGTGTAGATAGTGGTGTGTGGGGGTGTGTGGGTTTTTGTGGTTTTTTTGTTGTGAATTTGTGTTGTTCTTTTCTAGCTGTTTATTTTCAGTTTTGTGATTTTCAGAGCGCGCTTCAGGTTTTTTTTAGTTTTTGGTAGTTGTTGGATTAGGAGAGGGGTGTGGGGGGAGATAGGGGGGGGGTTGTGTTGGGGCGGCTTGAGAGGGGGTTGTTGGTGGGGAGAGGAGGGGGGGGGGGTGTGACGGGAGTGTGGTGTTTTTTTTGTGCGGGGTGTTTCGGGTAGAGAGGGCGAGGTGGGGTGTGGGTTTTGTGTGTGGAGTGGGCGTGGGTGGTTGGAGGTGGGGGTGTGGTTTTGTGTTGTGTGTTGGTTCGTGTTTGTTCGCGTCGGCTGGTTGAGTTGGGTGAGTTGTTTTGCTTGTGTGTGTTGGTGTGATTATGTTAGATTTGCGTGTGTGTGTCTTCAAAGGCATTGGGTGTTAGATGGGGGGTGGTGGGGAGTGGGTGGGGGGTGGGGGGTTGGGGGTGTCGAGCTGTCGTGGGTGTGGGGGTGTGGACTTGGTGGTTGGGGCAGCGAGGTATCGAGCATTATCGTGGACGAGTGGTCGGTGTGACATGTGTGAGGTGGTGGCAGGGGGGGGGGGGACGGGTTGGAGGGGAGGGATGGGGGGTTTGTGAGTGGAAAACGTATTTTATCGCTGGGGTGTGCTTGTATTGTGGGTGTGTGGGTGGGTGGGTGTTGTGTTTTATTGTAGTGTTTTGTTTTCTTTTTTTCGATCTGTGGTGGGTGTTTGTGTAATGTTTTTGTTTGTTTTTGTTTTGGGTTTTGGTTGGGGGGGGTTAGGTGGGGGGTGTGGGGGTGGGGGTCAGTCGTTGTGTTTTTTGAGAGAGTGTAGCGAGAGGGTTGGATGGTGGCGCAGTGGTTGGGTTTGTGGTGGTGTGTGTAAGGGTGGGGGGGGGGGTTGGGTGGTGTGGTGGCGAGCGTATGGGGGTGTGTTATTCACGGCTTGTGGAAGGGTGTGTGTTGGGTTGTTGTTAGCTTGGTTTGTTGTGGTGTGTGTTTTTTGTAGATTATTGTTGTTTCTTTCGTTTTGTTTTTCTCTTACGTGTGTTGTCGCGCTGTGTAGTTGTTGGTGGTGCGGGGGGGGGGGTGGGTGGGGGTGGGGGGAGGGAGGGTGGCGGGAGAGTGGGTGGGGGTGTTGGGGGAGAGGTGGGGCTTGTTTTTGCGGTGGTTGTTGGTGGTTTTGTGGGTTTGGGTTTGGGTGGGAGAGGGGGTAGCCGGGGTGGGGTGTGTGGGGGGGGGTCTCTGGGGAGTGTTTCTTTGGGGTGTTGGTTGGGGTGGGGTTGTTGCGCGCTGTATGGGGTGGGGTGGGTGTGTTGTGTTTTGGTATGCTTTCTTTTTGCGCTGCTGATGGTAGTTGTGTTGTGCGGTGGTTTTGGTTTGGGGTTGTGGGTGGGTGAGGTTTGGGGGGGGGGGGAGTGGACGTGGGGGTGGGGTGTGTTAGTAGACTTTAGGTGGTGTGTGTGGGTGCGTGGGGTGGGGGGTTCGAGAGGCGGGTGTTGTTGGTGTGCTTTTTTGGTTTGTATTGGTGTTTGTTTGAGTGTGGTTAGGAGTGAAGGGGTGGTCCGTGTTGGTAGCGCTGTGGTTTTTGAGGTTGGGGCAGGTTTTGCGCGACCGTTTTGTCGTGTTTTTTGTGGTTTTTGTGGTGACATTTATTGACTTTCAGTTGTGCAGAGAGTGAGTTTCACATTTTTGCTTTTATTGTGGTGGGTGGAGCGTGGGGGGTGGTGGGGTGAGACGGTGTGGGTGAGACTGTTTTGTTTGACGCGAGTTTGGGTCGTTTTGGTGGTTTTTGTGAGGGTGGCGAGAGGGTGTTCATTTGTTTGGGGGTTTGGTTACTTGTGTGTGGTGTTCGAGCGACAGGGGTGGACGGTTAGTTGTTGGGGTGTAGGGTGCTTTGTTGTAGAGGTGGAGAGTGGGAGAGGTGGAGTTTGGTGTAGGGGGGTGGTGTGGTGTGAGTGGTGGGGGGCGCCGGTGGGTTGGTGTGTTTTGTTGGTGTTGTTTTTGTCTGTGTGCACTAGAGATTGGGTTTTGGGGGGGGTGTTTAGCTGATGTGGGGGGGGGGGGGGGGGGGTGGGGGGGGGGGGGGAGCAAGGTGGTGAGTGTGTGCTGTTTTTGTTTGTGATTTTGGGGTGGGGTGTTTCAGGTTTGTTAGATGTTTTTTTGGTGTGTGTTGTGGGTGTGGGGGTGTGTGTGGGGTCGGTGGGGGGTGATTTGTGTTGTCGGTTTTTTAGGATGGTTGGGGTGTGTTTGTTTTTTTTTTTTGGTAGAGGGTGTGTGGTTTTGGGTGCTGTGGGTTTTTCGACGTTATTTGGTTGTTTTGTACGACTGATGTTTTTTGTTTTCTGGTTCGGACTGTAGTGTTTTTGGCGGGGGGGGAGGGTGGGTGGTGATATTGGTTGGTGTTGGTGGTGATTTTTTGTTGTTGGGTGGTTTGTGGGTGGTAGTGGTGGGTGAGTTCGGGTGGTTGGGTGTTTTGTGGTAGCTGGGTGGGGAGGGGGGGGGGGGGGGATTGAGGGTGGGTAGGGGTGGGGGGGTGGGGGGTGGGGGGGGCGGGGTTGTTCAGCGCGGTAGTTTTGTGGTTGTGTGAGTGGCGTGGTCGGCTAGGGGGGCAGTGCGTTTAGTGTGGTGTTTGAGTTTTGTGTTAGCGCGAGCGTGGCACAGCGCGATGGGGTTTGTTGTCGGTTTGTGGGGAGCGGGGGGGGAGGGGGGTGGGGGGGGGGGGGGGGGGGTGTGGGGGGTTGTGTACACGTTGGGGGGGGGGGGTGGTGGGTGGGGGGGGGGCGGGAGGTGGGTGTGGGGTGAATGTGGTGGAGGTTGGGTACAGCGATTGGGGGGGGGGGGGCACGACTGGGGGGGGTGGTGGAGGAGGGTTGCATGGTGTGGAGCGGGGGGGGTGGGTGGTGGGGGACAGCGAGAGGGATGGAGTGGGGGGGACGGCAGGTAGAGGGTTTGTAGTTGGGCTTGGTGGGGGGGGGGGTGTGCGGGGTGGTGTGTTGTGCGGCGGTGGCGGCAGCGGGGGGGGGGGGGGGGGGGGGGGGGGGGGGGGGGGGGAGAGATGGGGTTTTGGTGGGGAGGGAGGGGGGGGGTGGGGGGGGGGTGGGGTGGGGGCTGGGGTGGAGGTGTTTGAGCGCTATTTGGTATGGGCGTGGGGGGGGGGGGGAGGGGAGGGGGTGGGGGGTGTTTGGGGGGGGGTTTGTTGGCTTTGCGAAGGGTGGGGCGGGTGTGGTGGGTTTTGAGGAGGTGGTCGTGAGGTGTTGGTTTTTGGTTGTGTATGTTTTGGTGTGGCTTTGGTGAGAGTGTGGTGTGTGTGTTATTGTGGTGGGATGTGGGGGTGGTTTGTCTTGTTGTGGTTTTTTGTCGCGCAGTGTGGGCGTGGGGTGGGGTGCTTTGGGGGTTTTAGGGTGTTTTTTTGTTCGTTTGGGTGGGGGATGTTGTTTGTGTTAGGGAGATTGTGTTTTTTTTTTTGTTTAGGTTGTATGTTTTACTGGGTTGTTGGTGTGTGGTGGGTCGAAGTAGCTGGTGTTGTGTGGTTTGGGTGGGTGGTGTGGTGGGGATTGTGTGTGTTGTGTTGGTTCCGGGTTGGGGTTTGTGATTTTTGGTGCGGGGTTTTTTGGTTTCGTTGATTTGGGGTTGGGGGTTTTGAGGGGGGTGTGGGGTGGGGGGGGGGGGGGGGGGGGAGGGGGTGGGGGCGCGCGCTTTTTAGAGCGCACGCGCGCGCGCGTGACACGGTGCGCGTGGTGTTACTTTTTTTGTTCGGTTGGGCGCGCGCTGTGTGGGTTGTGTGTGTGGTGTAGATGTGGTCTGTTCGCACGGTATTGTGTTTTTGGTTGGTTCTTGGACAGCGGTGTGTGTAGGGTTGGGGTTTTTTTGGTGTTTTTGTGGTTTTTGTTTGTGTTTTTTGTGTGTTTTGTTTTGTTTTTTTTTTGTTACTTTTTTTTGGTGGTGTTTGTTTTGTGGTTGTCTTGTTTGGTCGTCGTGGGGGGGTGGAGGGGTGGGGGGGGGGTGCGGTGGTTGTGGGTGTGTGTAGGGTTGTGGTGGGGGGGGGGGTGACTGTGGGGGTGTTGTGGGGGGTTGTATTTTGGGGGAGGTGTGAGGGTGTTGGAGGGGGTGGGGGGTGTGGGTAGGGGGGGGGGAGGCGGTGGGGGGGCGGGGGGGGGGTGGGGGGGTGCGTTGGGGGGCGGGGGGGGTGGGGAGGGGTGGGGGTTGGGGGTGGGTGTGTGGCTGGTTGTGACGGGGGGTGGTGCGCTGTGGGTGTGGGGGGGGGGGAGGGGGGGGGGCGGGTGGGCGGGGGGGGGTGGTGGGTGGGGGTTGGGGGGGGCGCAGCGTGGGGGCACAGTGGGGGGGGGCGAGAAGGGGGGGGGGGGGGTGGGGGGGGGTGGGGGGGGGGGGGGAGGGTGGGGGGGGGGGGGGGGGGGTGGCGCGCACAGACGCGGGGGGGTGGGGGGGGGTTGGGGGGGGGGGTGGTGGGGGGGCGAGCGGGGGTGGGCAGAGTGGGGGGGGGGACGGGGCGGGGGTGGTGCAGAGATGCAGGGGGGGGGGCGAGGAGGGCAGGGGGGGGGTGGGGTTGGTAGGGGGGGGGTGGGGGGGGGGTCGGGGTGTGTGGGGGGGGGGGGTGTGGGGGGGGGGGCAGTGGAGGCGGGGGGGGGGGGTGGGGGGGGTGTGTGGGGGGGCGAGAGGGGGGGGGGTTGGGGGGGGGGGGGGGGGGGGTGGTTTAGGGGGGGGTGGTGGGGGAGAGGGGGGGTCCGCCGGTCGGGTTGTGCGGAGGAATTGGACGATGACCAGCGGGGGGGGGGCGGGGGAGGGGGGGGGGGGGGGGGGGTGGGGGGGGAGGGGGGGGGGGGGGGGGGGGGGGGGGGTGGGGGGTGGGGCGACGCGCAGGGGGGGGCGTGGGTGTGTGTTTGGAGGGGGGGGGGGCGCAGCAGGGTGGGTTAGGGGTGTTGATTGTGGTGGGAGCGTTGTGTGTCGGGTTTGTTGTGGGTGGGTTGTGCGAGGGGGGGGGTCGCACGCCACACTGGTGAGGTGCTGGGGTGCGGTCGGGGGCGGTGGGTAGAGGGGGAGGGGGTGAGAGAGGGGGGAGTGGTGTGGGGTGGGGGTGGGGGGAGGGGGGTGGGGGGGTGGGGGGCGGGTTTTGTGTGTGTGTTGGGGGGGGTGGGGTTGTGGGGGGGGTGGGGGGGTGGGTGGTGTGTGGGGTTGGGTTGGGGGGGGGGGGGTGTGGTGTGTGTGGGGGGGTTGTGGGTGGGGTTGTTCGTGGTGGTTGGGGTGTGTGGGTGTTGTAGGGGTGTGTTTGCTGGGTGTGTGGGGGTGGGGGTTTGTTGGTGTTGGGTGTGGGGGGGGGGGGGGGGGCGGGTGGGGGGTGGGGTGGGGGGTGGTTGGGTTGAGGTTGTGGTTGGGTGGGTGGGTGTGGTGGGGGGTTGGGGGGGGGGGGGGGGGGGGGTTGGGTTGTGGGGGGTTGGGTGGTGTTTGCAGATGTTGTGATAGGTGTGGGTGGGAGGGGGGTGGGTGGGTGCTGGGGGTGGGGGTAGCGGGGGTGGGGGCGGGTGTGTAGAAGGGTGCAGTGTGGTTTGGGTGGTGCGCATTGAATTGGGGGAGAGGAGACGGGTTTGGGGGGCATGGTTTTTGTTTTTTCGCGCTTTTTGTTCTTTTGGTGGGGGTTTGGTGTGGGGGGTGATCGCGTTGGGTGGTCGGGGGTGGCGGGGGTGTGACGCGGGGGGGGGGTGAGGGGGGAGCGAGAGGTTTAGTGGGTTGCGAGGTGACTGGGGCTTGTTGGCGGTGGGAGTGCAGGGGGGGGGGGAGGGGGGAGGAGAGGGGGTAAGGGGAGGGGTGGGGGTGGAGGGGGGGGGAGGGCGAGAGCGGGGGGGGGCGAGAGGGGGGGGGGGGGGGGGAGGGGTGTGTGGCAGCGGAGCAGGGTGTGGGGTGTGGAGGGGGGTGAGTAAGGGGGTGGGGGGGGTCGCAGTGGGGTGGGGGGGTTTGTTTCGGAAGATTGAGTTGGTTCTGTTGGTTCGTTTTTCTGATTTAGTTTCTTTGTGTGTGTGTGTGGTTCGATGAGTGGAGAGGTGGGGTTGGGGAGATTGTTGGCGAGAGAGAGGATTTGTTGCAGCGTGGGCTGGGTTAGTTTGGGTAGTGTCTAGTGTGTGCCGTTTTTGTTCGTAGACGTACGACTTTGTTGCAGCGCCTAGAGGTGTGTGGGAGCTTAGGGTGGGGGTTGTTATGTTTTGTGTGTTAGTAGTTGTGGGTTTAGTGTGTGTTTGTGTTTAGCTGGGTGTGATTGTGTGTTTTTTTTTTTGTTGTTGATGGTGTTTGGAGTTGTGTTGTGCGGACTCTTTTTTACTTGTTTTTGAGCTTTTTTTTGTTTTTTGTGTTGGTAAGTGGGACAGACAGGGGTGGGCAGCGGCGGTGTATTGTTATTTGTTTTGTTGTTAGTGTGGGTGGGCGGGGGTGAGGGTGTGTGCGTTGCGGTCACGGGGGGTTCTTGCTGTGGTTCTCTTTTTTTGTTGTGGCTTTTCTTGGCTGGTGGGGTGGGGTTCGCGAGTCAGCGTTTCGACACACGCACAGGCCGGTTTTTGCTTTGTTGTGTGTTTTGGGTTTGGGTGTTTGTGTGTTTGTCTTGTTGTTGTGGTTTTTGTTTTTGATGATGTATTTTTGTGTTTGATTTTTGTTTTTGCTATGTGTGTTTTCTTCAGTTTTTCGGGGTTGTGTGATTGGTTGTGGTGTGGTTGGAGGGAGAGGGGCGAGATGGTGTGTGTGTGGGTTTTGGCGGTATTTTTGTTTGGTGGGGTGGAGACAGATGGGCGGGGTTGGTCGCGGAGGGGTGTGGTGGGGGTTGGGTTGGTTGGGGGGGGGGGGAGAGGGGTGTGGGGGTGTGGGTGAGTAGGGGGGTGGGGTGGGGGAGACGCAGAGGGTGTGTGCAGAGCTGGGTGGGGGGGCGGAGAGGTGGTCTGTGGGGGGGTGCGGGTTTGGGTGGGTGTGTGGGGTGGGTGTTTGTCGGGAGACGGCTTTTTGGGTGAGAGTGTTGGTCGGGTAGGTGGGTGTGGGTGGTTGGGTGCGGTGTGTTTTTGGAGTGGGGGGGTGTGAGGGGGGGGGGGGGGTAGGGGGATGTGGGGCGGGGTGTTGGGTGGGTGGGGGGGGTGGGGGGGGGGGGGGGGGGGGACGAGGGGTGGGGTTGAGTTTATGGGGTGGGTGGGGTGGGCTGTGTTGTGTGTTGGGGTGGGTGGGGTGGGGTGGGTGGGGGGGGGGTGTGGGGGGGGGGTGTTGGGTGGGGGGTTTTTGTTGTTTTTTGTGTTGTGCTTTTTGTGTTGATCTTGTGTGTGTCGTGGCTGTGTTTTTTTTTGTTTTGTGTGTTGGGTGTGGTGGGCTTTTCTTTTTGGGTGTTTGATTTTTGGGGAGGAAGGGGGGGTGGGGTGTGTTGTGTTTGGAGGTGGTTTGGTTAGGTTTTTGTGGCGAGCGCGCGAGTGGTGGAGAGGGTGTGGGGGGGGGGGTGGGGGGAGGGGTTGCGTTTTGGGGTGGGTGGGGTGGGTGTAGAGGAGAGGGGGGGGGGTAGGGTGGGGGGGGGTGGGTGAAGCGGGGGTGTGGGCGATTGGGTGGGGTGTGTTTGTGGTGGCGGGCGGTTGGGTGGGTTGGTGGTGGTGTGGGGGGGGTGGTTTGGGTGTTCGCTTGGTTTGGTGTTTAGTCGTGTGTGTGTGTGGATGTATTGGCGCGGTGGTAGTTGGGGTGTTTTGGTTCTTGGTGGAGATTGTGGGGGGCTGGTGGGGGGGGCATGGGGGGGGGGGGGTAGACAGAGGGTTCAGCACGCGCTGGTTTGGGGTTGTGGTTGGGGGGGGGAGGGGGGGGGGGGGTGTGTGGTGGGTGCGGTACGGGCGTGGCGCGTTGCGGTGTGTTGGACTCGGGGAGCGGTGGGAGGGGTAGAGATGATTGGGGTGGGTTGGGGTGGGTGTTTGGTGTGGTCTCGGGGTTTGTGGGGGGTGTGTGGGAGGGTGTGGCATTGGGGGTGGGGTTTGTCACTTTCTGGCGTGGTCTCACATGTTAGTTTACGTTTTTTTTTTGGTGTCGAGTTGTGTTGTGTGCGCGCGCGCTGTCGGAGAGGGTGAGGGTTGAGGCGAGGGGAGCGCGGGGGTGGGCGAGCGGGAGGTGAAGCGCGCGCGTTTGGGGGGGAGGGGGGTGGGGGGGGGGGGGGGGGGGGGGGGGGGGGGGGGGGTCGCGGGGGGCGCTGTTGGTGGGAGTGGGGGGGGGGGGGTGGGAGAGGGGGTGGGGGTGGGGGGGGGGGGTGGTGGGGGCACAGGTAGTGGTGTTGGGGATGGGTGGGTTGGGGGTGGGGTGGGTGGGGGGGGGTGTTGTGGGGGGTGTGGTTGGGGGGGTGGGGGGGGTTGGGTGCGAGGTTTTGTGTGGGTTGGGGGGGGCTTGCGGGGGGGGTGGGGGGGGAGTGGGTGTGGGGGGGGGGGGTGGGGTGGTGTGTGTGTGGCGGGGGTAGGGTGGGGGGGGGGGGGGTGGTGGGGCGGGGGGGGGGTGGGGTGGTGGGGGCGAGGGGAGGTTCACGGGTGTGTGGGGCGTTGGTGAGGGGGGGTCGGGGGGATGGTGGGGGCAGCGGGGGGAGGGTATTGGGGGGGGGTGGAGTGGGGTGCGGTGACAGTTGTTTGCGCGGCGGTGGATGGGGGGGGGGGGGTGTGTGTGGTGTTGGTGGTTTGGTGTGGTGGGGTTGGGGGGCGTGAGCGCGGGGGGGTGGGGGGGGGGGGGGGGCGAGGGGGGGGGGGGGAGGGTGTTGGGGCGGGGGGGGTGGGGGGGGGGGGGGGGGGGGGGGGGGTGGGGGGTGTGTGGGGTGGGGGGTGTGGGGGGGGGTGACGGTGGGGTGAGGGGCGATAGGGGTGGGGGCGGCGTCGAGGGAGGGGGTGGGGGGGGTGGGGGTGGGGGGGGGGACGGGGGGGGGTTTTGGTATTTTTGTGTGTTGGCTGTGGTGTTTTGCTGTTGTTTGTATATTTTTTTTGGTTGTGTGTTGCGAGTGTGTTTTCAGATTTGTTTATTTTGGGTGTTGTGGTTGTTGGGGAGAGGTGGAGGGGGGGGGGTGGGGGGTTTGGGGGGTCGGGGGTTATATTTTGGGTTTTGGTGACTTAGATTTGGGGGGGGAGCTTTTGTGTTGGTTTGCTAGTTTTTTTTTGTTATTTATGTTTGTGGGGTTGTGGGGGTGTTCAGGTTGGTGTTGGTTGGATGTGGCGAGTGTTGTTGTCGAGTGTGCAGGATTTGTTTGTTTGATTGCGAGGCGGCCGCGCGCGGTGTGGTTTGTTGTGTGTGTGTCATGTTTGTATCTGTTGTTTTGTGGTTTGGTTTGTTGCTCTTTTGTTGTTTTTGGGGTTTTGTTTTTAGCTTGGGGTGTTTTGTGGGGGTGGGGGTGGGGGGGGGGTGGATGGGTGTGTGTGTCTGTTGGGTTGGGCGGGGGTGTGTGGTGCGACGGTGTGGGTGTGTGGGCTGCGTGGTGTGTGATGTGGAGAGGGTGTTGGGAGCTGTTTGGGGGGTGGGGGGGGGGGGGGTTGATGTGTTGGGTCAGTGGGGGAGAGCGGTGTGGGGGGTTGTGGGTTGGGTGTAGTTGGTGGGCGAGCGGTGTTAGTGTGTCGCAGAGTTGTGGTTTCTTGGTTGTGGAGGAGGGGTTTTCGCTTGCGTGTGGGGGTTTTGTGTTCACGGTTTGTGGTGTGTGTTGTTTTTGTTTAGGTTGGGTGGTTGGTTTTTGGGAGAGGTGTGGTGGTGTGGGGGGTCGGTGGGACGGAGGTGGTGGGGTGGGGGGGTTGGTGGGCGCGTTGACAGCGCAGCGAGAGGGTTGTGTCGGTGGGTGAGGGTGGGGGGTGGTGGGGGGGTTGTGGAGGGGGCGCGGGTGTTTGGGGTGTGGGAGGGGGTGTAGCGGGGGGGTGCCGGGTGGTGGGAGGAGAGCGGGTGGGAGTTGGGGGGGGGTGGTGTTGTGTGGGTTGTGGAGGTGTGGTGCTGTGTCTTGTAGGTGGTGCAGCATTTTGGGTGATGTTGGGGGATTGTGAGCGTTGGTGGATGTTGTTTGTGGGCGAGATTGTTACGCGTTTGTGGGTGGGTGTGGTTTTTTTGTTTTGTGCGGGTAGATATGTGGTGGTGGGGGGGAGTGGGGGGCTTTGGTTTTTTGCTTGGGGGGTTTTTTGTGGTGGGGGTGTGGTGTGGCTGCGGGTGTGTCGAGCGTGGGGTGTTGGTTGTGTGAGGCTATGGGTTCGGTGGGGTTGTGTGGGGTTGGTTGTGTTTGACGCCGTGGATGTTAGCTTTTTCTGTGTGTGGGTTCGTTGCTTTTTTGTTTGTTTTGTTTTTTGTTGTGTTCGACTTTGTTTTTTTTTTTGCTTCGAGCAGATTTTTTTTTTTTCTTTTTAGCTGTCCTTTCTTGTTTTGTTGTGTGTGTTGGTTTGTTGTGGGTGTGCGAGAGGTGAGCAGATTGTGCTTGGTTTTGGTGAGTGTTTGTTTTTGTTGTGGTGGGATTTGGGTTTGGTCCGTGTCTGGTGTGTTGTGGTTGTTATTTTTTTGTGTGTGTGTCTTAGAGATAGGGTGTAGGTTGTTTTGTGGATAGCTGTTGTGGTGTTTGTTGCTTCGGTTTTTTTTGCACATTTTTTTTTGACAGTGGGTTGGTGTGTGCGTGGGGGTGGGTGTTTTTGGGGGCTTTTCTGTTTCATTTGAGATTGGTGTGTTTGTGGTTTGGGGATTTGGGGTGTTTGGGTGGGGGGGGGGGGGGGGGGGTGGGGGTGGGGAGGTGGTGGGGGGGGGAGGGTGGTGTGGGTGCGCGGGGGCGGGGGGGGGGTGTGGGGGCATTGTGGGGTGGGGGGGGTGGGTTTGGATTTGGGGTTGCATTTGTCTATGGTTGGTTCGGGTCGAGGGGAGCGGCGGGGGGGGGAGGTGGGAGACGGGGTGGTGGGCAGGGTGGGGTGTGGGTGGGTGTGGGGGTGGTTTTTTTGTGGTGTTTTTGTTGGGGGTGTGGGGTTGGTAGTGAGGTGTGGTGTGTGGGTGTGGTGGCGCGCTGGTGATGAGTGTTGTGGTAGCTGGGCGGGGTGTGGTTTGGTGGGGGGGGGGGGGGGGGGTTGCGGAGGTGTTTTTTGTGGCTGCGGTTGTGGTGGGGGGGTGTGTGTGGGGGGAGTGGTCGGTGGTGGGTGTGGGGTGGGTGGAGTGGTGACAGAGCCACTTGGGTTTGTGATGTGGTGTGGGGGGTGGGGTGGGGGCAGAGTATGTCACGGGAGGCGGGGGTGTCGGCGCGCGCGCAGGTGTGTGTTTGTTTAGGTTGCTATTTTTTTGGGGTGTGTGGCGTTTGTGTTCTCATGTTGATGTTTGTTGTGTTTTTGGGTGTTGTTTCTTAGTGGTCGCAGTTTTGGTGTGTGTCTTTTGGTGGGGGTTTGGGGGTGGGGAGATGGGAGAGTGGGGTGGTAGCTGGGTGTGAGAGTTTGGTGGGTTTTGTCGAGCTTGTTTTAGAGGGGAGGTGTGGTGGTGGGGGGGTGGTTTGTTTGTGTGTTTTAGAGTTTGTTTTGCGCGACTTTTGGGTGGGTTGGGGGGGTGGTTAGAGGGGGGTGGGGTTTCGGTGGGTTGGGGTTGTGCTCGCGTTCTTGTGTGCGATTTTGGTTGTTCTGTGTGGTTGTGGTGTGTTGTGTGCGTTTTTTGGGGAAGCACTGTGGGCTGGTGTCTTTGTTGGTTTTTTCGTGCACGTGTTTTCGGCGTGTCGGGCGTGTGGTGGTGGTTGTGGAGGTTGTTGGGTTTGGGTGGGGGTGGGGGGTGGGGAGGGTGGGGGTGGGGGGACTGGTGTTTTGGCGGTGGTGTTGAGGGGGGGGGGGGGGCGTTGGTTGTGGGGTGGGGTGTGTGGTTAGAGCAGGGGTTGGAGGGGGTGGGGTGGTGTGGGGGGACACGTGTGTGTGGTATTGGGGGGTGGTCGGCGCGCGCGCGGGGGGGTGGGGTTTGGCGGGTGTGGTGGGGTAGGCGGTAGCTGGGGACGAGCGAGTGTTGGAGTGGTGAGAGTGAAGTGTTGTGGGCGCTCACTTGTTTTTTGTTATATGGGGGTGTGGTGTGTTTGTTTGGAATGGGGGGGTGGAGGTTATTGGGGGGAGGGGGGGCGGGGGGGTGAGAGGGAGGTGGGGGGGGTGCGGGGGGTGGGGGGGGGTTGGGGGGGGGTGGCACGAGAGAGGGGGTTGGGAGGGGGGGGTGAGATTGGGGGGGGTGGGGGGGGGGGGGAGACGGTGAGAGTGGGGTGGGGGGTGTTGGGGGGTTTGCGGGTGGGGGGGCGGGGGGGCTGGGGGGGTGTGTGGGGGCTGGGGGGTCTGGTGTGGGTTCGAGAGCGGGTTGGGTGTGAGCGAGAGGTCAGAGATGGGGGTGGGGTGGGGGTGTGTAGCGCATGGTTGTGTTGAGTTTGGGCAGAGGTGGTGTTGTTGCTGGGTGTTGGTTGGGTTTGGTGGGTTGGGGGGGGGTGGGGGGGGGGGGGGGGGGGTGTTATGTGGAGTGGGGGGGGATGGCGGTGGTTTGGGCGGTGGGGGTAGGGGTGGGGGGGGGGTGGGAGGGGGGGGGGGGGGTGTGGCGTGCGGGGGGTGGCGTTGGGTTTGGGTGGTGGTGGGGGGCGGGTGGGGCGGGGGGGGGGGTGGCTGGGGGGGTGTGGGGGTGTGGGAGGGGGTTTGTGTGTGGTTGGTGGGTGGGGTTGGGTGGGGTGGGGTGTTTGTTTGTCGGGGTGTTTTGTTGGGTGTTTTGTGGGTTGTTGGGGTGGGGTGTGCGCTGTCGCGCGAGAGGAGGTTGGGTGGGTGAGTTCGGTGTGGTTGGGGGGGGGGAGTGTGTGTGTGTGGGGTTGAGTCGCGCGAGTTTTGTGTCCGTAGGATTGTTAGAGTGGGGGGGGGGGGGGGTTTTGTTGTGTTGGGTGGGTGTGTTTTGGAGGGGGGGGGTCAGTGGGATGTTTGTTTGGGATGGGGGTCAGGGCGAGGGAAGGTGTGGGATGTGGGTAGTTGGGGTTTGGGTGGGCTTGGGTGTGGTGTTTGTTGTGGTGGTTTTGTGTTTCGGGTTGGTTTGGGTTGGGTTTTTGTTTTTTTTAGCTTTGTTCTGTGTTTTGTTGTGTGTTGTTTATTGTTTTATTCTTGTTGTTTGGTTTTATCGGGGGGGTGGGGCGGGGTGTGGGGTATGTGGGGTTTTGATGGGGGGTTTTGCTGGTTTGTTTGTGGTGGGACAGGGTTTTTGCCTTTTGTGGCTGGGTTTGTTTATACGAGCTGTGGGGTTTGAGGGTTGTGCGTGGGTTGTTGTGTGTGGTTGTTGTCAGACTGTGTTTGTTGTTTTGGGCGTTGGTTTTTTGTGGTTGGTTTCGTTTTGTTTTTTCTCTTTGTTTATCTGTGTGGTTTGGGTGTTTCTTTTTTTGGCGCGCGCGCTTTTCGACTTTTTTTTTTTTTTGTTAGTGTGGTGGTTGGGGTGGGGGGTTGGGTTGGATGGTGGTGGGAGGAGTGGGTTTGATTGGGAGGTAGTTTGCGGGTGTTGTTTGCGCTGGTGTGGGGAGTGGGTTGTGAGAGCTCGGCACAGATGTTTTTTTTGTTTTTTTCAGAGAAGCGCGCGAGTATTTGGGTTTGGGTTTTGAGAGTGTTGATGGGGTTTTTTTGTTTTGTTGGTGTGGTTGTTTGTGTTTTTTTGTTTTGTGGTTGTGGTTGGTGTGTTTTGTTGTGTTTGTTTTTTTTTTTTGTTATGTTGTTTTTTGTGTTTGTTTTTTATATGTTTGTTTTTTTTTTTGTGGTTTGGTGGGGTTCATACGTTGTTGGGGGGTGGGGTGAGGGGGGGTTTTTGGTGTTGGACTTGTGTGGTGGGGGGTAGGGGGGAGGGGGGAGGGTGGGGGGGGGTTGGGGTGGGGGGAGGGGGGGGGGGGAGGGCGGGAGGGGGGGTAGGGGTGGGGGGTGGGTGGGGTGGGTTGATGGTGGGGGGGGGGGGGTTCGGTCTGGGAGGGGTGAGGAAGCGAGGAGGGGGGGGGGGTGGGCTGGGTGGGGGGGGTGGGGTTGTGGGGGGGCGGGGGGGGCGGGGGGGGGGTGGGGGGGGGGGGTTGGGGTGGGGTGGTGGGGGGGGGGGGGGTGTTGGGGGGGGGGGTGGGGGGGGGGGTTGGGGGGGGGTGGGTGGTTGTCTTGGTGTTTCGGGTGTGGTGGGGTGTGGGGGGGGGGGGGGGGGGTTGGGGGGGGGGGGTGGGGGTGGTGTTGGTGGGTGGGGGGTGGGGGGGTGGGGGTGGTGGGGGGGGGGGTGGGTGGGTGTGGGGGGGTGTGTTGGGGGGGTGGTAGGGGGGGTGGGGGGGGGGTTTGTGGGGGGTGTGGGGTGGTTGGGGTGGGGGGTGGTGGGGGGGGGGTGTTGGCTTGGGTGGGTGGGGTGGGGTGGGGGGGACGGGGGGGGGGGGGTGGTGGGAGTGGGGGTGGGGGGGCGGGGGGGGGGGGGGTGGGGGGGTGTGGGGGTGTGTGGGGTAGGTGGGGGGGGGTGTGTTGGTGGTTGGTGGGGGGGGGGGGGTTGGGGTGGGGGGTGGGGGGGGGGGGGGGTTGGGGGGTGGTGGGGGGGTGGTTTGGGGGGGGTGGGTGGTGTTGGGGGGTGGTGGGTGTGTGTGTGTGTGGACGCGGTGTGGTTGATTTTTAGATTGGTGGTGTAAGGGTGGTGGAGCCTGTTGTCGCGTGGAGCGTGTACCGTTTGTTGTTTTATTTTCGATTGGGATGTGGCGGTGTTGGGCGGTAGACGGGGGGTGTGGGGGTGTGGGGGTGTGGTGGTCGTTGGGGATGTGGCGGGGGTAGGGGGGTTATGGGTGGGGGGTTTGTTGTGGCGAGCAAGATTTGGAGGAGGAGGGGCGGGGGTGGGGCTGTTGTGTGGAGTGGTGGGTTGTGGTGTGGGATGTGGGTTGGGTTGGGTTGGTGAGCGGTTACGCAGACGCCGGGAGATAAGTGGGGTGTTTTGTGTGTGTGGTTAGAGTTCGCGTGTGTTTGATTGTTTAGTTTGTGAGGTGTAGGTGTTTTTTGGTGTTGTGGGTGTGGGTGTTTTTTGTTTAGTGGTGTGGTGATGCATGACGGTGGGATGTGGTGGGTAGAGAGAGGGGGGGTGTAGGGGGGGGTGGTGGTGGGTGCGAGCCGGGGGGTGTGAGGAGAGGGGGGTGGATGTGGTCGAGGGAGAGAGTTTGGTTACCGGATTCTGGTGGTTGGAGGGTTGTTGGTGTGTTGGGAGATGTCGGGGGAGGGTGCGTGTCTGTGCTGGGAGTGGTATCGAGCGAGACAGTGTGTTGGGGGAGGGGTGTGTGTGGTGGTGAGTGTGGGCTTTGTTGTTAGTTGTTTGTGTTCATGTGTTCGGCTTTTGTGGTTGGTTGTTGTGTGGTTGTTTTGGTGTTGGTTTGTTGTGGTGTGGGGTCATGTTTTTATTGTTGTGTTGTTGTTAGGATGGGGGGAGATGGAGAGGGTTATGGGGAGAGGGATATGTGTTTGGGGGGGGGGGGGGCTGAGAGCTGGGGCGGAGGCGGTGGGAAGGATGTGGGTTGACTTTTGCGTTTTTTTTCTGTTTGCGGGTGTTTGATTAGGGGGGGTGTTGGGGGTAGCTGTGGAGTGGTAGAGTGGTGTGTGTAGAATGGGCTGCTGGGTTTCGGTGGTGGTGTGTGGGGTGTTGTGTTTGTAAGTTCTGGTGTGGTTCGCTTGGAGCACGCGTCCCGCGGCATTGTTTTCGGAGGGGTTATTGGGGGGGGGTTGATGGCGCGAGCGTGGGGTTGTGGGGGGGGGCGGGGGGGGGGGGGGGGGGGGGGGGGGGGGGGGGGGTGGGTCGGGGGGTTGGGGGGCGGGGTGGGGGGGGGTGGGGGGTGGGGGTGGGGGGGGAGAGGGTGGGGGGGGGGGGGGCTGGTGTTGTCTTGGGGCGGGGGGGGGGGCGGGGGCGGGGGGGTGGTGGGGGTGGGGGTGGTGGTGGGGGGGGACTGGGGGGGGGTGGGTGGGGGGGGGTGGTGGGTGGGGGGGGGGGGTGGGTTGGTTGGGCGAGACGGGGTGTTGGGGGTGTGTGCGGCGGCGGTGGGGGGGGGGCGAGGTGGTTGGGGGCAGAGGTTGGGGGTGTGGGGGGTGAGGGGGAGCGGGGTGGGGGAGGGGGGGGGTGGGGGGGGTGGGAGGGGGGGGTGGGTGGGGTGTGGGGGGGGTGGGTTGGGGGTGGGGGGGGGGGGGGGGGTGTTGCGAAGGGGTGTTGTGTGTTTGGAGGGGTGGGGGTTGGGGGGGGGTTGTGGGGGGGGGTGGGTGGGAGGAGCGTGTGTTGGGGGTTGGGTTGTGGGGGGGCGGGGGTGGGTGTGGGTGTGGGAGTCAGAGGGAGAAGGGGGTGTAGTGTGGGGGGGTGGTGTGGGCTCGTGTGTTTGTTGGGTGTTGTGTCGGTGGTTCTAGTGGTTGCGGGGGGGTCGACGTGGGGGAGTTTGGTGTGTGTACACGTTGGGGGTGTGGGGTGGAGAGGGGAGGGGGGGGGGCGGGGTAAGGTGGGGTGGGGTGGGGGGGCTGTGGTGGGGGGGTGGAGGAGGGTGGGGAGCGGGGAGGGGGTTTGGTTGGGGGTGTGGGGTTGTGGGGGGGGTGGGGGGGGGGGGGGGGGGGAGGTGTGGGGTGGGGTGGTTGTGGGGGGTGGGTGGTGTGTGGGGGGTGTGGTGGGGGTGTGTGGGTTGTGGTTGTGTGTGTTTCGGGGTGGTTTGTGGTTTTTGGGGTGTGTGAGGTGGGGGTGGTGGGTATGTGTTGTTGTGTGGTCACGGTCGAGGTGGTGGGGTTGTTGGTAGCGGGGGGTGGGTCGAGAGAGGGGTGGAGGGGGGGTCTTTGTTGTTTGTTGTGCTCGGGTGGGTGGGGGGGGGGGGGGGTGGTGTGGGGTTGAGCGGGTGTGTTGGTTGGGCTTCGCGGTGAGCGGTTGAGTGGGTGGGGGGGACGAAGGGGTTTGTGCTGAGGGGTAGACGGTGTTGGGTTGGTTTGGGACAGTGGGTTGTTTCGTTTGTTTGTGAGCTGTGTGCGTTGGTCTTGTGTTTGGTATTTAGGTTTGTTTTTGGTTTTTTTTGTAGTCTTTTTTCAGAGTTTTTTTCTCAGCTTGTCGAGTAGAGAGAGATTTGTTTTGTTGTTTTTTCGTGTGTGATTGGGGATGTTGGGGTGCGAGGGTGGAGATGTTATTTTTTGTTGTTTTTTGTGGTTGTGGGTTGTGTGGGCACGGTTAGATTATGGGGTTGTAGGAGGAGGAGAGTGTTGGTGTGTTCTAGCTTTTTTTGTCTGCGTTGGATTGTTTGGTTGCTGGGGGTCACGTTTTGGGTTGGGTGTGGTTGTTGGTTATACTGTCGGGAGACTGGTTTTTGGTGGTGTGGGTTTTATTGTTTGTGGGTTGGTGATGTTGCTGGTTTGGTTTGTCTCGGTTTTGGTGTGATTTTGTGTGTGTCGCATTTGTTTGTTGTGCGCGGGGGGGGGCTGGGGGAGCGGAGGGTGGGGGTGGGGGGGGGGGTGTTGAGGGAGGGGGGGGTGGTGCGGGGGGGTTGGTGGGTGTGGTGGGTGTGGTGGTGTGGGGTGGGGGGGGGACGGAGCGGGGGGGAGGGGTTGGGGGGGAGGGGGCTGTGCGCTCGGAGAAGTTGTGGGGGTGGGGGGGTGGGGGGGGTGGGGGGGGGGGGGGGGGTGGCGGTAGGGGGTTGGGGGGTGGGTGGGGGGGGGGGGGGGGTGGGTGGTGGGGGTGTGGTGCGGGGGGGTGGGGGGGTGGGGGGGTGGTGTGGGGGGGGGGTGGCTTGGGTGGGGGGGGGGTGGGTTTTGGTGGAGGGCGGGGTGCGGTGGAGGTGCCGGTGGGGGTGGGGGGGTGAGGGTGGGGTGTGGGAGAGGGGGGGGGGGGGGGTGTGGGAGAGGGGGGGGTGGGGGTGGGGGGGGGGGGGGTGCGACGGGGGGTGGGGAGGAGGGGGAGACGGGGGGGGGGAGAAGGGGGGGGGAGGGGCAATGGGGGGGGCGGGAGATTTGGGGGGACGGGGGTGTGGGGCGAGGGGTGGGGGGGAGGGGGTGGGGGGGGGTAGAGGGTGGTCGGGGGGTTGGGGGGGGGGGGGAGGGGGGGGTGGGCGGGGGGGGGGTGGGGGGGGGGGGTGGGGTTGTGTTGTGTTGTGGTGGGGGGTGGGGGTTGTTGGCGGGTGAGTGTGGGGTTGGGTGGGTGGGTAGGTGGGGGCGGTTGGGGTGGGGGGGGGGTGGGGGGGCGGGGGGGGGGGGGGGTGGGGGGGGGGGGGTGGGGTGGGGGGGGGGGGGGAGGGGGGGTGGGGGTGGGGAGGGGGGAGGGGGGGGGGGTTGGGGGGGGTGGGGGGGGGGTTGCGCGTGGGGGAGGGGTGGGGGGGGGGGGGGGTGAGGGGGGGGGCGGGGGGGGGTGTGGTGTGGGGGCGGGGGGGGGACGTGGTGGTGGGTGCGGGGGCGGTGTGGGGGGCGGGTGTGGGGGGGGGGGGCGTGGGGGGGGGGAGGGGGGCAGGGTGGGGGTGGTTTGGTGGCGGCGGGGGGGGGGAGATGGAGGGTGGGAGGGGGGGAGCGGGGTCGAGTGGGAAGTGGGGGGGGGAGAGGGAGGGTGAGAGGGGTGGTTGTGGAGGGTGGTGGGTGGTGGAGTGTGGGAAGGGGGAGTGAGGGGGGGTGGGGGGGAGCGGGTTTGGCGTGTGGGGGTGTGGGGGGGGTGGCGAGAGGGGTGGTCGGGGGCACGGTGGGTGTGGGGGTGGGTGTTTGGGTGTGGGTTTGGGGGGTGTGAGTTGGGGGGGGGGGGGTGTGGTTGGTGTTGGGGTGTGGAGGTTGGTTGGAGTGGGTTTTTGTGGGGATTTATGGGTGGGGGGTGTGTGCGCGATGGTTGGTGTTGGGGTACCGGTGGGTGGGTGCGAGGGGGGGGGGGGGTGGGGTGGGGGGGTTGTGGGTGGGGGGTGGGGGGGGGGGGTGAGAGGTGGGTGGGTGGGGGGGAGGGGGAGTGGTGGGGAGAGTTTTTGGGGGTGGTGGGAAGGGGGTGGAGGGGTGGTGGGTGGGGGTTGGGGTGGATTGTGAGCGAGATGGGGGTGTGGTGGGGTTGGAGAGGGGTGGGGGGAGGGTGGTGGTTGTTGGGGGGTGTGGTTGGTGTCGGGGGGTTTTGGGGTTGTGTGACAGAGTGGTTGGGGGGAACTGGGGGGTGTCTTGGTGTGGGGTTGAGTGGGTTTTGTGGGGGGAGGAGTGGGTTGGGGGGTCATGGGGCGGAGTGTTGTGGGGGCACGTCTGGGGGGTTGATTGTGGAGAGTGGGGGGGGTCGGTGGGTGGGGTTTGGGTTGGGGTGTGGTTTTGGGGGGTGGGGGGGGGGGGGGGGGGTTGGTGGGGTGGTGGGGGGGAGCAGAGTGTGGTGCGGGGGGGTGGCGGGGTTGTTGTGTGGGGGGTTGGGTGGTGTGTGCATCACGCGATTTTGGTTGGGCGTTGGCTGTTTTTTGTTCCTGGGTCTTGTTTGATTTGCTGTGTTTGTTTGTGTGGTAGAGCACGTAGTGGGGGTGTGTTGGTTCTTGTTGTGGGGCGCGATGGGGGGGGATTGGGGGGGCACGGGTGTGTGTGTGGTGGGGGTTGTTTCTGTCGCGTTGAGTGTGTATGGGAGCGGGGGGTGGGTTTTGGTTGGGGTTTTTGTTTTTGTGCGGGGGTGGAGCGGGGGGGGTTGTGTTTGAGGGGGTTTTGGGTGGGTGGGGGTTGGGGGGTGTTGGGGTGGTGTTGGTTGTTGGGTTGTTTTGTTGTTTGTGTGGTTGGTGTGTTCGCATTTTCGCAGCACTAGTTGTAGATTCTTTTTCTTTTGTGGTTTGAGGGTTTTCGTGTGTGTGTGTGTTTTGTGTTATTTTTTTGCGTATTTGGTGTTTGGTGGGTGGAGAGCGTTTGGTGTTCGCGCGGTTGTTTGTTCGCGCGAGCTGTTCTGTATTGTTGTGCTGGGTGGGTATGGTGTTTTTTTTTTCTTAATGTTTGGTGTTATTTTGTGTGTGGTTGGGTGTGTGTGGTATGTTGAGATGATTAGTTGTAGTGTATTCTTTTTAGCGACGTTATTGTTCGCGGTCGTTATTTTTTGTCTGGTGTGGTGTGCGGTTGTTCGACAGGTGTGTTTTTCAGCGGGGTCTTTTGCGATTTTTTTATTTTGGTGCAGCTTTCTTTTGTTGTTTGTTTGTGTTCTGAGACAGATGGGGTTGAGGTGGTGTTTAGGTTTTGTGTGTGTTATTGGTTGTTGGATTGTTTTTTTGTTGGTTGTGGCGAGGCGGTGGGTGTTTAGGGTGACAGCTTGGCAGCTGAGAACTTGGTTGTGGGTGTTGGGGTGGTCGCATAGGATTTGGGTGTGGGCTATTGTGGTCGTGTTGACGGTGTTGTGTGGGTGGTGGAGTTAGTGTGGTATATTTAGTTCTTTCAGTGTGTGCGAGCGCGCGTGGATTTTCTGGGTGGGGAAGCGCATGATTTTTTTGTGGCTTTAGAGTGATTTGTCTTTGGGGTTGGGTGTTGGTTTCTTGTTTTTTTGGGTGTGTTGGAGCAGAGGGGGAGGATGATGGGGGGGTGGTGTGGTGGTTTTGGTGTGTTGGGAGTTATGGTGGGTGTGGGGGTAGGAGATTTAGAGAGGTGATGGCAGGGTGATGGTTGTTGTGGTTGCTTTCGGTTGTAGTTTGTCGGCAGTGCGTTGGGTTTGTGTGGTTGGGGTGTGTAGGTAGTTGTTTTTTGTTGGTTTTGTGTTTTTGTTTGTGTGTGTATAAGTTAGAGACTTTGTGTGTGTGTTGTTTGTTTTTTGTTTGTTATTTGACGTGTAGCGCTTTTTTTTTTTTTTTTGTGTTTCTTCTTTTATGGTGTATTTTTTGGTGTTCGCGTGTGTGGGTTGGTGTCAGATGGGGAGGGGGTTCTGGATTTTGTCAGCGGGTGTGGATTTGTGTGTGGTTGTGTTTTACTCTGTTTGCTCAGTGGTTATTTGGTGTTTTGTTGTTTTTACTGGGTTGTGGTTGGATGGATGTGTGTTGGTTTTGGTCGCGCAGCATTCGGTGTGTGGTGATTCTTGTTTGTTTGGTGGGCGGGCATGGGTGTGGTTTGGAGTTAGGGGGTTGCAGGGTGTCTTTCTTTTTGTGTTTGTTTTCAGCTTTTTATTTGGGTGTGGTTTGCAGCTTGTGTGGGTGTGTCGATCGCAGTGGGGGGGAGGGGGGCGGTGGGTCGGATGGGGTTAGAGTTTTGGTCGTTTAGCGGTGGTTGGTTTGGTGGTGGTGCTAGTGTTTGTGTCGCAGCTGTCGCGTGCTTTGTGTTTTTTTGTGTTTTGGGGTTGGGAGGTGTGGGGTGGGCTGTGGTGGTGGGGCTTGCTGTTTGTGGAGAGGGTGGGGAGATGGGGGTGTGGGTTAGTGGGTTGTGGTTGTCTTTGGAGTGTGGATGGGATTTTGTAGGTTGTGGGTTCGTGTTTTGTTTGTTGGTTCAGTTGTTTTTCGTGTTTTTTGTGTCGTTTGTTGTTTCTGTTTTTGGCTTTGTGTTGGCTGTGTTTGGCTGGGGGGGGGTGGGGGGTGTGTTGGTCGTAGCTGTGTGGTTTTGTTTGTGTTTTCGTGTGGGGTTGAGGGTTAGTGTGGGGGGGTTGGTTAGAGATTTTTCCGACATATGAGAGTTTTGTGATGTGTGCCTGGGTTTGTTGTGGCGTGTGGGAGGTTTGATTGAGTTTCTTGGGGGGTGTGTTGGGTTTTGTATTTTTGTGTGTGCTATTTGGTTGTCGCTGTGGTCGTTTGTGTGTCATTTGTTTGTTGCTGGTGTCGGGTGGTTGTTTTTTATGGTGGTGTTGGGTGTTGAGTGGTGGTGGTGTGGATTGTTTGTGTGTGTAGTGTTTGGGTGAGTTTGGCGAGGGGGGGAGAAGGGGGGGTTGTTGTGTTGTGTGTTTGGGGGGTTGTGGGGGTGGGTCGGTGGGGGGTGGGGTGGCGGGGGGGGTTGTGGCGTGTGGGTATGTGTGGGTTGTGTGGGGGGCGGGGGGGTGGGGGGGGGGGGGGGGGGGGGGGGGGTGTGGGGGGGGGGGGGGTGGGGGTGGTGGTGTGTGGTGGTGTGGTCACACTTGGTGGGGGGGGGTGGGGAGGGGGTATGCGTTAGGGTGTTGTTTTGTCGTGGTCGCTGTGTGTGTGTGGTGTGATTGGGGTTGTCGCTTGGCGAGGAGAGGGTTGTGTTCGGTTTTGGGGTGTGGTTTGGTGGTGGGGTGGGGGGGGTGGGTGGGGGTGGGGGGTTGTTTGGGGTGGGTGTGTGTTTTGTGTGCGTGGGGGGCAGGGGCGTTGTTTATTTTTTTTTGGGTGGTTTTTTTGTGGGGGGGTGGGGTGTGGGGGGGTGGGGTTGGGGGGGAGTGTGTTGTTGGGCTGGTGTGGGGTCAGGTTTGGGTGTGTCGACGGACGGAATGGGTTTGAGGTTGTTGGGGTGAGTGTAGGGGGGAGGGGTGTTCTGGTGGTACGTGGGTGGGTTGTGGTTGAGTGTTTTGTGTTTGGGCAGACCGTGTGGACGTGTTTGGCTGGTTGGGTTGTTGCGCAGGTGGTGGGTTGGCGGTTTTGGGGACGGGGGCGAGAGAGAGGGGGAGCTGTTTGAGAGCGTCGAGTGAGGTCCTTGCTTTTATTTTGGGGTTGTGAGGGGGGTGGGTGGGGATTTGTGTGGTGCTGTTTGGTTGTTTCCGCCTCCGGTGTGTGTTAGATTTTTGGGGTGTGTGCTTTGTGTTCGGTTGCTTCTGTTTGTTTTGTTGATCTTGGGTGAGATGGTCTTTTGTGGTGTGGTGTGGTGTGACGAATTTGTTTGTTGTCGAGGTGTATTTCTTTTTTATTGGCTTTTTGTTATCTTTGTTTTTGCTGAGCTTGGTCCTTTGTGGTGTTTGTTAGTTGTTTTGTGGAGCGCAGATTTGGTGGGCGGAGAGGGGTTTTTGGGTTGTGGGCAGCAGAGAGCGACTGAGAGATTTTGGTGTGTTTGTCAGGTGTGTCTTTGGGGGTTGTCATAGGATGTATTGGTGTTTGTGTTGGTTTGCTCGTTTTCATTTGGTGAGAGTTCGAGCGCTGTTTGTGTTGGTAGGGTCGTGTTTTCTTGTCGGAGTTGTTGTTGGGGGGTGTTTTGTTTGGAGAGTCACAGCTCGAGCGTGTTGTTCCGCGCGGTAGGTTTGTTTGGTCGACGCAGGTTGTTTTGTTGTTTGCTTGGGTAGTGATGTGGATTTTTTTGGTATTTTTTTTGTTAGTTGAGATTTGTTGTATGTGGTTTAGCAGCGCGGGGCGTTGGGGGTGTGGGTGAGATTGTGGTCTGTGGGTGTAGTTTGAGTTGTTGTTGGTGTGTGCTTTGTGGGAGTCTGGGTGTTGGATGGTATGTTTTCACGGCTTTGTGTTGTTTTAGCGGATCGCGCTATGTGTAGTTGTCGGTGAGCGGCAGCTGTGTTGTTTTGTTTTTGGTTGGTGAGAGTGGTGTGGTTGTGGGTTTACATTGGTAGGTTCGCGGTGGTGTTCAGAGGTTGTGTGTCTAGGGTGGGTGGGGTGTGTGTAGTGTGAGCGTTTCTTTGGTTATCTTTTTCAGACTCATGTATTTGTGGACGACGTGTGGTGGGTTGGTGGGCAGAGTGGGTTGTAGGGGGTGAGATGGTGAGTTTTGTTTGTGGCTGGGGTGGTGTCTGTGTGTCGGTTTTTTGTCTGTTTTGTTTTGTTGGTTGTTAGCTTATTTGTTTGTATTGTGTGTTTAGAGAGGTGTGTTGTTGAGAGTTGGTTTAGAGTTGTTGTGTTTTTCGTTTGTTCAAGTTTCGACTTTCGCGTTCAGCCATGGTGGTGTGATTTTCGCTTTTTAGTTGTTTACGCATGTTTTGTTTTCTTTTGTTGGTGGTTGGTTTTTCTTTTCTTAGAGTTTTTTGGTGGTTTTTTTGTGGTCGTGTATTTGGCATTTATTTTTGATATAGATGGATCGGGGGGTTGGTGTGGTGATTGTGTGAGTTTGATGAGTGTTTTTTATTTTTTGTTATTGGTGTGTGTGGTGTGAGGTTTTTGTAGTTGTTGTATGTGTTAGAGACGTGGTTCCATTTTGGTTTTTTGTTGTGTAGAGTTGGTTTTGTGTATTGTGTTGTCGATTTTGTTTCCGTTTTTGATTTGGGTGTTTTTTTTTTTCTTTTTTTTTTTAGAGCGTTGTTATACGCAGTCTGTCTTATGTGGTTGTGTGTTGTTTTTTTATTCACTTATGGTGTGTGTTTGAGGATTTTTTCATCGCATTTTTTTTTGTGTGAATTAGTTTGTTTTCGATTTTGTGGGTTTTTTCTTGTTGTTTGTGGAGATGATGGGGTTAGTGAATGTGTTGTTGTTTCTTTTGTTGTGTTTGACGGATGGGTGGATAGAGTTAGGTTTGGTTCGTGTTAGAGAGGTGTGTGTTGTTGTGGTGAGGGGTGTGTTTATCTTTCTTTGCGTTTTCAGGATGGTTTTAGGTGTTTGTTTCTGTATGTTTTTGTGATTTGTTTGATTAGATGTTTTTTGTTTTAATGCTAGTTTTAGGTGGTTTTTTGTGTTTTTGTTTAATGTTTGGTTTTTTTTGGTGTTTGTGGTGTTCAGCCGCGTTGTGTGGTGGCTGTGGGGTTGGTCGTGGTGGTGATGTTGTAGCTGGTGTTCGACGAATTTGTGGTTTTTTTAGAGAGAGCGGTGTGAGGGGGTTTTTGCCTCATTGTATTTTTTGGGTGAGAGTGTGGGGTTTTTTTTGTTTTTTGGGTGGTGGGTGTTTGGTGGGTGGGTGGTTGGGGTTTTGATGTTGTTTGTTTGGGTTGTGTGTTGTTTTTGTGGGGGTTTGTTGTTTTGTGTGTGTTCGACTTGTTGGTGTAGCTTTTTTTGTTTGTGTGGATCGCGACGGCGCAGCCTCAGCAGTGGTTCTTTTTGTCGAGTTTTTGTTTTTGCGCGGCAGGTTCGATGGTGGAGCGGGTTGGGTGATTTTGGTGGTTGTGTTTTGATTCTTTTAGTGTGTGGGCCTTTGTGTTGTTTTGTGTGCCTTTTTCGTCTTATTTTGTGTGTTGGTTTGTCGCGGAGTTGGTTCGAGCTGTGTTGCGCGAGCAGTTTTTGTTAGAGGTTTGGGTGTTGGGCAGCGATGTTCTGTTTGGGGTGTGACTACGGTGTTGGGTTAGTGTTTGTGGTTTGAGTGTTTTGTTAGTTTTGTTTGGGTCTGTTGGATTTAGAGGTGGCAGTGGTTTCTGGTCGATGTTGGGGTTGGGGGCGAGAGGGAGAGAGGGGGGGGGGTGGTGGGTTGTTAGGTGGCTGGCGGTTGTGATTGTGTTGGTGTGTGGGTTTGGGGGGGTTTGCTGGTGCGTTTTTTGTGTGGTGGTGGGGTTTGCGTTTGGTGTGGTGTGTGTTGGGGGTGCGGGGGTTGTTTGTCAGTTTTGTTGTGTTGCGACAGGGGTGGTTGTTGTGTGGATTTTGGTTGTTGGTGTGCGTGAGGGGTGGTGGTTTGTCGTGTTTTTGGGTTTTTGGGGGGTGTGTTTGTCGCGATTTGTGTTTTGTATGTTTGTAGTTGGGGGGTGTGGCGGGTGTGTGGGAGTTTGTTGGTGGTGGGATTGTTTGTTGTTGTTCTAGTTCTTTTTTGTGGGGCTGATGTTGTTGTTTTTTTTGTTGTTTTTAGATGTTTGTGGGGGTTGGGTGGGGGTGGCACTGGATTGGAGTTGGTGTGAGCGAGACGATGTGTAGGGGGTTTTGGTGTGGGGGGGTGCGTGTCGGGGTGGTACTGTGGTTTGTTTGGGGCGTGGTGTGGTTGTGGCGCGTTTGCTTTTTTTGTTTGTTTTTTTGAGATGTTGGTGGGGTGGTTGTTGGGAGAGTTGTGGGTTTTGTTTTAGGTTTATTGTGGGGGGGTCAGACGATTGGGAGTGGGGGGGTCGCGCAGGCTTTTGTTGCGGTGTGTGTGTTGTTCGCGGGTTGTGTGGTGGATGTTTTTGGGGGTGTTAGACGTTTTGGTTTGGAGTGGGTTTGTTTGTGCGTTGTGGCGGGGGGTGTGGTGGGTGTGGTGCGACGTTTGTTTGGTCTGTGCTGGGGTCGTGTAGTGTTGTTTTGGGCGTGTCGCGCACGGCTTGAGAGCTACGTGCGTTTCGCGGGGGGTGGTGTGTGTGGTCTGTTTTGTTGGGGTGTTGGGGTAGAGTCGTGGTGGTGGGTGGTCGTTCTGTGGACGACTGGTGGTGTTTTGTGTGTTGGGGGGGGACGGTTGTTCGACGGACGCAGCGTGGGGTGTGGCTTTGTTTCTGTCACATGGGTGGGGGGGTGTGGGTGCTGGGATGTGGTATTGTGGGTTGTTATGGGTGTTTGTTGTGGGGAGGGGGGGGGGGTGAGGGGGAGACTGGGGTTGTTCGGTTTGTTGGCTGGTGGTGGTGTTGGGGTTGCGGTTGGTGGGGTGTTGTGTTGGGGTGTTTGTGGTGGCGACGGTTTTTTTGGGTTCGGTGTTGGTTGTGTTGGGTCGCTTTGTGGTGTTTTATTGGGGTTGGCGCGCGGTTGGGGTGTGGTATGTGGGAGGGGGTGGGGGAGCGTGGGGGGAGGGGGGAGTTGTGGGAGGTTCCGTCGTGTGGATTGGTTTTTCGCGATTTGTGCGGTGGGGTGTGTGTTTTGGTCCGGTGGGGGTTTTTTTTATTGTTTTGGGTGGGGTGGGGGTGGGAGTTGTGGGTGGTGAGGTGTGGGGCGGGTCACGGGTCTGGTGGGGGGGGGGTCAGTGGGGGGTTTTGTGTTGTGTGAGGTGTTGTTGGGTGGCGTTTGGGTTGATTTTGGGTTGGTTGTGTAGACGAGGCGATTGTTGGTTTTTCGGGTTTTGTTGGTGGGCTGGTGGTGTGGAGGGTTGTGGTGTTGTGGGGGGGGGGGGCACAGGGACAGGTGGGGTTGGGGGGGGTGGGAGCGTGTTTGTTGCCGAAACACCGGTGGTGGCGGCGCGCAGTGTGGGGTGGGTGGTGTGGGGGTGTTGTGGGGGGAGGGGGGTGTTGGGTGTGGTGGTGTGTGGCGGGGGGGTTGGAGCTCCGGCAGGGGGGGATGGTGGTGGGGTGTTGTGGTGGTGCCGGGGGGTGGTTGGACTGGTGTGGTGGTGTGGGGCTGTGGTGGGCGGTGGTGTGAGTGGGGGTGTTGTGTTGGGGCTTGGGGCGGGTCGCGCTGGGTGGGTGTGGTTGTGTGTTGTCGCGTTTGTTGTGGTTGGCGCCTGTTGTTGTGTGAGGCCTGTGCGGCGAGTGTGGAGGGGCCAGCGCGAGGGAGAGGTGGGGGTGTGGGGGTGGTGTTTGTTGGGTTGAGGGTGTGGGTGTGGGGGGAGGGGGTGGGAGCAGATGTTCGTGGGAGCTTGTGGGGTGAGCGCGGTGGGGGGGGAGGGGGGGGCGTTTGAGGGGGGGGTTGGGGGGTGTGTGGGCGGGGGGTGTGTGGTGGGGGGGGCGGAGTAGGGGGGGGGGGGGGGTGGGAGGGGTGGGGCGTGGGGGGGTCGTGGGGACGGGGGGGGGGGATGGTGGGGGACGGGGGGTAGCTTTCGGGGGGTGTGGGGGTGTGGAGACGAAGGGAGGGGGGGTGGGCGGGGGGGGGGTGTGGCGGGTGAGTGTGGGGGGGGGGGGTTGGGGGTAGACTGGGGGGGTGGTGGGAGGGGTGGGGGGGGGTGGGGAAGGGGGGGGGTCACGCGGGGAGGTGGGTGGGGGGGGGGGCGCGGGGGGGGCGGGAGGGGTGGGGTGGGGGGGGGGGGGGTGGGGGTGGGGGGTTTGGGGGGGGGGGGGGGGGGTGGGGGGGGCTTGCGTGTGGGGCGGGGGTTGGGTGGGGCGCGTGGGAGCGGAGGATGGGGGGGGGGTGGATGTGGCGGGGCAGACGGGGGGTTTGCAGACGGGGGGGATGGGGTGGGGTGGCGAGACTTTCGGGTGGGGGGGAGGGAAGGGGGAGAGGAGGCGGGGGGGGTGTGAGCGGGGGGGGGTGGGGGGGGGGGGGGTGGGCACGAGCGGGGGGCGCAGCCGGTGGGGTGTGGGGGGGTGGGGCGGGGGGGGGAGGGACAGACGCGGGGGGGGGTGGGGGGGGGTGGGAGGGGGGGGGGAGGAGTTGGAGAGGGGGGGGGGGTGGCGACACACGCGGCGTGGTGGTGGTTGTTGTTGGGGGGGTTGGCGGGGGGGTTGGCATGGGGGGTAGGTGGGGGTTGGGAGTGTGGGGGTGGGGGTGGGTGGTTGGGTGGTGGGTGGGGGTGGGTGCGTGGTGTGGGGAGGGGGGGGGAGAGGGGGGGGTTGGAGGGGGGGGGGGGGGGGGGGGGTGGGGGAGGGTTGGGTGCGCGGGTGGCACACGGGGGTGTGGGGGGCGGGGGGGGGTGGGGGTTGGTCAGGGGGGGGGTTGTGGCAGGGGGGGGAGGGGGCGGGGGGTGGGTGGGGGTGGTGAGAGGGGGGGTTGTGGGGGGGGGGGGGGGGGGGGGGGGGGGGGGGGGGGGGGGGGAGGGGTGGTGTGTGTGTGATTGGGTGGTGGGGGTGGGGGTGGTCACGCCGTGTGTGGTTTTCGGTTGGTTGGGTTTTGTATGGGGGGGGTGGTGTGCTGGTTGCGGGGGGTTGGGTGGTGTGGCGGGGTGGTTGTGGGGCGGGGGGGGGGGGAGGGGGGGGGGGGGGAGCGGGGGGGGGTTGGTGGGTTGTGAGGTTGGGGTTTGGGGGGGGTGGGGGGTGTGGTAGGAGCGGGGGTGGGGGGGGGGTGGTTTGGGTGGAGGTGTGTTGGGTTGGGGGGGGGGTGCTGTGGGGTGGGGTGGAGGGGGTGGGTGGGGGTTGGAGGGGTGGGGTCGCGACGCTCGTCGCGCGCGGATGAGGGGTTTAGGGAGCGAGGTCAGAGATGGGCGGTGTTGTCGGCTTGGTGTTGTGTGGTTGGGTGGGTAGGTTAGAGGGTTGGGTGTTTTTTTTGGTGTGGGGGGTTGCGGTGGGGGGGGGTAGGGGGGGGGGGACTGCTTAGAGGGTGCTTGTGTTTTTGGGGGCAGCGGTCACACTGTGGAGGGTTGAGAGAGTGTCGTTCTTTTTTTGGCGTGGAGTGGTGGGGGGTGTTGGTGGAAGGTGGAGTGGTGTTGAGATCGAGCGCGAGTGGGGTCAGCGTTGTGTGTTTGGGTGGTGTTTTTGAGACTTTCGATTTTGTGTGTGGTTGTTTCGCTGATGTTTTTTGTGTTGTTGTCGTCTTGTTTTGGCGAGACTTGTGTGTTGAGTTCGTTTCAGGCGGGTTGTGGCGTTTGGCGTTCAAGGTTGATGGGGGTGTGGTGGGGGTGAGCGGTTATTTTGGTGTTATAGGTTTTTTGAGTTTGTGTGTGTTTGGGCGCGAGGTGGGCGTTTGTGGGGGAGGGTGGAGGGGGGGGTGCGCTTGCGGGGCACCGGTCGTGGAGGGCGGGGGCGGGGGGGCATGGCGGGGGGGGGGCGCGGCGGTGGGGGGTGGGGGGGATGGGGGGGGTTGTGGTTGGGGTGGGTGTTTGGGGGGGGGGGGTGGCGTGGGGGATAACGGGAGGGCGAGCGGCGCAATTGGGACGACAGTTCGGGGGGGTGGTGGTAGGTGCGTGTGTGGGGGTGGGGTGGGGGGGTGGGCGGGAGGGGGGGGGGGGGGGGGGGGGGGGAGGGGGGTGGGGGGGGTGTGGGGGGGGGGGGGGGGGCGGGGGGGGTGGGGGCAAGCACGTATGTTGGGGGGTGGGGGGGGGTGGTGGTGTGGGGGTTGTGTGGTGCGGAGGGGGGGGGGGGGGGGTGTGCGAGCTGGGGGGGTCTGGGGGAGGGGGTGGGATGGGTGGTGGGGGGGGCTTTGTGGGGGGCGCGGGGGTGGTGGGGGGGGGCGGGGTGTGGGGTGGGGGCGTGTGTGTGCACGAGGTGGGGGGTGAGGTGGGGTGTGTGTGGGGTGGTGGGGGGGGGGGGGTGGGGGGGGGGGGGTGGGGGGGGGGACGGGGAGGTGGGGGGGTTGGGGTGGGTTGGGTTGGTTGGGTGGGGGGGGCTGGGGGGAGGGGGGGATTCGTGGGGGGGGTTGGGGGGGTCGGTGGGCACGCGGGGGGGGGGGGGGGGGGGAGGGGGGGGGGGGGGGGGGGGGGGTAGGGTGGGGGGGGGGGGGGGGGGGGGGGGGGGGGGGGGGTGGGGGGGTGAGGGGGGGGGGGGGTGGGTGAGGGGGTGGGGGGGGGGCGGGGCTGTAGCATGGGGTGGGGGTGTGTGGGCGTGTGTTGGAGTGTGGGGTGGGTGGGGGGGGGATGGGGTGGGGGGTGGGGAGAGGCGGGGGGGGACGGGGGGTGGGAGGCGAGTTGGGGGGGGTGGGGGGTTGGGGGGGTGGTTGGGGTGGGGGGGGGGGGGGGGGGGGGTGGGGGGTTGGGGAGGGGGGGGGGGGGGTGGTGGGTTGGGTACGAGCAGGGGAGGAGGGGGGGGGGGGGTGGGTGTGGTGGTGTTGCGCGGGGGGGGGGGGACGGTGAGCAGGTGAGGGGGGGGGGGTGGGGGGAGGGGGGGTTGGGCGAGCAGGGGGAGGGGGGGGGGGGGAGCGGGGCGGGGTTTGGGGTGGGGTGAGGTGGGGGTCAGAGAGGGGGGTCTGTGGGGGGCGGTGGTCTGGGGGGGTGTGGGGGAGTGGGGTGGGGTGGGGGAGGGGAGGGGGGGTGTGGTGGGGGGAGTGGGTGGGTGGGTTGGTTTGTTTTGGGTGTTTGTTTGGTGTGATTTGGAGAGGGTGGGGGGTTGGGGGTGATTTTGTTTAGTGGTGCGGCGGTGTTGAGGGTGGGTTTTGGTGGGTGTGGCTGGGTTGTGGTGTTTGATGTCTGGGTGGTTGGTGGTTGGAGGTGTTGTGGTTTGTGTGGGTGAGTGAGAGGTGTGGGGGGAGTTTGGTTTTGTTTTTTTTTTTGCTTTTGTTGTTGGTTCGGTTGGGGTTTGGTTGTTTTTTTTGTGTGTTGTTGTTTTCTGCGCGTGTGTTCTGTTGGTGGGGTGGGGGGGGGTCTGGTTGGTTTTTTTGTTGTGGGTTTGTGGTTGGTGGTGGGGGGGGGGGGGGGTGGGTTTTTTTGGTTCTTCTTTTTGTTGTGTTAGTATATTGGTTTGGTTGTGGTGGTGTTGGCGCGCTTTAGTCGCGGCGTTTTGGCGACGGTTAAGAGAGTTGGGTTTTGCGTTGCGCTAGCGCTTTCGTTGTGTGTGGTCTATTTTGTGTTTTTTGTTTTGTGTAGTTTTTGCGCGCGAGGTTAGTTTTTTCACTTGTGTAGTGTGATTACTGGTTCTTTGGTGTTGGGGAGACGTGGTTGGTTGGGTTGTGGTTGTCGCAGAGATGTATGAGTGTTTTAGGTTTGTCGGCGACGTAGCTTTGTTTTGGTTTTTTCGTTGGTGTTTTTTTCGCTTTCGCGTTTTTGGTTTTGTGGTTTGTTTTGTGTGTTTAGGTTGTCGCGGGCGGTTGTGTGAGGTGTGTTTTTTTGTGGGCCGGGATGTTGTGGGGTGTTTTGTGTGTTTGGTGGGTTTTTTTTGGTGTGGTTGTTTGGTGTTTGTCGTGTTTGGCGTTGTGGTGTTTTAGAGATTTCGTTTATTTGTGTTGTTTTTGTTTTTGTGTGTGTTTTTGTTGTATGTTTAGGCGAGAGGCGTGTTTCGGCAAGAGGTTTGTTCAGGCGAGCGTTACTCTCGCGGTGTGCTTGCTGGTGTGTGGTGGGCGCGAGAGCGCCGCGGTGTAGGGGGGGGATGGGGTAGTGCGGTGTGTGTGTGTGTGGTGTGGGGGGTGGGGGGGTGGGGAGCGGTGGGGGGGTAGTTGGGCGGGGGGGTAGGTGGGGTTGGTGGCGGGGGGTGGAGGTTGGGGATGGGGGGGGGGGTGTGGGGGCGTGGTTGGGTGGGGTGTGTGTGGTGTGGGGGTGGTGGGGGGGTTGTGGGGTTGGAGGGGGTGTGTTGTGTGTGTTAGGGGAGGCAGGAGGGGTGGGGGGGGCAGAACAGGGTGGGGGTGGGGGGCAGGTGGGGTGGGGGAGGGGGGGGGGGGGGCGGAGGGGGGGGGGGGAGCGTGGAGGGGGGGGGGCGGAGCGCGAGGGGGGGGTGGGGGGGGGGTGTGGGGGGGGGGTTTGGGGAGGATGTGGGGGGGGGGGGGGTGGGGGGGTGTGGGGGGGGTGGGCGCACTATTGGGGGGGGGCATGGGGGTGGTGGGCGGGGTGGTTGGTGGGGTTGGTGGCGCGCCGTGGGTTTGGGAGTTGGGGGGTGGGCAGGGTGTTGTGTGTGTGTGGGTGTGTTTGTTGTGGTTGTTGGGGGTTGGTGGGGTGGTTTTTTGGTGTTGTGTGCTGGTGTGGTGTTGGGAGGCGGGGTACACTGTGGGGGGGGGGGGAGTGGGGCGCTGGAGCTTGGGTGTTTGGTGTCGGGGGGGTTGGGTACAAGGGGGGGGCAGGGTGGGTTTTGGTTAGTTGTTTATTTGGGGGGGGGGAGGGGGGGTGGTTGGGGGGGGGGACGTGGAGTGGGTGGTGGGGGGTGGGTTTAGGGGGGGGGGGGGTGGGGGGGGGGGGGGGGGTGGGTGTGTGTTTGGTGTGGGGGGTTTTGGGGTGTTTTGTTGGCGCGGCTGCGCCTTGGGTGTTTGTTTTGTTTGTTTTTGGGTTTCGCTGTTGTGGTTGTTGGGTTGGTGAGTGGCGGGGGGGTGGGGTGGACGGTAGGGGTGTCGACGGGGGTGTGGGGGTGTCGGGGGGGGTGTGGTGTTGGTGGGTTGGTGGTGGTGCGCTTCTCACGGCTTGGTTTGTGTACGCGGGTCGTGGGTTTTGGCTAAGAGATAGGAGAGAGTGAGGAGTTCGGGAGGGGGTGGGTGCGGGAGGTTTGTGGGTTGGGGTCCGCCGGCTGACGATGATCTTGGGTGTGTGTACGCTGGGGTCTTGGGTGTGGCGAGGCAGGCTCTAGTTGGTGGGTTGTGTTTGCAGCGCGGCGCGCTTGTTTATTTTTTCTGTGTGGGTGTTTTTACGCTTCGCGGCGGGTTGTTGGGCAGCGAGAGTGTGGGGGGAGGGGGGGAGGGGGTACTGTGTGGGGTGGGGGGGGGGGGGGGGGGGGGGTGGGGGGGTGGGGGGGGGGGGGGGGGGGTGGGAGTGGGTGGGGGTTGGTCACGGGGTGTCGGGATGTAGGAGGGGGGGGGTGGCGGGTGTGGGGTGGGATGGGGGGGAGCGTGGGGGGGGGAGCGGGGGGAGGGGCAGTGGGGTGGGAGGTGTGGGGGGGGGGGTGCGGGGTGGGGTGGGCGAGGTGGGGGGGGGGCGCGGGGAGGTGGTGGGGGGGGGGACGCGGGTGGGTGGGTGGTGGGAGAGGGGGGGGGGTGGGGGGGGGGGGGGGGGAGGGGGGGGCAGGGGGGTGGGGGGGTGTGTGGCGGGGGGGGGCGAGAGGGGGGGGTGGGGGTGGGGGTGGTGTGGGGGGGGAGGGGGCAGGGGTGGGGGGGGGGGGGGGGAGGGGGGTGGGGGTGGGGAGGGGGGGGGGGGTGAGGGGGGGGGGGGGGGGGGGGAGGGGGGGGGCGGGGGGGGGGGGGGGGGGGGGGGGTGGGGGGGGGGTGGGGGGGGGGGGAGAGGGGGGTGGTGGGGGGGGGGGGCGTTGGGTGGTGTGTGGGGTGGGAGGTGGGGGGGGTGGGGGGGGGGGGGTGTGGGTGGTGTGTTGGGGTGTGGGGTCGGGTGGGCGTGGGGTAGGGGGGGGGTTGTGTGGGTGGGTTATGGTGGTGTGTGTGGGGGTGGGGGGGGTTGTGTTTGTTTGTGGTTGGTGGGGGGTGTTGGTGGGGTTGGGTGGGGGGGGGGGGTGTGGGGGGGGGGGGGGTGGGGTTGTTGGTGGTGGGTGGGGGGGGGGGGGGGGGGGTTGTTGTGTTGGGGGGGGGGGTGGGGTTGGGGGGTGGGCTTGGTGTGTGTTTCGAGCGTTTGGGTGTGGGGTGTGGTGGTGCTCGATGGTTGTCGACTTCATTGGTGTGATGGGGAGTTTGGGCGTAGGGGGCGAGAGGTGGGGGGGGGGGGGTTGGGGGGTTTGTGAGGGGTTGTGGTGGTGTTTGGTGTGTGTAGATTTTTGGGTTGTGTTGATGGTGGTGTTTTTTTTGTGGTGTGTGTTGGAAGTTGGGGGGGTGTGTTTTTTTTTTCTTTTGTGAGTGGTGGCGGTGCTGCTGTGTGGTGCTGTTGGTAGAGGTTTTTTGGTGTATTTTTGTTGCTGCTTAGGTCATCGCTTTTTGTGGTGATGTTTGGGGTGTTTTGTGCGAGGCGATGTCGCTGTGTGGGGGGTGGTCGCGTTGTGTGTGTGGGTGTGTAGGCAGGGGGCAGCTGGTTGGACGGGTTTCGCGCGGAGGGTGTGTTGTGAGCGCATGCTGTGGGTTGCGGGTGTTGTGTTTTTGGCGCGCGTGGTGTTGGCTTGGTTTTTTGGGGGGTGGGTTGCAGCGGGGGGCGCTGCAGCGGAGGGGGGGGGGGGCGGGGGGTGGGGTGGGTCGGGGGGCGGTTGGTGGGGGGGGTGTGGGGGGGGCGGGGGGTGGGGGGAGTGTCTGGGGTGGAGGGCGGTGTGTGTGTGGGGCGCGCGGGGGGGGGGGGGGGTTGGGGGGATTGGGGGCGTGTAGGGGGCGGATGGGCAGCTGCGGGGGGGCGGTGGGGGGAGGTGAAGGGGTGGGGGGGGGGGGGGGGGGTGTAAGGGTGGGGGGGGGGGGGTGGGCGAGCGGTAGGGGCGCGGGGGGGTGGGGGTGGATGGGGTGATTGTGGTTGGTGCGGGGGGTTGGGGGGGGGTGGTGATGGGGTGGGAGAGGCGGGGGGCGGGGCGAGGGGGGGTGGGGTGGGGGGGGGGGGGTTGGTGGGGGGGGGGTTGGGGGTGCGGGGGTGGCGGGGGGGGGGGGGGGGGGGGGGTGGGGGGGGGGGTGGGGTGGGGTGGGGGGGGGGTGTGGGTGGGGGTGGGGGAGTGTGGGGGGGGGGGGGGGGGGTGTGGTTGGGTGGGGTGGGTTGGGGGGGGGGGGGTGGGGTGGGAGGGGGGGGGTGGTGGGGGGGGGTGGGGGGGGGGGGGGGGGGGGGGGGGGTGGGGGGGGGGGGGGGGGGGGGGGGGGCTGGTGGGGGGGGGGGGGGGGTCGTGGGGGGTGGTGGTGTGGGGGGGTGGGGGGGGGGGGGGGGGGGGGGGGTGGGTGTGGGGGGTGGTGTGGGTGGGGGGGGGGGGGGGGGGGTGGGGGGGGGGGGGGGGGGTGTGGGGGGGGGGGGGGGGTGGTGGGGGGTGGGGGGGGGGGGTGAGGGGGTGGGGGGGGGTGGGGGGGGTGTCGGGTGTGGGGTGTGTGGGTGGGGGGGGGTGGTTGGGGACGGGAGGGGTGGGGGGGGGTTGGGGGGGGGGGGGGGGGGGAGCGGGGGGGTGGGGGGGGGGCGTGATTGGGGGGGTTGGGTGGGGGGGCGGGTGTGGTGGGACGGGGGGGGGGGGGGGGTGATGGGTGCTGGGCTTGGGGGGGGGGTGTGGGGAGGGGTGGGGGGGTGGTGGTGGGGGGGGCTGTGGGGGTTGGGGGGTGGGGGGGGGGGGTGGGTGGGGGGGAGGGGGGGAGGGGGGGGGTGGGGGGGGGGGAGGGTTTTGGGGATGGGGGGGGGGGGGAAGGCGGGGGGGGGGGGGGGGGGGAGGGTGGGGGGGTAGGTGGAGGGGGGGGTGGGGGGAGTGGTGGGCGCGGTGTGGGGGGGTGAGGGGGGGGGGGGGGGGGGGGGCGGGTGGGGGGTGGGGGGGGGGGGGGGGGGGGGGGGGGTGCGCGGGGTGGGGGGGGGTGGGGGGGGGGGGGGGCGACAGCGGGCGCGGGGGACAGCAGTGGAGCGTGGCGCGAACGGTTGCGTGTCACGTGGCGACGCGGGGCGGGGGGGGGGGGGGGGGGTGGCGGTGGTAGGGGGGGTGGGTGGGGTGCGGAGGGGGTGGGGGGGGCGCTGGGGGGGGGGGCGGGTGTGGGGGGGGGGGGAGGTGGAGCGAGGGGGGGGGAGGGGTCGCGGTCGGTGGGGGTTGGGGGGGGGGGTGCAGCGACGAGGGTGTGGTGGGGGGGGAGTGTGTGTGGGGGTGTGGGAGTTGGTGGGGGTGGGGTGGGGCTGGGGGGGGGGGGGGGGGGCCGCGGCGCGGAGCAGGGGGTGGGGGGGCGGGGGGGTGGGCGAGCAGTGGTTGGGGTGGTGTGTGGGGGGGTGTGGTGTGGCGTGGGCGGGTGGGGGGGGGGTGGGGGGAGCGGGGGGGGCAGGGGTGGGGGGGGGTTGGGGGCGAGGGTGTGGGGGGGAGGGGTGGGGACGGGGGGAGGGGGGGTGTGGGGGGGGCGAGGGTAGGGGTGTGGCGGGGAGGGGGGCGGGGTTGGGGCGGAAGACAGACGTTGGGGGTGGGGGAGGGGGGGGGGGGGGGGGTGGGGGGGGGGGGGGGCGGGGGGGGGGGGGGGGGGGGGGGGGTGTTGGGGGGGAGGGTGGGGGGGTGGGGTGGGGTGGGGGGGAGAGGGGGGAGGGGGTGAGGAGTGGGTGCGGGGGGGGGCAGAGGTGCGGGGGTGGTGAGGAGGGGGGTGGGGGGGGGGGGGGGGGGGGGTGGGGTGGGGGTGCGGGGGTGGTGGGAGGGGGGGGGGGTGGTGGGAGGGGGGGTGGGGGGGGGGGGGGTGGGGGAGGGGTGCAGCAGAGCACGGGTGGGGTGGGGGACGTGAGAGGGGGGTTACGGGTTGGGGGGGGGCGGGCGGTTGGGGAGGTGGGGACGCGGTGTGGGAGGGGGTGGTGGGAGTGGACGCGGGGGTGGGAGGATGGTGGGGCGGGAGGGGGATAGGTGGGGGCAGGGGGGTGGAGTGGTGGGGGGGGGGGGGGAGTGGGGGGTGGGGGGGGGGGGGGGGGGGGGTGAGTGGAGTGTGGGGGTGTGGGGGCGAGAGACATGGGGGGGTGGGGTGGGGGGGGGGGCCGACGGGGGGGGGGGGGGGGGGGGGGGCGGGGGCGGGAGGGGGGGGGGGGTGGGGGGGGGGGGGGGGTGGGTGGGGGGGGGGGGGTGGGGGGGGGTGTGGGGGGTGGGTGTGGGGGTGGGGTGGGGTGGTTGGTTGGGGGGGGAGGTGTGGGGGGTGGGGTGGGGGTGGAGGGGGGGGGGGGGTGGGGGGGATGTGGGGGGGGGGGCGGGGGGGGTGGTGAAGGGGGGCGTGGTATGGGGTGGGGGGGGGGGGGTGGGGGGGGGTGGGGGGGTGTGGAGGGTGGGTTTGGGGTGGGGGGGGGGGGTGGGGGGGGGGGGGTTTGTGGGGGTGTGTGGGGAGGGGTGGGGTGTGGGGGGTGGGGGGGGGGGGGAGGGGGTGGGGGGGAGGGGGGGGGGGGGGGGGGGGGGGAGAGGGGGGGGGGGTGGGTGGGGTGGTTGGGCGGTGTGTGTGGTTGAGGGGGGAGTGACGGGTTAGGGGGGGGGGGGGTGGGGGGGGGGTGGCACGCACGTGGGGGGGGGGGCGCAGGGGTGGGGGGGGGGGGGGGGGGGCACTGGGGGGGGGTGAGGGGGGTTGTGGGAGAGGAGCAGCAGTGTAGTGGGGGGGGGTGGGGGTGGGGTGGGGGGAGGTGGGGTGAGGGTGGGGGGGGGGGTGGGGGGGGGTGGGGGGGGGGGAGCGGGGGGTTGGGTGGGGGTGGTGGGGGGTGGTGGTGGGGGGGGGAGCAGGGGTGGGCGACGTGGTGGGTGGCAACTAGGGGGGGGGGGGGGGGGGTTGGGGGTGGGGGGGGGAGGGGTGGTGGGTGGGGGTTGGGGTGGGGGGGTGGGGGGTGTGCGGTGGGGGGGGGGTTTGGGTGGGTGTGAGCTGGGGGGTGGGTCGAGGGAGGGGGGGGGGGGGGTGGGTGGGGGGGGAGGGGGGGGTGGGGTAGCGGGGGCGAGGGGTGGGGGGGGGTGGGGATGGGGGTGGGAGGGGGGGTGGGGCGGTGGGTGGCTTGGAAGCGAGAGCGCGGTGGTAGGGGGTGGGGTGTGGGTGGGTGGGGGGGGGTGGGGTGGGGGGGGGGTGGGGGGGGGGGGTGGGGGCGGGTGCGTGGGGGGGGTTGTGGTGGGGTGGTGGGGTGGGGGGGGGGGGCGTTTTTATTGGTAGTTTGTGGTGTGATTAGACGGAGTTGGGTATGGGGGGGGGGGGGGTGTGTTGTGGGGGGCGTGTTTGGGGGGTGTGGTGTGGGGTGGGCTCGTGCGGGGATTTGGTTGGGTTTTTGGTGTGGGGGGGGTGGGTTGGGGGGGGTGGGGGTGGGGGTATGGTTGCTTGGGGGGGTGGGTGTGTTGTGGGTTGGTGGGTGTGGGTTGGAGCGTGTTTGGGGGGGGTGTGTTGTGGGTGGTGGATGGTGTGAGTTTTTTTTTGTTGATCGGTTGGTGGGTGTGTGGGGATGGGGAGTGTGGTAGGGCGGGGTGGGTAGGGGGGGGGTGGTGGGGGGGGGGGGTAGAGCAGCAGAGCGAGGAGGAGAGGGGGGTGGCGGGTTGCGGGGGTGTGGGGTGTGGTAGGTGGGGGGGGGTGGTGGTTGGTGGTTTGGGGGTGTGTTGTATGGTGGGGGGTGGGGGTGGGGGGGGGGGTCGGTGGGGTGGGTTGGTGTGGTGGGGGGGGGTGTGTGTTGGGGGTTTGGGTGTGGTGTGGGTGGTGTGGTTGGGGGGGGTGTAGCTTTTGGGGGTTTGTTTTTTTGTGTTTTTGGCTTTAGAGTGTGTTGGGTGGTAGTGTTCGCCATAGGTTTTTTTTGTGCTGGTGTAGAAGCGCAGCGTGGGGTGGGGTGTTGGGGGGGGGGGGGAGACGGCGGGGCGGGTTGTCGGTTTGGGGGTAGTTTTTACGATTTGTGACTGCGGGGGGGGTGTTGTTTGTTCGCACGGAGTTGGTGGGTGGTTCGCTTGTAGTGGGGGTTTGTGACGGGGGGGAGAGGGTGTACGAGGATTGTACTGTTTGGGGGCGGGGGTCGAGGTCGCGGGTGTGTTTGTGGTGGTGTGGGTGTATGTATTTGGATGGTGTGGGCAGGCTTGGGGTGTGGGTTTTTGCGGGGAGGTGGGGGTGGTGTGGATGCTGGTGGGCGGTGTGGTGTCGGGGGGAGGGGGGAGAGGGGGTGTGGAGGGGGGGGACGCAGAGGGAGGAGGGGGGGGGGCGGGAGGGGGTGGTGCGTGTGCGTTTTGTTGTTGTGACGAGTGGGTGGTGTGTGAGTGGGGGGTTGGTGGTTGGCGGTGTAGTGTGGTGGGGGGTTGGTTGGGTGGGGGGGAGGGGGGGGGTAGGTGGGGGGGGGGGGGAGGGGGTAGGGGGGGGGGTGGGGGGGGGGGGGGGGGGGGGGAGGGGGGGGGGGGGGGGGGTGCGGGGTGGGGGATGGGGGGCGGGGGGGCGCGCGCGGGGGAGTGGGGGTGCGGTGGTGGGTGCGCGGCGGGGGGGTGTGTGGGGGTGGGGGTGGGGGGGGAGAGGAGGGTTGGGGGGGGGTGGGGGGGGTTGGGGGGGAGTGTTTGGGGGGGGGAGGGGGTGAGGGGGGGGGGGGGGGGATTGGAGGGCGGCGGGAGGCTTGGCAGGGGTTGGGGGGTTACGACGGTGGGGGGGGCGGGCGACGGTGTGGTGGGGTGGGGGGACGAGAGGAGAGTGGGGGGGGGGGGGGGGTGGGGGGGTGGGTGTGAGGGGGGGGGGGGGGGGGGGGGGTGTGTGGGTGGGGTGGGTTGGGGGTGGGTTGTGGGTCGAAGCGAGAGGGGTGGGTTGGGGTGAAGTCGGGCGGTGGGGGTGGGTGTATGGGTGGGGGGCGCGGGGGCGAGAGGGGTTGGTTTGGGGGGTGTGGGGGGGGGGGGGGGAGGGGGGAGGGGGTGGGGCGCGTGGGGGGTGTTGGGATGGGGGGGGGTGGGAGGTGGGGGGGGGGAGGGGGGTGGGGGGGGTGTTTGGTTGTTGGGGGGTGTAGAGAGGGGGTGGGTGGTTGGTGGGGAGGGGGGGGGGGGGGGGGGAGTCTTCGGCGGAGGGTGTAGCGGGGTGGGGGGTGTTGGGGTCTTGTGGGCGTGGCGTGTGTGGGGGGGATCGGGAGGGTGTGTGGTTTGCTGGTGGCGGTGGGGCGGGGTTGTGGGGGTGGGTGCGGTGGGGTGGGGGGGTGTAGGGTGTGGCGGCTCGGGGAATGGGGTTTTCTTGTGGAGGGTAGTGGTGGGGGGGGGGTGCGATGTGGGGCGCTAGTGGAAGCGGGGGGGGTCAGAGCGGGGGGGGGGGGGTGGGGCGGTGGGTGGTGGGGGGGTGGGATGGTGGGTGTGTGGGAGTTGGGCGTGGGGGGTGGGCGGGATGTGTTTGTGTGTGGAGGTTGGGGGCGGGTGATTGCTGTGGCAGGTTTGTGTGGTGAGGGTGTGGGGGGTGTGTTTGTGGTGTAGGGAGGGGTGGCGACGGTGGAGATGGGAGTCGGTGGGGAAGGGTTGGGGGCGGGGTGGGTGGGGCGGTGTGGGGGTGTTGGGTGGTGGGTTGGTTGTTGGGGGGGTGGGGGTTGTGGGTTTGGGGTGGTGTGTGTTGTTTGTGTGGGGGTGTTTGTTGGGGTTGTGATGGGCGGTGTGTGGGGGGTGTGGGGGGGTGAGGGTGGGGGGGGGGGGTGGTGTGTGGGTGTTTCGTGGTTGTGTTGGGTATTGGGTTTGGGGGTGTGTGTTGGGGTGGTTGCGGGTGTTTGTGTTCTTTTGTTTGTTGGGTGTGGATTGGTGTGGTGTTGGGGCAGCGCTGGGTGGTTGTTGGTGTGGGGGGTTGTGGGATGGGGGTGTGGTTTGGGGTGGGGGGTTGGGTGTTTGGGAGATTGGGTGTGGTGGTCAGTGTTTCGGGTGTTTTGTTTTTCTTTGTGTTGGTGTTGTCTTGGGTTGTGGTTTAGGTGATTGGGTTAGTTTGGGGGTGTTGGGTGTGGAGATGTAGGGGGGAGTGCGTGTCAGCTGGTGTCTCTTTATTTGGTTTCGACGCAGAACTGTGGGGTGTGTTTTTTGAGAGGGGGTGTGGTGTTGTAGCATTTTGGTTTTTGTTGTTCGCACGGCATGTTGGGGGGTTGGTGCATGTGGGTGGGTAGGGGGGTTGGGGGTGGGTGGGAGACATGGTTGGGGGAGTGTGGTGGGGTCGTTTGCTGTGTGGGTTGTGGGAGTTGTGGTTGGGGGTTTTGTTATGGGGGTTTTTTTTGTTGTTTTGGTGTGCTGTGGGTGTGTGGTGTTGTGTGGTTTGGTGGTCAGTGGGGGTGTTTGGGGGGGGTGGAGGGGGTGCTGGGGGGGGGTGTGGTGTGTGTTGGTTGTTTTTGTGTTGTGGGGGTTTGCGGGTGGGGGGGTGGGTGGTGGGGTTGTTGCGTCGCGGGTTTGGGGCGCACGCGCGTGGGGGGGGGGGTGTTTGGGTGGGAGAGGTGGGTGTATGGATTGGGGGGGGTAGCGCGCAGAGTGGGGGTGGTGGGGCGAGTGGTGGAGATGTGTGGGGGGGGAGGGAGGGGGGGGTGGGTTTGTGGGGTTGGGTTTGTGTTTTGTGTTGGTGTGTGGTGGGGTGGTTTGGGTGGGTGTGGGGGGGGGGGGGTGGGGTGGGTTGGGGGGGGGGGGTTGGGGGGAGTGGTTTTGGGGGGGGGTGGGGGCTGGGGGTGGGGCGGTTGTGGGGGGTGTATGGTTGGTTTTTTGTGGGGGTGGTGTTGGTGTGTGGGGTTTTGGGTGTTTTTTTGTGGGTTGGTGGTCTTTGGGTGGGAGCGGGGGTTGGGTTGTTATGTTGTTCTGTAGCTTTGGTGTGGGTGCTGTGGTGTTGGTGTTTGTGTGGTGTATTGGGTTGGGGGTGTTTTTGTGGCTTTTTTTTGGGTTTGGTGTGGTTGTGTGTTTTGCGTTTCATTGGTGTTTGTGGGTTGACGGGTGAGGGGGGTTGGCGTGGAGGGATTTGGGTGGTTCTGTGATTTGGCGGGTGGGGCGTTGGTCGACGGTTGGCGACCGGTTGTGTGTTCGGTTGGCTTGGTAGTTCGTTTGCGTTGGGGGGGGGTGGGGGTGGTGGTGAGTGGGGGTTTGTTTTCGCGGGGCCGAGATGGGTTGGGGGGTGGGCGCGGGTTGGTGCGACGACTTGGTTGGGTGTGTGTAGGGGTTGGTTATGTGGTGGGGGGCATGTGGGTTCAGCCTTTCGTGGCGTGTGTGGTCGCTTCGTTTTTATGTTGTGTGTGGGGCGTCCTTTGTGTATTGGTGTGGGTGGTGCGTGGGGTGGAGCGGGTTTGAGCGAGACGCCGGTTTGGGCTGTTGTGGGTGATTTGTTGGGTGGTTGGTGTGGCGGGTGTGCGAGGCAGGGGGGGGGGGGGGGCGCGCGGTGGATGTTGTTGTTGCCGACGCTTGTGTTTGGGTGGAGAGGGGGGGGGGGGGGGGGGGGTGGGGGGGGGGGGTGGGGGGGGGGGGGGGGGGGGGGGGGGGCGCTGTGGGGGGGCGGGCGCGGCGTTGTAGGTGGTGGTGTGGTGTGGGTGTGGGGGGGACGTTGCGTGGTGTGGGTGTTGAGGTGGTGTGTAGGGATTGGGTAGCGGGGGTGGTGGGTGTGTGGGGGGGTGGGGTGGGCTGGGGGGGGGGGGGGGGGGGGGGGGGCTGTGTGTGGGGGGGGGTGGAGGGGGGGTTGGGGGGTGTGGGGTGTGGAGAGAGGAGTGTGTGGTGGGGATGGGGCGAGGGGGGGCGGGGGTGGTGGGGGTGGGGTGGGGGGGGGGGGGGTGGGTTGGCGGGGGGAGGGGGGGTGTGGAGGGGGGGGGTGGGGGGGGGGGGGAGGGGGGGGGGGGGGGGGGAGGGGGGGTGGGGGGGGGGGTGGGGGGGGGGGTAGGGCGACAGGGGGCAGGGGCGGGGGGTTGGGGGGGGGGGTGGGGGGGGTTGGTGGTGTGGGGGAGCGGGGGGAGTGTGGGGGGGGGCGCGGGGGTGGGGGTCGGCGCAGGGGGGTTGGGGGGGGGGGGGTGGGGGGGGGGGTGGTCGGGGGGGGGGCGGGGGGGGGGTGGGGGGGTGTGGGGGGGGGGGGGGTGTGGGGGGTGGGGGGGGGGGGTGGGGGCGGGGGACGCGGGGTTAGGGGGGTGTGGGGAGGTGGGGGGGGGGGGTGTGAGGGGGGGGGGGGGCGGGGGGGGGGGTGGGGGGTTGGTGGGGGGGGGTGGGGGGGTGGGTGGGGCGGGTTGGTGGGAGGGGGTTGCGGGGGGGGGGGGGGTGTGGGGGGGGGCGACGGGGGGGTGGGGGGGTGGGGGGACGACGCGGGGGGGGGTGGGGGGAGGTGGTGGGCGATGGGGGGGGGGGGGGGGGGGGGGGGGTGGGGGGGGGGGGGGGGGGGGGGGGGGTGTGGGGGTGGGGGAGGGGGAGGAGGGGGGGGTGTGGTGGGGGTTGGGGTTGTCGGTGGGGTGGGGGGGGGGGGGAGAGGGGGGGGGGGTGTTGGGGGGGGGGGGGCGGGGGGGGGGGTTGGTGGTTGGTGGGTGGTGGGTGGGCGGGGGGGGGGAGAGAGAGGTGGGTTGTGGGATTGTGGGGGGGAGTGGCGGGGGGGGGGGAGGGGGGCGCGTTGGCGTCGTGGGGGGGGGGGGTTGGTGCGGGGGGGGGGGGGGGCGCGTGGTGGGGGGGTTTGGGTGGAGATGGGGGTGGTTTGGGGGGAGGGTGGGGGGGGGGGGGGGGGGGGGGGCAGGGTTGGGTGGGTGGGGGGTCGACAGTGGGCGGGGGGGGTTGGGTGGCGAGAAGAGGCGGGGGGGTGGGGGGTTGGTGGCAGTGGGGGCACGCGGGGGGGGGGGGGAGGAGGGGGGGGGGTGGGGTCGGGGTGGGGGTGGGGGGTGGGGTGGGGGGGGGGTGGGTGGGTGGGGGGTCGGGGGGGGGTGGGGGGGGGGGGTGTGTGGCGACGGGGGGGGGGCAGGGGGGGGGAGCGGGGCGGGCGCAGGGGGGGGGGGGTGAGGGTGTGTGTTGAGGGGGCGGTGGTTTGTGTGTGGGCGCCTGTTATGAGCGGGGGGAGTGGGTGTGGGGGGGGAGGGGGGGGGGGGGGGGGGTGGGGCGGGGGGGGGAGAGTGGGGGGGGGGGTCGGGGGGGGGTGGTGGAGGGGGAGAGAGAGATGGGGTGGTGGGAGGGGTGTAGAGGGGGAGCGGTTGGCGGGGGGGGGGGGGTGGGGGGGGGGGGGGGGAGGGGGGGAGGGGGGGGGGGTGGGAGAGAGGGGAGGGGGGGGTGGGGGGGAGGGGGGGGCGGGGGGGGGGGAGAGGCGGGGGGGGGCGGGTGGGGGGTGAGGGCGGGTTGTATTGGGGGGGGGGGGGTGGGGGAGGGGGGGGGGGGGGTGGGGGGGGGGGGGATGTGGGGGTGGCGGGGTGGGGGTTTGGTGGGGGGGGTGGGGGGGGGGGGGGGGGGGGGGGGGGGGGGGGGGGGGGTGGGGGGAGGGGGGGGGGGCGGGGGGCGGGGGTTGGGTGTTGTGGGGGGGGGGTGTGGGGGGGAGGGGGGGGGGGGGGGGGGGGGGGGGGGGGGGGGGGGGGGGGGTGGGGTGGGGGGGGGGGTGGGGCGGGGGGGGGGGGCGCGGGGGGGGGTGGCGTGGGTGGGGGGGGAGCGAGGGGGGGGGGGGGGGGGGGAAGGGGGTTGGGGGGGGGGGTTGGGTGCGGGGGGTGGGGCGGGTGGGTGGGGTGGGCGGCTGGGGGGGGGTGTGTGACGGAGGGGGGGGGGGGGGCGGGGGTGGGGGGGTGGGGGGGCGGGGGGGGGGTGAGGGGGGGGTGGGGACGGGGGGCGTCTGGGTTGGTGCGCGCGGGGGGGGGGGGCGGGGGGGGGGGGAGCTGGTGGGGGGGGTGTTGGGTTGGAGGTGTGTCGAGCGGGGTGGCACGGGGGGGGGGGGGGGGGGGGGGGGGGGGGGGGGGGTGGAGAGGGGGGGCAAGAGTGGGGGGGGGGCGTTGTGGAGGTTGGGGGTGGTTGCGGGGTGGCGAGCTGAGGTGGGTCTGTGTTTTTGGGAGTTGAGTGGGGTGTTGATTGTGGGTGGTGGTGGGGGGGGGGGGGTGGGAGGGGGGGGGGGGAGGGGGGGGGGGGGGGGGGGGGGGGGGGTGGGGGGGGGGACACAGGGGGGGGGGGGAGGGGGTTGGGAGGGTGGGGTGTGGGTGTGTTTGGGGGGTGGGGGGGGGGGGGGGGGGGCGGTGGGCGTGTGTGTCGTGTTAGGGCGCGCTGTCGGGGTGGGGGGGGGGGGGGGGGGGGGGGGGGGTGTTGGGTGCGACGCGGGGGCGGGGGGGGGGGGGGGGGTGGGTGTTGGAGAGGTGGGGGGGGGCGGGGGGTGAGGGGGGGGGGGGGGGGGTGGGGGCGGGGGGTTTGGGGGGTGGGGGGTGGGGGGGGTGTGGGGGGGCTTGGGGGTGGTGGGGGGGGGGGGGGTGGGGGGGGTGGGGGGGGTGGGTGGGGGACTGGGGGGGGGGTGGTGGAGATGGGGGGGGGTTGTTGGGGGGGGGGTAGGGTTGGGGGGGGGTGTGGGGGGTGGGGGGGGGGGGGTCGACGGGGGGGGTGGGGGGGGGGGGGGGGCGGGGTTGTGGGGGGGGGGGGGGGGTGGGGGGGGGGGGGAGGGGGGGGTGGGGGGGGGGGGGGGGTGCGTGGGTGTGGGGGGGGGGGGGTGGGGCGTGGGGTGGGGGGGGGGGGGGTGGGGGGGGGGGTGGGTGGGGGGGTGGGGGGGTGGTGGTGGGGAATGTGGGGGGGCGTGGTGGGGTGGTGTGGGGAGGGTGTGGGGCGGGGGGGACGGGGTGGGGAGGGGGGGTGGGGGGGGGGGGGGGGGGAGAGAGGGGGTGGGGGGGTGGGGGGGGATGGGGGCGAGGGGGGGGGGGTGGGGGGGGGGGGGAGTGGTGGGGGGGAGGTGGTGGGGGGATGGTGGGGGGTGGGGGGGGGTTGTGGGGTTGGGGGCGAGCGGGGGGGGTGGTGGGGGGCAGCGGTGGGGGGGGGGGAGGGGGGTGGGGTTGGGGGTTGGTGCGGGGGGTCGCGGAGGGGGGTGGGGGTGGGGGGCGCTGGGGTTGTGGGTGTGAGGGGTGGGGGTTGGTCAGGGGGGGGCGAGCAGCGGGGGGACGACAGCTCGGTGTGGGGGGGTGTTGTGTGGGGGGGGGGGGGTGGGGGGTGTGGGGAGCGTGTGTGGGGGGGGGGTGGGGTGTGTGGGGGGGGGGGGGGCGGGGGGGTGGGGGGGGGGGGGGGGTGGGGGGGTGTGGGGGGGAGTGGGTGGGGGGGGGGGAGCGGGGGGGGCGGGGGAGGGGGCGGTAGGGGGGGGGGGGGGGGGGGGAGTGGGTGGGGGGTTGGTGTGGGTGGGGGGAGATGGGGGGTGTGTTTGGGGGGGGAGGATGTGTGGCAGGGGGGGGGGGGGGGTGGGGTGGGTGTGGGGGGGGGTGGGGTGGTTGGTGGGGGTGGAGTGTGGGGTGGGGGTGCGAGGGTGGGGGTGGGATCGGGGTGGGGGGGGGGGAGGTGGGGGGGCGACGTGGGGGGGGAGGAGCGGGGTTGGTTGGGCGGGTGGGGTGGGTTGGGTGGGGGGGTCGTGGGGTGGGGGGGGTAGAGTGCTGGTTTTGTTTTGTGTGTGACGCGGAGAGTTATGGTGTGGGGGGAGCAGGGAGGGGGGGGCGGGGGGTGGTGAGCGGATGTGTGGGGTGGGGGGGGGAGCGACGAGGGGGGGGTGTGGTGTGGGTGTGGGGGGGTGGGGAGGGGGGGGGGGTTGGGTGTTGGGGGGGGGCGGGTTGGTTGGGTACGGAGTGTGTGGTTGGACGGAGGGGGGGGGGTTTCGTTGGGAGGGCGTTTGTGTGGTTCAGCGAGGTGTGTCGCTGTTGGGGTGGGGGGGGGGGTGGGGAGGGGGGGGGTGGAGGGTGGGTGGGGTTGGTTGGTGGTGAGGGCTGCGGGTTTGGGGGGGGGGGTGGGGTGTGGGGGGGGGGGGGGGTGGTGTTGTGGGGGGGGTGGGGGGGGGGGGTGGGGTGGTGGGTGGGGGGTGGTGGGGGGGGGGGGTGTGGGGGTGGGGGGGGGTTTAGAGGGGGGGGCGCGCGGGGATGGGGGTGGTGTCGTGGTTGGGTGGTGCGTGGGGTACTGGTTGTGGAGTTGTGGGTGGGGCGCAGTGGGTTGGGGGGGAGGGGGTTGGGGTGGGGGTTTGGGGGTGTGGGGAGAGGGGGCGGGGGGGGGTGGTGAAGAGGGGGTGGGTGGGGGTGGGTTGGTTGTTTTTTTTTGGGTGTGTGCGGTTTGGGGATGGGGGGTGTCGCGCGCGCGAGTGTTTGCGAGGCGGCTTCTTGGTTTCTTGTGGTGGTGGGGGGGGGGGGGTGGGGGGGTTGGGGGGGACGTGAGTGGTCTGCGCGGGTGTGGTGTGGGGTGGGCTGGTTGGGGGGGGTTTGTTGGGTGGTGGAGCTTGTGTGCTGCTTTCCTGTGTTAGAGTTGTTTTTTTGTTTGTTGTGGTTTTTTTGTTTTTGTTTTTGTTGGGGTCTCGATTTTCAGATGTTTTTGTTGTGTGTCGGTATGGATGAGGTAGTTTTTTCTGTGTGGGTTTTTTGTGTGTTGGTGGTTCGTGGTCGCAATTTTGTTTGGTTTCGAGTCTTTTTGGTTGTTTTTGTTTGAGTGAGAGCTTGTTGTGTTCAGGGCGCTTTGTAGTCTAGCTTTTCAGATTGCGCTTGGTGAGTTTTTTAGAGTTATTTTTATTGGGAGAGCAGCATTTGGTGGTCTGTGGTGTGTGTGTGTGTGGGTTTTCGTTGTGGGGTTTTTGGGTGAGATTTTTTTTTTGTTTTTTTTGTTTTTTTTCATTTTTTTCTTGTGTTATGTTGGTGGGGGGACAGAGGGGGGGGGGGGTGGGGGGGCGGGTGGGTGTTCACGCGAGAGCACGCTGGGGGCTCGCGAGGTGTGGGGTGGGTGGGAGGGGGGCGCGCCGGTGGGCGCGAGACGGGGGGGGGGAGTTGGGTGCGGTTTGTTTCGGGTTGTGGTGGCGAGGGGTGCGGAGGGCGCGAGAGGCTGGGGGGGGGGGCGGAGGGAGGAGTGGTGTGGGAGGAGGGGTGAGAGGGGGGGGGGTTGGGGTGGGGAGGCGAGGGGGGGTTGGGGGGGGGCGGGGGGGGGGGTTGGTGGTTGTGGGGTGTGGGTGCGGGGTCCAGGGGGAGGGTGAGGGGCGGTAGGCGTGGTTGTGGTCGCGGGCGTTGGTGGTATGGGGGTTAGGGGGGGGGTGTGGGGCAGGGGGGGGTGGTGCGCTGATGCTGCGGTTGGTGGGTTTGGACGGGGTGGTGAGAGGGGTGGTGGCAGTGTTGGGGGGTGGCGAGACGACTTGGCGTGGGGGTGGGTGTGGGGGGGGTGGGGGGCGGTGGGGGGGCGTGGTGTTGTGGGGGGGCAGGATGTGTTGCGGGTGGTGGTGGTGTTGGGCTGTGGATAGGGTGGTGGGTGGGCCGGAGGGTTTGTTTGGGGGTGGTGCGCGCGGGGTGTGTGTGGTGGGTGGGGGAGGTGGGGCGCGGGGGGGGTGGGCGCGAGGTGGGCGGGGGCGGGGGTGTTGGCTCGACGCGTGGGTGTTGGGGGGGGGGGTGAGGGTGTGTGTGGTTGTGTTGCAGAGCGGTTGCGGACGGGGTGGTGACCTGTGGAGGGGGGGGTGAGGGGGTGGGGGGGGGGGGGGTGGTTTGGGGGGGGGGGGGGGGGGGGTGGGGGGGGGGGGTTGGTTGGGGTGGGGTGTGGGGGGGGGTGGGCGGGGGGTGGGGGGGGGGGGGGAGGGTGGGGTGTTTAGCGGGGGGGGGTGGGATTGGGGAGGGTGGAGGGGGGGTGGGGGCGCGGGAGGGTGTGGTCGGAGTGGGGGGGGGGGGGCACGCTTGGTGGAGGCAAGGGGCACGGGATGGGGGGGGGAGGGGGAGGGCGGGGGATTTTTGGGGGTGGGTGGGGGGGGTGGGGTGGGGGAGCGAGCGGAGGGGGGGGGGGGGGGGGGGTGGGGTGCGGGGGCTGCGGTGGGGGGGTTTCGCGGGGGGGGGGGGGTGGGTGGGGGTATGGGGGGGTGGGGGGGGGGGGTGGGGGGGCGGGGGTGTGTGGGTGTGGGTGGGGGGTTTGTGGCACAGACAGACGGGTGGTGGGCGGGGGGGGGGGGGGGGGGGGGTGGGGGCGGGGGGGAGTGGGGGTGGGGGGTGGGGGGGGGAGTGGTGGGGGGGGGTCGACGGGGCGGGGTGGGGGGGGACGTGGACGGGGTGGGGGGCAGTGGGGAGGGGGGTGGGGGGGTGGGGAGTGTGGGGGGGTTGTTGGTGGTGGGGGTGTGTGGGGGGGGGGGGGGGGGGTTGGGGTGGGGGGTGGGGTTTGGGGGGTGGGGGGGGGGGGGGGGGGGGGGGGGGTGGGGGGGGGGGGGGGGGGGGTGGAGGGTGGGGAGAGGGGGGGCGCGGGGGAGGTGAGTGTGGGAGGTGGGGGGGAGGTTGTGCGCAGCGGGGGGGGGGGCGGGTTGGGTGCGGGGGGGTGTGTGGGCGCGGGGGGGTGTGGTGGGGGGGGGGGGGGTGGGGTGTGGCGGGGGGGGGGGGGGGTGGGGGGGTGAATGGGGGGGGGGGGGGAGTGGGGAAGCGTGGGGTGGGGGGGGTGGGGTGGGTGTGAGTTGGTGGCGCGCTGTGGTGGGAGGGTGGGGTGGGGGGGGAGTGTGGGGGGGGACAGGGGCAGTGGGTTTCGGGAGGGGGGTGGGGCGGGAGGCGCGCGATGGGGTGGGGTAGGGGGGGATGATTGGTGGGGGGGTGGGGGGTCACGTGTGTCGTGTGGTTTTGTGGTGTTGATGGGGGGTTGTGGGTGTGGTGTGGTGTTGCGCCGCGCGCGGCGCGCGCGCGGAGGGGTTGGGGGTGGGGGGGGGGGAGGGAGGAGAGGGGGGTGGGGTTGGCTGGTTTTGGTGTGTGGGATTGGGGAGGTTGGGGGTGAGCGTGAGGTTGGTGTGGGTATTTTGGTTTATTGTTGGTGGGGGGGGTGTGGTGGGTGGGGGGTGGGGTGGGTGGGGGAGACTGTGTGGGAGTGGTCGGGTGTGGGTTGGGGTGGGGGGTGGGTGGGGTGGGGTTGTGGTGTGGGGGTGGTGGGTGGTGGGCGTGTGTGGTTGCTGGTTGTGGGGCGATGGTAGGTTGTTGCGGGCGATGGGTGTGGTGGTGGGAGGCGGGAGGGGGGGGAGTGGCGGGGGGGGGGGTGGTGTGGGTGAAGACGTGGGGGAGGAGGGGGTTTAGGGGGGGGGGGGTGGGGGTCAAAGGTGTTGGCGGGCTGTGGGGGGGGGTGGGTCGGTGTGGGGTGTGGCAGCCAGCGAGGTGCGAGGGGCAGGCTGGGGGGCGCGGGGTGGGGACGTTGGTGTGGGGGGGGGTGCGGGGGGGGGTGGGGGGGGGATGTGTCTGGGGGGGGGCACGAGGTGTGGGTGGGTGGGGGGGGGTGGGGGGGGGGGTGGGTGGGGTGGGGTGTTGTGCGTGGGTGGGTGGGGTGGCGTGCGTTGGGGGGGGGGGGGGGGGGGGGGGGGGGGGGGGGGGGGGTGGGGGGGGTGGGGGTCTGGGTGTGGGTGGGGGGGGGGGGGGGTGGGGGGGGAGGGGTAGGTGGGGGGGGCGACGGCGGGGGGGGGGGGTGGGGGGGGGGGACGGGGAGGGGGTGGATGGGGTGGGGGGGGGGGGGGGGGGGGGGGGGTAGTGGGGGGGGGGTGGGGTGGGGGGTGGTTGGGGGGGGGGGGGGGGGGTTGGGGGGGGCGGCGGGTGTGGGCGGGGGTGCGAGCTGGGGGGTGTGTGGTTCGCGCGCAGGGGGGTGGGGGGGGGGGGCGGTGCGCGCGGGGGCGCGCGCGGGGGGCACGGGTGGGGGTGGGGGGGTGGGGGGGGGGGGGTGGGGGTGGGGGGTGGGGGGGGCGCACGGGGGTGGGAGCGGGGGGGGGGGGGGAGGGAGGGGGGGAGAGGGGGGGTGGGAGGACGGGGGGGGAGGGGGGGGGGGGGGGGGGGGGGGGCGGGGGGGGGTGGGGGGCGTGTGGGGGGGTGCGGTGGGGGGGGGGGGTGGGGAGGGGCAGGGGGGGTGGGGGTGGGGTGGGCGTGGGGGGGGGGGTGCGCGAGGGGGGGGGGGGGCAGGGGGGGGGGCGCGAGAGTCCGGAGGGGGGGGGGTGGGGGGTGGTAAGGGTTGTGGTGGCGCAGCGGGGTTCTGTGGGGGGTGGTCGAGGGGTGAGTGGGGGGGCGTGGGGGGGGGGGGGGAGGGGTGGGGGGGGGGGGCGAGGGTGTTGGGGGGCTGGGGTGGGGGCGGGCGTGTGGGCGGGGGGGCGGGGGGGTGGGGGGTGGGGGGGGTGGGGGGGGGGGGGGGGGGGGGGGGGGGGTGGGGCGCGGGGGGGAGTAGGCGGGGGGGGAGGTGGTGGGGGGGGGGGGGGTGGGGTGGCAGACGGGGGGGGCAGGTGGGGGGGGGTGGGGTAGGGGTAGGTTGGGCGCGCGGGGAGAGGTTTGTGGGTGGGCAGGTTGTGTGGGGCTTCGGTTTGGGTGGGGTGTGTTTGGGGTGGGGGGGTGGTAGTTGACGTGGGGGAGGAGGGGGGCGGGGGGGTGGGGGTGGGGAGCACAGCGGAGGGTGGGGCGGGGGGTGGGGGGGGGGGGGGGGGGGGGGGGGTGGGGGGGGGTTGTTGGGGGGGGGGTTTTGGGGGGGGGGGGGGGGGGGGGGGGGTGGGGGGGGGGGTGGGGTGGTGGGGGGTGGGGGGGGGGGGGGGGGGGGGGGTGTGGGAGGGGGGAGATGGCTTATGGGGGTAGGTGAGCGAGTGGAGGGGGTGCGCGCGCTGTGTGGGGGGGGAGCTGTTCAGCGACGCGGTGGTTGGGGGGGGGGCTGTCGGGGGTGGAGAGAGAGGGGGGGTGCGAGTGCGGGTGGGGTGGTGGAGAGAGGGGGGGGTGGTGTGGGGTGGCAGGTGTGTGGTTGGCAGCTGGGGGGGGGGTTGTGTGTGTTGTTGTTTGGGGCGGTTTCGGGCGCGGAAGGTAGAGAGGGTGGGGGGGGAGCGGGGGGGAGGGGTGTGGGGGGCGTGGGTGAGGAGAGGTGGGGGGTGGGGGAGGTTGGGGACGAGGGGGGGAGTGGAGGGTGCTGGTGTTTGTGTCGTTACACTTGCAGCGGGTTTGTTTCGGCGCGCTGGTTGGGGTGTGGTGGGAGCGAGTCGTTGCTGCGTGGTTGGTTGGTGGGGAGTGAGGGTGGGGGGAGGGGGGGTGGGAGATTGGGCGGGGGGGGAGTGGCTGGGGGGGGGTAGTGTCGCAGGGTGGTGTGGGGGGGGAGTGGGGGGCGGGGCGAGGGGGGGGGGGGGATTGGGTGTGGGTGTTGTTTGTGTGGGTGTGTGGAAGGGGGGGGGGTTGGTTTGGGGGTGGGGGGGTGGGGGGGGGGGGGGGAGGCTGGCGCCGGGGTTGGGGGGGAGAGGGGGGGGGGGTGGGGGGGGGGGGGGTGGGGGGTGGGGGTGGGGTTGTGGTGTTCACGGATTGGGGTGGGGGGGGGGGGCGGGGGTGCACTGGGGGTGGGGTGGCGGTGGGTGTTTGGTGGCAGAGGGGAGAGAGGGTGGTTTGTGGTGGGATTGGGG
>Ga0179593_1448112_pt1 | contig 58125 bp, 101 predicted proteins | sample CZODoug2_1_08_16_FD_185931 | JGI IMG/M metagenome (GOLD analysis project Ga0179593, IMG submission 185931) | Vadose zone soil fungal communities from Angelo Coast Range Reserve, California, USA - CZODoug2_1_08_16fungal (PacBio error correction) | ecosystem: Environmental > Terrestrial > Soil >... | reverse complement strand
AAAACAAGACAGGAAAGAAGGATGAAACAAAACTGAGAAGGGCAGGGCAAACAAGAAGAACATCAGGCTAACAAAACCAAGGAAAAGACGAAAAGAACAAAGAAAAAGAGCAGCACAAAAAGAAAAGAAAAAAAGAAAAGGCAGAAAGAAAGAGACGAAAGTGGGAAAGAAAAAGAAGTAAAAAGAGAGAACCAAGAAATAGACTAAAAAAACAGAAAGAGAAGGAAAGAAGGACACGAAGCATAAAACGGAGAAGGAAACAAGAAAGGAGGAAGCACAGAAAAAAGAGATGGAACATAAAGCCTGAACATGCAGGGATCAGAAAGGCGGAATAATGAAAGAGGCATAAAACATAAAACGAAAAGAAGAAAGTGGGGCGGGGGAAGGAAAAAAAAAAAGAACAAAAGAAAAGAAGAAAAAAAAAAGGCAAAAAGGAAAAGAAGAAGGAAACAGAGTGAGAGCTGTAATCGAAGGAGAGACACGAGGAATAGCTCCCCACAAGGAAAGGTGAATAAAGAGACAGAAAGCAAGACGACAACACAAAAAAAAGAGAGAAAAAAAGAGCAAAAAAGACGAGAAGGGCAAAGAGGAGAATAGGCAGTGAGCAGAGGCAGTACAAAGAAGCATGGGAATATAGGAAGAACCATAGGAAGGAAGAAAAGAAAACTAAGAAAAGACAAGGAGAGAAAAAGAAAGGAACAGGGAAAGAAGAGAAAGCAAGCAAAGGCGCAGGAAGGGAGAAAAACGGCGAAAGGAGAAGGATATCTGAGGAGAGAAAAACAAGCGAGGGGAACAAGGGAGCAGAAAAAAAGACGAAGAGAAGGGAGCGAAGAACAGGACGAAAAAAACAGAAAAGGAAAGGAGGGAAGAACGACGAAAGAAGCAAAAAAAAAGGAAATGAAAGAGGAGAGACACCGGACAGAAGGGAAAGAAACAAAGAGAGAAAAAGGAAAGAGAAAACAAAAAAAGAACAAGCAAAGAAGAAAAAATATTAATTGAACAAAGGACGCGAGAGACAGGCCCCAAGCGAAAGGCCAAAAAAAAAAAAGGAGAAAGTGCGAAAAAATAAAAAACATAAGAAAACAGAAAATCAGTAGAAAAAAGGACAAAGACGAATGAGGGAGACAAAGTACGAGAAGAAATTAAAAAGAGAGATCACAAAAAAGAAAAGGGAGAAAGAAGCCATAGAAAAAAGACAGAAAAAGAAAAAAGAAAAAGGAAAAACGGAAACAGTAAAAAAACAAACAAGGCAACAAAAGAACATAACGTCACGAGGAGAGCAAGATAGAAAAAGGAAAACACAGAGAAAAGGACAGGGGGAGGAAAAAAGATGACCCTGGATATGACGAGTGAAAATAGATGGCAACAGAAAGCAGAAAAAAAAAAGAAAAGAAAAAAAAACAGAAGGAAAGGAGAAAAAGACGGCACGGAAAGAGACGAAAGAAGCACGAAAGGGGGATGAGAAAAACGAATAGAAGGGGGGGAGAATGAAATAATATAGTAAAACACGGAAGAGAAAAAGGAAAGAAAACAACCGGTCTGAAAGAAGACCAAAGACAGAAAGGTGAAAAAAAAAGAAGAAGTACGAGAGAGGAAAGGAAAGGGCAGAGAAGAAAAGTAGAGAGAAAAAAGAAATGAGGAAGAGGCAAAGGACAAGGAGAACAAGAGAGAAGAAGGGGCAAAAACAAGAAAAAAGAGAAGAAGGAAAACGAAAGAAAGAAAGAAAAACACAAGGAAGCGACGACAGGGAAAAGAAGAAAAAAAAGACAAGAAAAGAACAGAAACAAAATAAATGCAAAGGCAAGAAAGAAAAAAAAGAAGAAAAACAAAAAATGACGAAAGGAGACGGAGAGAAAGGGGACCAAAAAGGGGGAAAGCACGGAGGAAAGAAGAAGAGACCCAGAGAGGAGAGGAGAAGGAGAAAAAGAGAAAAAATAGGAAGAGAGAGAAACAATAACATACAGGGAAAAACGGAGAAACAAACAGAGAACAAAAAACCGAGAAAGAACAGGAAAACGGGAAAAAAGGAGATAAAAAGAAGGGCGCTACACAAAAGGGAAGAAAGATAGAAAACGACACGAAAAGAAAAGAGAGAGGAGGATACGACAAGGAGAGAGAGAAAAAGCAAATAAGAGCCAGAAACAAATACAAGACAGAAAAGAAGAACAGGACAGAAGACATCGGAAGAAAGCAAGAGGCCAGAAGACCAGCAGAGAGAAAAAAAGAGTAGTGACAAAAAGAAAGAAGAAGAGAACGACAAAAAGTCTAAACGGAAAAATAACAACGATAAACCAAAAGAAGAAATACAAGAAATGAAAGGAAAAGTAGGACTAAAAGTAAGAAAAAAAGAAAGAAAAATAGGAAACAAGAAAAAAACAAAAGGAACGGAAGGACAAACGGGAAAAGCAAAATAAAAAACAAGGAAAAGAGAAAAGACAAAGGCAAAGGAGAGAGAAAAACAAACAGCAGTAAAGACAGGAAAGAAAAAAAAAAAAGGAAAACACAGGAGGAAAAAAAGAAAACCTAAAAAAGAGGAGAAAAATAGAAGGACAAAGAAAGCAAAAAAAAAAAAAAAATGATAAAGGAGAGACTAGAGGCAAGTTACGACGAAAAAGAAGGAAAACAACGGGAACCGAAAAAAATAGAAGCGGAAGCGGAAAAAGGGAGGGTGGCAGGGAGAGGAAGGAAAGAAAGACTCAAAAGAAAGAAGAGGAAAGAACGGCAAAAAAAAGGAAAAAAGATAAAAGCAAGAAAAGGAAGATAATGATAGATGAAAGAATAGAGGGAAATATAGAATAAAAAACAAGGTGTAAAGAACGCGGAGGGGGCGGGACACCAAAAGACAAGCTGAACAAAACAGTAAAGGAAAGAGAAGAAAATTCGAAGGGAACCGAGAAGGGGAAACAATGGAAAGGAAAAACGAAAAAAGGAAATAGACACAAAAAAAGCAAGAAAAGAAAACGAAGGAGAGGAAAACGAACAAGCGAGCAAACCGCAAAGAAATACAAAAAAGGAAGAAAAAGGAAACGAAGAAACAACAAGGAGGAAAAAAAACCTGAGATGTAGAAGAAGAAGAAGCAGGAGCAAACAAAGGAACAAAAAAAAGACAGGAAAGAAAAAAGAGGAAGAAAGGGGGGACAAAAGAAAGAGGGAAAAAAAAGAAAAAAAAAAATAAAAGAAAAGAAAGCGAAGAAGGGGAAACGAAGCAAAAGAGGAGGCGAAGACGAAAGAAAAGGCAAAAACTAAAAAAGGGAAGAGTAGTAGGAATTACGAGAAGAAAGACAAAAAGGGAAAAGACGCCAAACGGAAAGAAGCAAAGGAGAAGAGCAAAGACAACGAAAAAAGCAAAAAAACTAGTAGGACGAAAAGAGAGAAGGGAACTCAAGAGAAAAGAGAGAAAAGAAGAAAAGGGGGCGGCAAGAAATAAGGAGAACAAGAGCAGAGACGAGAAAATGACAGAAGCAGAACAAGGAGGGGGGTGAACTGACGAGAGAGCACAAGAGGAGGAAGAAAAGGCCGAAAGGAAAGTAGAAGGAAGAGAAACGACAAAAGGGTAGAGAAACAAAAGAGGGCGCAACAGAAACCACAGAAAGACCAGATAAGGATGAAAGAAAGAAAAGCACAGTTAAAAACAAGGGAAAAGAAGGGAAGAAACCACCGCGAAAAGGAAACAGGAAGACGCAGGAAGGGAAAGAGAGGAGAGGATGGACCGGGTAGAGGAAGAAGACAGACAGACGAAAGAGAGAGGGGGGTAAAGAAAGGGGAGAACAGTACACCAAAAAAAAAAGAGGGAAAAAAGGAAACGAACAAGAGAACAAAAAAAGAAAGAAAAAAAAAAAAAGGCAACGTCAAAAAAACGAAGAAACAGACAAGAGAAAGAAGAAAAGCTGTAAGATAAACGAGCGAAAGGAAAAAACAACAAGGTAGAACAGGAGAAAAAAGAGGAAAGGATGACAGGAAAAAGAGGTAAAGAACAAACAGAAAGGTAAAGAGAATGGACGAAAAGAAAGGAGGACAAAAACACAAAGAAAAAAAAGAAAGACAAGCAGAAGAGAGAGAGTAAGAGATGGGAAAAAAAAAAAGAAAAATAAGAGAAGAGAGAAAGAGGAGAGTAAGAAAAGAACAAAGAGAATTGAAAAAGGAGGAACGACAGCAAAGAAAGAAGAACAAGGGCGAAATAAGGAAAGCACAGAAAAAAAAATCGAGGTGAAGTAAAAGGAAGAAACTAAAGGGAACCCAAACAAGACGAAGAGCGGAAGGAGAAAAACAAGAACAAGTGACGAAACAAGGAAAGGAAAAAAGAGCAAAACAAGAGAACTCAAAGGCAGAAAAAACATAAAAAAAAGAGAAAGTGCACGAGAAGAGAGAGAAAAATCAGAAACAACAGGAAAAAAGGGAGACTAACGAGCAAGAGAAAACAAGAAAGATGACAGAAAAAAGACAGCGAAGAAAGCGAGGCAACGACGGGAAAGCAAAATCAAAAAGGAAGCGACCAAACGCGGAGAAAGAAGGGCGCAAGAAAACAAGGAGAAGAGAAAGAAGGGAGCACACAGCGGAAAGAAGAAGAGGACAAGAAAAGAGAAGAACAAACGCAGAGGGCGAGAAAGGAGTAGAACAGCGAAAAGAAAGCGAAACAAAAACGAAGAAGACAAGCTAAAAAAAAAACAAAGAAAGGTAAGAATAAAAAAAACAAGAAGCAAAAAGGAAGGGGAAGCGAGAGGAAAAGTAAAAAGGAGAAAAAAAGGCGGAAGAAAAGAAAAAGGAAAAAAGAGGAAACAGGAAAGAAGAAGAGAATAAAAGAGAAGAAAAAGAAAAAACAGGAAAAAAGAACCGAAAAAAAAAACATGCCAAGATGTGCAAAGAAGCGAAGCAGAAAAAAGCAAAAAGGGGAAGGAACAAAAAAAAGGGACAAAGGAAAGAGGAAGAAAGAAGCGGACAGACGAAACCAAGGAGAGCACAAGACAGAAAGGAGAGACAAAGGACAGAGGAAAAAGGAAAACTACAGAAGAAAAAAAGAACAAGAATAGAGAGGAGAGAAAACGATATTCATGACGCCTAAAGAAAGAGAGAGAAAGAGCAGGAAAAGAAAAGCAAAGAAAGAAAGCACAAAGACAAACGCACGACAAGGGCTGCCAGAGAGGGAAGAGCGAAACGAGGAGTGGCAAAAAAGAGAGGAGGTAAACTGTCACACAGGAACAGATAAGAGAACACGGAACAGAAGCAACGGAAACAGGGACAAAAGGGAAGAGGAAACAAAAGCAAAAAGAAACAAAGCGAGGAAACAAGCAAGAAAAAAAAAAAAGAAAAAAAACGCAAAGGAAACCGAAGGGGACAGAAAGAGAGAAGAAGAAATGAAGGATAAAAAGATAAGAAAAGAGAGGAAGAACAGAAACAACCACAAAACAGGAAAACAACACAACAGCTAAAAGGAGAAAACGGAGCAGGCAAGAAAGAGGAAAAAACAGCAGAAAAGAATGGTAAAGGAAAAGGGAAGGAAGAAGAAGTAAAAAGAAAAAGGAAGAGCGAGAAGAAGAATAAAAAAGCAAAAGAAGTAAAAAAAGAATGACGAAGCAAGCAAGGAAAGTAAGACATTACAAGCAAGTCGAAGGAGAGAAAGAAGGAGGGAGAAGGGACAGAAAAGAAGAAAGACTAAAGAGAACCGAACACGCGAAAAGAAAAGGGAGAAACGAAGCAGATACTAAGGGAAGGAAAAGGCACCAACGGACAATCAAGGGAAAAAGAAACGAGGAAAAAAAGTAAAGAGAGAGCAGAAAAGGGGAGAAACACAGGATGAAAAAATGCACGATGACACTGAGAGGAAAACGAGGAAACAAGACGAATGAGAGGGAACAGAGACACGGAAAAGAGGAACGAAGAATCAAATACTGGGGAGAGAGAGGAAGAAAAAAGGCCAAGAAAGGAAGGAGAAGAACAACAGACCGAGAGGAAAAACGCGACAAGAACTAAAGAAAAAGCAAAAAATAGCAAAAAGCTACAACAGCGAAAGACATGAGTGCACTGGGTATGAAAAAAAACGAGAAGAACAGAAAAACGAAACTCCACCCGAGAAAAGCACACACACGAAAGCCGGAAACCACATACCACGAAGAAAAAACGCGGGAAAGTCCGAAAAGCGACTGAGCAGAAGGGCAAGGGGGGAGCAAGAGGCCGCACAGGACAAAGAAACGACAGCAGAGGACCAAGTCGAAAAGGAAAGAAGCAAATAGCACGAAAAAACCGGGCCGTTGACCCGCCAGCCACGCCGCGCACGGGAAACACGGCCTCCGAGGAGAAAGACCCAGCCCGGCAGAGGCGGGGGGGACGAGGCAAGCATGGCGAAGAGCGGGGACGCAGCCCGCCGCCAGGTCAGTCCGTAAGCACAACCAAAAAAACACGGGGCCTACCAGCCGGGGCAGGAAGGAAAAGCACACCCAAAGCGGGATAGCACCGGCCCGCAACGATCAAGAGTGGGTAAGAAAACGGACTCGAACGCAATAACCCCTGATACAAAGCGACGCGCCCAAGCCGACAAATACCCCCAAGACTGGCAGAAGGAACCTATAGGACACTAGAATACAAGGAAGAGTCAAAAGACGGAGAAAGACGGTCATGAAGCACCACAAGAGACAAAAGACACGACCAAAAAACAGCCGAGGAAGAGGCAGAAAAAGGAGAGGACCGAGAAAAGAGACCAGAGAACAAGAAGAAGCAGCGAACACTGGGGAAGCAGAAACCAAGGGGAGGGGCAACAAAAGTAGACAAGCAAGAACCCGGGACAAGCAGTAAGAGCCAACTAACGAGAGATGAGACGAAAACAAGAGGGACAAGAACAGAGAAAGAGAAGGAGAACACCAAACGCGACGTACACCGAGCACGAGACAACAATAACAAGAGGCCAGAGTAGAGCAGAGTCGAAACAACTACGACACCGGAGCCAGGACAGAAAAGAGAAGAACGGCATGGAAGCAAAAGGAAAAGCGAGCGAGAAAGCGAGAAAAGGAGGGGATGAAAAAGAAAAGAGAAACAAGGACGAAAAAACCAGAGCCGATAGGGGAGAAAGAAGACGAAGGAGACGAAACAAAAAAAAATTCGCAGAAGAAGCGAGAGGGAGCAAAAAAAGAAAAGACAAGAAAACAGAAACAACACAAAAAAACAACAAGAAAACTGAGTAACGAAAACAGGAAGGAGCAAGAGGAAAAAAAAGAGGAAGAGAAAAACACAAAAAAAGAAAAAAGATAAAAAAAGAAGAAAGATGCTAGAAGAGTAAGAGGAAAATAAGGAACAGCGGAAAAAAAGCGAAAGAAGGCAAGAAAAAGAAGAGGAAGAAGAAGGCTGCCAAGGAAAAGAAAAGATAAAAAGAAGAAAAGGGGAGACGGACAAAGGGAAGGCAAACAAACGGCCAGGAAGAACGAGGGAGAGCAAAAACTAAGCACAGCATATACCAGTATAATACCGAGAAAGAACGGGAAGTAGGAAGAAAGAGTAAAAACGAAAAGGAGAACAACGAGAAAAAAAAAAAGCAAGGAAAAGAAAGAAGATCAGCAGGGAAAAAGAGAGAAAACAGCATAGGAGGAAGGAAAGGGGAGGGAGATAGGAAAAAAGAGCGCAAGGCGAAAAAGTTAGAAGAGAGAGAACAAGACAAGGGAAAGAGAGGGGAATGAGAAACGAAAAAAGGGCCGTACCAGCAAAAACAAAAACAGAGAAGATAGAGAAAGAGAAATAAAGGATAAGCGAAAGGGGAAAAAAAAATAAGGAAGGAAGTAGAGAAGACACGTAAAAAATAGATAAAGACAGAAAAAGGGAGAAAAAGGAGGAACGGAAAAAACAAGACGAAAAAAGTAGACGCGCAAACACGGTAAGAGAACAGCAAATAGGGAGATCACAAAGCATCAAAGCAGGCGGAGAGAACATAAGATGAAGGAGAGCAAAACTAAAGAAGAAGACGAAAGAAAAGGAGGAAGAAGGGAAGGAGAAGATAGGGGGACTCAGGCAAAGAAAAAGCAAGAAAAGAAGGAAAGGAAGGAAGCAAGAATAGGGAAAGAAGAAAAAAGGCAAAAAAAAAAAAAAGAGAAAAACAAAGAAGACGAAGGGCGAAGAAAAAAAAAAAACAGGAACAAACAAAGAAAATCGCACCACGCAACAAAGATACGAAAGAAAGAAACAAGGGGATAAAAAAAGAAACAAAGAAACAAAAAAAAATAGGAAAAGCACAAAAAGAGAAAAAACCGAACGAAATAAGGCAAAGACAACATGAGAAAGAGACAAAAAAAGAAACCAAAACGTAGGACCCGAAGAACAAGAGGGGATAGAGAAAAGGGACAATAGCACGAAAGAAAAAAGAGACCGAGGCAAAAACAGGGAATGACAGAAGGTACAAATACAAACAAGAATGGAAAATAGACAAAGGAAGACAGGAACAACAAGCAAAAAAACAAAGGCAAGTAGAAGAGGATGGATCAAGAAGGAGAAGGGGAACACAGATAAAAGAGAGTAGGAAAGAAGGCAGGTGAGAAGAGAAAGGAGGCGGGAGAGGCAGAACAGAAAGACGAGAGCAGAAAAGATCCCGGGAGAAAAGGTCAAACGAGAAGCGAAAGAAGAACAAAAGCGAGAGGAAAAAGCAAGAAAAAATAAACTACAAGCCAAAAAGAAGAAGGAGGGCAAAGAGCGGGCAGCGACAAAAGGAAAACAAAGGGGAAACACACAAATAGAGGGGGAAGAGAATAGAATAAGGAGAAGAGAAAAGGATAAAAAGAAAAAAGGAGACAACAAGAAAGGAAAGAGGCGGAAACAATAGAGATGAAGGGAACTCGAAGAAAGGAATAAAGAAGCAGGGTAGTAGGAAAAGCAAAGGGGAGACACAAAGAAAAGCAATAAAAGCATAAAAAAAAACAGATTAGAAAATGAGGCAAATAAGATAAACAGAAAGCAACCCAAAGCAGCGCGGCACAGCCACCGGATCACAGGGACTACCAGAGGGAAAGAAACCTAGAAGTTAATACAAGACGAAAGGGTGCAAATAAAAACGCTGGTAAGCAATACAAGAAAAGTCGAGGGAAGGGAGCAAGAAGAAAAAAAGACAGAAAACAAACAAGAGGAAGACTTGGAGAAATCAGAAAGAAACAAGCAGAAGAAGGAAACAGGAAAAGGCTGCTGAGACGAGCAATACAACAAAAGGGGAAAAACAAGTCACGAGCGACAGAAGGCCGGGGGAAACGGTGAGAACAACCCCTAAGAAAAAGAGAAAAAAGAAACGAGTGAGAAACAGGTGGAAAGACGAGCAAAGAGAACAGTGAAAAGGAGACAAAAAAGGAAAAAGCCAAGATGCAACGAGAAAAGAGGAAGAAAGGAAGAAAGAGAACACAGGACGAACAAGAGAGAACAGGCCGCATGAACGGGAGCAACGAGACGAACCCGACACCCGAGGAGAAAGAAGACGTGGGCAAGTAAGAGAAAAAAGAAAAGAGAAGAAGAACGTATAGCCAAATTAAAAGGGGAGGAAACGAAGAATAGAAAAGAGACGACAAACAATGAAGAAGAAAGGAGGCAAAGAAAAAGAAGCATCAAACAAACGAAGAAAGAAAATGAAAGTTGAGAACACAGGGAAGGAAAAAATGACCAACAAAAAACGGGGTGGAACGAAAAAAAAAACGAGGAAATCGAAATAAAAGGAAAGAGAAAAGAACGTTAAAGGGAGAGAGAAAGAAGACCAACTGAACAAAAGCACAATAACCAAGGAAGAAAAAAAAAAAAACCACGATAAAAGAAAGAAAAAACGGAAGGAAAGAGCAAGAACAGAAAAAGGAAAAAAGGGAGAGAAAAAAAAGGCGTGACAAAGCAGAAACAGAAAAGACAAAATGAAACAAGAGGCAAGAGAAGAGGAAAAAAAATGGAAAAAAAGAAAAATAGGAAACCGAAGAGGAAAAAACAAGGAAAAGGGAGAACGCAAAAAAAGAAGCGAAAGAAAAAAACACGGGGGAGACGAGGAAGACGACAAAGAACTAGACGCAGAGTAGAGGGAGATCAACAATAAAAAAAAGTAAGAAAACTAGGAAGAGAAGAAGAAAACAAATAATAAAAAAAAAAAAAAGGGAAAAGAGAGGGAAAGAAGAAACCGGTCGAAAAAAAAGAGAAACAAAGGGGAAGGAAAAAAAAAGAGTGGAGAAAAACAACAGGTAGCATTGAGAGAAACACCAGCAAGAGAGAGAGATAAGAAAAAAGAAAAGCCAGGACCAAAGTGTCCAAGAAAACAGGAGAAAGAACAAGATAAGAAAAACAGAAGAAAAAACAAAAAAGGAATAGACACGGAAAAAAGAAGAACAGGAAAAAAGAAATAGACAACAGAGAAAAAGAAGAAAGAAAAGAGCGCAGGAAGAAAGAGAAAAAGATAGAAAAAAAAGATAGAAACAGAGGGACACAAGGAAAACAAGAGTAAAAAAAGACAACAACTCACCACAGAAGAGGACCAAGAGAACACGAGCGAGAGGGAACAAGAAAGAGAATGAGAAAAGCTGCGTGAGAGAAGAAGGAAAAAACGCCAGGCAAAAAGAGAAGGCAAAAAGAGAGAAAGAGAAAGTAAAGAAGAAAGAGAACGGAGGTCGGACCAAGAGGGATACAACGCGAAGAGATCACACAAAAGAAGATAAAGAAAAGAGACAGGAAGCAAAAGCGAGAGAAGAAAAAACCGGCAGGGCGGAACGCCAGCCGGACACACAAAAACGACAAACAGGAGAAGAACGAAAGAGTAAAATAGAAAGAGAGAGAGGCGTCATAATAAAAAAGACGGAAAAGAACCAGGACCAAACGGAAAGGAGAAAAAAACGAAAAAAAAAGAAAAAGGACAAGAAAGAGAGGCAACGAAGGAGAGAAGGGACAAGAAAACAGAACAAAAGAAGGAAGGCGCAGAGCAGGAAGGGCAAAACCACGGGGCGACAAAAGAAAGGGACAGCCAAATAAAAGTCAGGGCTAGAGAACGGCAATACAGAGACGAACGAGTAAACCAGAATTAGCATGGAAATGGAAAAATGAGCATCAAAGAAGAAATGAAAAATAGCCGAACAGGAAAGGAAAGAATTAGAAAAAAGAGAGGAAGAAGAAAAGAAGACAGCAAATGAAAAGGAAAATGACGGGGCAGAAGAGGAAAAAAGGGAAAAAGAAACCGAAAAGGACGGAAAGGACACACGGGAAAAAACGGGAAGCTAGAAGGAACAAAAGCGGAAGCGAAAGGGACAGAGGAGGATATAGAACCAAGAATCGGAAAAGAAAGAGGAAACGGATGACGAAAAAGAAGCACAGAAAAAAAGATTGACAAAGAAAGGGAAAGAAAAGACGACGAACGAAAACAAAACAAAAAAGAAAGGAAGCGCGGACAGACAGAACAGAAACAAAAAAGAAAGCAACGAGAGGAAAAGAAAGTAAAAGATAAGAAATAGAGAAAAAAGGACAAGGATAAGGCGGAAAAAACGGGCGAAATCATAGCACGTACCGCGAGAGCCAGAGAAAAAAGAAAGGACGAAAGAAAAGAAAGACGACGAACAAGAAAAGAAAAGAGGAAGGTCAAAATAGGGGGGGGAAGGTAGGAAGAACAACAAAATAGGAAGATAAAAGGACAGGAAAATGAAACAAAGAGGTCAAACACGCGAAAAAAAAAGAAAAACGAGGACGAATAAAAGACAAAATGGCAGCCAGAAAGAAAGCGAAGAATACAGGGGAAAAAAGAACAACTGGCACAGAAAAAAGAGAGAAGAAGCAAAGATAACTAAGAATAGATCAGCGTCAGAGGAAAGGGATAAAAGAAGGAACAGGAAACAAAAAAAGAAAAGGGAACGGAAGGGGACGAAATAGAAGAAGAAAGGCAAAGACAGAACGAGAGGAGACCGACCAAAAAGAAGAAACAAAGAGGGAAAGAAAAAGAAACACAACAAAAAACGAGCCAGACAGGAGGAAGAAAGGAGAACAGGCACAACAAACAAGCGGAGAAAAAAGAAAGAAGAGGAGAGAAGGCGAAAAGAAATGGAAAAAATAGACCGTAGAGAGCAAGCAAGAAAAAAGGAAAAAAAGAGAAAAAGAGAGAAGAGAGAGGAAAGAGAGAAGAAGACAAGAAAGCAGCGAGGAAATGAAGAAAAAAAGACCGAGGGAAAAATAAAACAGGAGAAAGTAAAAAAAGTAGGGAGAAAGAAAGGAAGGAATGGCAAAGGAACACAGAAGCCAAAGCAAGGAAAAAATAGATAAAATCAAAGGAAAAGGAAAAAACAAAGAAAGGAAAGAAAGCGAGGATTAAGCAAGAAAAGAAAGCAAAGGAAAGATGAAAAAAGCCACCAAAAAAAGGGAAGCAAGACTGAAAACAAAAAAAAGCAGAAAAAGAACAGGGAAAACGGACAGAGAGGAGAAAAAAAGAAGCGAAGAAGGCAGAGTTAAAAGGAAACTACAGGTGAGAACGAAAAGAAGAAGAACAGGGACAAGCCATAGGGAGAAGTAAAAAAGAAGACTAGGGAAGAAAAAAAAGGAGCCGGTACACACGGGGAGCAAAAGAAAGAAAAGAAGAACGAGACGGGAAGGACATGGAGAAACGGAGAAAAAAAAAGAAAGAAAAAAAAAAAAAAGGAAGCAAACCAAGGGAGCAAACACGAAAAAGCAAAGCGAACAAAGGGAAAAAGAAAGAAGAATAGAACGAAGAAAGACTAAGAGAACAGAGCCATAAACGAGAAAGGAAAAGAAAGGCACCGAACAACCAATGAAGAGGCACGAGAAAGAAAAAATACGAAAACGGAGAGAAAGCAGAGAATGGAGGATACAAAAGAGCAAGAAAAAGAAAAAAGAGAGGAGGACCGAAGAGGAAAAAAAATAAAGACAAGGAAAAGGAGGGATAGCAAAAAAGAAAGAAAAGAAGGAAGGCATAACAGGAGAAAACGGGAACCGAAAGAAACATAGAACGCAAAGAGAGAGAAAAAAGAAGGAAGAGAACCGAGGCAACGAAACAAAAAGGGTAAGAAGACAGAACCCCAAGGAAATCGAGAAACCATAAAGTAAAAACATAGAGGGAAAAACAGGTGAAAGGAAACCCGGTACAAAAAAAGGAAAAGAAAAGCAAGAATCAAGAACAGAGAAGAAAGCCGGAACAGAGAAGAAACAAAGGCAAAAGAATAAGACAAGAGAAAGACGAATGAAAAAGGCAAAGAAGGAACTGGATAAAAAGGAATAGAGAAAAAGGCAAGGAGGGTAAAAGAAAGGAAAAGGAGACAGCATAAGAAGCCCCACAAAAAGACACTAAGACGAGAAAAGACGAAAAAGAAAAGATACAAAAGAGAACGTGAAAAGAGCAAAAGAGAACAAGGGAGCCACAAAACGCAAATAAGCGATAAAACGACCCACGACCACCTAAGAAAAAACAAAAAATCCAGAGCAAAGCAAGAAGAGAGGAAACAAAAAAGAAAGGAGAGACTAGACGAATAGCAGACTAAGGAGAAAAAGAGAGAAAAAAAGGAAAAGGATAAAGCAAAAGGCACCAAGAAGGAGAAAGGAGCGAAAGCAGACAACGAAAAAAGAGAAAATACGAAAAATATAAAAGACGAGGCAAACAAAGAAGAAGACAACAGGAAAAGTGAAAAACAGGTGGCGAAAAGCAGAAGGGAAAAAACAAACGCGTAGAAACGAAAAAAGAAAAACAAGACACGAAATAAAAACAAAGAAGAAACAAAGAGAGAGAAAAAGAGCAAAAGACCAAGCAGAAAGAGAAGAAGAGAAAAAAAAAAAACCTAGAAAAAAAAAGTAGAAGAAAAAAGTCAAGGGGGAAAAGTCCGACCGGTCTAGCAGAAAATAGCAAACAGAAAAAAAGTAAAAAATGGACAGGAGAAGCGAAAGGACAGGGAAGAACAGGAAGAACAAAAAAAGAAAAACAAAAAATAAGAAAAAGAACATAGACGGAAACAAAGAAGAAGGAATATCAGCAAACAAAACAAAACAGAGAATAACGCAGCAAAAAAAAAAGAGGAGGCAGAGAAAAGGAAGCATAAGGTAGACTAAGACAAAAAAAAGAAAGAAAAAGGCAGAACAAGAAAAGAACGAAAGAAATGAAGGTTTAAGCAAAGAGGACAAAGGAAAAGCAGGAAACAAACGGGAGCAGCAAAGAAGGAACAAACGAGGAAGAAACACGATCAAAGAAAGAAAAAAAACGTGAAGAAGGGAAAGAAAAAAGGCAAAGAGAAAAGAATACAAAAGAGACGAAAAAAAAGAGGAACCAAAAAAGAAAAAAGCGGTAAAAGGAAAGCAGAGAGAAAGAAACTAAAAGAAAAAGAGGATAAAACGAAGCAGAAAAGACAAGGAATAAAAGAAAAAGGGAAAAAATAAAGAAAATAAGAGAGACGAAAGATAGAAGGAGAAGAGAAGGGCTGGCTAGAAAGTGAGACGTGAAGGCGAACAGCAAGAAAAAATAGAACAAACGAAAAGGAAAGAAAAACAACAAAAAAACACCAGGGAGAGGGAAGAAGAGAAAAAGAGAACGAAAGAAGAAAGAAAAACGAAGACAGCTCGAAATAAAGAACAAAAGGGAGAGACAGAATAAGAAGGAAGAACGAAGAGAGGCAGGAAGAAAAAAAACAAAAAGCGGAAAGGGGAAGGAAAACAAAAAAACGAGTGGGCAAAAGGACACAAAAAAGAAGGGGAAAAAGAGAAGACAAGAACAAGAAGGAAGAAGAATAAACAAAAGGAACGGAAAAGGAATAGAAACAAAAGAAAGGAACCAGATAGGCCATAAAAGAAGGAAAGAGGAAGACAAGAAAAGAAAAAGAGAAGAAAAAGAAGAAAGAATGAAAAAAACAAAAAACAATGCAAGAGGGGAAGAAAAAAAAAAATAGGAGCAAAGGACAAGAAGGGAAATAGAGGAGATCAAAAAGGAGAAGAAGAGAGGAAGAACAAAGCGGCAAGAAGCAAAGGGGAAAGAGAAGAAAAAAGCGGAAAAGGCCAACGCAAAATAAGGAATAGGAAAAAAAGAAAAAATGAAGAAAGAGAGACAAGGAAAAGAAAGAGAAAAAAAAAAAGAAGCAGGAAGAGACTGATGAAAAAAAAGGCTAAACCAAAAAAGGAAAAGAAGAATGATCGAGAAACTAGCGGGAGGAACCAACAAAGAAACAGGGACAGAAAAAAATGAGGAGGGCAAAATACGAAAAGGGCAAGAATAGCGAACAGTAAAAAAACAACCGGAAAGAAAAAGCACAAAGGCAAAAGAGAGCAAACCAAGAGAGAGGGCAGAGAAAACGACAAGAGGAGATGGGCAAAAAAGCGAGTGGTAACCCAAGACAGGCAAAGGCGGAAAACCAAGGAGGAAGAGAAGACAAACGAGAAAGGATACAAACGAACGAGAAGTACAAGAAACGACAGGAAATAAACAAGAGGCCGAACAGCAGAAACAATAACCAAAGATGATAAAGAAAGCAGAGGAAGAGTGAAAAAGAAGGACGCCGAGACAGAAGGGAAGAACAAAAAAAAGAAGAAAGAAAAGAAATCGGTAAAACGGAAAAAAAGAGGGGAACGAGAAAACGAAGACAAGGATAGAAGAAAAGAGAAAGGGAATGGGATGGAGAAAAGAGAACGGAACGCCTAGACAACAAAAAGGCAGACACGAACACATCGAAGGGAAAAGTAGGAGAAGAAGAAAACAAAGAAAAGAACAAAAGAGAAGGAGAACAAGAACGGACGGCAGAGAAACCAAGCGGGACTCAAACAGGAAACCAAGCAACGCAAAAGGGAGAGACCCAAGAATAAACCAGACAACATAACAAAAAGAAAAAAGGGAAGAGATAAACGGGAAGAAAAAGGAACAAAAGGAAAAAAGCAAACGAAAGAATCGAAAAAGAAGAAAAAAAAAGAAGAAAAACAAAGAAGAGAAAAATAAGAGAAGCTGTATACCAAAGCGGAAGAGGCAGGATAAAACGAAATTAAAAGCAGAAAAGAAAAAAGGATAGCAAAGGAAAGAAAAAAGGGGCAAAAAGAAAAAGAGAAGAAAGAAGCAGAGCCCGGAAGACAAGCAAAGTAAAGCGGAAGAAAAAAAGAATGACAAAAAAAACAAAGTGCGAAAGAAGGAAAAGAGACAGGCAAGATGAAACTGAAAAAAGGAGATAAAAAAAAGCAACGGGCAAAAGAGAGATCGCAGAGCTACTCAGGAAGAGACGAAGACGAAAGAGAAGAAAAAGCAAGCAAGAAAAAAAGAAGCAAAACAACACGGAAAAAACGAAGAGAAGAAGAAAGGAGAAACAACCCAATATAAGATAAGAAAGACGAACGAAGGAGGGACGAAACACACAAAGAGCCAAAAAAAAGAGTGGCAGAGAGAAAGAAGGCAAAAAAAAACTGATAAGGCAGGCAAAATAGACAAACGCAAAAGAAAAAGGAAGAAAGAGCCGAGAGACAAAAAATACTGGAAGACGAAAGCAAAAGCACAGTAGGAAAAGAACGAAAGCCAGAGAGAAAGGAGGGAAATAGGAGTAAAACGAAAGAGAATATACTGAGAACAAGAATAAATAAAAATAGAGAAAAAGGGAAGAAGAATGGGAACAGAACGGAGGAAAAAACGCAAAATAAAAAAACAGGAGAAGGGACAAGCAAACCGAGAAAAAGAACAAAAGAACTAGATTAAGAAAAGAAAAAAAACGAGACAGAAGATAGCGAGAAAAAAAAGAAGAGAAGATGGCAAGAAGAACCATAACACTTGGGAAAAAAAAAAATGAAAGCAACAGCAGAACGAAGAAGACACCTTACGACAAACAGATGACACGCAAGGAAGGAAGAGAAAGATAACGGTAATGAAGCAGCGGAGGGGAAAAGAAATAAAGAAAAGAGGAGAAACGAGGAAAACAAGTAAGAAAATGCAGAAGGACAGAAACAAGCAAAAAGACAAAAGGGACAGAAAAGGATAAAAGCGAAAGAAGAGAACGAAAGGGGACAGAAACGAGGGAGAACAAGAAAGAGCAGCTGAACAGAGCCAGACGACTCAAAGAAAAAGAGAGCAAAAAAGAGGGAGGAAGAAGACGGCGAAAGCAGAGGAAACTACGAAAGATAAAAAATGCAAGAGCTATAGGAAAAGAAGAGAGAAAAGAAGAATAGAAGAACAGGGAGGAGGAAAACGAGGGGTGAAGCAATCAAACAAAAAGCAAGGAGGGGCCAAGACGAGAGAAAAACCCGGGAAAAAAAAAAAAAAGAGAGCGTCAAAGAACAAAAGAGCAGGAGAAAGAGAATCGGAGAGGGGAGCCGAATATAAAAGGTAGTGAAAAGAACAAAAGAAACAGATGAAGGAACCAAAAAAAGAAGGAACGAAGGAAAAGACGGGAATATGCAAAGACACAAAGTACTCAGAAAAAGAGAGAAGAATGAAAAAGACTATAAGGAAAGCGGGGAACGAAACACGGAAAGAGAACAGAAAGCAAAAAAGAAAAAGGAGAGAAAAAAGGGGGAACCAAAGAGAGAAAGTAAAAGAAACCAACACAGAACAACACCAAGGAGTGCGTAGAAGACGAACACGGGGAGGAACAGAGAAAACGGGGGGAAAGACATCAAAACAAGCAGGAGAGAAAAAGGAGGAAGGGAAAGTAACGGGAAAAAGAAATCGACAAAAAGAGCAGAGAAAAAAAACAAGCCGAGAGGAATTAAGGAAGAGAAAGGGAGAGGAGATAAAAGCAGAAAATAAGATATGCAGAAGAAACAAGAAAACGGGACAAAAGAGAGAAGGAAAAAAAAAAGCCAAAAAAAAGGGCAAGACAGAAAGAAAGACACAAAAGCGGGCGAAAGAGACACATAAAAGGAACGATCAGCACCGAAGAAGAACAGTAAAAGGAAAAAGAAGAAGATAAAACAGAGGAAACAATGGAAGGAAGCGAAAGAAAAAGCAGAAAACGAAGAGAGAGCATGAAAAAAAAGATAGAAGATATTAGAGCCAAAGAAACGAAGATACATGAAATCGTAGGAAGATCCGTACAGTAGCATGTGCAGTACTTACTTATGCCGCCAAATACAGGCCGGAAAAGAAACAAAGCAAAAAGCTAGGCGCGGGAGAGAACGAAAAGAAACAGAGAAACGAAGACAAACACGAAACCAAGACGAAAGTTAAACAAAGAAATCGAAGACTGACAAAAAAAAAATGAAATAGACAGAAAAAGGAAGAGGGAAGAAAAGGAGCGAGAAAGGAAAAAAGAGGACATGAGAGAGAAAAGAAAAAAACAAAAGCAAGAGAAAGACGAAAATAGAAATAAGGAGAAAAGTAAAGCAAGGGAGGAAATACAACTAAAAAAAGACAAAAAAAGAAAAGGGAACAAAGGCAGACAGGAGAAAAGAACCAAATCGGGATGAACAAAAACAAGAAGAAAAAGAAAAGGAAAGGAAGACAGGAAAAAAAAAGGAAGAGCAGGACGAAAAAAAGAGAGACAAGTAGAGGTGAACGAAAGAAAAAAAACAGAAAAAACAAGAGGAAAAACACGGGAAGGGAGACGAAGAACAGAAAGGGAAGAAAAAAAAAAAGACAAAGGAGGAAAAAAGAAAAAGAGACGACAGAACAGAAGGAAAAGGAAAACAAATAAGAAGGTGAAGGCACGCGAGAAAACAAAAGAAAGAAGAAAGTAAGAGACATCGCAGAAGATAAAAGAAAAAAAAAAGAGAAAGGAGGAGACAGCACAAAAGATAGCGCGAAAAGATAAAAAGAAGGGAAAGACAAAAGATGAAGGAGGAAAAGAGGAAAAACCGAAGGACGAGGGATTGGCACGAAGGGGAGCATGCGAAAACGAGCTCGAAGAAAACACGAAAAGAAAAGGGGAAAGAAAAGAGGGAAACAGAACGTACAGAAGTCAAGCAATTAAGAGGAAAAGAAAGGTTTGGTAAAGGCCGACGAGGCCAACGGACGGACCAACCAAAAAAAGAAGACGAGGGAGAGGGGAAAAACACACCGAAACAGCGGACAAAACGAAGAAAGCAAAAAATGAGGATAAAAGAAGAATAGGCACAGCAAAGAAGAGACCTAGAAAAGGGGAGAAAACGCAAAAAAAAAAAAAAAGGAAAGGAAAGAAGAAAAAATACCAAAAGCGAATAACACAACAAAAAGCTGAAAAAAAACAGGGATAAGAAGGAAAAACGTCCAGGAGAAAATAAAGTAACGTCGCCGCGAGAGAAATGCGCAAAAGAAGCAATGCAAGAACAGAGAGGAAAAAGCAAACAGAAAAACAAAGCCAAGAATCAGCAAAGAATAAGGAGAGAAGGAAAAGAAGAAGGAAGCAATGAAACAAAAACAAGGGAAGAACAGAGGGAGCGTACGACTGTAAAAAAAAAAAAGAAAGAAAGAGGATAACGAGAATAATAGACACAACAGGGTAAGCGGGAATAAAAGAGGAGAAAGAAACGAACAGAAAAAAAAGAGAGACATAAAAGAAAGAAAGGAGAAGGAAGAGAAAGAAAAAAGAGAAAAAAAAAAAAAATCAAAGAATCTAAAGGGAAAGAAAGTACCCAGGAAAGAGAAAAAGCAACAGAAAGGAGAGAGTAAAAAAAAGCGAATAACAAGAGGAGGAAAAACAACAAGCACAGAGGAAAGAACACAGACGGGACAAAGAGAAAAAAGAAAGGCTAGAAAAAACTACGAAAGGAAGAAAGTCGTAACCGACACAACAAACGAAAAGGGGCAAAAGGCAAAGAGAGAAGAAAATGAAGGCAAGCGAACAATGACGTCAAAGGCAAGAACAAGACAAAACAGGAGAAGAGGGAAGACAAAAGACACAAAGAGAAAAAAGGATTAGGAAGGACAAAATAACACTAAACAAAAGGCAAAACGACAGATGAAAAGAGAAGGACGGCAGAAAAAGGAAGGGAAACGAAACATGAGAGTGGGAGGAAAAAGAGGAGAAGACTCACCCGGGGAGAGCAGGGACAAAGCAGAATAAAAAAGCCGGGAAATAAGAAAAGAAAAAGAACAAAACAAGAGACAAAGAGCAAAGAAACGAAAGTCAGGAGGGGAGAGAAAAATAACAGAGACGTCGACACAAAAAAGAAAATGAGGGAGAGAGGGGAGCCGAGAGAGAGACGGTAAAAAACAACGATAAGAAGTGCGAGGTAGGAGAGAAAGAAAGACAAGACCAGGAAATGCAAAACAGAAGGAAAGAGGGAAGGCACAAAAGGGAATGAGAAAACGGGCTACAAACCTCAGAGTAACGAAGAACTAGGACGAAAAAAGAATAAAAAGAGAAAAACGGAAATGAGCCAGAAATAACAGAGAAGGGAGGAAAGAGAGGGAGAGACGCAACAAAAGGGTGGGAGAAAAAAAAAGAAAACCGAAAGAGAAAAGAACGAAGAAGAAATAAGAAAAAAGAGGAGCACGGGGAGCGACGAAAACAGAAGAAACGCAGAGACGAAAAAGAAAAGAGAGGGAAAGGGGAAGGAAGGACACCCAAACGGAAGACACAGCAAAAATAAGTAAAAAGGAGTAAAAAAAGAAAAAAAAGGAAGCCGGAACTAGAGTGGATCAAAGCAAAGAGGACGCGAAAAACAAAACACAGAAGAGGAGAGAAAAGAAGCAAGGGGGGAAAAGAATAAGAAAGAGCAAGGAAATAAAAAAGAATGGAACAGCAAAGAAGAGACCGAAAAATAAAAAAAAAAAAAAAAGGGACCAAAGACAACAAAGAGGAACACCACCAAAACTAAAGATAGGTCAAACAAGGGAAAGAAAAGCAAAGAAAATGGGAGAAAAGAGGAAATAATAAAAGAAGGGACGGAGACCCAAAAAAGAAAAACAGAAGATGGGAAGGCTAAAGAAGAAAAAGCGGACAAAGGAAAGAGGGCGAGAGGGCTGAAAAGATGAACAAGAAAAGAGGAACAAATGAAGAAAGCAATAATATAACAAACAACGAGAACCAAAGCCACAGGGCAAAAGAAAACTGCTTAAACGAGAGAAGGGAAAAAAAAAAACAAGGAAAAAGAAAGAAAGCACCGAGGGAAGACAAAAAAGTAAACAGACGACAAACAACCAAAAACAAAAGCAGAAAAAAAAAGGAAAGACGAAGAAGAGAGCAAGCGGTAAAAAGAAGAAGGAGAATAAGAACGAGAACAAAAGGGGGGAACTAGAAAAAAAAGGAGGAACGAAGACGGACGAAAAGAAGGGCGAAGCAAGGTAGTAGAAAAAGAAAAAAGAAGGAGAAAAAGAGAAAGAAAAGAAAACGAACAAAAGAAAAAGAGAAAAAAGAACGAAAAACTGGCAACAAGTAAGAAGAGAAGACAAGAAAAGGAGAAACGAAGAATAAAAACAGAAAAAAAAGAAAAGAAAGCAAAGCATAAAAGGAGGAAAGAGCAAAGAACACGAAGTAATAGAATAAAGCACGAATGTCAAGAGCAAAAGAACTGAACAAAAAAGATAGAAGAAGGAGGATAAACAGAGGAAGGAGAAAAAGACCGACAGAAAGGAGAGCAAGATAATGGAAAAAAGAAGCAAGAACAAAAGAAGTAAAGAGGCGTGAAAGAAAAACAGAACAGAAAGAGCCGCAACAACAAAACAGGAATACGGAAGGAAACGAAAAGAAAAATCGAAGACGAAAAGAAAAAGAGAGAGCAGTGAAATGGAAGAGGAAAACGAGAAGAAAAGGAAAAACAGAAACATAACTACTAAAAGAAGATCGGAGGGGGACAAGCAAAAAGAGAGAGAAAAGAGGCGCAGCGAAGGAACGAAGCAGAGAGAAAAGTAGAACACAAAGAAAGAACAGAAAAGCATTAGAGAAAAGAGAGAAAAGAGGAAAAAAGAAAGAAGCAAATGAAGAACGAAAACAGGACGAGAAAAACATAGGGAAAACACAGAAAAGGAAGTCGAGACCAGCGAAAAAGGAAAAAGGATAAAAAAGGACAGGGAAAGAAGGGAAAAAAAAAGAAAAAATGACGAGAAGAGAGGAAAATTACAAAAAAGAAGAGAAAAAGGACATCCCAAAGATAAAACAGCGCGAGCCCGAAAGAGGAGAGAGTAAGAAAGGGAAAAAAACCGGAAAAAAAAAGTAAGAAAGAAGGACTGAAAAAAGCCCATAGACGAAATAAAACAATAGAGAGCCGAGGAAAAAATCCAGAATCAAAAATAGGCCAAGATAGGAAAAGAAAACAACAAACAGAACAAAAAAGACAAAAAATACTTGGAATGAAAGAGGCAGAGCAGAAGCACACAAACACACAAAAAAGGGACAAGAGAGAGAAAAGAGCAGTAAGAAAGACAAAACCAGAAAGGAGAACGCGAACACGATAGGAGCAAGAAAAGGGAAACAAACGTCCAAAAGAAATAGGCGAAAAAAAAGAGATAAAAAAAGAAACCGAAATAGAGAGAAAAGCAATAAGCAAGAATGACGAAAAATAAAAAGAAGGTCGAGAAACAACAATAGCAAGGGAAAGAAAAAACAAAGGATAAGACAGGAATATAGAACAGAGAAAAAAGATGTGAAAGACCAAAGAAATCGAGAAGAAAGAAGGAGACGAGAACAAGAAGTAGAAAGAAGGGCGCCCTAAGGAAACGAAGAACCAACAAACGGACAATAAAAAAAAAAAAAACCAAGACGATAAACAGAAACAAGGAAAAGAAAGGACACGGGTCAAGGAAGAACAGAGGACGGAGGTAAAAAGAAACAAGAAAAAAAGAAAACGCAAGAAAAAAAGAAAAAGACAAAAAAGCGGACGAAAATAAGAACAGCGCAACGGGAGACAAAAGAAAGAAGAGAAGAGCAGAAAGAAAGGAAAAGAAAGTAGAAAAGAACAAGAAAAGGAAAAAACGGAGAATGAAGACGATAAAGCGGAAAAAGGACGGAAAGAAAAAAGGAGAAAAGAGACAAGAAAATAAGAGGAGGAGGAGAAGAAAAAAGAAAGAAGAAAAGGAGAAGCCAGAAGAAAAAGATGAGACGAGATGAGGGGAAAGAGACAGCGAGAAACGAGAGACCAGATAGCAAAAGAGAATAAACGAGAGAAAGAAAGGCCAAAGACAAGGCAAAGAGAAGACGAGAAGATAGGACAAAAAAAAAGAAAAAAAAAAAATAGCAAGAAGGGGGCAAAAAGCAGGGAAAGAATCCAAAACGAAACGACGGAGAGAGGAAAGAAGAGAAAGAACACAAAAAAAAGACGGGGGAAGGAAGGACGGCAAAAACGGCAACAAAAAAGGAGAAAAAAGCAAAAGGAGCAAAAAGAAGAAAAGGAGGTAAACAAACAAAAAGAAGAGAGAGGAAAGGAATAGGAGAAGACACAAAGAAAACAGGGAAAAAAGGGAGAAACAGAAAGGGCGAGAGGATGCGGAACACAATTAAAGAAGAGGTATGAGAAAAAACTCAAGAAACCCCAAAAGAGAATGGGAAAGAAGAAGCAAAAAAAGACAAGAGAGAAAAAGAAGGAAAAGAAAAAAGCAAAAACAAAAACCAAAAAAAGAAAAGCAATAAAGGAAAGAAAAAGAAGACAATATAAAAAAAAAGGGAAGCACATATAACGAAAAAGAAAGAAAAGAAGAAGAAGAACAAACAAAAAGGAAAAGAACAAAAAAAACGAGAAGCTAGAAGAAAGGAAGAAAAACCCGATGTTGCGAGAGCAAATTCGAACCAGAGAAAGGAGAAAAACGACGGAGAGGAGAAAAAACGGAGAGAAAGCGGAATATAGGGAGGCGGAAAAGGACAATGGAACAAAGAGAAAATAGATGAAGATGGGAGTGGAACCAGCAAAAAAGAAACAGAAGGAAGAGACACCGAGGAGAATCCAAAAGACGAGAAAACGAAAAAGAAAGCGGAGAAAGAAGAAATGGAGAAACTGACGAAAAAAACAGAGGAAATAAAGAAAGGAAACAACAAGAAAAAAGAACAAAGAGAAGCAAGGAAGGGAAAGACAGAAAGCCAAAAACGAAAGAAAAAAAGGGAGAAAAAAAAAGAGAGAGAGAAGGGGGGCAAAGGAAAAAAATAACGCAAACAGAAAAGAAAAAGATGAGAAAACGAAACAAAGCATGCAGAAGGACGAGACACAGAAAGAGGAAAGAAAGCGAGCGCAATCAAAAAAAAGGGAAAGAAGAGAAGCGAAAAACAAAGAAAAAACAGGAGAAAGATAAACAGGAAGAGAGAAAAAAGTCCGACAAAGGAAACAACTAAGGAAGGAAAAAGAGAAGAGAAGAGATGAGAGAGAAAAGAAGAGGGAAGAGAAAGAAAAAGAAAAGAAAGAAAAAACAGGAGGAAAGGCAATAAGTAGAAAGAAGAAAGAAAAAAAATGAAGCAAACGAAAACAGAAAAAGCAAAAAGAAACAAAAAGCCCGAGAGTGAAAAACAAGGAGAAAGAGGAAGATGAATGACAAAACAGGAACACAAAGAAGTGAACATCAAAAGGAGAACAAACGCAAGAAAAAGAGGAGACAACAAAGAAAAAAAAATGATGAAAAGAATCAAGAGGGAGGAGAACACAAAAGGCGAAAGACAACAATAGCGAGAAAACAGGGGAAAAAGAAAGGGACAAAGAATACACACAAAAAAAAGAAAGAAAGCAGGGCGAAAAAGAAAGAGAATGCGAACAGAAAAACGAAGAAAGGCGCCGCAGACAAAGAGAAAAAGGAAAGGAGAAGAGCGGGGAACGAAGAGCACGAACAGAGAGAAACAAATGCCAAAAAACCAACAAAAACACAAAAGAAACAATTAAAACCTAGGAACGAAAAAAATGAAACCGAAGTGGCACATACAGAGAAAGCGAGCGGGAAGAAAAATAAGCAAAGAGAACACGCGAAAGAAAACAAAAGGAAAACGTAATATAACGACAAAAGCTGAGCCAGAAAGCCAAAAAGAACAAGAGCAGAAGGAGATCGACAGGGCCAGAAGAAAAATCCAAGAAGGACAAGGACCAAAAATAAGGGCCGGAAGGAGAGAAAAGCAAAAACATACAGAGAAAATGATAGACAAGAAACACGAAGAAACAGATAAAACGAAAAGGACAGAGAAAGACGAAAGGAACAAGAGGGCAGAGGAAACAGAGAAGAGGACGCCAGGAAAGTGAAGCAGAGAGAAGGAAAAGGAAGATCAGATAGAAGAAGAGAGAGAGGGGCAAGAAGAGAAGGAAGAGAAAAGAAGAAAAAATACAGAGACAGAGACACAAAAAAGCAAGGTTAGAGACGAAAGGAAGAGAGAAGAAGAGAAAGAGAAAAGTCGAGTGAAAAGGGCGAAAAACAACAGGCAATGAGAAATGCAAGAGAGAAAAGAGGAACAAAGACGAAATAAGATGAAGAGACAAAAGACGAAGCGGAGAGCGAGAGAACTAGGACGGAATGAAAAGAGTAAGAAAAAATACGGGAATAGGAGAGCAAGGAAGAAGAAAGAGAGGGAAAACAAGAGAGGAGAAACGAGAACGGAAAAAAAAGAAAAGTAAGAAACGGATGGGAAAAAAGAAAAAAACGAAGACAGAAAAAGAAACGAAAGGGCGAGAAAAAACAGGAAGGACAGAAAGAAAAAGGAAAAAACGAACGAAACAAAACAGACGAACACAAAAGGAAAAACACAGACAAAGAAGCCGAGAACAACCTAGAAAACGAAAAGGGACAGCAAAAGAGAACAGGACAGGGAAAAAGAAAAAAAAGAACGCATAGAACCCTAAACAGCAAAAGGGGAGACACACGAGAAAAAAAAGAAAGGAACCCCATTTCGCTAGAAAAAAACAGCAAAAAAGAACAGACACGAAAGGAAAGAAACAGAAAAATGGTAACCAAAAAGGAACAAAAAGGAGCAGAAAAAGAACAACACAAAAGCGAGGAACAGCGGCAGATCAAAGAAAGCAGAAGAACGAAGGGAAAATCGGAAAAAAAAGTAAAAGCAAGCAAAAGAGAAACAAGACAGAACAGAAAAACGAAGAGGATAACAAAAGGCAAAGAAGAGAAAAGAAGAAAAGAAGGAACAGAGGCAAAAAGAGAGGAAGGAAAGCGAAAAATAAGGGCAAAAAGAGGAAAAAAAAGGACAGAAGACCAAAAAAAAGACAAAGACCAAACGGAAAACAAGAGAAAAAAAGGGAAAAGGACGAACCAAAACAGAACGATCGCAAAGACGGAAAGAAGAAAACAAAAAAAAGAGAAAAAAGAGTAGAAGAACGACAAAAAGGAGAAAGGAAGAAGGAAAGGAGCGCGACAAAGAGAAAAAGGCGTGAAGAAAAAAAAGAAGCAATAAAAAAAAAAAGAAGGAACACGACATAAGCGACGAGCGGGAAAAAAGAAAAAGAAAAGGAAAGAGAGAGGAGGCGAAGGAATAGAAATGAAGCGGGAAATAGAAGTAAAGGAAACAAAAAGAGTAAGAAAAGCGACAGGGAAAAACGAACGACTGACAGCAAGGTGAGGGAAAGCATAGGAAGGAACAAAAGGAAAAAACAAAAAACAAAAGGCGGGAAGACGAAAGGAACCAAGAAAATGGAAAAACAAAGAACACACTCAATACCAAAAAAGCACGAGAAACTAGAAAAGAGATGAGAGGAATACACAGAAAGGAAAAAAAGCACAGCTACACAGCGACGTAAGCCAAATGATAGAAAGAGAAAAAAAAAGGGGGACGGAAGAAAGATCAAAAGAGAACAACGAGGAGGACATAGAACAAAAACAATGAAAGAAGAAAAGCACAAGAACCCAAAATAGGAGAAAGAAAAGAACAACAGGAAGAAAAAGAGAAAAGCAAGGGAGGCAGCTAGCAGGAAAAAAAAATACAAAGACAGAAAGAGAGACAAGAGAAATAGAGAAAAAAAAAAGTGGGAAGAAGAACCAAAGACGCAAAAAAGGGCAAAAAAACGGAACAAAGAGAAAACAGGAGACAAGAAAAAACGGCAGAATCAGAAGGAGAACAAAAAACGCACGCAAAGAGAAAAAGCAAAAAAAAGGAAGAAAACAAGAAAGGAAAGAAAAAAGTAAAACAAAACCGACAACATATAAAGTAGAGCGCAAGGGAAAAAAGGCAAACAACAGGAGGGAAATGAACGAAAGAAAACGAGGAGATACACAAAGGGGAGTGAGCAGGCCCAAAGTGAGGAGAGGAAGGAAAAGAAGGGCCAAAGGGAGCAAAGAAAGGACAACAAAAAAAAATCAGAAAACGGCAAAGAAAAAACAAAATGAACGAAGAAAAAGGACCGGGAAGAAAACAGGAAATAAAGGACACCACGAAGAGTAAAACAAAATAAAAGAGGGGAGGAAAAAGAGAAGCTAAAGAGGAAAAATCGAAAAAAGAGAAGGAAAGAAAGGACAAAAGTCGACAAAAAGAGAAAGGAAGAAACCAGAAAGGAAACGAAACAGGACCACCGAACAAACAAAGGAAAAGAAGAAGAGGAACGAAAAAAAAAACAACGCCAAATCAAATCAAAAAGTAGGACGAACGAAGAGAGGAGAATCACGGAAAAAAAAAAGAAGCAAGCCGAAGAGAAAAAATAGAAAAAAGAAGAAGATAAAAGGAGAAAAGACAGAACAAGAACGAAAAAAAAGAAGAAAGATAGAAGCAAGAAAAAACAGGAAGCGAGAAGAAAAAAAAAAAAAGAAATGGAAAAAGAAAAAGAGGAAAACACAGGAAAGAGGGAAAACCAAGGCGAAAAGAACTAAGAAACAAAACAGGAGAGAGAGACGGAGGGACAGGCGAAGAAAAGAAAAGAGCTAGAGGCACCCGGCAAAAGGCAAGCAATGGGACAAGGACGAGCAAGAAAAAGACGAAGGAAACAAGCGATCGAAAGAACGTAAAGAAGAACGAAATGAGCACGCGGAAATAAGAGAAGAAGAAAGTAAGAAAAAAAAAGGAGAAGACTATAAAGCTGACCGCACGATTCAACAGGAGTCAAAAGAAATAGGGAAGAAGGCAGAAAGGAGCGAAAAGAATAAGACCGAGACCAGAAAAACGGGCGAAGAAGGAAGCAAGGACGGGAAAAGGAGCAAGAAATCGCGAGCAAAAGAGAAAAGAAAGAAAGAATGAAAAGAGGGAAAACGCAACCAAAAAGAACAGGATAACCACGAGAAAAAAACAGGAAGGAGGACGAGAGAGAAAAACGGCAGAAAGAACAGAAACTAGCAAAGGAAACAGAGGGAAAGGTCACACGAGGAAAAGAGAGAGGAACAAACAGAAAAAAAAAAAATAAAAAACGAAAAAAAAAAGGAAAAGGCGAGGAGAAAGAAAAGAAGAAACAAAAAGAGAAAAGAAAAAGAAGAAACAACGAAAAACAAAAAAGAAAAAAAAAAGGAAACAAAGTCGAAAAGAACGCAAGACCCAAAAAACAAAAGGAAAAGGCACGAAAGGAAAAACAGAAAAACGAACAACCAGAAAAGAAAGAACAAAAAAAACAAAGAAAAGAAGGAAGAAAGAAAAGGACAAAAGGAGGAAAGGGGATGAGAGAAACAAAGGAAGGAGTAAACGAAAAGCAAAGGAAAAACAAAAGAGAAAACTAAAAAAAAAGAAACAAAGAAAGGCAAAGAACCCACAACGACGGAAGGGAAAAGCAGGAGGGACAGAAAATAGAGAAGCGCAAAACAGGCGAAGAACAAGAAATGAATAACAGAAAAAGAAGAACAGAAGAAAGAGAGCAGAAAAGAGAAAAAGAGCAAGGGGAAAGCAGAAGGGGAAGAGACAAACCGGAGAAACAAAGTAGCGGCAGAAACAACGCAAAAGAAGCGAAAAGCGAGTAAGAGAACAGCAAGAGAAGAGAGAAGGAAACAAAAGAACAGAGACAAGAAGAAGAAAGGAAGAACGAAAAAGAGAAAACAAGAGAAAACGAAACTGAAGGAAAGCAGAAATAAAGAGACGACTAAAGAAAAAAGGAGGGAGAGCGAACAAGGGGGGGAAATGGAAAAAACAGGAGAAGCAAACATACGGCTGAAGGCGATTGAGAAGAGAAAGAGAAAAGACCCAAAAAGGGTAGGACAAACAAGCAAAAAAGCCAAGAATGGAAACCAAAAAAGAAGAAAAGAGAAGGGACCAAAAAAGGACGACGGAACAAAATAAGCCCAAAAAACCGACGCAGAGGGGAAAAGGAAAAGAAAGTAAGACAAAGGCCAGACACCGAGGAAACAAAAAGAGCAAGAGCAAAAGGAAAAGACAGACGCGAAAAAACAAAAGCCTAAAAGAAGAAAAAAAGAAGCTACAACGCGAGAAAAAGAGGACCAAAGACAAGGGAAAAAAAAGCTAAAGCGAAAAAGGGAGTAGGACGGAAGAATAAACTGAAAAAGGGATAGAACTGGAACGACAAAAAGCCCGAAAAAAAATAACGAAGCCCAAAAAAAAAGCGGAGAGAAAAAAAAACAAAGCATAAAAAAAAGCAGAGGAAGGATCGTCGAGAAGAACAAAAGAGCAGAGAAAAGCAAAACGAAAAAGAAACAGGAACGCGATGACAAAAAAAAAAAAGGAGGAAAACTAAGCGGAAAAGAAGAAGGGCGACCAGCACAATCTACAAGGCCCAGAACGAAAAAAGAAAAGGGGGGGGGAGCACACAAAGAGGAGAAGAGGCAAACGCAAAAAAAAGAGAAGAAAGAAGGAAGAACCGGCAACGGGGGAAAGAAAGGAGAGACAAAACAGTAAAAAAGAGGAAGACAAACAAGAAAAGCCCTAAGGCAAGAGACAAAGAAAAAAGAAGAGACTAAAAGCAAGAAAAAGAAAGAAGGGGAATAGATAGGAGAAAAGAATAAAATAACAAAACAGACGGTGGAATAACGCAAAAGAGGACAAGAAGGAGCAGAAAAAAAAAGAAAGCATAGAGCGGGAGACGACAGGAAGAGAAAAGACAAGGAACCAAAACGAAGGAAAAGAAAAACGGAGAGACGAAGGAAAAAAAAAAGAAAACGAAAAGAAAAAGGACAAAAAAGGAAGAAGAGAAAGACGACCGAGGAGAGAACAAAAGAAGAAAGAAAGGGGAGAAAAAAAGGAAAAGATCAAAAAGAGAGCGAAGAGAGACAAAGCAGCGAGACAAGGAATAGAAAAGAAACGAGAGAAAAAAACAGAAAGATGAAACGAATACAAGAAAAGGAAGAGAAAAAATAAGGAAAGAGAGGGGGCAAAGGAACGAAAAAAAGGGAAAAAAACAAAAAAGAAAGAAGAAGAAAGGAAGAAAAAAAACGAAGCAAAAAATGAGAGAAAGGAAGCAAATGAAAAGGAGAAGAGAAAGAAAAGCAAAAAAGGGAAAGTAAGAAGACGAGAAGAAAGAGCAGAGAAAAAACAGAGAAAGGAAAAGAAAGAGAAACAGAAGAGGGAAAGAAAAAGAGATAAAAACAAGAAAGAGAAGGGAGAAAGAAGGAAAAACATGAAAACAAAGATAGAAGAGCAAACACAAAGAAGAAAGAAAAGAAGAGAAAACACGGAAAGAGAAAAATGAGGGGAAGAAGAAAAGCAAAAGACAAGAGAATAAAGAAAGCAAGAGACAGAGACAAATCAAAGGAAGGAAAAAAGGAAGGAGAAACCGAAAGAAAACGAAATGCAAGCAAAAGAAAGCCAATAGAGGCGAGCAAAAAAGAAAAGAAAAAGATGGAAAAAGAAAAAGAGAAAACGAAGAGGAGGAGAGGAACACGGAAAAAAACAGAAAAGCAAGAATAGAAAAAGAAAGAGAAGGAAGTAAAAGAGAGGAGAGGGGGACCGTAAAAAAGAGATGAGGAACAAGAAAAGCAAGAAGGCACCATATAGAGAAACAGAGAGACAAAAAGGAGGAGGAGAGGCAGACGAAGAAACAAAAAGGGCACAAGAGAAAAAAAAGGAAAAAATAGAGAGAACAAAAAAAAAGAGGGGGCAAAGAAAGAAAGCAAAAATAGAAAGAGGGAGAAAGGGAAGAGGAAAAATGAAGAGAAGAAACACAAGAAGAAAACAGAGAGGAGGAAAATGTAAGAGAGGGAAACGGCGAGAAAGAAAAAAGGAAAAGGAAAGGAAGGGAAGAAAAAGCGAGAAAAAGGGGAGAAGGCAAAAGGAGAAAAAACACAACAAAAAAGAGAAAAAGAGAAAGGAAAGCACAACAAGGAGAGAACAAGGAAAACCAAGGGGAGAGGGAAGAAAAAAGAGGAAAAAAAGTAGGAAAAAAGACAAAGGCGGAGCAAGAGAGCGAGAAAAAAGAAAAGAAGGAGAAAAGGAGGGAGAGATGGAAAAAGAAAAGGAAGAGGAAAGAAAGGAATAATGAAGAAAGGGAAGGGAGAGAAAAAAAAGGAGGCCGGACAAAGAAAAAAGAAAAAAAACAAAAAAGAAAAAGAGGAAGAGGAAAAGAAGCAAAAAAAGACAGACAAAAGACACAGGGGGGAAAGAAAAAGGAAAACTATCAGAACGGAAGGAAGAGGGGTGGGAAAGAGGAAACAAGCAAAGAGAAAACAAGCGGACAGAAGAAAAAGAAGGAAGGGCACGTAACGAACGGGAGGAGGAGTAGGCAAGAAAAATGAAGGAATGAGAAAAAGACAGAACAGAAGGCGAAGAAAAAGCAGGAGAATCATCAAGCGAGGAACAGAAGAAAGAAGGGGAAAGAAGCAAGGAGAAGGAAAGAAAAAGCAGAAAAAGAAAGAGAAGCAAAAGAAAAGACAAACGAAAAAAAAACAAAAAGAAGGAGAAACGCGCGAAAAAGAACAGTAGGGATAAAAATAGAAAGAAAAGAGAAAGAAACAAATGTAACAAAGGAACGAGAGAGGAAAGAGCAAAAGGAAGAGGAAAAGGAAAAAAACGAAAAAAAGAAAGGAAAAAAGGCAGAGGAAAAGAATAAACAAGAAGAAGAGAAAACGAAAAGAAGAGCCAAGCGGAAGAAATGAGGAGAGAAAACGAAGGAAAAACGAAGAGAAAGGAAGGAAGAGGAGAACAAAAAGCAAGAGAGTAGATGAAGGAAAGGGAGAAAAGAGAAAAGGAAAAGAAACAAGGAGGAAACAAAAAGTGGCAAAAAAGAAGGAAAGAAAAGAAAGAAGGGAAGAAGCAGAAAGCATAAAAGCGGGAAAAAAAAAAAGGAAAAAGAGAAAAGGGAAAGAAAGGAACAAGAGGGAAAAAAGAAGAGAAAGAAGAAAAAGAAAGAGGAAAGGAAGGAGGAGGAGAAACAAAAAAAAGAAAAAAGAAAAAAAAAAGCGCAAAAAACAAAGAGACGACAACGCGAAAAGAAAAAAGAAAGGTAAAACCAAGGAAAAAAAAAATAAAAAAGGAACAAAAAAAAACAAAAAAAATACCGAGAAGAAAAAAGAAAAAGAAAGAGAGAGAACAAAAGAAAGAATGAACCGAAAAAAAGCGGAAAGAGGGCGGAGGGCAGAGAGCAAAGACAAAAAAGGAAGAAGCGAGAGAGGGGAGCGAAAAAAAAGAGACAAAGGAAAGGAAAGTAATAAAGACAAAAAAGGGAGAGACGCAGAAAACAAAGGATAAAGAAGCAGGAAAGAAAAAACAGGAGGAAAAAGAAAAGAAAAAAAAACGGAGAAACAGAATGAAAAAAAAAAAAGCCCAGAAAGGAGGGAAAAAAGTGAAGAGAAAAAAAAAACGAAAACAAGAGAGCGAAAAGAGCAAGGGAGAAGGAGTAAAAGTAGAAGAAAAAAAAGCAGCCAGAAGAAGGAGAGAAGAAAAAGACAGAATCGCAAAAAAGAAAAAGAAGAGTAAAACGAGAGGACAACAGAGCAAAAAAAAGAAGCAAAAAAAGTAAGGGGAGAGAGAAGAACGAAAAGAAAAGAGCAGGGAAAGAAAAGCGAAACGAAAAGCAAGAAAGGAAACGACGTTAAAAGAAGGAACAACGGAGAAGGGAACAGAAATCAAAAGAGAAAAAAAAAAAGGACAAGAGAAGAGAGAGAGAAACAAAGGGAAGAGAAGATGGAGAACAAAAAGAGTATAAAGAGACGCGAGGAAAAAAAAAGAAAAAAAGACGAACGGGAAGGGGAAGAAAACAAAAGGGAGGACAAAGCGAGGGGAGAAAAAAAAGGAGAAAAAACTAACAAAAAAAAACAACAGGAAAGTGAAAAGAGCAGAAAAGGAAAAGAAGAAGAGGAGGAGAAAAAGGGAGCAGGGGCAGGACAGACCACAAAAAAGGAAAATGATGACCAAGGAGAAAGCGAATCAAAAACGCAAGAAAGGAAAGCGAAAAAAGAAAGAAAGGAGAGAAAGGGAAAAGAAAGGAAACAGGACAAACAGGGAGCAAAGGAAAAAAAAAAAAAAAGGAAAGAAGCGAACAAAAAAAAAAAAAAGAGCAGAAAAAAAGAAATAGAAAGGCACCGGAGGGAGAGAAAGCAAAGAGAAAGGAAAGAGAAGGGGAGAGAAGGCCAAAGGAAAAACAGGAAAGGGGAAAGTGAAGGAAGAAGAGAGAGACGACAAGGAAAGAAAAATAGAAAGGAGGCAAAGAAGTGGAAAAGAGAGAAGAAGAAGAGGAAAAAAGACAGAAAAAAAAAAAAAAAAAAACAGAAGTGAAAGGGAAAAGGAAAAGCGAGCGAAAAAGAAAAGGATGAAGAGGAGGGACAAAAGAAAAAAAGCAAGGAAAGGGAGAGAAACCAAGGGCGAAGGAACGAAAAGGAGAAAAAGAAGGAAAACGAGAAAATAAAGGAGAGACAAGAAAAACGGAAGAAAAAGCAGAAAACCAAGAAAAAAGGGGAAGAGGAAGAGAGGAAAAGAGAGAAGGAGGAAAAGAAAAAATAGCAGCGAAGAAGACAAAAGAGGAAAAATGAAACAGACAAGAAAGAAAAGATGAATACGAACAGAATTAAACAGGGAAAAAAGAAAGAAAAAATAAGAGGAAAGGAAAGAAAAAAAAAGAAAAAAAGAAAAAGAAAAAGAGAAAAACGCTATAACAAAAACTCGAGAAAACAAGGAGAGAAGCGGAAATAACAAGAAAAGCAAGAAGAGAAGCCAAGAAAAAAACTAGAAGGAAAAAGCGGAAAACAAAGAAGAAAAAACGAGAAGGGAGACAAAGAGAGAAGCGAGACAGGAGGAAAGAGAAAAAAAAAAAAAAAAAACTACAAGAGGGGCAACGAGCCGAAAAGAGGAAAAAGGAAAAAAAACGGAATGGAGAACACGAGAGAAGAAAAAAGAGAAGGAAAAAATCCAGGAAAGCGGCGGAGGAAGAAACAAAGAAAAAAAGAAAGAACACAGAAAAGAAATAGCACCAAAAAGTAAGCAGAAAAAGAGGACAAGAGGGAAGAAGGCGAAGGGACAAAAGAAATAAAGAAAAGAGAAGGAAAGAAGCGGAAGAGGCACAGGAGACAAAAGACAGCAAACGAAAGAGAGCAACAAAAGAAAGAGGAAAGCAAGGACAAGGTATGAAAAAGAGAAAACAGAAACCAAAGGAAGCAAACGGAAAAAATAAGAAGGGAGTAAGAAGAAAGAGAAAAGGGAAAAGAAGGAGGAAAGAAAAAACAGAAAAAAAAAATAAAAAAAAAAAGATAAGAGAAGAAAAGAGAGAAAGAAAAAACAAAAGGAAGAAACAAACAAACAATAACAGAAAAAAAAAAGAAAAGAAAAAAAAGAGAACAAAGGGACAAGAAGAGACAAAAGCAACAAAGGAAAAGTAAACAATGAAAAATAGAGAAGAAAAAGAACAGGAGGAAGAAGAAAGAGAAAAGCAAGAGAAAGGAGAAGAAAAAAGAGAGAAGAAAAGAAAGACAGGGCGAGAGGAAAGAAAATAAGGAGAGAAAGAAGACGGAAAAAAAAGAGACGGAGCAATCGGACGAAGGAAGCAAAAAGGGTCAAAGAAGAAAAGAAAAAAAGAAAGAGTACGAAACAAGACAGCGTGAAAGGGAGCAAAAAAAGAACAAAACACTCAAAAAAGAAGACAAGCAGAGAAGGAAAGGAAAATAACGGGGAGGACACCAAGACAAGGAAAAAAACAGTAAGGGAGAGAAGAAGAAAAAAAAAACAAAAGCAGACAAAAGAAAAAAGGGAACATAAAAAAAGCAGACACCAGAAAGAGAAAAGGAAAGACAATAGAAAACCGGGAAGGAAGAAGCCAAGAAAAAAAGAACACGAGAAAAAAAAAAAAAGAACAACAGCAGAAAAAAAAAAAGAGCAAAAAAAGAAGAAGCACAAAAAAGAGGAGAAAGGGAGAAAGACGAAGTAAAAAAGCACACTGAAAAAGAGCAGGGAGAAGGAAAAAAACACGCGAAACAGAACGGAGAGTGCGAGAGAAAAAGAAAAAAAGACAAGGAAAGGAAAACAAAAAGAGACCAAGGAAAGGGAGCAAAACAAAAAAAAAAAAAGAAAAAAAAAAAAGGGAACAGACAAACGAAAAACCAGAGAGGACGGACAAAGCGGAGAAGAAACAGGAACGAAAAAGAATGAAAAAGCGAGATAGCAAAAGAAAACAGGGAAGAAAGCAACAAGAAAAAAGAAAAGAAGAAAAGAGAAAGAACGAAACGAAAACAAAAAGCGAAAACAAAAAGAAGAAAACGAAGAAGACGGAGAAGGGCGGAAAAGGGGCAGTAAAAAAGGGGCGAGGCAAGACGAAAAAAAGGGAAGAAAAAAAAAGAGAAAGGAAAAAACGAAGAGAAAAAAGAAAGAAGCAAAGAAGAGAAAAAACAAAACAAAAGAACAGGAAAAAAAAAAAAACAGAACCGCGTAGAAAAAGAAGAAGAAAGGGAAAAAGGAAAATAAAAACAGAAGAGAAAGTAAGGAAAAGCAAGAAAACAGAAGAGAGGAAATGAAAACGAAGAAGAGTAAAGAAAAACTGAAGAGGAAGCAGGACACAAAAGAGATCGGGGGGAAAGAAAAGATGGGAAACGGAAAACAAAGGCAGGAAGAAAAAAAAAATACGAGTCGAAAGACACAGACAAGAAGAAACAAAAACCACACAGCAGAAGAAGTAAAGGGAAAAAGAGGGGGGAAAAAAAAAGAAAAGAGAACAACAAAGAAAAAAAACAAAAAGAGAGAATAAAAAAAAACAATGAAGAAGAAGAGGGGAAAGAAAAAAGAGAGGAAAGAGAAGGCCAAAAGAAAACAACGACAGCAGATAAAAGCAAGAACCAGGAGCAACAGGCAGAATAGAAGGACAGGGAGGGGCACAAAAAAGAAAGGAAAGCAATAGGGAAAAAGGGAGACAGGGACAAAGGAAAAAAGAAAAGAAAAAACGGAAGGAGGGGCCCAATGAGGAAAAAGAAAAAAAAAAGAGACTAAAACTAAAAGAATGAAAAGGGGACAGAAGGGAAAAGAAAAGAAACGAGAAGGCAGAAACAAAGAAACAAAGGAGGAAACAAAACAAAAAGAAAAAAGAGGAGGAAAAAGGGAGAGAAAAAAAGAGCGAAAGGAGCGAAAAAAAACAAAGGAGGAAGAAACAAGACGACAAAGAAGAAAGAGGAAGACAGAGAGAAGAGGGAAGAAACAGAAGAAGAAAAAAGAAACCGGGGAAACAAACAGAGAAAGAAGAAAAAGGGAGAAAGAAAGGAAAGAAGGAAGAGTAAAACAGAAAAACAAGAGAAAAAGAGAGAAAAAGAAAAGGTAAAAAAGGGAGATAGGACAGAAGCAAAAATGAAAAAGAGAAAGAAGAGCCGAAGGGACCAAAGGAAAACGGAGGAAAAAGAAAGAAAAAAGGAAAAGAAACGAACAAGAAAAAAGGAACGAAGAACAACAGGCAGAAAAAAGATAGAAGAGCAACGACAAAACAAAGCGAAGGGTAAGAAAAAAACAAAAAAAATGAAGTGGCGACAAAAAAGAGAAAACAAGCATTAAGGAAAAAGAAAAAAAGACAGGGAGAGAAACGAAAAACACAAGAAGAAGAAGGGGAGAAAGAAAAAAAGTGAAAAAGAAAGGAAGAAGAAAAAAAGAAAGGGGAAAAGAGGGAGAAAGGAGGGGAAAGATGAAAAACAGAGGAAGAGAAGGAGGGAGACGATAAAAGCAAAAAGAGGAAGCAAGAAAAAAGGAGGAAAGGACAGAGGGGATAAAGATAGAAAAACAAAGAGGAGAGGAAGAAGACAAAAAGAAGAGGAGACGCGGAAAGAAAAGGAAAGAAAACAAAAAAGGCAAAAAGAGAGAAATAACAGAAAAAGACAAGCGAAGAAAAAAAAAAGGGGAAAAGTAACAAAGAAAGAGAAGGGAAGAGAAAAAAAAGAAAGGGAAAGGAAAGAAAAAAAAAAAGAGGGAGCGAAGAACAAGAGAAGGAAAAAGAAAGGAAAAAAGACCGACTAAGAGTAAAAAAAAACGGGAAAAAAAGGAAAAGGGAGAGAAAAGTGAAGAGACAAAGAAGACACGAAAGGAGAGGCGAAAAAGCGGAGAATGAAGAAAGGAGAATGAACACGGGACAAACAACAAAGGAAAAAAAAAAGGACAATAAGAAGAGGAAAAAACGAAATAGCGAAGAGAAAAAAGGAATAAAAGGAAGAGGAAAAACAAAAAAACAAAACTAAGAGGCGAAAGGAAAAACGAGACAAAGCAGAGAAACAAAAAAAGAAAACAGAAAAAGAGAAAAAAAGAGCGAGGCGCGCAAGAGAGAAGAGAGCGGAAAGGACAAAAAAACGAAGAAGAAAAACAAGAAAAGAGGAAGGCAAAAAGAGAGACACAAGAGGAAACAGGAAAAAATGTAAGGGGGAAAAAGGAGGAGGCAAGAACCCAAGACAAGAGGAGGATTAAAAGAAGAGAAAGAAAAACGGGAAATGAAAGGATAACGAAAAAAAAGCAGGAAGAAAACAGCAAAGGAAAGGATGGAGACGAAAAACAGGAAAGGAAAAGCAATACGCAAAAAGAAAAAAACAAAGAAAAAGAGGTAAGAAAAGAGAACAGAGAGCGAAGCAGAAGAAACCAACAGATAGAGAGGGAAAACAAGAAAACGGGAAAAAAACGGGAGAAAAAGAAAAGAAAAGGAGAAAAAAAAAAGAAAAAGGAAAAACCAACGGGAGAAGAAGGAAAAGACGAAGGACAATGAGAAAGAGAAGAGGAAGAGAAAAAAACTGCAAACGAGAAAAAGAAAGAGAAAGACAAAAGGGAGCAAAAAAGAAAAAAAGAGGCAGGTGTAGCAGCGAAAAAAAAAGACGAAAAGGGAGAACAGAAACAGACGGAAAAAGAAAAGGATAGAAAGATAAGACGGGGAAGAAAAAGACCGAGGAAAAGAGAAAGAAAAAACGGCAGACAAAAGAAGGACGAAAGGAAAAATAAACGAAAAAAAAAGAAACACGCAGACAAAAAAAAGGGCAATGTAGGGAAACCGGAGAAAACGCGAGCAGAAGATAAAAGAAAGTAAAGAAAAGCAAGAGAAGGGAAAAGAAACAACAGAAGAAACAGGCAACCAGAGGTAAGGAAGAGACAAAGAGGGAGGAGGAGAAAAAACAAAGGAACACAAAACAAAGAAAAACGAGGAGGAAAAGACCAGAAAAAAAAAAAAAACGAAAAAGACAAAGCGAAGAAACAGATAGGGAAAGAAAAACAGGAAAGACAGAGAGAGAAGAAAGAATAAAGGAGAGAAGCGAAGAGAAGAAAAGAAATAGAAAAGAAGAGAAAGAGGCAAGAAAACAAGAACAGACAAAGACGGACAAAAAAAAGGGAAGCGGGGAAAAGAAACGAGAAAAAAAAAGGAACAAAAAAAGAGAAGAAAGAAAAAAGCGGCGGAGACAGGAAAAAAAGAAAAGAAAGGAAAAAGGAAACGAAAAAAAAAAAAGAAGTGAAGTAGAAACAAACCAAAACGTAGGAAAAAAAAAAAAACATTGAAAGAACAAAGGAGATACAAAAGGGGAAAAAGCGAGAAAAAAAAGAAGAAAAAAAGGAGAGAGAAGAAGCCGGGAAAAAAAAAGAAAAACAAAAAAGAAGAAAAAGACCCAAGCAAAGACGACAAAAGCAAAAGGCAGAGAAGCGAGAAAAGAAAACAGGGGAAAAAGAACGAAAAAAAAAAACGTAAACGAAACAAATAAAAAAGGGGGAAGAAAAAAGGAGTAAAAAGCCGAGAGCAAGAAGGACGAAAGGAAAAAGGCACAGGAAAGAAACAAGGGAAAAAACGGAGGAAAGAATAAAAGAAAAAAAGGCGAATTGAAGTTAAGAATGCAACAAAGGAAAAAGGAAAGGAAAAAAGGAGAGAAAAAAGGGGAGATGAAGTGACAAAAAAAAGGAAAGGGAGAAAGAGGATGGAAAAAGGAAGCGAAAAAGGAACAAAAGAGACCAGACGCGAAAGAAAAAAGAAAGGCGGAAGGAAAGGGAAAGCAAGAAGAGAAAGAGAGGAGGAGAAACACAAAAAAAAAAAGGAAAGAGCAAAAGAGGAAAACAAAAAAACAAAAAGAGGCAAAGAAAAGACGAGAGAAAAAAAAAAAAAGGACAAAGAAAGAGAACGAAGTAACAGCAGAAGAAAAAAAAAAAGATAAGGGAAAGAAAAGGAAGACTAACAAGGAAGAGAGAGGGGGAAGGAAAAAAGGAAAGAAGCAAGAAAAGCGAGGGAAAGAAAAACAAAAAAACAAGAGAAAAATGAGGGAAAAAAGGGGAACAGAGCAACTAAACAAAGGAAAGGAAAGGAAGAGAGAAAAAGAAAACAAAAGAAGACGAAAACGAACAAACAAAAGAAAGGGGGAAAAAAGTCGAAAAGGTAGCAAAGGAGTGAAAGAAAGGAGCGAAAGAAGATAAAGAGGTAGAAAAAAAAGAAGGGAAGGAAGTAAGGGAAAACAGAAAAATAGAGAGAGACAAGGCGAAAGCCAAGAAAAGGAATAAAAGACGGAAAAGAGAAGACAGGCGGAGGGAGGAGAAAAAGAAAAAAAGAGGGAAACACAAAGGAAAGACGAGGGAGGAAACAAATAAAAAAAAAGGAAGAAAAAAAAGGAAGAGAGAAAAAAAGAAAAGGCGGAGAGAAGGAGGAGGAAAAGAACAAGAACAAAAAAGAAACAGAGGATAAGGAAGACGAGAAGGGAAAGCAAAAAGAAACACGAAAAGAGGAGAAAGAAACAAAAGAGTGACAAGGAGAAAAAAGAAAAAAAAATAGAAAGACAGAAAAAGAAAAAGGAAAACAAGGAAAAAAAAACAAAGAAAAAAGAGAAGAGAAGGAGAAAGAGCCAGAAAGGAGGAAAGAGGAGAAAAAAGCAAGAATGAGAGAAAGGGAGAGCAAAAAGAGGGACAGACCACAAAAAGAGAACGAGAAAAAAAGAAAAGAACAGAAAGGAAAAAAGGGCGAAACAAAAGGGGAAAAAAGGGAAAAAAAAGCAAAACAGGAGAAAGAAACACAGACGACAAAAAGATAAGGAGAGAAACACTGGCGAAAATGAACCACGAAAGGAAAAAAAAAGACGAAAAAAGGAAGAGGCAGGAAAAGAGACAGAAAGAGAAACAGGAAAGGGAGAGACGTAGCCCAAAACGAAAAAGAAAAAAAAAAAAAGAGGAGAAAAAAGCAAAGAAAAAAAGAAGAGGAAAAACAGGGAAAAGGAAAAAAAGAGAAGACAGAGAGAAAAGAAAGAAGAAAGAAAAAAGAAAAAGAAATAACAGACAGAAAGAGAAGCAGAGAAGGAAGCGAAAGAACAGAAAAAGAAAAAACAGAGAATGAAAAAAGAAAAAGACAAACGGAGCAAAAGCAAAAAGAGGTACAAGGAGGAAATAAAGAAAAAACAAGGGAAGAAAAGAAGATAGAGAAAAGGGAAAAAGAAAAGCAAAGAAAAGAAGGAAAGGGAAGTAAGCAAGAAAAAAGCAAGAAAGAGAAAGAACAGAGAAAAATAACGAAAAAGGGGGAGAAAGACTGAACAATGGAAAAAAAGGAGAGGAGAGAAAGGAAGAAAGAGAAAAGAAAAAAGAAGCAGACGAAGAAAAGAAAAAAGAGAAAGAAGAATACAAAAGTAACAGGGAAAGGAAGAAGCACGAAAAAGGAAAAAAGCAGAGAAACTAAAGAAGAAAAAGAAAGAGAGCAACAAGAGAGGAAGGAAAGGGAAACAACAAAAAGAGAAGACAAAAAGAAGAAAGAAGCGAAAAGCCAGGGGAAAAAAAAGGGAGAGAAAAGAAAGACAGAAGAGAGAAACGGAAGAAATGAGAGATAGACAGAAAACGATAAAAAAAAAAAAGAAAAAAAGAAAGGAAGAAAAAGCGAAGAAAAAAGTAGAAGAAGAAGCAAAAAAAGAGGCAAGGAGAATAAGGGAAGAAGAGCACTGAAAAAAGAGAAACAAAAAGAAGAAAAAAAAAAAAAAAAGATAAAAGAGAAAGGGAGAACAGGGAAACACGGAAAAGTAAGAAAAAGGAATAAGAGGTAAAGGAAAAGAGCAAAAAAAAAAAAACACCAGACAACAGAAGACAGGAAAACCAAAAAAACAGAGAAAGCGAGAGCAGGAACGAATACAACAAGCAAAAACAAAGAAAAGAAAAAAAGAACAAAAAAAACAGAAAAAAAAAAAACACGAAACAGGGAAAAGAAAAAGACGGACGAAAAGAATCCAAAGAGAAGAAGAAGGCGGAGAAAGAGAAACAAAAAAAAGAGAGAGAGAAAGAAACCAGGAATCGAAAAAAGGGAACAGAAGAGGGGTAAAGAGAAAAAAGCAAGAGAAGAAGAAGAAAGAAAAACAAAAGAAAGAGAGAAGCAGGATAGCAACGAGAAAGAAAAAAAAAGAAAAAAAAAAGAAGAGGGAGAGAGTAGAACCAGAGAGAAGAAAAAAAAACAGCAAACAGGCAAAAAAGAAGGAGAGAAAAGAAGAGAAGACGGACAAGACGAGAAGCGAAGAAAAGAAAGAGGAAGAGAAAAGAAAAGGAAAAGAAAAAATCGAAGGAAAACGACACAAGAGGAGAGAAGAAAGAAAAAGAAAAAGAAAAAAGAAAAAAGGAAAAAAGAAAAAAGGAGAGGAGAAAAAAGGGAAGTGAAAAGACAAAAAGAAAAAGAAAGGACGGAAGCAAAAGAAGAAAAAGAAAAGGAAAGAAGACAAAGAGCTAAAGGAAGGACAGAAGAAGATAAAAGAGAGAAGCAAAAAAAGAAGAAAAAAAGAAAAAGACGGAAAAAAAACAAAAAAGAGTAAAGAAGAAAGAGAAAAAAAAAAAGAAGGAAAGGAGAGGAGAAAAAAGAAAACCACGAAAAGGAAAAAAGATGAAGGGGAACGAAAGAAAAAGAAGAAGAGACGGAAGAGAACAGAAGAGAAAAAAAAAAAAACAAGATAAGGAGGAAAAAAAAAAAAAGACAAGGAAAGACGGAGAAACCAGGCAAGAAACCAGAAGGAAAGACAAAAAGCAAGAGGCGACAGAACGGAAAAAAAAAAAGAAAGGCAAGGGAGAAAAAAAGGCGAGGGAAGAGAGAAAGGCGAAAGCAGAAAGGAGAAGAAGCCAAGAGAGAAGAAGACGAGGAGGGGAAAGAAGACAAAGGGAAAAAAAAGACAGAGGGGAAAAAGAGGAGAGAAAAAGACAGTAGAAGAAGGAAAAAAAAAGAAAGGGAAGCAAAAAAAAACAGAAAAAAAGAGACAAAAGACAAAAGGACAAAGAAAAACGAGAATTAGAAAGGAAACATAAGGAAGAAAAAGTGACAAAGAGACAAAGAAAGGGGAAAGAGAACAAAGAAGGGCGAGAAGAAAGGAGAAGAGGGGGAAGGAACAAAAGAAAAAAAAAGAGTACACAAAAACGAGACGGCACCAAAGAGGAAAAAGGAAAAGAGAAAGGAAAAAGAGAACAGAAGGGAGCAGATAGAAAGAAAAAGGCGAGAGAAAAGCAAAAAAAGCAGAGGGGGAAAAAGCTAGGAGAGCAAAGAAAAGGGAAAGCAAGAGAAAAACAAAAAGAGGGAAAAAAAGAAAGAAGAGTGAGAAGACGCACAGAAACAAAGAGAAGAAGGGAAGAAAGCAAAGAAATGGAAAAGAAAAAAGAAAAAAGAAGCGGAAAACAAAGAAAGAGAACAACAGGGGATAAAAAGAAGAAGAAAAGAAAACAAAAGGGGAAAGAGTACGGAAGGAAGGAGACGACAAAAAAAGAAACAAAAGAAAGGAAAGAGAGCAAAGAAAAAAGAAAGAAAAGCCAAAGAAAAAAAGACAAAGAGGGAAAAAAAAGAAAGGAAAACCAAAGAAGGAAAAACGAAACGGAAAAAAAACAACAAAAGAAAAGACGAAAAAAGGAGATAAGAAAAAAAGACAGACGAAAAGAGAAGCCGCGGGGAAAGCAAGGAACAGAAAGAAAAAAAGGAACACGAACAAAAAAACGGCAAACAAGCGGATCAAAGGAGGGGAAAACAAAAGAAGTAAACGAAGAAAAAAAAGAAAAAACAGGAAGAAAGAAGTAGGCAAGCGCCAACAGAAAAAAAGAAAGAAAAAGAGAGGAGAGAAGCGAGAAGGATAAGAAAGGGAAAATAAGGCACAAGGAAAAGAAAAGAAAAAAGAGGCAAAAGAAAGAAAAAGGAAAAGAGAAGAAGAAGAGAAAAAGCAGGAAGAAAAAAGGAAGGCCGGCAAATCGACAGACCAGACACGGAAAAGAGAAGCAAAACCAAGTAAAGAAAGGAGGTAAAGAGAGCAAGGGAGAAAATAGAAAGCAAAACAAAAGAACAGAAAAAGAGGGAAAAAAAAGAGAAAAAAGAGAAGAGAGAGAAGGTAAAGAAGGAGAGAGCGGAAGAGAGAAGAAAGAAAGGGGAAAAGAGAAGAAAACAAAAGCAAAGCAGCACAAGAAAAACAAGGGCAGAAAAAAGAAGAACACAAAGGGAAAGAAAAGAAAAGAGAGGAGAAAAAACACAGAAGGGGGACAAAAAGAAAAGAAGAAAAACAAAAGCAGGAAAAGGAAGTAAAAGGAAAGAAAGAAGCGGAAGAAGAAGCAAGAAGTAACAAAAGAAAGAAACAAAGGACAAACGGAAGCAAAAAAAAAAAGGGGGAAAAGGAAAGAAAAGAAAAAACACAGAAAAAATAAGAACCGAAGAGAGGGGGCAAAAAAGAAAGAAAAAGAAGGGGAAATGAAGACAGAGAAAAAGGGAAAAGCAAAAAAAGAGACCAAAGAGAAAAAAAGAACACGACAGAAAGAAAAAACAACGAACAAAGAATGCGACAAAAAAAAAAAAAAAAAAAGAAAAAAAAGGGAAAGGAAAAGGAAAAAAAAAAAAAAAGGGAGAAAAAAAAACGAGAAAAGGAGGACAAGACAACACGAGAACAGTAACAAAAAAGGAAAAAAAAAGGAGAAGAAGAAAAAAAAAAGAAGGACAATAAGGAGAAAACCAAAGGACGAAGCAGCAAGAGACGAAGAAAGAGATAGGAGACAGGGAAAAAAAAAGAGAAGAAAAAGAAGAAAAAAGAAAAGGGCAAAAGAGCGGGAAAAAACAGAAGGAAAAGTAGAAAGAGGAAAGGCAAAAAAAAGGGAAGACAGAAGAAAAAAAAAAAGAAAAAGAAAAAAAAAGAAAAGAGAGTGGAAAGGCAGGAAGAAGAGAAAAGAAAAAAAAAAGGGGAAGAAAAACGAAGACGAAAGCAAAAAAAAATGTAAAATGAAAAGAAAAAAACAAAAAAATGAGCACGGAAGAAAGAAAGAGGAAAAACAAGAAAAAAGGAGAGAGTAAGAGGGAGGAAAGTGGAGAAGGAAAAGAGAAAAAGGAAAAAAGGACAAAAAAGAAAAGAAAGAAGGAAAAAAGACAAAAACAGGAACAAGTAGTAAAGCAAGAAAGAGGATAGGAGAAGAACAAGGACAAAGGAGAGACACAAAAAAACCGAAGAGAAGAGGAAGGAAAAAGAGACAGAAAGAGAAACAGAGAAAAACGAGAAGAAAGAGAAAAGGAAACAAAAAAAGAAGAGAAAGAAAAGACAAGGGGAAGGGGAGAAAACAGCAAAAAAGGTGTAGATAGAGTAAACAAGGGAAAAAAAACAAACAAGGAAATAAGCAGGAAACAAGAAAAAAGGAAGAGCAAAAAAAAAAAAGAATAAAGAAAGAAATAAAAATCACCCTAAGAGGGGCAGGCAAAGGGAAAAAGAGGAAAAAGAAAAAAAGAAAAGGGAAAAAGAAAAAGAAGAAGAAAGGAGCAAAAGAGCAAAGGAACAGAGAGAAGAGGAAAAAGCCGGTCAAAAAGAAGGAACAAGAAAAAATAAGAAGAAAAGGAACCAAAAGGAGAGGGAGAAGCAAAAAAGAAAGAAATAAGAAAAAAGCACAAGGGACCAAAGGAGAAAGAGAAAACGAAAAAAAAAAACACAACAAAAGAAAGGCAAGGAAAAAACAGAGTAAGGAGGAACGAAAGAAAAAAAAGAAAAGGGGGAAGAAAAGAGAAAAAAGGAAAGAAAAAGAACAAGAAGAACAACAAAAAACCGAAAAAAGCACACAACAGAGACACAGGCAGAAAGCGGAATGTGAGAGCCGAAAGAGAAAAAATACAAAAAAAAAGAAAAAAGAGGAAAAGAAGGAGCGCAAACAAAGAAAAGAAAGGAAGAACAAAAAAGGGAAAAGAGAAGAGAAAGAAAGAAACAGAAAAAGAAACGACAGGAAAAAGGGAAAGTAAACAAGAGAGAACAGAAAAAAGAATAGAGAAAGAAGAAAGCAGAGGAAAGAAGAGAAAGAGAAAGAAAGAGAAAAGAAACGAAACAAAAAGAAGGAAGAAAAGAAGACAACAGGAGGAAAGGAAAAAAAAAACAGAAGGGAGGGAAAAGAACGGAGAAAAAAGGAGTAGGAAAGAAAAACACAAACAAGAGAAAAAAAGGAGAGACGAAAAAAAAAGAGAAAAAGAAACGAAAAAAGACGCAAAGAAAGAAGGAAGAAGGGGAAAGTAGAGACGAAGAAAAAAGAAAGAACAGAGAGAAATGAAGAGCAAAGAGAAGGAAAAAGGACCAAGGAAGACGAGGAGAATACACAAAAGAAGATGAACGATACGGAGGAAGAAAGAAAAAAAAGGAAAAGCATAAAAGAAAAAAAGAAGAGCGAAGGAGAGAAAACGAATCAGGAACATCAAGAAATGAGACAAAGAGAAGAAAAGAGCTAAAAGGGAAGAAAGTAAAAAAAAAAAAAAAGAAAAGCAAAGGCGGAAGGCGGAAAAAGAAAAAGAAGGGAAGGCAAGAACGAGGCAAAGGAAAGGGGCAAGAATGAGAAGCAAAGAAATGGAAAAACAGGGAAAGAGGAAGGGGAAAAGATAGAGAAGGAGAGAAAGAAGAAATAGACGAAAAAGACAGGGAGAAGAGGAGACCGGAAAAGGGGAGGGAAAAAAGAAAAAGAAAGAAAACGAAAGGAAAGAGAAGCACGCAAGAGCAAAAGAAGAAAACGAAAGAACAAAAAGAAGAGAAATCGAAGGAAAAAGGGGAAGAATAAACGAAGAACAAAAAGAAAACGAAACGTCGTGGAAAAAAAGGAAGAAGGCAATATAGATAAAGAAACAAAAGAAAGAAAGGTAAGATAGAAAGGAAAGGCAGAACAGAAAAGAACAGGACGAGAGCAAAGGAAACCGGAAGCAGGCGACAAAAACAAAAAAAGAAAGGAAGAAAAGGAGTCAAGAAAAAAAGCAAGAAGAAAAAGGAGAAAAGGAGAAGAATAAAAAAGGAAAAAAAGCAAAAAAGAACAAGAAGAGATAAAACAAGACGAGAACAAAAGAAAAAAAAAAATAAAAGAGGGACAAGGAAAACAAAGAAGAGACGAGGGAAACAGAAAACAAGGATAAAAGTGAGCAGATGGAAAACACGAAAGAAAGAAGAAAAGAGAAAGAAGAAAAGTAGAGAGAAGAAGAAAGACGAAAAGGAAAGAAGAGAGAGGAAAAAAAAAAATAAAAAGACCGGAGACGGCAAAAAAAAAAACAGAAAGAAAGAGGGGGAGAAGAGAAAGAAAAGATAAAAAAACAGGAAGAGAAAAAGGGAGAAAGGAAAAAAAGAAGAGACAGTAAAAAGGAAGGAAGAAAAGAAAAGAAAAAAGGAAGAGGAGCGGAAGGGCCAGGGGGAGAAAAGAGAAAGAAATGGAAGAAAAAACAAAAAGAAGGGGAAAGCCAGAAGCAGCAAAGGAAAGCCAATAGGAGGACAAACAAAAGAACAGAGAAAAAAAAAAGACAGAGCAGGAGAAAGATAAAAAAAAAGAAAAGAAGAAGAGTAAGAAGGAAGAAAAAAGCGGAAAGAAAAAGAAAAAGAGAGAAACAAGGAAACAAGAAGACCAAAAGAGAAAAAAAAAAGAAGCCCGACAAAGGGAGAAAGGAAAGGAATAGGAAACAAACAAAAGCAAAGGAAGGAGAAGGAGAGGGGAAAAACAGCAAAAAAGGCAAAGACACGAAAGAAGAAAAAGAAAGAAGAGAGAAAAGGAAAAAAAAAAAAGAGAAAGAAAAAAGGAAAAAAACAAAGAAGTAAGCGAAAAGGAAGAGGGGGAGGCGACGAGAAAGAAATGGGAGACACAGAAGAGGAGGAGGATACAGCACAACAAAAAAAAGGAAAAAGGGAGAAAGGAGCAGAAGAAGAATAGGAAGAAAAAAGAGAAACAGGGAAAAACAGAAAAAAAAGAAAGAGCAAGAAGAGAAAGCAAGAGAGAAGAAAGAGAAAAACAAAGAGGGAAAGAAAAGAAGAAAAAAACGGAGAGCAGGAGACAGGGGAAGCAAGAAAAAATACAGAGAAAAATGAAAATGCTAAAAAAAACAAAAAAAATAGAGAAAAAGGGAAGGCAAACAAGGAAGGAAAAAAAAGACAAACAAAAAAAAAAAAAAAAAATGAAGAGAAAGAAGAAAAAAAGTAAAAAAACAAAGAAAAAAGAGAAAAAGAAAATGAAAAAAAAGGAGCGAAAGGAAGAAAAGAAAGGGAAAAGAGGATAGAAAAAAACAGAAAGAAGAAGAAAGAGAAGGTAAAGAGAGGACAGAAACGAAGTTGAAGCAACAACGAAGAGGAAGGAAACAGGAAGAAAAAAAAAGAAAGACCAAAGAATAGCCGAAAAGAGAAAAAAGGAAGCAACACAAAGGGGCAAGAAGAAACAGAAAAGAAGAGAAGAAGCGGGAGAGGAAAACAAAAATAACAAAAAAAGATTGACCAAGCCAGAAACAAGACAAAGAGAAGAGCAACAAGGCACGGTAAAAAGAACAGACCAAAAATACGCGAAAAGGAGAACAGAAATGAAAGAGAGGAGAAGGAAAAAAAATATCAAAATAGGAAAAGCAATCAAAAAAGAGAGAGAAAGAAAAAAAAAAGGAGCAGAAAAAGGGAGAGGCAAATAAGAAGAAACAAAGAAAGAGAAAAGAAGAAAAAAAAAAAAAGAAAAGAAAGCAACAAGAAAAACAGCCAGGGGCAAAAAAGGGGAAAGATAAAGCAAGAAGAAGAACAACAAAAAAGAAGGCGAAGAAGAAAAGAAAAAAAGGAACACAGTACAAACAAGGGAGAAGGAGAGAAAAAGAGAGGCAAAGATGCAAAAAAAAGAAACAAAACAAGAGCAAAGAAACAAAAAGAACGAAAAGGGGAAGGAGAGAGGAAAATAACCAAGGAAGAAAAAGAAAAGGACAAGGAGAAAAAAAGAGAAGAGAAAAAACAGCAGAAGAAGAAAAAGGGAAAGAAATAAAGAGAAAAAATAGAAAAAAGAGGAAAATCAAAGATAAACAAAAGACAGAAATGGAAGAGAAGAGGAAAAGAAAAACGAAAAGAAAAAGGAAAGAAAGAGACAAAAGAAAAATAGAGAACAAAACAAGAAAAGAGGAAAAAAAAAGAAAACGAAAAAGAGAAAGGAAGAACGAAAAAAGAAATCACAGAAAGAAATACAAAAGAGGAAAGAGGAGGAAAGGGAGCGGGCAGAAGGGAAAGAAAAGGGAAAAGTAGAAAAAAAAAAGAAAGATGGAGGAAGGGGACCGAGAACGCGAAAAACACACAAGAAAACCCAATCGAAACGGCGGAAGAAGAAAGGGAAAGCGAGAAAAGAGCAAAGCTAGTAAGAAAGCTGGAAACAAATAGAACCAAACGAGGAATAAAGCACAAAAATAAAAAAAAGAAAGAAGGGACGGGGAAGGAAGAAAGAAAGAGAAAACAGGGAGCAAAAGAAAAGCAAATGAGCAAAAAAACAAAACGGAAAAGAAAAAGAGAAAAAAGCAACTAAGGAGAGCGGGAAGGCAGTAGGGAAGAAAAAAGAGAGAACAAAACAGGAAAAAACACAAAGCGAATAAAAGAGGCGGAAAACTAAGAAGAAAGTAAAAGAGAAAGAGCAAGAGGAAGAGGAAAAGAAAGCAAAAGGAACAAGAGGAAAAAGGAAAGAGAAAGGGTAAGAAAACCAGAAAGAACAAAAGAGGAGGCCGGAAAGAAAGCGGAAAAAAACAGAAGGAAAGCGAAAAAAACAACAAAAAAAAGAGAGAGAAAGAAGAAGAAAGAAAAAAACAAAGAACAAGACAAGAAGAAAAGAAGAACAAAAGACGACACACAAAAACAAAAAAGGGAGGCAATCAGAAGAAGGAGGAAAAAAAAACAACAAAAAAAAAAAAAAAAAAAAAGGAGAGAAAAGGAGGAGAAAAGCAGAAGGAGAAAGGATAAGAAACCAACAGAAGAGACGAAAGAGAAAGAACAAAAAAGAAGAGAGAAAAAAAGCAAAAAGAGAAAAGAAGGAAAAAAGGGATGAAGAAGAAAGCAAAAGTAAAGGAAAAGAAGAAGAAAGAAACACAAAAAAAGAAAGAGGAAACACAAAAAGAAAACAAAAGAAAAGAAAGGAGAAGGAAAAAGGGGCAAGAAGAAAAAGAACAAAAAAAGCACATAGGAAACAAGGAAAAAATAAAAAGAGAAAAAAAACACAAAAAAGATAGGGGACGTAAAAAAGGAGAAACAGAGGCACAGAAAATAAAAAAAGAGAGAAGATAGAGAGAGAAGAACGGAAAAAAGAACAACCAGAGAAAGAAAGGAGAAGCAAACAGAGAAACAGAACAATAAAAAAAAAAAGAAAAAAACAAAAAAAGGAAAAACGAACGAGAACAGAAAGAAGAAAGGGGGAGAATGGGAAAAGAAGCAGCTAAAGAACAAAAAGAGAAAGAAACAGAAGAGGGAAAAAAAGAAGAAAAAAATAGAGAATGAATAAAATAACAGACAAAAAAAGGGGAGAAAAAAGGAATTAAAAACAAGCGACGAAAGTAGGAGAAACAAACAGAAAAAAACAAAAATAAAACAACAAATGAAGAAAGAAAGAGAAAAAGACAAAACAGAAGAAAAAAAAAGAAAAAAAAAGAGGGAAAAAAGGAAAAAACAAGAAAAAAAGAAACAAGAAAAAGAAGAAGAACAAAGAAGAGCAAAGGGGACAAGAGACAAGAGCCGAAAGGAGAAGGGAGAATACGGAAAGCAGAGAAAGGGCAGACCAGAACGAAAGCAGAGAACAGAAGAAAAGGAACAAACAAGGGGACAGAGAAGAAACAGAGAGAGAAAGATAGCAAAAAAAGAGGGAGAGGGAGACAAGAATAAGAAAAAGAAAAGAAAAGAAAAAAAGAAATAAAAAGAAAAGAGAGCAAGGGGAGAAAACGAAAAAGTAGAAAGAAAACGAAAGGACGGGACAGGCAAGAAAGAGAACAAAACGGAAAAAAAAAACAAGAAAAAGCAGAAAAGTAAGAAAGAATAAAACGAAACGAAAGGGAAAAGAAAAAGAACCACAAAAGAACGAAAAAGTAACGTTTTATTAGGTCAGAAGGTATTTGTGATGAAAGGAGGAATAATTATAAGTTAGCAACTAGCAACCATTATTAGCAAAGGAAAGCAAAAGGTGTAGACAAGTAGATAAGATAAACAAAAAAAAAGCAAAAAAAAGGGCAAGAGAAAACAACAAAACCAAACAGCGAAGAAACAAAGAGTTTAAGACAGGCAGGAGAAGCATAAATAAGAGAACAAAAAGAAAACAAAAATGGATGTAAGAAAAAAAGAACAGAGCAGAGACGAGAAGAGGGAGGGAAAGGAGCAGAAAAAATAACAAAGGACAAGCGAAAGAGGCCAACAGGGAGCAAGCAAGAGAAGAGGAGGAAAGAACAAGACAGAGAGAAGAAACAAGAAAAGAAGAAATTACGAAAAAAGTGAGAAAAAAAAGAAAGGAAGGCAAAGTAAATTACAGAGAGCAAAAGTCAAAGACGGAAAGGACAACTAGAGAGAAGAGAGGGGAAGAAACGGAACAAGAAGAAAAAGGAAAGGGAACGGCAGGGACAACAACGGAAAAAAAGAACAAAAAGGGAAAGAAAGAAGGAAAAAGAAAAGAGAGAAGAGAAAAAGAAGACAGGGAAACAAAACAACGAGGAAGGGAAGGAGAGAAAGGCAAAGAAGAAATTGAAGCATCCGAAGAAAAAAGAGAAGATTTAAAAAAAAACTATGTAGAAGATTATGGAAGATAGATGCCGGGAAGTGGTGTAAAAAATTTAGAAAAAAAGAATAGGTACACAAAAAAGAAGAGAGAAAGAGAAAAAAAAGAACAGAGAAAAGGGGAAAAAAGAGAAAAGACAAGGAAAAAAAGGATAAAGGTTTGAAGAAAATAAAAATCAAAAACATAGGGAGAGAAACACAAAAAAAAGCAAGCAAAAGAACAAGAGCAACAATGAAGAAGAAAAGAGAAAACATGATATGGAGTTTTTATAAAATGATATAAGGAATAAACCACAAAACGAGATTGGGAAATATGATACTTAAAACGAAGCTTATGTAGAAATGAAAAGAAAACAATATAGTGAGAGAGATTGATTAGGAAAGACAAAAGGCCAAGACATGAAGGGAAAAAGAAAAAGCAAAAGATGTACTTTCTGGAAAGGAGAGGAGCGAAGAAAAAAAGGACAAGAGACAAAAAAGAAAGAAAAAAAAAAAACGAAATTTACAGTATAAAGAGGAAGAGAAAAAAAGAAAAGGAGAGAGTGGTAGGAATCAGACTAAATCAAGCAGGAGGAGAAAAAGAAAAAAAAATATAGAAAAAGAGCGAAACAGAAAATAGAAACAAAGGAGGAACATATTTGTAAAAGGAAGGGATTATTTATAGATTAGATAAGGAGACAAAAAGAGATGAAAAAGAAGGCAAAAGCAGATAAGAAAAAAGATGCAGAAAAGTGGATTGTAAGGAAATGTATTAGAACGACAAAAGGTGAAGGAGGGAAAAGAAGAAGAAAAAGAAAAGAGGAGGAGGAAAAAAACGAGCAAAGACGAGAAAAAAAAACAATAGAAAAAGAAAACAGGAAGAAAGAAGAGAAAAAAGAAAAAAGAAAATGGAAAGAAGAACAAGGTCGGAAGAGGGAGAAAGAAACAAAAGAAGAAAAGGGACATAAAGAAAAAAAGAACGATGCAAAAAAAAAACGCAAAAGAAGAAAAAAGGGCCAAGATAAAAAGAGAAAAACAAGCAAGTGAAAAAGAAGAAGGAGAAAGAAGGACAGAGACAAAATAGAAACAAAAGGCAGAGAAGGAAAAGGTAAACAAGAGAAAACGAGGGAGAGAAAAAAGAGAGAACAGAGAGACGACAGAAAAGAGGACAAAAAAGAAAAAAGGTCAAAAATAAGAGTATAGAGAAGAAAAAAGAAAAGCAGACCTAAAAAAGCAAAAAAAAAAAAAAGGAAGAAAGTACATAAAAACAAAGAGAAAGAAATAACAAGAACGAGGAAACAAGTGAAGACCAAAAAAAAGAGCATGAGGGGGAAAAGAAAAAAAGGAAGAACGAAAGGAAATGAAGGAAGAAATAAAAGAAAGGAAAGGCGAAAAAGGGAGGGGGCAAAAACAGAAGCAAAAAAAAAAAAGAGGACCAGAGGGGAAGGAAAAAAGGAGCGAATAGAAAAAAGAAGGAAACAAAAAAAGAAAAACAAGAAGATAAGAAACAGGAAAAAAGAAAAAGAGAAAGAAGGTGAAAAACAAAACGAGAAAAGGGCAGCGAGGAATAGAAAAAACGGGGGAAAAAGACAAAGCCGCGCAGCAAGAAAAAGACAAGACGAAAAAAGCAAAAAACAGACAAGAGAAAAAGAAGGTAAAGAAGAAGAAAGAAAAGGAGAAGAGAAAAGGAGAAAAAGAGAGACACAAGCGAAGAAAAAAAAAAAAAAAAAAAAGAAGGCACGCACATCTCCCGAAAAGAAGGGCAGAGCAGAAAAAAGAAAAGAAAAGAAAAAAAAGGAGGGGAAAGAAAAAAACGAGCAAAGGCCAAGAATAAAAACACGGCAAGGAAGAAAAAAGAGAAAAGAAAAAGAAAGAAAAAGGGAAGAAAAAAGAGAGAAAAAGCGCACACAAGATATCAACCAACAAAAAAAGGAAGCAAAGAAAAGGGAGACAAAGAGAAAAAAAAGGAAAAAAAAAAAAGAAAGAGAGAAAAACAGAAGCGAAAAAGAAACTAAGGACGAAGAAAAGAGAGACCGCAGGAAACACACAGAAGAGAAAAAGATAGAAGAAAAGAAACCAAAAAAAAAAAAGAAAATAGAAAAAAAAAAGAAAAAAAAACCGGACGAGAGGAGACAAAGAAAAAAAGAAAAATGAGAAAGTAACAAAAAGAAGACGGGATAACAAAGGGAAGAAAAAGAAACAGGAAACAGAAGAAACAGGGAGAAGCAAAAAGGAAGAGAGCAGAAAAAGAAAAGCCAAAAAACAAGAAAAACGACGCGCGAGAAAAAAAAAACAAAGGAGGAAAGGAAAGAAAACAGACAGAAAAGGCGGAAAGAGAAAAAAGCGGAAGAAAGGGCGAACGAAAAAAAAGAAGGAAGGAGAAAAAAAGGAACGAGAAAAAGAACAAAAAAAGAGGGGAGGGGAGAAAGAAAAGAAACGAGTAACAGACAAAGAAAAAAAGGAAAAAAGGCGGGGGAGAAAGAAGAAAAAAAAGAAGAAAGAAAAAAGAAAAACAGAGACAAAGAAAGAGAAGAGGAAAGAAAAACAAAGAATAAAGGAAGAGAATGAAAGAAAAAGTAAGAAGAAACAAAAATAAAAGACTAAGAGAGGACAAGGTAACAGAAGAGAGAGAAAGAAGAAAAAAGAAAAAAAGAGAACGGGAAAGAAAGAAAGAAAAAAGGGAACAAGAAAGGAGAGAAAAAGGAGAAATAAGAGAAACAGAGTAAAAAAAGGCGCAAGAAAAAACCAGAAGGGGCCAAGTAGTACCAGACAACGAAAAGAAAAAAAAAAAGAGAAAGAGAAGAGAAAATAGGCAGAGAAATGAGAAAAAGGGAAAAAAAGGGGAGAAAGAAAAGTGCGAATAACAAAAGGAGACGCATGAAAAGAAAAAATCAATGAAAGAAGAATCGGGGGAAGGAAAAAGAGGAAAGGGAAAAGGAAAAGGACAAAAAAGGGAAGAAGCAAAAAAAGACACACAAAGGGAAAACTAAAAAAAATGGAAAGAGAAAGAAGGAGATACAAGAGGGATAAACAAGAAGAAAAAAAAAGAAGAAAAAGATAAAGAAACGAAAGAAAAGACAAAAAAAAGAGGCGAAGCAAAAAGGAAAACAAGGAGGAAAAAGGACAGCAGAAGACAAGAAAAGAGCAAAAACAAGAAACCGAAAGACAGAGACGAAAGAGAAGAGAAGTGACAGGAAAGAATGGAAAAAGGAAAAAAGCAGAACGAGAAGAAAGAGAAAGAAAGGAAAAAATAGAGATAGAAAAAGAAAAGAACGAAAAAAGCAAAAAAAAGAGAGAGGAAGAGAGCAAAAAACGAAAGGAAAAAGAAGAGACAGAAAAAAAAACGACACAGAAAAAAAGAAGAACAGCAAAAGAGAAAAAGAAGAAAAAGAAACACGAAAAAGAAAAAAAAGAAAAAGATCAGCAGACAGCAGGAAGACAAATGAGGGCAAAGACAGGGCTGCCAATGAAAAACACGGAGCACAAAAGACCGAAACAAGAAGAGACGAGAGACAAAGAAGGAAAAAAAAGACAAAGAAAAAGAAAAAGAAAAGGGCATCACAAGCAACAACAGAGGAGAGAAAAGCGAAAAAAAACAGAAAAAGAACAAAACAGAGGAAAGGGAAAACACAGGTGAAGGAAGAAGAAAAAGGAAAGAGTGAGAGAAAAAGAAAAGAAAAAGAAAAGAGAAAAAAGGAGACAAAAGAAAAAAAAAAAAAGAATTAGAAAGGAGAAAAAAAGTAAAAAGACAAAAACAAAGAGTAAAAGAAAAAGGACAAAAGAGCGACAAAAGGCAAAGGAGAAACAAAAGAGAAAAAAAAGCGGAAAAAGGAAAAAAAAAAATACGCGAGTAAAGGAAAAAAAAGAAGACAAAAACAAGGGAAGGGGAGAACACGAACAAGAAGGCAAAGGAGAGGAAGGAGGACGTCAAGAGAGCGGGTAGAGAAAAAAAAGGAAAAATAAAATAAAGAGGACAAAAAGGATAGAAAAACACAGTACAAGAAGAACAGAGGAGCAGGAGAACGAAAGCAAAAGAGACAAAGAAAAAGGAAAAAAGGATGAGGCAAAAGAAAAGAAGGACAGCGAGATAAAGAAGAGAGGAAAGGGAAAGAAAAAAAAGAAAATAACAAGAGCGAAAAAAGAGAAAAAAAAAAAAAAAAAAGGGCGGGAGAGAAACACACATGAAAAAAAAAAAAGCCAAACGAGAAAAAAGGCGGAAGGGAACAACAACAAAAAACAGAGAAAGACCAGAAGAAGAAAAAAAGAAACAAGGAAAAAAAAAAATAAGGGAGAAAGAAAACAAGCAGGAAAAAAGACAAGAAGGTAGAGAACGCGAGAAAAAGCAACAACAAAAAAAACAGCAAAAAAGAGGAGAAAAAAAAGAAACAAAAGAAAGATACAAAAGGGAAAAAACAAAGAGAAGAAGAGAAAAAAGAGAAAGAAAACAGGACAAACAACCGAGGAAAAAAGAGGCCCACAAGAAAACACGAAACAAGAGACGAAAAAGGAAGAGAGGAAAAGAAAAAAAGAAGGAGAAGAGAAGCGAAAACGGAGACGGCGAGAGAGCAGGGCACAAAAAAGGGAAAGGGAATAGGGAAGACGGAAGGCAGAGAAAAGAAGGAAAAAAGAAGGAAAGGGACCGGAAAACAGGAAACAAACAGAGAGGAAAGGAAAAAAGAAAAAAAAAAAAAGAAAAAAAGCGAGGAAACGAAAAAAAAGAGAAGCAGAGAAAAGGAAGACAAAAACGAAGAACCGGTAAGAGAAACAAGAAGAAGAAGAAAAAAGAAGACGGGGAGGCGAGCAGAAGGAAAAAAAAAGAGGGCGGAGAAAAGGAGCGAAAGATCAAGGAAAAGGAGCGAGAAGAAAGGAAAAAAAAAAAGGACACAAGATAAAGAAAAATGACAAACAGAAGAAAAAGAAAATAATACAAGAAAAGAAACGCACAACAAGAAAAAGAAGAAGAAAAAAAAGAAGAAAGAAAGTGGGAGAAAAATAGAGAAGAAAGAAAGAAAAAACGAGGGAGACAAGAAAGAAAAGAAAAGAAGGAGGAAGCAGGAAGAGCAGAGCAAAATAGAAGAGAAAAGCGAAAAAGCGGAGAAAAAAGAACCAAGATCCAAAGAAGAGCAAAAAAAAAAGGAAAGGGACAAGAACAGCAAACGAAAGAGACAAAAAAAAGTGAGGGAAAAAAACGAAGAAGGAAGAGAGGTGAAAAGAAAAGAAAAGGACGAAGCAAGAATACCCAAAGAGGGCGAAAAAAAACAAAGCGAGACAGAGAAAGAAAAGGAGAAAAAAAATACACAGAACAAAAAAAAAAAAAAGAAATCAACGAAAAGAGATAAAAAGGAAGAAAAAAAGGGAAGGAAAACAAAAGGAAGGAAAAAAAGCAAGAAAAAACAGGGAAAAAAAGCAAACGAAAAGAAAGAAAGAGAAGGAAAAGAAAAAAAAGAAAGAAAGCAAAAGAGAAACAAAGGAATACAAAGGAAACAATACAGAAAGAGGGGAAGAAAAAAAAAAAAGAAAGAAAGGGAAAGGCGAAAAAAAAAAAAGAGAGATGAAACAAAATAAGAAGAGAGCAAAGCAGAAGCGCATAGATGCAAAAAGAAAAGGAAATAAGAAAAAAAACGAGGTAGAGAAAAGAAACAAGAAAAACAGAAAAAAAAAAAAAAAAAAAAAGAGAGACAAAAAAGCGCAGAAGCAAAACAGACCAAAGAAAAAGAAGCAAGTGAGAAGAGAACAGAAAAGGAAGACAAAAAGAATAAGGGACAAAGAAGAGGAAAGAGAGGAAAAAAGATAGGAGAGAGGAAAGAGGAGACAAGAAAAAAGAAAAGAATAAAAAAAAAGGGAAGAGGAGAAGAAAAATAGAAAAAAAAGAGGAAAAAACGAAGGAGAGGACAGAAGAGAAAGGACGAAACGAATGGGAACAATGCAGAAAAAAAATAACAGAAGACGAGAGAGGACAACAAAGGAGACAGTGAGACGAGGAAGAAGAAAAAGAAAGAACAACGAAGAAGAAAAAAAGGAAAAAAAGAAAGAAAAAGAAAAGAAGAAAAGTAAGAAAAACAAAGAAAAAAGGCAGGAGAGAAGAAAGAGAGAAAAAAGGAAATAAAGAAAGAGAAGGAAACAGAAAAAAAAGTAGAATTAGATAGGGAAAGGTAATACCGAGGCTGACGAGTCGACACAAGGCAAAGAAAGCATGCAAAAAGCAACAAAAAAGGAAGAACGAGGGGGAAGGAAAACAGACAACAGAAAAACAAGACGAAGAGCAAAAAGAAGTACAAGAGGAGAGAGACAAAGAAAAAAACAAAAAGAGAGGGAGACAAAGAGAGTAAGAATGAGAAAAAAGAAGAGGGAAGCAAACTAAAGGAGCCAAAAGAGAAAGAAAAAAAAAGGTAAACAAAAGAATAAGATAAAGAAGAAAGAGCCGAAGAGGGAAAGAAAGAAAGCAAGAAGGAAAGAGAAGGACTCCAACGAAAGAAGAGCGGAGGAGAGATAAGAAAAAACAGCAACGAAGAGAGGAAGCAGCAATAAATAAAGAAGAGAACGGAAACCGAACAATCTAAGCCAAGCCCAGAGGAGGAACGCACACAGAAGAGACGAACAACAAAGGAACAAGGTGGGCAAATCGTAAACGACCAGCAAACGACAGAAGGTAAAACCAACCAAAACAGGCCGACCCCCGCAAGCGAAGACGCTGACGAAGACGAGAAGGGAAGCGAGGGAAGCCGACGCTACGGCCGGGCGGCACCTACAACCGGCCTCCCCCACGCCGCCGCGCTCCGCGCCCCCGACGGACCCCCCCCGGTCCCCCACCACCACCGAAGCAGCCGCACATCACAGCCGGACAAGAGAGGAGCCACGGAAAGACGAGCACGACAAGACGGGACCAAGGGAGAAACACAAACCACAGGGGATCGCTCCCGCCATGCAACGACGAGCGACGAGAACGACCAACCCGCCCCGAACAGAGGGGAAACGGAAGAACGCCGGGAGGGGCACCAAGCGCACCCGCCACCCAGCCAACCCGCCACCCCGCCCCCCCCTCCTCCGCCTCGCAGGGACACTCCCCCCCCCCGCACCGTCAGCGCTGCTACCCCAGAGTCTCCGACCCGCCGCCTCTCCCCGCCCGGCTCGGCCCCGCCCCCCCGCCACGCCATCCCCCCTCCCTGGCTCCCCCCGCGCCT